>Ga0208370_100217_pt1 | contig 17930 bp, 15 predicted proteins | sample Subbio12Jun_QV11_FD_184822 | JGI IMG/M metagenome (GOLD analysis project Ga0208370, IMG submission 184822) | Serpentinite rock and fluid subsurface biosphere microbial communities from McLaughlin Reserve, California, USA -CR12Jun_QV11 (SPAdes) | ecosystem: Environmental > Terrestrial > Deep...
CCTGCAAAACCAGGCAGTCCGCTACACCATCAGAATGAGGGGTCCCTTTTAGACGCCGATCACCCCGCTAACGGGGTCCCTTTTGCACGCCGGTCCACAATCCTTCGGCAATCTGCGCCATCCCGGGGCCGAAATTCTCCCTCCGATGTGCCGTCACGGCGATGATCCGCTTGCCCGCGAAGCGTGCCTTGAGCGGCGCGATGGCAGGCGCAAGAGCAGGATCGGCGGCGATTTTCCGTTGCGCGAAAAAGAGGGCGTCGATCACCGTGTTGCCTGTCACGTGGATGGCCTGTTCCTCCACGTTTTCAGCGCGCAACGCGGCCGCAGCGGTCTCGGTCGGGGCGAAATGGAGATCCGCGATCACCCCGGTAACCTTGCGGTTAACCTCCTCGGGCCAGGGCGAATAGATGTCGCCGCTCCGCAAGCCTGCCTCGACATGCCCGACCGGGATGCGCCGGAAATAGCACGCCAGACTGGCCATCATGGTGGTCAGCGTGTCGCCGTGCACCAGCACACGATCAGGCAACAACTGGTCCAAGACTGCACCGAAACGTGCAATGAGGCGTGCCGAAAGTGCATCCAGCGACTGGTCCGGCTGCATCAGATCGAGATCGACATCGGGCACCAGCCCAGCCAGCGCCAGCACCGAATCCAGCAGCTCTCGGTGCTGCGCTGTCACCACCACTTTCACGTCGAACCGCCCGGTTTCGCGCAGCGCGAAGACCACCGGGAACATCTTGATCGCTTCGGGCCGGGTGCCGAAAGTGACGAGGATGCGGGGCTTCCCGCCCGAACCGCTCATCGCCGCAGCATGCCCCTTGTGTCGAACACCAGCTTGCCCGCGAGGTCATCGGGGGCCAGATGCTTGAAGGCGGTGTGATCGACCAGCACCACTACAATTTCCGCCTCCCGCAGGCCTGCGTCAAGCGTCACCAGCTGCGCGCCCGTGCCTTCAAAGGCGGCGGGCAGTTCGTCGGCAAAGGGCTCGACGATCAATATCCGTTCGCCGTGCGTGTAGGAAAGCGCCTCGGCAATCTCGAGCGCGGGGCTTTCGCGGAAGTCGTCGATGTCGGGCTTGAAGGCAAGGCCGAGCAGCACGATCTTGCCGTCCGGCGCGGCATCCAGCAGCGCGCGGATGCGCGCTTCGGTGTGCACCGCCTTGTAATCATTGACCTCGCGTGCGGTGCGCACCAGCCGCGCAGCTTGCGGCGCGCCGGCCACCAGAAACCACGGGTCGACCGCGATGCAATGACCCCCGACGCCCGGGCCGGGCTGGAGGATGTTGACGCGCGGGTGGCGGTTGGCCAGCCGGATCACCTCCCACACATCGACCCCGATCACATCGGCGATCATCGACAGTTCGTTGGCGAAAGCGATGTTCACGTCGCGGAACGCGTTTTCGACCAGCTTCACCGTCTCGGCCACGCGGGCGGTGGTGGTCAGGCAATCGCCGCGCACGAAGCTGGTGTAAAGCACCGCCGCGCGTGCAGCGCAGGCCGGGGTGACGCCGCCGATCACCCGGTCGTTGTGCACCAGTTCGTTGACGATCCGGCCGGGCAGCACACGTTCGGGGCAATAGGCCAGCGCGATGTCGGCCTCCTCTTTGCCGCCGTCGCGCGGCACCACCAGATCGGGACGCAGTTCGGCGATGATCTCGGCAACCCGTTCGGTCGTGCCGACCGGCGAGGTGCTCTCGACGATGACGCAGGCGCCGGGCAGCAGCTTGGGCGCGATCGCCCGCGCGGCGGCTTCGACATAGGAGATGTCGGGCGTCTTGCCTTCGCCCAGCGGCGTCGGCACGGCGATCATGTAGAAACTGGCGGTGGGCACCTCAGTCGAGGCGGTCAGCGTGCGGGCGGTGATGGCCTCATGCACCAGCTTTTCGAGATCGCGTTCCTCGATGTGGACCCCGCCGGCATTGACGGTGTCGACCACACCTTGCGAGACATCGACCCCGCATACGCTCCAGCCGTAGCTGGCTAGCAGCGCGGCGGTCGGCAGGCCGATATAGCCGAGCCCGATCACCGCGATCTGATGGTCGGGCGCAGGCTGGCCAAGCGGCTCGTGCCCGAGCGCTGCGGCGGCATCGAAGGGAGCGTTCATGCGTGGTCCTGTCCCGGTTGTCAGCCGGAGACATGGTCGCAAAGCCCTTAAAATCGCGTTAGGCTTGCCCGCCTTTTTACCATCCGGGCAGGGCTACTTCGCCAGGGCCTGGGTGTAGGCGGCCAGCAAGGGGGCGATCTGGTGCTGCCAGTTCAACTGGTTCACCACCCGCTCGCGGCCCGAAGCGCCCATCCGCTCGCGAAGTCCCGGATCATCGACGAGAGCAACGATCTTCACGGCCATGTCGACCGGATCGTTGGGCGCGGCATAGAGCGAGGCGTCCTGCGCCGAGTACCGCCCTTCGGTCACCTCGAACTGCACCATCGGCTTGCCGAGGCTCATATATTCCATGATCTTGTTCATGGTCGACTTGTCGTTCATCGCGTTGACCCGGTCGGGGTTGACGCCGAGGTCCATGGTCGAGAGCACCGCGAAAAGATCGGCATCGGGCGCGCGGCCGGTAAAGGTGATGTAATCGGCCAGCCCGCGGCTCGCGGTCAGGCCTTTCAGATCGGCCAGTGCAGGCCCCCCGCCGACCAGCACGAACTGGATGTCCTCGCGCTGCATCCTGCGCACGATGTGCTCGACCGCTTCGATCAGCAGGTCGATGCCCTCCTGCTCGCCCATCACCCCGACATAACCGACCATGTGCGCGCGGCCGTTCTTCCAGCCAGGGACCGGATCGACCCGCCTGAGCCTGGACAGATCCGGGCCTGAACGCACCACGTGGACGCGCTCCGGCTTCATTCCGCCCCGCTCGATGGCGATCTTGCGGTAAGAATGGTTGGTGGCGATCGAGACGTCCGCCGTCATGAAGGTCAGCTTTTCGAACAGCAGCATCAGCCGCCAGAAAAACCCGCGCTTGTCGAACTTGGCTTCGTAAAGCTCGGGATTGATGTCGTGGTGATCGAAGATGTAGCGCGTGCCCAGCAGCTTGAAGGGCAAGGCGACGAGGAAGATAAGATCGGGCGGGTTGCAGCCCTGGATCACGTCGATGCGGCGCTTGCGGTGAATCTTCCACGCCAGCACCGTTTCCCAGAACAGCGCAGCGCTGTATTCCAGCAGAAAGCCGCCCGCGCCCTTGGCTTCCAGCGGCAGGGGGTGGCGGTGGATGTCGATCCCGTCGATCTGCTCGAAGCGCGCTTCGTGGCCCTTGCCGGTCGGGCAGATGATCGAGACATGCGCGCCCGCCGCCTTGAGGGTGCGTGCCTCCTGCCACACCCGCCGATCGAAGGGCAGGGGCAGGTTTTCGACCACGATCAGCACGTGCCTGCCGCGCAGCGGCTCGCCCGGAATGGTCGCAGGGATGCCTTCCTCGGCTTTCAGGGTGGCGGAGGCGCTCATCCTCAGGCGATGATGCTGGTATCGACGATCTTGTCGTGATCGACGGCCAGCGTGTCGACCAGCCGGTTGCTGGCGATGATGCGGGCATAATCGCGGCTCTCGGCGGTGGCTTTCGTGACCATCAGCCCATCGATGCGTGGCAGCACCGAATAGGCATAGCCGAGGTTCTGACCCACCAGATTGTCGGGCGCGACCTTGGGATCGTAGATGTCGAGATCATAGCCCGCCTCGAGCAGCTTGCGCGCCATGTCGACTGCCGGGCTTTCGCGCAGGTCGTCAGTCTCCAGCTTGAAGGCGAGGCCGACCAGCAGCACCTTGGCGCCCGGTTCAAGCCCGCGGGTGGCGTGCAGGAACTGGTGATGCTTGTGCGCCTCGTTCGAGCGGATGAGCGAGTCCACCAGATGCGTGGCCGAACCGGTATCGGCGGCAATGTATTGCAGCGCGCGCACGTCCTTGGGCAGGCACGATCCGCCGAAAGCGCCGCCGGGGCGCGTGTAATAGGCCGACAGGTTGAGCTTGGTGTCGCTTTTGAAGATGGCGTGGACCTGCTTTGCGGAAATGCCGAGATTCTGGCACACGCGCCCGATCTCGTTGGCGAAGGCGACCTTGACCGCATGCCACGAATTATCGACGAACTTGGTGATTTCCGCCTCGCGCAGGCCGACTTCGAACACCGGCGCATCGATCCCCTGATTGAGCTTCGCCATGTTGGCGGAAGGCTTGCCGCCAAGCGTGCCGATGACGATCTTGGGCGGGTTGAAGAAGTCCTCGATGGCAGAGGCTTCGCGCAGGAACTCGGGATTGTAGACCAGCTCGACGGCCTGGCTGGCGGCCTCTCCGAGATGGCTCTCGATGATCGGCCAGATGATGTTCTCGCAGGAACCGGGGCGCATCGTGGAGCGGTAGACGAGGGTGAGCGGCACCGCCCGGTCCGGCTTGAGCGCGGCGGCGATCGCACGGGTGACCTGCGCGATGTAGCTCATGTTGTGCGCGCCATCGACGCCGCTGGGCGTGCCGACGCATACGATCGCCATGTCGCAATCGTCGAGCTCGTCGGTCAGGCGGACGGTCGCGGCAATCCGGCCAGCAGCGCGGGCGGCCGCCAGCAGTTCGTCGAGCCCCGGCTCGAACACCGGCGCGCGGCCCGCGTTGAGCATGGCGACCTTGGCTTCGCTCACATCCACACCGATTATGGTGTGGCCCTGACTGGCTATGCAGCCCGCCGCGGTCGAGCCGACGTAGCCAAGTCCGAAAATGGCAATTTTCACTGATGATCCCCGGTGGTCGGCGACCCCGCCTGATGCAAAGGGGTAGCAAGCGAATGTTGAGGGAGCAAATCACGCCCGCTCGGGTGGGCGCAGCTGCGGGGCGGTTGGTCGTGCGGCGCGTCAGCTCTGTCCGACTGCTGCGAGCACCTTTTCGGCCCATTCCTGTCGGCAGACAAGCAGATCGGGCATGAAGGTGTCAGGCCGGTTGTAAAGGAGCGGCGATCCGTCGAGGCGCGAACAGTGCAGGCCGTGCGCCGCAGCGACGGCAACCGGCGCGCAGCTGTCCCATTCGTGCTGACCGCCGGAGTGCAGATAGACCTCCGCCTCGCCCCGCACCACCGCCATCGCCTTGGCTCCGGCGCTGCCCATGGGCACAAGTTCTCCGCCCAGCAACTGCGCCACCGCCTCGGCTTCGCGCGCGGGGCGGGTGCGGCTGACGACGAAGCGGGGGCGTTCGGCCATCGGGCGCAAGGGGGAGGGGCGGTCTGAGCGAAGCACCGCCGCGTCCGCCAGCCCCGGCAGCGCCACCGCGCCGAGCACCGGGGCTCCGTCCACCGCCAGCGCGACGTGCACCGCCCAGTCGGCGCGTCCCTCGCTGAATTCGCGCGTGCCGTCGACCGGATCGATGATCCAAACCCGCCGCTTGTGAAGGCGCGCGGCATCGTCTTTCTCCTCCTCGGAGAGCAGGCCGTCCTCGGGCCGCGCGGCGCGGATCGCCTGGCACAGGAAGCGGTTGGCATCGCGGTCGCCGCGCTCGCCGAGCGCCTTGCCGCAAAGGCCCGAACCCTCGCGCACCGCTGTCAGCAGGTGCCCGGCCTCAAGCGCGAGCGTGGCGGCAAGCGCGGCATCATCGAGGTCGGCAAGGTTCATTTGAGCGGCAGGATCTGCTGGATGATGTGGCGCGCTGCCTCTTCGGGCGTCATGTCCACGGTGTTGACGCGGATTTCCGGATTTTCGGGCGGCTCGTAAGGGCTGTCGATCCCGGTGAAGTTCTTGAGCCTGCCCTCGCGCGCCTTCCGGTAGAGCCCCTTCACATCGCGCGCCTCGGCCACCGCGAGCGGGGTATCGACGAAAATCTCCACGAACTCGCCTTCGGGCAGCATGTTGCGCACCATCTCGCGCTCGGCCCGGAAGGGGCTGATGAAGGCGGTGAGCACGATCAGCCCCGCATCCGCCATCAGCCTTGCGACCTCGCCGACCCGGCGGATGTTCTCGATCCGGTCGGCCTCGGTGAAGCCGAGATCGCGGTTGAGACCGTGGCGGACGTTGTCGCCATCGAGCAGGAAGGTGTGGCGGTTCATCACGAACAGCTGTTTTTCGACCTCGTTGGCGATGGTCGACTTGCCGCTGCCCGACAGGCCGGTGAACCACAGCACCTTCGGCTTCTGGTTCTTCATCCCCGCATGATCCTCGCGGGTGATGCTGACCGGCTGCCAGTGGACATTCTCCGCACGGCGCAAGGAAAAGGCGATCATGCCGGCCGCGACCGTGGCGTTGGTGAACTTGTCGATGAGGATGAACCCGCCGAGCTGGCGGTTCTCGCCATAGGGCTCGAAGGCGATCGGGCGGTCGGTGGCGAACTCGGCGACGCCGATGGCATTGAGCCCGAGCGTTTTGGCCGCAAGATGTTCGAGACTGTTCACGTCAATCTCGTATTTGGGCGGCTGGACCGTGGCGGTGACGGTCTGGGTGCCGAGCTTGAGCCAGTAGCCCCGCCCGGGCTTCAACGCCGCCTCGTCCATCCACACGAAGGTGGCGCAGAACTGGTCCGACGCCTGCGGCGGATCGCCTGCGGCGGCGATGATGTCCCCGCGCGAGCAATCGACCTCGTCGGTGAGGGTGAGGGTGACGGATTGCCCCGCCGCCGCCTCGCCCAGGTCACCGCCGAACGTGACGATCCGCGCGACCGTGCTGGTCTTGCCCGAAGGCACGATCCGGACCTGATCGCCCGGGCGGATGATGCCGCTGGCGATCTGTCCGGCGAACCCCCGGAAATCGAGATCGGGGCGGCTGACCCATTGCACCGGCATACGGAACGGGCGGGCTTGCGCGGCGGCGGCATCGACCTCGACGGTTTCGAGATGCTGAATGAGCGACAGCCCGACATACCACGGGGTATTGGCCGAGAGCGTGGTGATGTTGTCGCCCTTGAAGCCCGAAATCGGGATGGCGGTGAAGCCTTCGATCCCGATGCTTGCGGCGAAGGCGCGGTAGTCGGCAACGATCCGATCAAACACGCCCTGATCGTAGCCGACCAGGTCCATCTTGTTCACCGCCAGCACCACATGGCGGATGCCGAGCAGGTGGACGAGCCACGAATGGCGGCGCGTCTGCCTGAGCACGCCCTTCCTCGCGTCGATCAGGATCACGGCGCAATCGGCGGTCGAGGCGCCGGTCACCATATTGCGGGTGTATTGTTCATGCCCCGGCGTATCGGCGACGATGAACTTGCGCTTTTCGGTCGTGAAGAAGCGGTATGCGACGTCGATGGTGATCCCCTGCTCGCGCTCGGCGGCGAGACCATCGACCAGCAGCGCAAAGTCGATGTCGTCACCTTGCGTGCCGTGCTTTGCGCTGTCGCTTTCGAGCGCGGCGAGCTGGTCTTCAAAGATCATCTTGCTGTCGTAGAGCAGCCGTCCGATCAGCGTCGACTTGCCGTCGTCCACGCTGCCGCAGGTGATGAAGCGCAAGAGGCTCTTGCGCTGGTGTGCGTCGAGATAGGCGTCGATGTCCTCGGCGATGAGGGCATCGGTCTGGAAGCTGGAGGGGGTGTGCATCAGAAGTAGCCTTCCTGCTTCTTGTCTTCCATGCTTGCCGACTGGCCCTTGTCGATCGCGCGGCCCTGCCGTTCCGATCCGGTGGCGAGCAGCATTTCCTGAATGATCTCGTTCATTTCGGTCGCGTTGCTGCGGGTCGCGCCGGTCAGCGGGTAGCAGCCGAGCGTGCGGAAGCGGACCGGGCGCATCACCGGTTCCTCTCCGGGTTCGAGCCGGAAACGATGGTCGTCGACCACCAGCAGCATCCCGTCGCGCTCAACCGTGGGGCGGGGCTTGCTGAAGTATAGCGGCACGATGTCGATCTTCTCCAGCGCGATATACTGCCAGATGTCGAGTTCGGTCCAGTTCGAGATGGGAAAGACGCGGATGCTCTCCCCCTTGGCCTTCTTGGCGTTGTAGAGGTTCCACAGCTCCGGGCGCTGGTTCTTGGGGTCCCAGCGGTGGGCGGCGTTGCGGAAGCTGAAGATGCGCTCCTTGGCGCGGGCCTTCTCCTCGTCGCGCCGCCCGCCGCCGAAGGCCGCGTCGAAACCGTGTGCGGTGAGCGCGCGCTTGAGCGGCTCGGTGAGCTGCGCCTGCGAATAGAGCGCGCTGCCGGTGTCGAAGGGATTGATGCCCTGGCGCTCGGCATCCTCGTTTTCGGCGACGATCAGCTTGAGCCCGTATTCGCGCACCGTCCGGTCGCGGTGGGCAAGCAGGTCTGCGAAGTCCCACCCGCTCGCGACGTGCAGCATCGGGAAGGGCGGCGGCGCGGGGTGGAAGGCCTTGCGCGCCAGATGCAGCATCACCGAGCTGTCCTTGCCCACCGAATAGAGCATGACCGGGTTCTCTGCCTCGGCCACGACTTCACGGAAAATGTGGATACTCTCGGCTTCGAGCCGTTCGAGATGGGTCAGATTGCGCATGGCCTCGCAGGTATAGGCATGGCGCTGGGCAACAAGCAATTTTGCCTTTGCCTTGCGATGGCCGACCTTGGGGCTGGCAATGTCGGCACTTGCCCTCCCGAAGGCGGCTTGCTTATGGCTGACGCAAAGGGAGAGATCACATGAGCCAGTCGTCAGGGCCGCTTGCGGGCCTCAGGGTGCTTGAATTCGCCGGGATCGGGCCGGGGCCGCACGTCGCCATGCTGCTCGCTGACCTGGGTGCCGAGGTGGTGCGGATCGATCGCCCGGGGGCGGTATCGACCAATCCGGTGGTGGATCGCGCGCGGCACCGGCTGGCGCTCGACTTGAAGAGCGAGCAGGGCAAGGCGCAGGTGCGCGTCGCCGTTTCTGCCGCCGACGTGCTGATCGAGGGCTTCCGCCCCGGTGTGATGGAGCGGCTGGGGCTGGGGCCGGACGAACTGCTCGCAGCCAACCCGCGCCTCGTCTATGCCCGCATGACCGGGTGGGGGCAGGAAGGGCCGCTCGCGCAGGCCGCCGGGCACGACATCAACTATATCGCCATCACCGGCGCGCTCGCCGCGGTCGGTCGGGCGGGAGAGACCGCCACGCCGCCGCAGAACCTCGTCGGCGATTTCGGCGGCGGGTCGATGTATTGCGCCTTCGGGATCATGGCCGCGCTCTACGAACGCGCGCGGTCGGGCAAGGGGCAGGTGGTCGATGCCGCTATCGTCGACGGGGCAACCAGCCTGATGAGCTTTTTCTTCGGCGTGCGCCACCTGCCGCACCTCTCCTCCGAACGCGGCAAGGGGATGCTGGGCGGGGCAGCGCATTTCTACCGCTGCTTCACCTGCGCCGATGGCAGGGAAATATCGCTCGGCGCGATCGAACCGCAATTCTATGCCGAACTGCTGGCCCGAGTCGGCGCTCCGGCCGAGCTGGCCGAGGGGCAGATGAACCCCGCCAACTGGGATGATTACGCCGAAAAGCTGGCGGCGCTGTTTCTGACCAGAACCCAGGCGGAATGGTGCGAAGTGCTGGAAGGCACCGATGCCTGCTTTGCCCCGGTGCTGGGGATCGAGGAGGCGCGCGTGCATCCGCACATGCAGGCGCGGGGGGCCTATGTGGAGCATGACGGCATCTGGCACACCGCCCCCGCGCCGCGTTTCAGCCGCACGCCGGGCGCGGTGCGTTCGAGCGCCGACGACGGAGCCGAGGTGGTCGCGCGGTGGCAGGCGGGAGCCGTCTGATGGCCGGCAAGTTCTTCGAGGAATGGGCCGTCGGCGAGCGCATCGCGCACCCGATCCGCCGCACCGTGACCGAGACCGACAACCTGCTGTTCTCGACCATGACCCACAACCCCCAGCCGCTCCACATTGACGTGGAGGCGGCGAGGGCGAGCGGTTTCGGCCAGATCCTCGTCAATTCCACCTTCACCTTCAGCCTGCTGGTCGGCCTGTCGGTGGGGGAGACGACGCTCGGCACGCTGGTCGCCAACCTGGGCTTCGACAAGGTGGTCACGCCCAAGCCGGTGTTCATCGGCGACACGCTGCGCGCTTCGTCCGAGGTCAAGGAGCTGCGGGAAAGCCGGTCGCGCCCCGATGCCGGGATCGTCACCTGGGTCCACGAAATGCACAACCAGCGCGATGAGGTGGTGTGCCGGTGCGAGCGGTCGGCGCTGATCCAGCGCCGCTGTTAACCCGGATTGCGGTTCGGGCTGGGCTTGTCGAAGCCCTGCAAGCGCCTGTGCGTCTTGCGCGGTGTGCCCGATGAACAGGCAGTCGCTCGACAAGCGCAGCGCAAAGCGGATCAGTTATTGCCTGCTTGTGACTTCACCCCCGAGGGCCTGCCACAAGACGATCCGCGCGCGCGCCGCCCGGCCCAGCGCAGCCGCCGCGCGCTCCCCGCTGGCGTCGGCGGCACGGCGGGCTTCGAGCACTTCGAGGAAGCTTGCCAGCCCTGCGCGGTGGCGGGTCTCGGCAAGGCTCGCGGCGCGGGCGAGCTGGTCGCGCTCATCGACCGACAGGCGCGCCTCGGCATCGGCGGCGGTGACGGTGCCATAGGCCGCTTCGGCATCGCCGAGCGCGGTGAACACCGCCGCGCGATAGGCGGCGAAGGCGGCGCGTTTCTCGCCTGCGGCAGCGTCGATCCCCGCGCCCACCCGCCCGAAATCGAGCAGCGGGCCGGCGATCGCGCCGGTAAGGGTGCCGACGAGGGAATCGTTGAAGAAATCCTGCGGGCGGAACGACAGGAGCCCGATCACTCCCGACAGCGTGATGCGCGGGAAGCGCGCGCGGGCAGCGGCGGCGAGGTCTGCATCGGCGGCGGCGAGGTTCGCGGCGGCGGCGGCGACATCGGGGCGGTTGGCGAGCAGGTCCGAGGGCAGGGCGGCGGGCGCGGACGCGAGGGCCAGTGCCGGGGCGGGGGCGGCAAGCGCGGCCCGCACCGTCGCGGCATCCAGCGCGGTCAGCGTCACCAGCCGCCCGATCAGCCGCGCCCGTTCGCTCTCCAGCGCCGCGAGGCGCACTGCCGATGCACTCGCGGTCGCATCGGCCCGCACACGGTCGAAACCGGGGGCGATACCGGCGTCCTCGCGTGATCGTGCCAGGGCGGCAAGCTGGCGTGCGGCTGCGTCGTCAGCCTTGATCGCTGCGCCCCGAGCGTCGAGTGTCCGCCAGTCGGTGATGCTTGCGGCGATCTCCGAGAGCAGGGCAAGGCGCACGCCCTGCGCCTGCGCGGAGGAGGCGTCGATCCGCGCGAGGGCGGCACGCTCCTCGGCCTTCAACCGGCCGAAGATGTCGGGATCCCAGCTGGCGGCGAGGTTCACGCCATAGGAGGTCAGCTCACGCGGGATGAGGCCCTGCTGGCCTGCCTCGCCGAACTGCGCGGGGTTGATGCGGTTGCGGTTGATGCTGGTGTCGGCGGTGATGTTGGGCAGCCGCTCGGCCCCCGCACGGCGGGCACCGGCGCGGGCAGCGTCGATCCGGGCGAGCGCCTCGGCAAGGCTCGGCCCCCCGGCGATGGCCGCCTGCGAAAGCGCCTGCCATGCAGGGTCACCGGCGGGGAGCAGCGCGGCAAGCTCCGTCCCGGTCCCGCCTTCGGGGCGAAAGAAGTAGGCGGGCGGAAGGTCGGGGGCCGGGGTGGCGATCTTCGGCGCGGGCTGAAGCGCGCAGGCCCCAAGGGCAAGCGGCAGGATCGCGGCTGCAAGAGGCGGGAGGCGGCGGGGCATGGGCTCAGCCTTCCGACTTGGCGGCGGTGCCGGCCTTGGCGGGGATGAAGGCGTCGATCTGCTGGCCGACGCGGAAGGCCTCGGACGGCGGCAGGGCATAGATCAGCTGGAGCACCCTAACATCGACGCGCTCGGCGGCGGAGTTGGTAAGCGAGCGCTTGGGCACCACCTGCGGTTCGGCGCGCACGAAGGTGGCCTTCACGTGCATCTCGGCCGCGCCGCGCGGAGAGATGACGGCGGGCTCCCCCAGCGCCACGCGGGCGATCTCGTTCTCGTCGATGTCGACGCGCACGTGCAGCGGGTTGGTCTCGCCCATCTGGATGAAGGGAGTGGCGTTTCCTCCGCCCTGGGTGGAGACGAACTCGCCCGCGCGGATGTTGACCGCAAGGATCTCGCCTGCGATCGGCGCGCGCACGGTAAGGCGCTCGATCTCGGTGCGCGCAGCGGCGGCGGCGGCCTCGGCGCTGGCGAGCCGGGCGCGGGCAAGGCCGAGGCGGCTGGTCGCGGCGGCTTCCTCGCCCTCGGCGCGGATTACCTCGGCGCGGCTGACGGCGGCGGGATCGGCAAGGTTGCGGTAAAGATCGAGCTGCTGGCGCGCGGTCCCTTGCGCAGCGCCCGCCTCGGCGATGGCGGCGCGTGCCTCGCGGATCGCGGCTTCGGCCTGGTCAAGGCTCGCACGGGCAGCGCGGGCATCGACGGTGAACAGCACCTCGCCCTTCGCCACGCGGGTGCCGGGGCGCACCCGCACCTCGGTGACAAGGCCCGAGAGCGCCGAGCCGATGTCGATCACCTCGCTGGCCGGCTCGACGATCCCGGCGCCCGCCACGCGCGGCTTCCCGGCAAGGTCGCCGACCGCCTTGGGCGGCTGTTCCGCCGGTTCGGCGGTCGAGCGGTCGGGCAGGCCGACGAGGATGATCCACGCCGCGACGGCAAGGCCGATCAGCGCGAGGGCCGGGAGGATCTGGCGGGCAAAGCTTAGATTGCGGAACATTGCGTCCTCGGGGAATGCGAAAGGGAGGGGGGCTCAGTGGTCATCGGGCATCTCGGTCCCGTCATGGGTGATGCGCCCGTCTTCCAGCACGATGATGCGGTCGGCGAGGTCGAAGATGCGGTTGTCGTGGGTGACGATGATACAGGCGCGGTCAGGGGCGACGGCGACCTCGCGCAGCAGGTCCATCACGCGCCGCCCGGAGGAGGCATCGAGCGCCGCAGTCGGTTCATCGCAGACCACCAGACGCGGCTTGTGCACCAGCGCGCGGGCGATGGCGACGCGTTGCTGCTGCCCGCCCGAAAGCTGGCGCGGCAGCTTGTCGGCCTGGTTGGCGATATTGAGCTTTTCGAGCAGCACCTTGGCCCGCTCGCGCGCCTCGGCGATCGGCACGCCCTGCGCGATCAGCGGAACGGCGGCGTTGGCGGCGGCGTCGATCGAGGGGATGAGGTTATACTGCTGGAAGATGAAGCCGATGTTCTGAAGGCGGAAATTGACCAGTTCGGTGTCGGTCAGCCGGTAGATGTCGGTGCCGAACACCTTCACCTCGCCTGCCGTCGGGTAAAGGATGCCGCACATGATCGAGATCAGCGTGGTCTTGCCCGACCCGCTCTCGCCCACGACATAGGTCAACTCGCCCGGGCGGATGTCGGTGTCGATGCCATGGAGGACGCGGATGGTGGTCTGCCCGGCCTCGAAATCGCGCACGATGCCGCGCGCGCAGATCGCCGCCTCGGCATCGCCGCCGGGGGAGGTCGACAAGGGGGTGGGCCGCGTGTCCATGGTGATGTCTGCCTTGCTCACCGGAACACCGCCGCCGGTTCGGTCCTGAGCACGCTGCGGATCGCCACGAAGCCGGTGATGGCAAGGATCACCACCACCGCAGCAAGGCTGATCAGCGGGATCTGCCAGGGGATGTAGAAGCCCTTGAAGAAAGGGTTGGAGCCGAAGCTCTTGATAAAGGCGACCGTGCCGATCACGCCGAGCCCATAGCCGATCATGCCGACGAGGCCCGCTTGCGCCGCGACCATCTGCATGATCTTGCCGTTGGTCACCCCGATCGCCTTGAGCGCGCCGAACTGCTTGATGTTGTCGCGCAGGAACAGGCTGAAGGTGAGGCCCACGATCGCCACCCCGACGACGAAGCCGAGGAATACCGTGATCCCGAAATTGACCGGGATGCCGGTGTTCTCGATGATGAAGTCGACCCCGGCGCGGGCGAATTGCTCGCGGGTCTCGGCCTTGAGCCCGGTCTCCGCCTCGATCCGCGCAGCAACCCCTTCGGCAGTCTCGCCGGGGCGGATGCCGACCAGCACGAAGGACAGGCGGTTGCGGGTGCCGGGCACGAAGTTCAGCGCGCTCGAATAGCGGGTGTAAAGCACCACAGTGCTGGTGAAACTCGGGATCGCGTCGGCGATGCCGCGGATCACCGCGCGCTGATCGTTGAGTTCGAGCCGCGCGCCTATCGCCTCTCCGCCGGACGAGAACAGGCGGGTGGTGCCGACATCGTCGATCACCACGGTATCGGGGGCAAAGAACACGGACTTGTCGCCCGCCGTCATGCGCTTGGGCAGGCCGATCAGGGTCGCATCATCGACCCCGATAACCGCCACGCCTTCAAGGTCGCCTTCGCGGGTGCGAACATTGGCCTGGGCGCGCAGGTGCGGCACCGCCCATTCCACGCCCGTTACTGATCGCACCTTGTCGAGCGCGGTGGCTGGCATGGCATAGCTGACATCGGTGGTGCGGCTGACCGGGTCCATCACCCAGATCTGCGCTTCGGGCGCGTTATAGACCCCGCTCGCCCCGCGTTCGACGAGGTTGACGAAGATCGTCATCTGCTGGGTGATGAGCAGGGTCGAAAAGGCGATGCCGAACAACAGCCCATAGAACTTCTGGGCATCCCCGGTGAGCATCCTGATGGCGATCCAGAGCACGGGCGCGGAACCTTTGTCGGCTGTTGGGGTTGCACCGGAGCGAAACCCGCTGCATTATTGAACGGTCGCGTTTAACTGAACGGAGCCGTTCACTTTGTCAATCGGGCATTCCGCCAGTCCCGAAAAAAAACCTTTCGGGCGCAAGGCCGGAAGGCCGCTGGATGCCGCCAAGCGGGCCGCGATCCTCGATGCAGCCGCGCATCATTTCTTCAATCACGGCTACGCCGCCACCGCGATCGAACAGGTCGCGGCCGATGCCGGTGTGTCCAAGGTCACGATTTACAACCAGTTTGGCGACAAGCGCGCGCTGTTCGCCGCAGCGGTCGAATGCGAGTGCGAGAAGATGCGCGGGCATTTCTCCATCGGTGCCATGCCGCAGGGCACCATCGCCGAACGCCTGACGGCAATCGGCGAGGCGATCTTCGCCTTTCTCTCGCGGCCCGAGATGATCCGCTTCGAACGCCGCATCGCCGCTGAGACCGAGGCTGAACCGGCGCTCGGCCTTGCCTTTTTGCAGGCGGGACCATGGCGCATGAAGGAAGGCTTTGCCGCCTGGCTCGCCCACAGTGCGGCGGCAGGCGAACTCGCCATCGCCGATCCGATGCTGGCGGCCGAACAATTCGTCGCGATGTGCAAGGGCATGGGCGATCTCGAGCGGCGGTTCGGCACCGTGCCGACCCTTGCCGAACGCGACCGGCGCATCGCGGGCGCGGTCGAGGTGTTCCTCGCCGCCTATGGCACCGCGCCAGATCGATAATCCGCATCACCCTGTTCGAAAAATGCCATGATCGCCGCAGGCGCGCATTATCTTGCCATTCACCGCCTGCGTCCTACATTGCAGGACTGACGAAAGGAATCCGCCGCGATGAGCCAGCCGAACGATCCCCAGCCGCAAGGCGAAGGCCCCAACCCCTGGGTCAAGCAGCTGATGATCTGGGGCGGGATTTTCATGGCCCTGCTGCTTGTGGTGACGATGTTCAGCAATGCCGGTCAGTCGGTCGGCACAGGCATCCGCTATTCCGATTTCCGCGCCGCTGTTGCCGAGGGTGAGGTGCAGGATGTGCAGATGGGCGAGGAGCTCATCACCGGCACGCTCAAGAACGGCGAGCCCTTCAGCACCGTGCCCGTCCCCAACGATGTCGAAATCACCAAGCTGATGGAAGAGAACGGCGTGCGCTTCACCGGCAAGCAGCGCGAAGGGCAGAACGTGCTCCTGTTCATCCTCCTCAATTCGCTGCCGTTCATCCTGATCCTCGGGATCGCCTTCTTCGCTCTCAGGCAGATGCAGAAGGGCGGCGGCGGGGGCGCGATGGGCTTTGGCAAGTCCAAGGCCAAGATGCTGACCGAGCGTTCGGGCCGCGTGACCTTCGACGATGTGGCGGGGATTGATGAAGCGCGCGAGGAATTGCAGGAAATCGTCGAGTTCCTGCGCGATCCGCAGCGCTTCTCCAAGCTCGGCGGGCAGATTCCCAAGGGCGCGCTGCTGGTCGGTTCGCCCGGCACCGGCAAGACCCTGCTGGCCCGCGCCATTGCGGGTGAGGCGGGCGTGCCGTTCTTCACCATTTCCGGCTCGGACTTCGTCGAGATGTTCGTGGGGGTCGGTGCCAGCCGGGTGCGCGACATGTTCGAGCAAGCCAAGAAGAATGCGCCCTGCATCGTTTTTATCGACGAAATCGACGCGGTGGGCCGCAGCCGCGGGCACGGGCTCGGCAACTCCAATGACGAGCGCGAGCAGACGCTGAACCAGCTGCTGGTCGAGATGGACGGCTTTGAAGCCAACGAAGGCATCATCATCATCGCCGCCACCAACCGCCCCGACGTACTCGATCCGGCGCTGCTGCGCCCGGGCCGGTTTGACCGTCAGGTGGTCGTCCCGATCCCCGATATTGACGGGCGCGAGAAGATCCTCGGTGTGCACATGAAGAAGGTGCCGCTCGCCCCCGACGTGAACCCGCGCATCATCGCGCGCGGCACGCCCGGCTTCTCGGGCGCGGACCTTGCCAACCTCGTCAACGAAGCCGCGCTGCTCGCCGCGCGCCGCAACAAGCGGCTTGTTGCGATGCAGGAGTTCGAGGACGCCAAGGACAAGGTCATGATGGGCGCGGAACGCCGCTCGATGGTGATGACCGACGACGAGAAGAAGATGACCGCCTATCACGAGGCCGGCCACGCGATCGTCTCGGTGCATGAGGCGGCGTCCGATCCGATCCACAAGGCCACGATCATCCCGCGCGGCCGGGCGCTGGGCATGGTGATGCGCCTGCCCGAGCGGGACAGCTACTCCTACCACCGCGACAAGATGCACGCGAACCTCTCGGTCGCGATGGGCGGGCGCGTGGCGGAGGAGATCATCTTCGGGCATGACAAGGTGAGTTCGGGTGCCTCGTCCGACATCCAGTATGCGACCAACCTCGCGCGCAACATGGTCACCCAATGGGGCATGTCCGAAAAGCTGGGCCCCTTGCAGTACGAAGAGCAGTCGGAAGGCTATCTCGGCATGGGGGCCGCGCAGCGGACCTTCCGGTCGGGCTCGACCAACGAACTGATCGACAACGAGATCAAAGGTCTGGTCGAGGGCGCCCACAAGCGCGCGACCGATATCCTCACCACTCACGAGGACCAGCTTCACCTTCTGGCCCAGGCTCTGCTCGAATACGAGACGCTGACGGGCGAGGAAATCAACGCGCTGCTCGCGAACGGACGGATCGACCGTCCCGACGCACCGCGTGGCCCCTCGCTGCCGGTGCCGGTGCGCGGCTCGGCGATCCCCAAGGCGGGCAAGCGCTTCGGCGGCGCAGGCGAGAAGGGCGGCGACGAGGCTCCGCAAGGGGCTTGAGATTGCCGCGTAGCTGCTCTCCAAAAGGGCGTCCGGAGCGATCCGGGCGCCTTTTTGTCGTGAGGTTCAAAACGCCGCGCCCAGCATCAGCAGGGCTTGCAGGAACAGCACGATCACGATTTGAATGCAGGCAAATAGAACACAAAACCGTCACAGCGCCGAAAAGCGCGAAAGGCCATGCCATCGGGCTGACGAACTTGGCCCGCTCGCCCGTGATGAAGCGGCGGATCAATTCACCGGGCTCGAAAGCGAGCAGCGGGAGCGTCTCCCACAGCTTGCCGTCGAGGTGCAGCACCCCGTGCATAGTGTTGTGCCCGATCGCGGCAAGGCTGTGGTGGAGATGCGCCTTCTGCCCGCATGAGGGGCTGAAATAGCCGGAAAGCGTCCTCTGACAATTGGCGCAGGTGACCGGCCCCGCCGTATGCGCCCCCTCGATAGGCCGGTATAGGCGCAATCCGCGCGGGTGGGGAAAGCCCGCTACTTGCTGGCAAGCTTGCGCTCGATCGCGGTCCAGAGCTGGGCGATGGCGCGGGCAGCAGGCGAGCGCGGGGCGAAGGCGCCGACCGGCTT
>Ga0208370_100221_pt1 | contig 17615 bp, 21 predicted proteins | sample Subbio12Jun_QV11_FD_184822 | JGI IMG/M metagenome (GOLD analysis project Ga0208370, IMG submission 184822) | Serpentinite rock and fluid subsurface biosphere microbial communities from McLaughlin Reserve, California, USA -CR12Jun_QV11 (SPAdes) | ecosystem: Environmental > Terrestrial > Deep...
GGTGGCGGCAAAAAATCAGATATTCTCCGACATTAGCCTAATCCCGTCTGTACAATGGCGGTAGATTAGGCTATATTATTTGGTGAAGTAAATTATCATCACTAAGTAAAGGACAAAGGATGTGTTTTTATGGCGAAGACTCTAGACCCAACGTTGGCTGCAAACATTTTAGATAAATGGATTAGCTTCTATGGGATGGAAGATGCGGATGCATGGCCAAGAGAAGACTATGGGTATGTGAAACGCGCAGCGAAAGCGATGCGTCTAGCGATTGAAATACTTCGTGGCAGTACGGGTAAAGACAATAAGGACGTAAAAAAAGCAGTTCAGGTATTACGGGAATGGCCGACTGTCCACAACATGGATGACCCAGAAGCGTGGGAAGAGATGAACTTTCCCTTTGTGAAAAACGCCCTTGAATCTGTTCTTTATGCCGCAACATACCTGGAAGAAAACTGAAAGGGGGTACGTGTAACCTTTGTCTCAAAAGAAAATTCTACATCTCGGTTCCTGTAGAGCCTATCTAAAACGGCATGGAAAGCACCGCCCTAATTTGCGTTTTACCTGTGAAAACCAAACGTGTAACGATCAGACCCTTCATAAACATGGGTTTTATCTTCGTACACCCGTTTTTAAACACTATCGGGTTAACATCCCCATCTATCGGTGGTATTGCCCGATCTGCGGAGAAACACTTACAGTTTTGCCCGACTTTCTGGTGCCCTGGGCCCACTTTGCGACACAAGTCCGGGAAGCAGCGATGAAGCGTCGGACACGCGGCAAAAGTGTAACAAAAGTCGCTAATAGCGTTACCTCTACTGTTGTCGGCGGTGTCAGTCCAGACACAGTTAAACGTTGGTGGAAGCGTCATCTTCAGAACATTGGTGGGGTGACGCAATGGATTGCCAGCGAACTGATCCAATCCGGGGTCAAAGAAGATTTACTGCGCCTCCATTTCAAGGGTGTAAATCCGACAATCCTCGATACAGCAACGTGGCTGTACGCACTGCTAGCAAGATTGTTTAACAGAGAGATGCCACCTCTGCAGGGTTATTTCGGTGCCCTCAATGTCCGCCTCCCTCAGGGGATGTGGGTTTAATTCATTAAAGCATCATACAAAGGACTTCCAGCCCCCGTTGGGGCTTTTTGTGCTTCCATTCAACCGACTGGCTGTACATTCCGGACCGGATCGAACACCGTCACAGACCGGGAAGAATGGATTTACTCCGATTTTGAACCTGCAAAGTCCATTTTTTGCTGGACTTGGGGAAAATCCAACAAACTTTGCCTTCTGCCCGCCCTCTTGGGTTTGTGAGATATTAGTTCTGTGTACTAAATACCCGAAAGGATGATGCAGATGGATGAGAAACAACGCCAGGAGGTGGCTAATTTTCGTTACGGCCTCATTGCCCCCCTGGTAACACGGACGTTAAACCCCGGGGAGCAGGCAGCTAAGCTGCGAGAAGTTGCCTGCCACACTTATGATATCCCCCATAGCGACACACAGAAGATCAGCTTGCGTACACTAGAACGGTATCTGAAAGCATACCGGGAAGGCGGGTGGGAAGCGCTGCTCCCATCTGTGCGAGCCGATAAACTGCAGTGTAAACAAATTGCTCCCGATGTATTGGAAAAAGCCATTGCTTTAAAGCAAGAGCAGCCAACACGCAGTGTGCGTCAAATCATGGCCATTTTAGAATTGGCGCAGTTTGTGGAATCCGGCCAGCTCAAAGAAAGTACACTCTCACGGCAGCTTCGCAGCCGCGGTATGACACGGAAGGTCTTGGAGAACGAACCGAAAAGCACTTTCCACCGCTTTGAAGCATCCCACCGCAATGCCTGTTGGCAGGGCGATGTCCAACACACGCTGTACTTACCCCATCCGGAGCAATCGGGCAAGAAAAAGCTGGCCTACCTTGTCGTCTTCCTCGATGACTACTCCAGACTCGTCGTACACGGTCAGTTTTACTTTGAAGAGCGTGTACCGAGACTGGAAGACTGCCTAAAGAAAGCTCTTTTGAAACACGGGGTGCCTTCTGTCATTTTTGTCGATAATGGATCGATCTATTCTTCCCACCACTTTGCCCGGATTTGTGCCCGGCTAACAACGGAATTAAGGCATACCAAACCGGGAAGACCCCAGGGGCGTGGCAAACAGGAAAAATTCTTCCGTTTTGTGGACATAAGCTTTGTGCCAGAAGCCTACGATTTAATCGAGCAGGGAAAAATTCAGACACTAGACGATTTAAACCGCTTCTTTACGGCCTGGCTGGATGTTGCCTACCACCAGAAGGTACATAACACCTTTAAACAAAGGCCGCTGGACCGATACCAAAAGTGCGAACACCCGATTCGGTATATCCAGCCCCACGAATTGGCTCAGATCTTTCTCTTGGAAGAAAGCCGAAAGGTAGACAAGACGAACTGTGTTTCCCTCCTGGGGACGGTGTACGAGCTGGAATCGGGGTTCGCCGGACAAGAAGTACAGCTGCGTTTTGATGCCTATGACATGTCGGTTGTCCAAGTCTGGAAAGACGGGAAACGACTGGAGGATGCTCAACTACTCAAAAAAAGGTCACTAGACCGTAAAAAAGAACCTGCTGCACCTGTGGTCACACCCATACCAACGACCGGTCTGAATTACGTAGAACTTGCCTACGAAAAGTACATGACGGAACAAAAAGAAAAAGCACAAAAGGGGTTGTTTAACCTGCTGAAACAGGAGCTTCCCTCATGATTCGGCAGTTTTTCGGTTGGCAGAGTACACCGTTTACCAAGGAAATCCCCACGTCCCAGTTGTACCCGTCGGCTTCTTTTCAGGAGTGTGTGGCCCGACTCAATTACATGGCGAAGAACCGCTTGTTTGGTTTGGTGACCGGCGAAATTGGTGCCGGCAAATCTACAGCCATCCGTGCATTACGTGACGGGTTGGACCTGACTAAGCACCGTTTTATGTATTTGTGTGACTCCTCCCTGAAACCCCGTGATTTTTACAGGGAACTGTTGCATCAGTTTGGGATTGTGCCCCAGCATGTACGCAGTGAAGCCAAGAGGCAATTTGAACGTGCAGTCTGGGACTTTTATGATAGTCAGCAAAAGGTTGCTGTCGTTGTCATTGATGAAGCACATTTACTGCAGGGAGACATGCTGCAGGAGATTCGGTTTTTGACGAATTTTCAAATCGATTCAATCTCACCGATCTCACTAATCATGGTCGGGCAACCTGAGTTACGGACGACGCTACAGATGCGCGTGTTTAAGCCAATTACCCAGCGGATGAACGTTCGCTATCATCTGGGTGGATTTGAATTGGAAGAGACCCGGAAGTATGTAGAACATCAGTTTCAGGTTGCCGGGACCCTGCACCCTGTCTTCACCAAAGAAGCGATTGATGCAGTCTATGCTCACACCCGGGGCATTGCCCGTGAAGTGAACAATGTGTGTACCGCCTGCTTACTGGATGCTGTGGTACGCAAAGAAAAACTGGTCGATGCTATTCATGTAGCCCGAATATTAACGGAGTACAAGGATAACTAAGGAGGAAACCAAATTGCGCCCTACCCGTAAAAAAATGAAGTATGATCCCTACAGCCAACGCTGGGATATCTATGATGCAGACAATAGTTACTGCCGCTCCATCCATTGTGGTAGCGTCATTAATATTCACTTACAGGGGTACATCCTGCAAGGTCGTGTAGAGATGGATACAGACTGGTATGTCATTATTGAGCAAGTAAAATTCTACCTTAACCCCACTAAAAATTACAATGTTGCCTGATTTATTTCGACCAAACAAGTTCTGTCACCAGGGCTTGTTTTTTACTATCTTCAGGCAACTGTCGGTGAACAACACTATTTACAACCGACATTTTCGGTGCAAAAACTACCGTCAAACAGCGTGATTAACAACAATATTTCCTGACATATTTCCCTTCGCATGCAACCAGGTGTTAGGCCGCACTCATCGCCAACCTACCGATGATTCTTTCATGTGCGTAGCCTTTACAATGCACATATTATATGCTATATTGAATATGCTGAAGCAAAGGAGTTGATGATTATGGCCGATATGACGAATATAACCATCCGCATGGATGTTGAGCTTAAGAAACAGGCTGAGCAGCTTTTTTCAGAGCTCGGAATGAACATGACGACAGCCTTCAATATTTTCCTGCGTCAGGCTGTGCGTCAGCAGCGCATCCCCTTTGACGTTGCGCTTGACACCCCAAATGCTGAAACACTGGAGGCGCTTGCGGAAGTTCAGCGGATGAAGAGAAACCGTGCTCTCGGCAAGACCTACACGGACGTTGACGTGATGATGATGGAGTTACTGTCTTGATGTATTCCGTCAGACCAACCTCAAAATTTGTTAAAGACTTGAAGCGTATTCAGAAACGGGGATATAATCTTGCGCTTCTGACGGAGGTTATCAAGAAGCTTGCGCGCGGCGAAACATTGGACCCAGTCTATCGTGACCACCCGCTGAGGGGCAATTTTGCCGGGTGCAGAGAGTGCCATATTACTCCCGACTGGCTGCTTGTTTACGAGATTTCATCAGGGGAGCTTATCCTGTACCTGACCCGCACCGGAACCCACAGCGATCTGTTTGGATAACTAAACATCTGTCCCTCTGGGCGTAATATTTGCCCTGTACATTTCCCTTGCGCCATCAATTACCTCCAAGCCAGCTACGGCCAACCTGGTTTGCAGATTCGGTCTGAAGGAAATCAGGCAAGAAAGAAAACTGTTTTACTCCAAGATATTTCGGGAATTGAGACTGAAGTGAATCCGATCAAGTAAAGTGAGAGGGTAAAGCAAGCGAAGTTCAAGCTTGGTGGAAAAGACACGTTGATCCTTGTCTGCACGTTCTTTCTTGCGCATAGATCCGATTTCTCAGCAAACGATGTATCAAGCGCAAAAACTGGTCATCTTGTTTGTGGGGATACCAACTATATAACCAAATAGCATATGCCCAAACTCATGTATCGCTATTAGCCCAGCAATTACCAATAAACTCAGCAATAAACTTAGCATGATGTTCATTTTATTATTAACTCCTCGCATGCTTCATTTCCCCTGAAAAATCATATCCTCAGCAGTTCTTTGTAGATAACTTTCTGGACTAAGATTGCATTATTCCCCCCTTCGAGGTTTGCTCAACTTCTGCGTCAATCAAGTTCAGTTTGAGCCACAGATACTTATGCCGCAAGACAGTTATGTAGAGCAACTCCTGCCTTAACCCTGATGGGACATTGTTCCCACACTCAAAACTCAGGGTCTGTCCGTTCTTAATTTCAAAATCCAGGCCGTTGCTGCTGCACCAATCAATTTTCAGTATCAAATGATGTCTCCCCGGTTGGATGTCAAAACCAACAGTCTCCCCGGCCTTGATTCTCCCGATGAATGTATCGTCCAGTTTATCCGATATGTACGGATAGCATCACTATATCCTTTTTCTCTTTTAATCTCAATTCTGGCCATTTTTGTCTCCTGCGTCATTATCATATTTTTTTTTGGTTTTTTTTTGCCGGCATGACAAATACGATTGTTAAACATTCTGCAAGCCTTTTGCCATAATGGCGACCAATTTTTTTGCCAGAGAACCATCCCAGTCAAGGGTGGGATTAAATATACTGATGTTCATGCCAGCCGCTCTTCCAGTCTTGATAAGACGCTGTATTGTAGTAACCATCTCACCAACACTTAAGCCATCTGACATCCGATAATCAACCGCAGGCATGACAGCATCATCAAGCACGTCAACATCCACATGAATCCAAAACTGCTCTACCGAGTTTAACCTCCGTATGCCGACCTCAACGGTATTACTAAAGCCGCACAATCGTGTTTCTTCTAAGGAGACACAATGAATCTTTGTCTTACGCACGTCCTGGCCACCCGCTTTTTTAATACGTTCTTCATCACGGAAACCAAAAAGAACAGTATCTGTTTCTTCCACTAATGGTTTTCTATTTTCGATGTTGGTGACGATATCCGGCCCACGACCCACAACAAATCCCAGTTCCATATCGGCTGCCTCGCCTGATGGCGAAACACTGGGCTCATAAAAATCAGCGTGGCCATCAATAAAAAATAAGCCGCACTTCCCCTTTCGTTTCATTGCCAGCATGGCGCCAATAAGAATGGTGCAATCACCCCCTAATAAAAGCGGGAAATATCCGGCAGCGCAGTCTTTTTCTACGGCATCGGCTATCTGTATTGAGTAATCATGGACTTGGCACGGGTTTATGATTTTTGTTTCCGGATCTCGCTGATACTCGCAATCAGGTACTGGCAGCTGCGTAATAGATTTGATACCCAGCTGTTCTGCCAATCCGGCGTTTATTAAAGAATCGCCCATCAAACTGACGCCAGAAAAAAACTCTTCCGAGACTAGCGGCGCTTTAATAACACTAAAAGGTTTCATGATGTCACACCTCTCCTTTTTGTTGTTTTTTGCCATCCACTGTCGGCAGCAGATATTGATTTCCGGAAACATCCGGACAGCGTTTCGGAATTATAGCGATATACAGCTCTCGCAGAGCATATTCCGGAAGAACATAAGGCCGTCGTAGCTGTGGTTCACGGAGTGGTTAGAGTCTTCTTAACACAACACTACCGAATGTTTTTGCAATGAAGGTTTTATACCACGGCACGGAGGCTTCGACATAATAACTTTTATCAAGAAGCTTCATATAGAAATCGTAATCGGCAGGAAGGTCCTCTCGTGATTTTGAAAAGACCGCTTTCTGCACTTCGAACTGGATGACAGAACTCAGAGACGGCTTAAGAACTCCGTCGTAAGAGTGTTCCCCTTTTGCTGACTCCCTATAATTGCCGTGATCTTCATATCTCACTCCACCGCTTTCTTTCTTTCATTTCCCCTGAAAAATTGTATCCATATCCCGGCATAAGTGTTGCACGGCTTTTCTTCCTGTTACTGCTGCGGCCGGCAGACCACCCGGAGGCATCAAACGCTGACCGGCAAAATAGAGATTTTTTATTTTCTCAGGCTTAGTCGGATACGACTCCATTTTGCTGCCTTTTTCTAAAAGCGACATCCATGAACCTTTGGAGGAGCGCAAATAACGTTCGTAGGTAAGAGGCGTCGCGACGTCCCAAACGGCAATTTTCCCCTTGGTCTGCGGCCACTTATTCTCAAGAATCTCAATAAACGCTTCCGCCAGTTTTCGCTTTTCAGCTTCATACGTGCCATTGTCCTTGCATTGCTTCCAAAACTCATAGGTATCGCCCACGAATGCGGAGGTTATAGCTGTGCACCCGTCCGGAGCGTACCCCTTATATCCGGCGTAATGGTTAATGCCAAGAAGCCATTTTTCTTGTCCTCCGCAGAGAAGCGGCTTATCCAAATTGAAGTAGATACGTTCGGGCAAGCCGGACAAATCCGTTTCAACGCCAATGCTGATAAATGTGTTCAGTAGCGGCGTTGTGTTGCGGCGCATTTTTTCGGCCCAAGGCTCGCGAAGCGGCATGTCAAACAGTGTATCAATGACAGCGCGTGTATCCTGCGTGACAATGACACTGTCGGCAAAAATCTCTGCGCCGTCAATTACAACTCCCTCCGCCGCATCATTTCTTACCAAAACCTTGTTCACAGTAGAATTGTAATGTATTGTGCCGCCTAAAACCTCAACCTTATCGGCAATACGCTTGGCCATAGCCAGAGAGCCTCCTGCGGGGTAACCTCCGTCACCAGAGCAGAGGGTTGCAAGCGTAAAGATCATAGCTATTGACAAATAATCTTCTGTGGTTATGGTTTGCAGAAACTGCTGCAACACGGGACTCCTGAAACGCAGAGAATATTCTTTAGCGGTCTGTTTTGCGTAAAACGGCATTCGGGTAAGCGCCGGAAACATTCTAAGCAAAGTGAACATGCTCATGCCGGATTTTTCTTTAACTTTTACGCCTTTGATGTCTGTAACCGGCATAGTTACTTTCGCAAAATTTTTTATATCCTTGGCCAAGCTAATGATTTCCTTTTCATCTTCCGGCGATATGCTGATTAAAAGCCGTTTGAGCTTTTCGACGTCACGATACAAATGGACGGTTTGACCGTTGTATTCAGAGGCTAAAAATGGCTCTCCATAATATACCGGGGTAGCGTCGTCAAGCGCACCGATATTACGCCATAGTTTGTTTAATGGTGACCCGGGAGACGAGCCTGTCAGCCAGTGCATGCCTCCTTCAAACAAGTATCCCTTCCGTCGCCAACTGGTGGACGCACCTCCAGGTATTGAGTGCGATTCATAAATCGTTACGTCAAACCCGCTCTGCAGCGCATACACCCCTGCCGTAAGCCCCGCAATCCCTGCTCCAATGATGACTACCTTTCCCATGCTGAGTTTCTCCTTACAATATCGATTATCACTGCCTACCAGAATCCGATCCTGTACACGGCGCGTGGGCGCCCTGAAAAACTGAATGCCACTTACCATTATCTTTCTCTGGAGGTTTTTCCATACGAGCGCTCACAGGTTTTTCTCTAATGGATAAGCAAACCTACTCCCATGACAGCAAAGGCAAAAAGCGGCGGAAACAGCCATGCCGCCAGCCACCACCGGTTTAATTTAAAAGAAATCCCCAAGGGTTTCCTCAGCGGTTCTTTGTAGATAACTTTCTGGACTAAGATTGTCGACACCATAGGCATTGCCATGATCACCATCGCCACAATCATTGAGGCGGGCGTCCCCCACTTGCCGCCTAAAATGAAAAATAGAATTGCTATGGCCCAACTAAGGGCAAAAGTTATTCCGATGAACAATCCTATTTTTTTGAGTTTTCCGTTTATACTCTATCCATCCTTAACTGTATTACGATATGTGAATCTAATCTTTTTGAATCATACCAAAAATGCCAATTGTCAATCCTATAAAGATTATTAAATGTTCAATACCACCTAAGTTACTTGCTGGATCTAACACAATAAATCCGCCAAATAGCATTACCATAATCCCTAAAAGCATTATTTTAATTGACTTGTTACTCAATTTTGAGACTCCTTTCATAATCTTCTTAATCTTCTTAATTTCCAACTTTCAGGCTATCCCAAAAATTTCTTTACCACAGCGATAAGTTTTACGATACTATGTAATCCTCCAATAATGAGCAAAAAAGAGGTAAGCAATACCACCATCTGCCAATTCGAACCAAGACGCGCGGCATCTGCTTTTTCCGCAAACGGCAAAGCAGGAAAAAACAGTTTAGCCAGTTTTCACAAGTAACACCCGTTGTGTGGAGATCGCTACCATGCATAGCGGTCAATCCCGTGCATGATCAGTACTTTACAAAACTTCATCAACTGCGGTTTCCTCTGTTCCGGAAGCGTCACGGCGGTTATACCACCCCTTGATAAAATCAGGAACCAGATAAAAAAGACGCTTTACTTTTCTATCAACTGCCGCGTCTTACAGGGCGGGTTTGAAACCCGCCCGAAAAGGAATCGTCCTGCGACACCCCCTATTACGTCGGAAACAATATTAATTTCCTGCTACAAAAATTCCCTTCCCCTGGAGGGGTGCCCGCAAGGGCGGGGTGGTCGCGTGGACGAGTGGGACAAATCACCTGTCCCCCTAGGGGTGCTCTAAACATATGTCAAGGGTTGTAAAGCAAAAACCCTGTTTGGTATAATGGGATAAATAGTTTTAAGGGGGACTGGCTGTGGTAAAAGACAAAAAAACTACAAAGCCGGATCACTTACTTAAAGAACACCCGGTGACATACGAAATTTATGCAAAATTACCGGATGACGGAACGCGGTATGAAATCAACAATGGCCAGCTAGAAGCTATGACACCAGGCTCAAGTGTGGTGCATCAACTTGTTGTAAAGAAAATTCTGCATTGCATCGACCGGGATTGTTTAAATGAATATGTTGTAATACCGGCTCCTTTTGATCTTATCTTATCGGTTACCGAAGTCCGCCAACCGGATTTAGTGATGATTCATCGTACTAGACTGGAGATCATCACGAGGAGGGGCATTGAAGGACCTCCGGATTTAGTTGTGGAGGTGCTTTCACCCCATTCAGCCAAACGCGACAGGCAGCAAAAACTTCATGCTTATGCAAAGTATACGATCCCGGAATACTGGATTGTTGATATAAATAATGAATTGCTGGAACAATACCTGCTTGAGGGGGATCAGTATTGCCTGTCTGAAATTTATAAAGAGGATGAGCCTGTTTCATCTACACGTCTGGCCTGTATTTCCTTTACCATGCAGGAGATTATTGACAGCATCCCGGAACTGCCTAATTTCTGACAAAAAACCTATCTCTTACGGCACAGGCAATAAAACAATCCGGTTTTCTCCCAGCACATAGAAACGACCTGCTTCGCGTTTGACAAAGTGACCCTGCTGGTCATACACAGTATAATCAAACATGACGCCAATGGGAGCGGACTGAAGACCTCAATAAAGGCCACCTATCCCGTTGAGATTTGCATGTGCTTAAGGGTACGTTTCGTCAAAAAAAGCTGTAGCGGCAAAACGAAAACCAGGGATAGAAACGCCGGGATAATGAATTGAACCGGTGCAGCCATCAGCTGGTGAGATATCGCTAAAGCTGCCAGCACTCCTCCTGTTCCTGCGACTATCAGCAATATACAAGTACTACGAACCGGCGCATTACGTATGTAGCTTAGAGAATAGAATACAGTCAAGCTGCGTACATACAACAGAAGGCTTATTCCAAACAGAAACACCAACGCAGTTACAAAAGCCAGTGTAAGGAAATGGATATATCCGAACGCTGTCGTCGCTTGACCTATAAGATAATCATTGCCTCGGCCAAATCTGTCCTCCAGAAGTTTCTGCGCCTGCCCTACTATGACATCCGACGTTGGTAGGTCATGAATTAAATATATCCTCACCCTAGACATGACAGATGGCGACACTTTTTCAGCAGCAAAATATCGCTCTGCTTCTTGTTTTAAAATATCTACGGGTATGAATACGTCTTCGATCCACTCCATATCCACTCCCATACTAAATAGTTTTGGTATCGGACGTGCTATTACACCAACTATTTCAAACTCCTTATCCCATAAGCGCACACGGTCACCTGCTCCACTGCCCAATATCCTGGCAAAGTCCTCGCTGATGACGGCAACTAAACGGGTCTCATCGGCCTCTTGAAAGAACCTCCCTTCTTTCATCGCAAAGCCCCTGAACTTGCTATACGCAGCATTGACGCCTGTCACTCCGGTCTTGGAACTGACTTCAGGCACATTGCCATCGCCCAACAAAGTCACGACCGACCTGTATTCCCGGTTGACGTACTTTACAAAAACTTTTGACACGTGTTCTATTTTTCCGGCAATTTCCCTTAAGCCTTTATAGTCCAGAACTTTTGTGCTTCCCGCATCATCAACGTATTCATTGTACAGCACTATAACAGAAGTACCAATTTCACCGTAAGGCTCCCGATATTCGCGTCTTCTTTCCAAAAGGCAGAAGAGAACCATCAATGTAGCAACCAAACACAAGGAGGTCGCCGTGGACACAGCTATGATCCATATCGACCTGATGGGTACCCTCGATCCTTCCATACGACTTCCATTCAAACTTTCTACTTCCTCTCAAACGGAATTCTGCAAAACGATCTGCGTTAAACAGCAAACGACACCTCTCCGCTGAAAATCTTGAGGTGTCGTTGATAGAACAATTCCATTGTAGCATATATACACTTCAAATTGAAGCCTTCGAGGGCATCCTGGCAACAAATCAGACCCTTTATTCATTTCTAATCAAACTCTAATCTTAAGTTAATCTAACTCTAACTTCCGAGGGTTATCATATAAATTGAAGAATAAGAATAATTTGGAGGGATAACTATGGAAATAACACTTGAAAAGATTGATCTGCTGCGAAAACGGGCTGACGTCACTTACAATGAAGCAAAGGAAGCCTTGCAAAAAAACGAAGGGGACGTTGTAGAAGCATTGGCCTACCTGGAAGAACAAGATAAAATTAAACAGGAAAACAAGCTGGAGGTCAATACTTCTTCCTTCTGGAAAAAATTGAAGAAACTTTATACTAAAGTTAGCCCTATTCGTTTACGAATTACATCTAAAGACAATCATACCTTGCTTAATATTAGCTTGCCACTGGCACTTTTAGTAAGCATTATTACCATGCCACTTGCTGTGGCGCTGTTTTTTCTAGCCTTGGTAACCGACTGTCGGATAAAGTTCATCAAAGACAACGGCCAGGAATACGGCATTAATAACAGCTTGCACAATATCGCCAGCAAAACCAGCGATTTAGCCGGCAAAGTTGCCCAAGAAGTTAAGAGCGTCTGGGAAACAAAGAAGCCTGATTAACACAGATGTATTTCTGGAGCATGAAAATCTGCTGGTATTAATTTATCGGCAGTTTTTTACTTCTCCTCTCATTAACTTAAAACTATATTCTTTATGCCTTTACGTTCTTTTCTGTATATAATTGAAGTATATTAATGCCGCAAGGAGAGTTCTCGATGAATAAAAACAACATCCTCGTTGTGGAAGACGAAACAAGAATAGCTAGGTTCATTCAATTGGAACTGGAGCACGAAGGGTATGTTGTGACGCTGGAGCACAACGGTCGAACTGGTCTGGATCAAGCCATAAAGGGCAATTATGACCTAATTATTCTCGATGTAATGCTACCATCCCTTAATGGAATGGAAGTGCTGCGCAGGCTTCGGCAGGTTTCTGACGTGCCTGTTATCATGCTAACTGCCAAGGGAGATATTATGGACAAAGTAATGGGACTGGATTGCGGAGCCGATGATTATCTCGTTAAACCTTTTGCCATTGAGGAACTTCTAGCCCGAATTCGTAAAACCCTCAAATGCAAAGCTGTCGCTTTTACAAAACAAGATATCCTGCAAGCGGGTAAACTCTGCCTTGATACAAGCAAATACACGGTAACCTATGACGGTGAAACGGCAGATCTGACAAAAACCGAATTTGACCTACTAAAATACCTGCTACTTAATAAAAAAATCGTTTTAACCAGGGATACCATTATGGAAAATGTCTGGGGCTACGAATTCGGTGGCGATACCAACGTAGTTGATGTCTATATCCGCTATCTCAGGAGCAAGCTGGACGAAAAATTTAACACAAAGTTAATTCACACTGTGCGCGGAGTGGGGTATCAACTCAGAAATGAAGAATAAAATCGCCAAAATATTTAAGCTTATTTCAAAAACAATACGCTTGGTCTACAAAATGGTTTTTCTTATGATTAGGTCATTCTTTCATCTTTTAGAGCTGATTAAAGAAGGCCTGGGAAACAAGTTGCGCTTCTCTCTCACTTTCAGAATTACCCTCACCTATGTAGTGGTTTTTTTTGCTGTCTTTTTGCTGATGAGCACTGGTATAATTATTAGTTTCATTTACTTCATTCAAGACTATCCCCCAAAGAACTATATTTTTCTACTGGTCACGATACTCTTTGCATCCAACTTGGCCGGTATTCTGGTCATTATCTTTGTCGGTTCAAGGGTAAGCCGCAGACTCCTAGCTCCTATTAAAACCATGACACAGACCGTCCAGGAAATTTCTTTCAACCAGTTGGACCGGAGGCTAAATGTAAAGGGGTCTAAAAACGAATTAAAAGAACTGGCGCAGACCTTTAACCATATGCTCGACAGAATTCAGAAATCGGTAGAGCAGCAGAACCGCTTTGTCTCTGACGCCTCCCACGAATTACGTACGCCAATTTCCGTAATTCAGGGGTATGCTAATCTCCTTGCTCGTTGGGGAAAAGATGACAAAAAAGTGCTGGAAGAATCTATTGCCGCTCTCCAGAGCGAATCAGAGAATATGAACCATTTGATTGAGGAACTACTTTTTTTAGCCAAGGAAGATAGCGGAACTCTAAAAATTAATCTAGAGAAATTTAAAATAAGTGAAGTAATCAATGAGATCCTTTATGAAACTAATTTAATCAACTCGACCCACCAGTTTATTAATGAAAAGAATGAAGACTTTTTCATCAATGCCGACAGGAAACTTCTCAAAGAAGCAATCAGAATACTGATAGATAACAGCATTAAGTATACGCCTGAAGGCGGCCTCATTAAGCTTAACTCCTACATTAAACACAGCAAATCCGTAATTATCGTTGAAGACAACGGAATCGGTATCTCCAAAGAAGACCTGCCTCACATCTTTACACGCTTTTACAGGGCTGATAAATCCCGCGCTAAAGAAAGCGGCGGAACCGGTCTGGGTCTATCTATAGCCAAACAGATAATTGATAATCACAAGGGTAAAATCAGTGTATGGAGCGAATTGAACAAAGGAACGATTTTTAGAATCGAACTTTGAAGAAGACTTTTATATTAAAACGAAACAAACTTACGTTTTGTGGTTACACAAAGCTGCCAAATAATAAACTTCATCTTGATAAGGTGCCAAAAAAGAAGCTATAATTATTACTGTAAGGATTTTCTCATAAAGGAGGTAGTAGAAGTGAAAAATCGGACTAAAATGTACTTTCTGATTGCAACAATACTAGCCTTTTCCCTTGGTCTGACAGCTTCAGGCTGGATATTGTATTTAAATGTTCTGCCGGCTACCGTTTCTACTGCCGGTCAGGCGTCTCCTGCAATTTCAACCGTTAATTTTTCTCAACCCAGCAGTCTGCCTGGAGTAGGCCCAAACACTATTGCGGACCTGGTGGAAAGAGTCGGTCCAGCCGTCGTTTCCATCGAGACCTTTGTAGAAACCAGGCGCAGACAGCAAGTTCCTTTCCATAATGACCCCTTTTTCCGGCAATTTTTTGGCGAAACTCCTTTATCTTCTGGAACCCAAGTGCGACGGGGAATGGGTTCCGGCTTTATTATTTCCCGGGACGGTTATATCCTGACTAACCAACACGTCGTGCAAGGCGCAACGCGGATTGAAGTTAGAATGCCCGGACGGGAAGATGTCCACGAGGCAAAGCTGATCGGATCAGACTATGAATTGGATTTAGCAGTACTGAAAATAGACGCCAATAATCTGCCCGCGCTGACCTTAGGGAATACGGATGAAGTACGGGTTGGAGAGTGGGTAGTGGCCATTGGCAACCCTTATGGTATGGCTCATACTGTAACAGTAGGGGTGATAAGCTACAAAGGGCGGAGAGTTACTGTGGAGGACCGCAGGTTTGAAGACCTTCTGCAAACCGATGCTTCCATCAATCCGGGCAACAGCGGCGGACCGCTGCTAAACCTAAGGGGAGAAGTAATCGGGATTAACACAGCCATGAAGACGCAAGCCCAAGGAATCGGGTTTTCTATCTCCGCCAATACAGTAAAGATGGTCTTGCGAGATCTGATTGAAAAAGGTAGGGTAATCCGTCCCTGGATGGGTGTTTTGTTGCAGGATGTTACCCCACAGTTGGCCGAACAATTTAACCTCAATACCTCCAAGGGTGTTCTGATCGCCGATATAGTACAAGGAGGCCCTGCACACAGAGCAGGTCTGCGCCGAGGTGATATAGTCTTGGAGTTTGGCGGCCGCAAGGTAGAAAATTCAGAGCAGCTCATTAAAGCCATCAGAACTACACCCATAGGCAATCAGATTGCTCTGCTGATTCATCGGCAAAACACTACCCGGCATGTAGCAGTTTCAATCGAGGAGAGGCCACAGACATCCCCGCGCTGAAGTTGAAAACTCCTAGCAACCGAAGTATCTTAATGCAGATACGCTCCTTTTTTTGTAGATACCTGAGAAGGCAAAAATTCAGGACTACACAAGGGGAGCTTTTTTTATTGACAAAGGCAAATAAAGTTAAATTTCTGCAAAACATATCAAGTTCTACAGCCGGAAATAAAAAGGATTTAACTCGATTCTTGCCGAAATATCACTATGAAATTCTCCTAGACAGATAATCATAATCCAAACTATTTTCAATGGCAGATTTGGAGGACAGAACTCGGTGAAAACGATGAGAGGAATGTTACTGGCTCTTGTTCCGGCAACTTTGGCAGCGCTTTGGTTTTACAGGCTGCCTGCTTTCTTGCTGATTATCGTCAGTGTGACAACTGCGGTAGGCGCAGAAGCACTTTGGCAGAAAGTTTTCAAGAAACCGGTAAAAGTTAAAGATTTAAGCGCAGTAGTTACCGGTTTGCTGTTTGGCCTCACTCTCTCGCCGTCCGTTCCACTGCCTGTGGCTGCGGCCGGAGCAGCTTTTGCCATTATTTTTGGAAAGCAAATATTTGGCGGATTTGGCAAGAATCTGTTCAATCCGGCGCTGTCTGGGAGACTATTTGTTGTTTTGGCTTTTCCGGGAGCGATGCGCCCCTGGCTGGAACCGGTGCTGCTGACCACTGCTGCAACCCCGCTGCAAACTTTCCGGGCGGAGGGAATAAGCGCTCCTTTAACGGCGCTTTTTATCGGCAACGTACCCGGCTCCATCGGTGAAACTTCTGCGGCAGCCCTGCTTCTCGGCTTTATGTGGCTGGCATATAAAAAATACGCCAACTGGCGGATTCCAGCCGCTTGCCTTCTTACTACTGTCATCATCGCGCTGGTGGTTGGTGACGACCCGGTGTTTCACCTTATATCGGGCAGCCTGCTGCTCGGCGCGTTGTTTATGGCCACAGATCCGGTCACGTCTCCCCGCACACAGACAGGTCGCTGGCTGTTTGGGGCGGCAATCGGAGCTGGAACTATGGCCATGCGTTACTGGAGCCCACTCCCCGAAGGTACTACCTTCGCTATCTTGGCCTTTAACGCTGTCGTACCGCTGATTAACCGTTTAACCGCCAGTACTTCATCTTCCTCACGTAGGCCAGACCGATAAAGACTATTTATCCGAGCTTTTTAGTCACTTAATTATGAGTCTAACAGAGTTTATGTCTGGCTATTGCTTATCTTCAGATTCAGGAAAGATGACCTTACACAAAAGGATGGTGAAATCTGCTTGCGGAAACGTTTGCCTATTCTCCTGTCCCTGCTCCTTTTTGCCGTTGTATTTAGTACCGGGCTCACAGCTTCTGCTGCCGTTCGGCGTACTGCCACAGTTAATGTCGACAAACTAAACGTCCGTTCCGGTCCAACTTTGCAACACAGCCGTATTAGCCTGCTTCAGCGAGGAAATGTTCTCCCCGTACTGACAGAGCATCCCGGCTGGCTTCAGGTACGCTTAACCACAGGTTTAAGTGGTTGGGTAGCAGCCCAATACGTGTCGGTCAGTGAAAAATCTAATTTAGGTATGACCTCTGGAACCAAAGCCATTGTCAATACAGGTGTGCTTAACGTCCGGTCGGGAGCAGGCACCACTTTCAGTCGTCTTACCACCGTTTCGCGCGGAAGCCTGCTCCAAGTGCTCTCTCGTCAAGGCGACTGGTTGCAAGTGAAATTGCCTGACGGACGAAACGGGTGGGTAGCCGCTCAACACATGACTATCCGAGAGGGAGCTCAGTTGACACAAGCAGTCCCGGTTACACCAGAACCCGTGACCCGAAAAACGGATTCATCCGCAGAAGAAAACCTTTTGAGAGTTACAAGTTCTCCCGCTGCTTCAGGCTCAGTTAATACCGTTACAGTAAATGTACCGATTTTGGCGGTTGTCCCACCTGCCAATACGACAGAACGGCTGGTTTATGTCGC
>Ga0208370_100223_pt1 | contig 17464 bp, 21 predicted proteins | sample Subbio12Jun_QV11_FD_184822 | JGI IMG/M metagenome (GOLD analysis project Ga0208370, IMG submission 184822) | Serpentinite rock and fluid subsurface biosphere microbial communities from McLaughlin Reserve, California, USA -CR12Jun_QV11 (SPAdes) | ecosystem: Environmental > Terrestrial > Deep...
CAAGCCCAAGCCCGCCCGCCGCGAGATCGCCGGCCGACCTGTCAAACCCGCCACGCTGATGATGGGCCACGGATATGACCCCGTCCTGTCGGAAGGTTCGCTCAAGGCCCCGATCTTCCTCACCAGCACCTTCGCCTTCGAGAGCGCGGCTGCGGGCAAGCGCCATTTCGAGGGCATCACGGGCCTGCGCGAGGGCGGCGCGGAGGGCCTTGTCTATTCGCGCTTCAACGGCCCCAACCAGGAAATCCTCGAGGATCGCCTCGCGGTGTGGGACGGGGCCGAGGACGCGCTGACTTTTTCCAGCGGGATGACCGCGATCTGCATCCTGATGATGGCCTATGCCAATGCCAGGGACGTGATCGTCCATTCCGGCCCGCTCTACGCCGCCTCCGAAGGCTTTGTCGCCAAGGTGCTGAGCCGCTTCGGGGTCGGCTATGTCGATTTCCCCGCCGGGGCGACCCGCGAGGAACTGGACGCGGTGCTCGCCCGCGCCAAGGCACAAGCCGCAGAGCACGGGGGCAAAGTGGCGATGATCTATCTCGAAAGTCCGGCCAACCCGACCAACGCCCTCGTCGATGTAGAAGCGGTGCGCGATGCGCGCGATGCCACCCTCGCGGGCACGCCTATCGCGATCGACAACACCTTCCTTGGCCCCCTGTGGCAGCGCCCGCTGGAACACGGGGCGGACATCGTCGCCTATTCGCTGACCAAATATGTCGGTGGCCATTCCGATCTGGTCGCGGGCAGCATCGCAGGCGCCAAACGCTGGATGGACCCGGTGCGCGCGCTGCGCAACACCATGGGCGGGATCGTCGATCCCAATACGGCGTGGATGCTGCTGCGCAGCCTTGAGACGGTGGAACTCAGGATGCAGCGCGCGGGTGAGAATGCGGCGAAAGTGTGCGAATTCCTGCGGTCGCACCCCAAGGTCGAAGGACTCGGCTATCTCGGCTTCATCGCCGATGCGCGCCAGCAGGATATCTATGATCGCCACTGCCTCGGCGCGGGCAGCACCTTCTCGTTGTTCATCAAGGGCGGCGAGGCGGAGTGCTTCCGCTTCCTCGACAATCTCACCATTGCCAAGCTTGCCGTCAGCCTCGGCGGGACGGAGACGCTGGCGAGCCACCCGGCTTCGATGACGCACCTCTCGGTCCCGCAGGCGAGGAAGGACCAGCTCGGCATCACCGACAATCTGGTGCGCATCAGCGTCGGGATCGAGGATGCAGACGACCTGATCGCCGATTTCGCGCAGGCATTGGAGGCGGTCTGACCCATTGCGTCAACTTGCCGTCCGCCTGAACGGGTTCCGGCACGACGGGAAAGGTGACCATATGGCCGATAGCCGCTCGCCCGTGTTCCTCGTGATCGGCGCGATGGCCGAGGGATTGAAGCAGCCCCACCGCCGTTCGCCCTCGGCTTGTCGGAAGCGAAGCTGGCCCGGCAGGTTCAACCCCGCCATTCGCGCCGTTCCTCGGCGGCGCGCAGGACTTCGTAGCTGGTCTGGATTAGCTGGAACCGGCGCGCGGCCTCGGCATCGCCGGGCTTCACGTCGGGGTGCACTTCCTTGGCGCGGGCACGGTAGGCCTTTTTGATCGCATTGAAATCGGCGTCGGCTTCCAGCCCCAGCACCTCGAGGGCGCGCATCTCGTCAGCGCTGCGCGACCCGTCGCCCGAGCCCGCCCAGCCGTAATGCGCGGCCTCGGCATAGCCGGCGTTCTCGCGGCGTTCGGCACGGACGCGTTCCTCCTTCTCGGCCGCCTCAAGGCCTTCAAAGTAATCCCACCTGGCGTTGTATTCGGCCGCGTGCTTCTGGCAGAAATACCACCGGTCGCGACTGTTAGGGGCCTTGGGCGCGGGGCAATCGCCCGGTTCATTACAGCCGTGCCGGTCGCAGATTCGCACCTGTGCGGCTTCCTGCGAGGAGCCATAGCCCCGCCAGCGCGGGAATCCCCAGTCCATCGACCGGCGCGCGCGGCTCACCGGGAGGCCCCCGGCGTCATGTCGTTAGTCGATTGGGTCACGCTGCCAGTCTAGGCGCAGTGGCCGCGAATGGGAAGGCGTGAGACAGCGGGAACAAGTTGCAATGTGAAATGTTGCATTGCAGAAGGATCGCACGTCATGAGCCAGCAGCTGACCCTCTCCAGCCTCTTCTGCGTCCTCGCGCTGGCGGGCCTGTGCATCGTCACCGGCGCGCGCGAACTGACCGGGACGGGCGCGCCGGTCGCCGCGCAGCAGGCCGAATTCTCCACCGGCCCGCTGCGCAGCTGATCCTCAATTGATGATGACGCTGGCGGCGCGGCGGTTTTGCGCCCACGAGCCTTCGTCCGAACCCAGCGCCACGGGGCGCTCCTTGCCGTAGCTCACCACCGAAATGCGGTTCGCATCGACGCCGAGGCTGACGAGATAGGACTTGGCGGCATTGGCGCGGCGCTCGCCCAGGGCGAGGTTGTATTCGCGCGTGCCGCGCTCGTCGGCATGGCCCTCGATGGTGAAGGTCACCTGCGGAAAGCGCGCGAAATACTGCGCCTGCGCCTGAAGCGCGGCGGCATCCTGCGAATCCACGTTGTAGCGATCGGTGTCGAAGTAGATCGTGGTCGAGGAGCCGACCGCCGCAGCGAAGTGCGCCTGGGTGCCGACCATCGGGCCGGAGGGCTGCACCTGCGGGCCGGGCTGGGTCGGTCGCGCTGTTTCGGCGGGCGCGGGCGGCAGGGTCTCGGGTGCCTTCTTCGAGCAAGCGGCAAGGCCGATGGCAGAGGCCAGCAGCACGGCAGTCGCAATCTTTCGGTTCATGGAATTTCCTTTCTGGCTGTTGCGGGGAGGCGTGAACTCTGTCTCCGGGACGATCATGGCGAAAATAGGGTCATCAGGTTACGGGCGGATCGGGCCCCAGGCAGGGTCGGAAGCATCGACCGGGGTCGGCAGGCGGCGCTCGTTCTGGCCGGTGAGATCGACCTGCCATATCCCTGAACGCCCGGTGTTCTTCTCGGTGCGGAAGAACTGGATGATGCGCCCGTTGGGCGCCCATGTGGGGGCCTCGTCCTGCCAGCCGCGGGTGAGAACGCGCATCGCTCCGCCGCCGGTGTTCATCACCGCGATATTGAAATCGCCTGCGATCCGGGTGAAGGCGATCTGATCGCCGCGCGGGCTCCATTCGGGCGTGGCGCAGCGCCCGCCGAAAAAGCTGATGCGCTTCTGGTTCGTGCCGTCGGCATTCATGACATAGCACTGCTGGCTGCCCGAACGGTCGCTCTCGAACACGATCTTGCTGCCGTCGGGCGAATAGCTGCCGCCCACGTCGATCCCGGGATTGTCCGTAAGCTTGACGCTCGTGCCGCCGGTGGCGGGCACACGGTAGATGTCGGTATTGCCCGCTATCGCCATCGAATAGAGGATGAACTTGCCGTCGGGCGACCAGCGCGGGGCGATGGTGGGGTTGCGGTTCTCGCTCACCAGCGTCTGCTTGCCACTGCCGATGTCGTAGACGTAGATGCGCGGATTGCCGTCGACATAGCTGAGGTAGAGGATCTTGGAATAGTCGGGCGAATAGCGCGGGGTGAGCGCCGTCGCACTGCCAAGCGTCAGGAAGCGGTGGTTCGCCCCGTCGCTGTCCATCACCGCGAGCCGCTTCACCCGGCGGTCCTTGGGGCCGGTCTCGGCGATATAGGCGATGCGGCTGTCGAAAAACGGGCTTTCGCCGGTAAGGCGGGAGAAGATCAGGTCGCTGCACTTGTGCGCCGCACGCCGCCAGTCGCCCGGCGCGACCACCCAGCCTTCGCGCACCAGTTCGTTCTGCAAGGCGACATCGTAGAGATAGCAGCCCACCACCAGCCGCCCGTCGTCGCGCGCGCGGACATAGCCGTGAACCAGCATCTCGGCGCTGCGCCCGCTCCAGGTGGAGAAGGCAGGCGCGGTGATCTGCGGGAAGCTGGGCTGCGGCAGGCTGTCGGGGCCAACCGGCTTGAACAGGCCGTTGTTGCGCAGGTTAGCGGTGATGACCCGGGCAATCTCGCGCCCGAGCGCCCCGGTCCCCGCCTCGTTGGCCGGGGTGGCGCGCTCGCGGTCGGTGGCAAAGGCGGGGATGGCGATGCCGATGTCGGACCAGGCGCTCTCGTCGGTCACGGTGCCACGCAGCGGCCCGTCGTCCTCGCCCTCGATCGCGACGCTCTCGATCTGCTGGTCCTGCGGGATCGGCGCGCCGAGATCCTGCGCGGCGGTGGGCGCGGCGATCAGCGCGGCGGCGAGGAGCAGGAGGAGCTTCTTGGTCATGTCACAGCCTTCGGTCGAATTGCCATTCGAGCGCTTTCCAGCGGTCGTAGAACTGGTCGGGGAGATCGAACGGCGCGGCCCGCTGCACCGCGCGGATCGCGCGTTCGCAATGCAGGCCTGCCTGCGGACGGTTGCTGTCGGTGATGCTGGCCGGATCGGTGCGGCAGCGCGGCGCGCCGCGCAGGGTGCCGTCAGGATTGAGTTCCCAGGTGACGGTCGAAATCAGCTGCTCGGCATCGAGGCCCGAGGGCGCGGTCCAGTGCGGGCGCAGCGCGCGGGTGATGGCGCTCGACAAGGCCGCTCTTTCGGTCCGCCCGAAGGCGGCGGCAGGCGCGCGGGTTTCCTGCGTCGCCGTAGAGCTGCCCTTGCCTTCGAGAAAATCGTCTCCGATCCGGCTGCCGCCGCTTTTCGGCGCGACCTGTGGCGGGCTGGTCGCGGGCCGCGATGCCGGGGTCCGGGCGGCGGGCTGCGCCGCGGCTGTCCGGTCCGGACGTGACCGGTCGCGCGCGGGTGCGGCCTGTGTGGGCGCGGGCGAGGGACGCGGGGCCGGGGCCGACTGCGGACGCGGCGGGGGAGACGGGGGCGGCACGCGCTCGGCAACCGGTGCCGGTGCCGGTGCCGGGGGTGCCGGTGCCGGGGGTGCCGGGGGTGCCGGGGGCACCGGGGCGGGATTATCGGCGAGCGTCGGTGCGATCGACGCCCTGCTTTCCGAAACCGGATCGGGCGCGGCGGCCTCAAGCCCGACCTCGGTCGCAAGGCTCACCGTCATGCGCTCGGGGAACATCGAGACCTCGCTGCGCGCCGTCTGCATCAGCAGCACGGCCACCAGCGCGCCGTGCAGCACGACGGCGGCGGCAAGACCGACCTTTTCGTCGTCGCGAAGCGCAAGTTCTGCCATCACCTCCCTCGCGTTACGGAGCCGTAACTGAACCTTCAGTGACCAGCGAGATCGAGGTGAAGCCCGCACGGCCCAGTTCACCCATCACCTGCATGACCCTGCCGTAATCGAGGCTGCGGTCGCCGCGCAGCACGATCAGCGGCGGCTCGCCCCCGCGATCCAGCGCCGCAAGCGCGTCAGCCAGCCCGCCTGCGGGAACGGCATCCTCCTCGATATAGACCGTGCCCTGCCGGTCAATCGAGATGGTGATCTGGTCGGGCTGCTCCTCGACCGGCGCGGCGCGGCTTTCGGGCAGTTCAACCGGCACGCCGACCGCCGGGAGCGTGACTGTCACCATGAAGATGATCAGCAGCACCAGCATCACGTCAACCAGCGGCGTGACGTTGATATCGGCCATCGCGGCGCGGCGGGTGCGCTTGGAACCCTTGCGTCCGCGCGAGGAGGACATGCCCATGCCCATCAGGCGCGGTCCAGCTCGCGGCTCAAACCGGCGTGGAGCCTGTCGGCAAACCGGTGGAGCCCGGCTTCGTAACGGTCCACCGCACCGCCGAAGCGGTTATAGGCGATCACTGCCGGGATCGCGGCGAACAGGCCGATGGCGGTGGCAAACAGCGCCTCGGCGATGCCTGGGGCGACCACGGTGAGGCTGGCGCTTTGCTGCGCGCCGATCTGGAAGAAGGAGGTCATGATCCCCCACACCGTGCCGAACAGGCCGACAAAGGGCGCGACCGAACCGACCGTGGCGAGAAAGTTCAGCCGCCCGGCAAGTTCGTCCGCCTCTTCGGCGATCTGGCTGCCCATCGCGGCGGCGATCCGCTCGCGGGTGGCGGCGCGGTCGACCGGCTGCTTGGCGGTGGACTTGCGCCATTCGTCGAGCCCGGCGGCGGCGACGCGCGCGGCGGGGACTTCCTTTCGCACCTGCTTGGTCAGCAGCGCCTCGCGGTCGCGCTGCTCCCAGAACTCCGCCTCGTATTCGGCCGATTTCTTCGACAGGCCGCCGATACGCAGGGAGAAGGAGACGATGATCATCCAAACCCAGATGCTGGCGAGGATCAGCCCGATCATCACGCCTTGCACGATGATGTCGGCCTGGAGGAACAGTTCGACCGGGTCGAGCCGGGTCGGTGCGGCAGCAGGGGCAGCAGCGGCGAGCAGGGCAAACGTCACAGGTTCAATTGTCCTTGTGCATGAAGGTCGAGAAGGCAGCGCGCCATGCGGCAGGCTGGCGGCGCGGGCGACCATCTAGCGTGATGAAGCCGACACGCAAACTTGCCTCGCATAATATCTCGTCATCGCGCCGGGCAATCTGGTGCATCCGGCACGATGCCGCGCCAAGCTCGGTGCAGCGCGTCTCGATCACCACATCGTCCTCCAGCCGCGCGGGGCGCAGGTATCTGAGGTTCACCTCTGACAGCGCATAGGCCCCTTCCCCCGCCTCGATCGCCCCGCGCTGGTCGATCCCGAGCAGACGCAGCAGATCGCTGCGCGCGCGCTCGAACCAGCGCAGGTAATTGGCATGGTAGGTGATGCCCGAAAGGTCGGTGTCCTCGTAATAGACGCGCACCGTATAAAGATGCCGGGCACCATCGATCACGCCGCCGGGGGGATGGGGCAAAATCACAGGGTGAGGCTCGCTATCATCATCCGGGTTAAGGCCCTTGCGCCGCTTAAGCTGCGATGAACTTAAGCTGCGATGAACAGTGCCGCAATAGCGCCGAATTGAGCGGCACGTTTACCGCCGCGCGATCATCGGCCCCAGTGGCTCGCCACCGAAGATGTGGACGTGGAGGTGCGGCACCTCCTGCCCGCCGTGGCGGCCGATATTGGCGAGAAGGCGGTAACCGGGTTCGACAAGGCCCTTGCGTCTCGCCACTTCGCCGACCGCGCGCACAAAACCCGCGATCTCTTCGGCGCTGGCCGAGGCGCTGAAATCGTCCCAGCTGACATAGCGCCCCCTGGGGATCACCAGCGTGTGCACTTCGGCCTGCGGGTTGATGTCCTCGAAGGCATAGGCCCATTCATCCTCATAGACCCTGGTCGAGGGGATTTCCCCGCGCAGGATCTTCGCGAAGATGTTGTCGTCGTCGTAAGGCAGGGTCGGGTCGATCGGCATTATTCGCTCCTGCTGGCTTTCTCTGCGATGCCCGAGATGCCCTCGCGGCGTTCCAGTTCCGTGAACACCGCGTCAAGCGCCACGCCTTTTTCGGCCAGCAGGACAAGCAGGTGGAACAGAAGGTCCGCAGCCTCACCCACCAACTCGGCCTCGTCCCCGGCGAGCGCTGCGATCACTGCCTCGGTCGCTTCCTCGCCCAGCTTCTGGGCGATTTTCTTCAGCCCCTTGTGGTGGAGCCTTGCCACATAGCTTTCCTCCGGCGAGGCGGCGAGGCGGCGGGCGATGGTTGCTTCGAGGCGGGTCAGGGTGTCCATGCCGATCTTTTCGGTCAAACCCCGCGCGCGGGCAAGCCCGCAGCCCGGAGCGCCGCGTGCGCTTCGGCGATGGTGTGATGGCCGAAATGGAAGATGCTGGCGGCGAGCACCGCGCTGGCGTGGCCCTCGCGCACGCCTTTGACTAGGTGTTCGAGGCTCCCCACCCCGCCGCTGGCGATCACGGGCACGCTGACGGCGTCGGCGATTTCGCGGGTTAGGGCAAGGTCATAGCCCCTCTGGGTGCCGTCGCCATCCATCGAGGTGACGAGCAGCTCGCCCGCGCCCAGCCGTGCCACCTTCAGCGCATATTCGACCGCGTCGATGCCCGTCGGCTTGCGCCCGCCGTGGGTGAAGATGTCCCAGTTGCCCCGGGGCGTGCGGCGCGCATCCACGCTCGCCACCACGCACTGGCTGCCAAACTTCGCCGCGATCTCGCTGACCAGCTCAGGCCGGGCGACGGCGGCGGAGTTGACCGCCACCTTGTCCGCCCCTGCCAGCAGCAGCGCGCGCGCATCTTCGACCGAGCGCACCCCGCCGCCCACCGTCAGCGGCATGAAGCACACTTCCGCCGTGCGCCGCACCAGCTCGATCAGCGTGCCGCGCCCCTCGTGGCTCGCCGAAATGTCGAGAAAGCACAGCTCATCCGCGCCCGCAGCATCATAGGCCCGCGCCTGCTCCACCGGATCGCCCGCGTCCTTGAGGTCGACGAAGTTCACCCCTTTGACCACGCGGCCATCGGCCACATCGAGGCAGGGGATGACGCGGATGCGGACGGTCATCGCGGCGCGCTCAGGCGGACAGTGCGCTCGGGCAGCGCGGGTGGGCAATCCTCGCCGCTGCAGGCGACCTCGTCACGCCAGCCATGCACCACGGCGGGCCACAGGAAGCTGAGGAAGAAAGCCCCGGCCATGCCATAAACGAGGCCACTCTGGCCAAAGCGCGGCTCGAGCACGCGCGCCGCCAGCAGCGCCAGGGCAAGGAACACCACCGCATTGATCAGGCCGATCGCCACCGTCCCCACCGTGATCCCGGCGAGGAAGGTGAGGCACAGGAACATGAGGCCGATCAGTCGCATGGTGTCACCTGCGCGCCGCCATGGCGAGCGCGGCGGCAAGATCAAGCCGCCCTTCATAAAGCGCCCGGCCCGTAATCACGCCTTCGATCCCTTCATCCGCATGGAGCGAGAGGATGCGGATATCATCCAGCCCCTTGACCCCGCCGCTGGCGATCACCGGGAGATCGACCCGGCGGGCAAGATCCACCGTGGCCTCGATATTGACGCCCTTCAGAAGCCCGTCGCGGCCAATGTCGGTGAACAGCAGCGCGGCGACGCCCGCATCCTCGAAGCGGCGGGCAAGGTCAACCACCGGCACGTCGGACACCTCGGCCCAGCCCTCGGTCGCGACCATGCCGTCCCTGGCGTCAACCGCCACGACGATGCCGCCCTCCCACTCGCGCGCCATCTCGCGCACGAACTCGGGGTTTTTCAGCGCCGCCGAGCCCATCACGACACGGGCCACGCCCACGTTGAACCAGCGCTCAACCGCCGCCGCATCGCGGATGCCGCCGCCGAGCTGCACGTAGCCCGGGAAGGCTTCGACGATGGCCTCGACTGCCGCGTGGTTGCGGCTTTCGCCCGCGAAACTGCCGTCCAGATCGACCACGTGGAGATGCTCCGCCCCCGCCTCGGCGAAGATCAGCGCCTGGGCGGCCGGGTGGTCGCCATAGATCGTGGCGCGGTCCATGTCTCCCTCGGCGAGGCGGACGACCTGGCCACCTTTGAGGTCGATGGCAGGAAACACAATCACGGATACCACTCCAGAAAACGCCGGAGGGTGGCCAGCCCATAGGCCTGGCTCTTTTCCGGGTGAAACTGCACGCCGAGGATATTGTCGCGGGCGACGGCGGCAACCAGCCCTTCGCCGTGATCGGTCATCGCGGCGATGTGGTGCGGATCGACAGCGGCGAAGTGATAGGAGTGAAGGAAATAGGCCTCGCCCTCCTCGATCACCGCATGGCCCCGCGCATGGGGCAGCATGGCAACATCGTTCCAGCCCATGTGCGGGACCTTGATGCGCACGTCGCTCGGTTCGATCAGCCGCACCTCACCCGCAATCCAGCCAAGCCCCGGCGTCTCGCCATGCTCAAGACCGCGGTCGGCCAGCAATTGCATCCCCACGCAGATGCCGAGAAAGGGCGCGCCGCCGACGTGGACGCGCTCGGTCATGGCCTCGATCATGTGCGGGATGGCGCGCAGCCCCCCGGCGCAGGCCCTGAAGCTGCCCACGCCGGGGAGCACGATCCGGTCCGCCGCGCGCACCACGTAGGGATCGGCGGTGACGGTGACGCGCGCGCCCGCCGCCTTCAGCGCGTTGTGGACCGAATGCAGATTGCCCGCGCCATAATCGACGAGGGCGACGACCTCACCCACCCAACTGCCCCTTGGTGCTCGGGATCGCCCCGCCCTTGCGCGGATCGCGCTCCACCGCCTGCCGCATCGCGCGGGCAAAGCCCTTGTAGAGGCTCTCGCAGATGTGGTGATTGTTGCTGCCGTGGAGCACTTCCATGTGGAGCGTGATGCCAGCCGCTTGGCTCACCGAATGGAACCAGTGCTCGATCAGCTCGGTGTCCCATTCGCCGAGCTTCTCCTGGGTGAAGCGCGCCTTCCACACCAGATAAGGCCGCCCGGAAATATCGAGCGCCACCCGCGAAAGCGTCTCGTCCATCGGTGAATAGGCCGCGCCATAGCGCCCGATCCCGGCCTTGTCGCCCAGAGCGGCGCTGATCGCCTGCCCCAGCACGATCGCCGAATCCTCGGTGGTGTGGTGCTGATCGACATGGAGATCGCCCGCCACCTTCATCGTCACGTCGATCAGCGAATGGCGGCTGAACTGTTCGACCATGTGATCGAGAAAGCCGATCCCGGTCGACACGTCGTAGGTGCCGGTCCCGTCGAGATTGACGGCAATCGCGATCCGGGTTTCGGTGGTGTTGCGCTCGATCGAGCCGGTGCGGGCGGGAATACTGGCCATGCACCCGCGCTATAATCCGCTTGGGGCGCATGACAAGCGCGGCGCGCATCTGTCTGCGAAGCCCGGTCAAACCCGTCGATCCCGGCGCAAAAGGGATTGACCAAGGCCCCGCGCCGCGCCACGAATCTGTCCAGCCATGAACAGCGACACGCCCGACAGCCTGATCCCCTACGACGAGATCGTGCAGGAGGCCCTGCGCGCGGTGGTCGGCCGGGTGCTCGGCTCGATCGTCAGCGGCGGCGGCACGCTGCCGGGCGCGCACCATTTCTACATCACTTTCAAGACCGGCGCGCCGGGCGTGTCGATCCCGCCGCACCTGCGCGAACGCTTTCCTGACGAGATGACGATCGTGCTCCAGAACAAGTTCTGGGATCTCGAGGTGCTGCCGCAGAGCTTCTCGGTCAGCCTCACCTTCAACCAGGTGCCGGCCAAGCTTACCATCCCCTTCGCCGCCATCACCGCCTTCGTCGATCCGGCGGTGGACTTCGGCCTCCAGTTCCAGGCAGCAGTCGAGGAGCTTGAACCCGAGGCGCACGAGGATGCCGAAAACGACGGCCCCGACACCGACCCGGACGGCTCGAATGTCGTCAGCATCGATTTCGGGCGCAAGAAATAGGCCGCCATGGCGGGGGGCAAGCGGGCGAAGGCGGGCAGGCGCGCCAAGGCCGGAGCACCCGTAACGGGCTCCGGCTCCCACCCGGCTGCCGAGCCCACCGGCCCCGGAGGCCTGCCGCTGCCCAGTCCCGTAGCGGGCACCAACCTCATCATCGCCGACATCGTCCTGCGCGCGGCGGGCGGCCTGCTGCGCGACCGGCTGGAGAAGGGCCTGCTGGTAAGAAGCTATGACGCCGCCAAGGCCGCAAGCCTTGTCGACGGGCGCGGCGTGGCGACCAGCCTCGCGCTCTACGGGGCAAGCCGCCTCGCCCGCCGCTCGCCCTTGGGGCTTGCCGTGGTGGCGGGCGGCCTTGCGGCCAAGGTCTTCTATGATCGCGGCAAGCGGCTCGAGGCGAAGCGCCGCGCCAAGCGACGGCCGCGCAGCGAATCCTGACCGGCCCTTGATTTCGCCCGTCCGGTTGGTGCAACGGGGCCTATGGGCGACTCCTCACACCTTCCTGCCGATACCCTCCAGCGCCGGGGCCTGATGTTCATCCTGTCCTCGCCCTCGGGCGCGGGCAAGACCACGCTGTCGCGGATGCTGCTGAAGGACGATCCCGATATCCGCCTCTCGGTCTCCGCCACCACCCGCCCGCCGCGTCCGGGCGAGATCGACGGAGTGCATTACCGTTTCGTCTCGGCCGCCGAATTCGACCGCATGGTCGAAGAGGACGACTTCTACGAATGGGCGCATGTCTTCGGTCATCGCTACGGCACGCCCAAGGGGGCCATCCGCGCCGCCCTGAAGGAAGGGCAGGACTTCCTGTTCGATATCGACTGGCAGGGCACCCAGCAGCTCTATCAGAAGGATCAGCAGGACGTGGTGCGGGTGTTCATCCTGCCCCCCTCGATCGACGAGCTCCACCGCCGCCTCAAGGGCCGCGCCACCGACAGCGCCGAGGTGATCGCCGCCCGCATGGAGCGCGCGCGGGCCGAGATCAGCCACTGGGACGGCTATGACTACGTCATCATCAACGACGACATCCACCTTTGCTTCGACAAGGTCCGCGCGATCCTCGAGGCCGAGCGGATGAAGCGCCAGCGCCAGACCGGGCTCATCCCCTTCGTGCGCGGGTTGATGGGTTAGGCGGTTCGCCGCCCGGCAGGGTGACACGCGGTGCCTGCTTTCGGAAGGCCCCCGACGATGAGTTGATGGCAAACTGTGGGTGGTTTGCTGCCATCACCTCCACACCGTCGCCCCGTGCTTGACATGGGGCTCGGCTTTCTTTGTCCCAGAACCGCAAGAGGAAAGCCGGCCCCGGATCAAGTCCGGTGCGACAAAGGAATGTGATGGCCGCCGGAACAATAACAGGCACCCTTTGCCCGTCCGTCCGCTTTGGCACACGCGAGAAGGCCCGCTTGCGAAGGGGCTCAGCCCTTGCCGCCCGGATCGGCGAAGTGGCTCGGCAGGTGGGCATTGACCACCCCGCCGTCGACCGTCAGCGTCTCGCCGACCACGTAATCGCCCGCGCGGCTGCACAGGTAGATCGCGGCGGCTGCCATGTCCTCCGCCGTGCCGATGCGCTTGGCCGGAATGCCGCTTGCCGAGGCATCGGGCGCGTCCTTCGCGGCCTTGTTCATCTCCGACGGGAAGGCTCCCGGCGCGATCGAGGAGACCACGATATTGTCCTGGATGAGCCGTGCGGCCATGCGCCGGGTGAGCTGGATCACGCCCGCCTTGGAGGCCTGATAGGCATAGGTCTCCCACGGGTTGATCCGCTGCCCGTCGATCGAGGAGACGTGGATCACCTTGGCCGGACGCCCCCGCTTGCCGCCTTCGACCAGCAGGTCGTGGAGCTTCTGGGTGAGGAAGAACGGGGTCTTGACGTTCAGATCCATCGTCCGGTGCCAGCCGGCCTCGGAAAATTCGAGATAGGGCTGGCCCCAGGCCGCGCCCGCGTTGTTGATGAGGATGTCGAGGTGGCTCTCGCGCGCCTTGAGTTCATTCGCCAGCGAGACCATGCCGTCCATCTGGCTGAGGTCGGCGGGGATGCCGATCACGCGGTCGGCGCCGAACTCGCCGATGGTCGCCTGCATCTGCTCGACCTTGCGCGCCGATATGTAGACCCGCGCGCAACCCGCCGCGAGCAGGCCCTCGACGAACATCTTGCCGATCCCGCGGCTGCCGCCGGTGACGAGGGCGATACGGCCCTCAAGGCTGAAAAGTGATTGAATGTCCATGTCTTAATACCCGCTCAGTTCCGCCACGTGATTGGCGTGGTAGTGGGCATCGCCCAGGAATTCGGCGAGCGCGCGGTCGCGCTTCATGTAGAGGCCGATGTCGTATTCGTCGGTCATGCCGATCCCGCCGTGCATCTGCACCCCTTCCTGCACCGCAAGCCGCGCGGCCTTGGCAACCTTGGCCTTGGCGACGCTCGCCATCAGTTCGGCGCTTGGGGCGTGATTATCCAGCAATTGCTGTGCCTTGATCGTCGCGGCGCGGGCAATCTCGACTTCGGAATAGAGGTGGCTGGCGCGGTGCTGGAGCGCCTGAAACTCGCCGATCAGCCTGCCGAACTGCTTTCTCTGCTTGAGGTAATCCACGGTCATGTCCATCGCCCCGCGCGCGACGCCCACACCTTCCGCCGCCGCGCCGACCCGGCCCGCGAGCAGCATGGCATCGAGCACGGCGCGCCCGCCATCGACCTCGCCGATCACGGTGTCGCCGTCCAGTTCGACCCCGTCGAGGCGCATATGAGTGGCCATCGAACTGTCGACGAGCCGCACATGATCGTGCGACAACCCGGCAACGCCCCTCGGCACCGCGAACAACGTGATCCCGTCCGCGTCTTCGTCGGTGCCAGAGGTGCGCGCCGCGACCACGATCATGTCGGCGCTGCCGCCGTGGATCACGAAGCTCTTTGCACCCGTGAGGCGGAACCCGTTGCCCGACTTCTCGGCTCGGGTGGTGATTCGCTGCGGGCGGTGCTTGGCGGTCTCGTCGATGGCGACGGCGAACACCGAGTCGCCTGCGATCAGGCCGGGCAGGTAGCGGCCCTTGAGATCGTCCGAGCCGTGCTTCAGCGCCGTGGCGGCCAGCACCGAGGAAGTCAGGAAGGGCGAAGGCGTGAGATTGCGGCCGATTTCCTCCAGCACGATCCCCGCTTCGACATGGCCCATCCCGAGCCCGCCGTCAGCCTCTTCCACCAGCATGCCCGTAAAGCCCATCTCGGCCATCTGCTTCCACAAGCCGTGGCCGAAGCCGTCCTTGCAGTTGCGGTCGCGCCAGTGGCGCAGCTGCTTGGCGATGTTGCCTTCCTCGGCCATGAACCCGGCTGCGGTGTCGGCGAGCATCGCCTGATCTTCGTTGTGATAAAGTGGCATGGTGTCTCCCGATCCCTATGTCCGTCACCCCGGCGAAGGCCGGGGTGACGATTGAATGTTCAAGCCCCAGGCAGGTCGAGAATGCGCTTGGCGATGACGTTGAGCATCACTTCGGATGTTCCGCCCTCGATCGAGTTCGCCTTGGTGCGCAGCCAGCTGCGCGAAGGCTTGCCGCCCTCGGTCGCCTCGCTGTCCCATTCGAGGCTGCGCGAGCCGCCCACCGCCATCATCAGTTCGTGGCGGCGCTTGTTCAGTTCCGTGCCGGCATATTTCATCATGTTGGGCTGTGCGGGGTGGGCCTTGCCGACCTTGATCTCGTCCAGAAACTTCTCGCCCATTGCGGCATAGGCCAGCGCATCGACATCGAAGTTGGCGAGTTCCGCGCGCAGCACCGGGTCGATCTCGTCGCCGAGCCTGGCTGCATGGCGCTTCATCATCGCCCCGATCGCCGCCGCACGCTCGCCGCCGTCGGCGCCCGAGATCATCTCGCGCTCGTGGCCGAGGAGATATTTGGCGACATCCCAGCCCCGGTTGATCGTGCCGACATAGGCCGGGCAATCTTCGCCATAGGACTTGGGCACGCGCACATTGTCGAAGAAGGTCTCGCAGAAGGGCGAGGAGCCGCTGATCAGCAGAATCGGCTTGGTGGTGACGCCTTCGGACGCCATGTCGAACAGCATGAACGTGATGCCGGCATACTTGTTCTCCTTGTCGGTGCGGACAAGGCAGAAAATCCAGTCGGCCTGATCGGCATAGGAGGTCCAGATTTTCTGGCCGTTGACGATCCAGTGATCGCCGCCATCCTCGCCGAAGGTCTGCAAGGACACAAGGTCGCTGCCCGAACCCGGCTCCGAATAGCCCTGGCACCAGCGGATTTCGCCGCGCGCGATCTCGTTCAGAAAGCGCTGCTTCTGGCCTTCGGTGCCGAAGTGCAGCAGCGCCGGGCCGAGCATCCAGATGCCGAAGCTGCTGAGCGGCGGGCGGGCATTGATGCGGCCCATTTCCTCGCGCAGCACCTTGGCCTCGGGCGCGCTGAGGCCCGCGCCGCCATATGCCTTGGGCCACATCGGGACGGTGTAGCCCTTGGCGATGCACGCCTCTAGCCAGGCGCGCTGCGCATCGTTCTTAAAGGTGGCGCGGCGGCCGCCCCAGTAGATATCGTCCTCGCCGCGCACCGGCTCGCGCATTTCGGGGGGACAGTTCGCCTCCAGCCAGGCGCGGGTTTGCTCACGGAATTGTGCAAGATCGGCCATCACCGATTCTCCTCTCTCGTCTCTCGCTTGACGCTTACGTTAGGAGCAATTCGCGCCCCCCTGCAAGCGTCCTTCGCTCAGGCCGGGGAAGGGGCCCGATGCCCTAGCGTCAGGCGCGTGCGGATTGACGGACCGGTCAATCGGTCTAGGTTCGCAACCGAATTAGGGGAGAGAGCGATTGACCGGATTCGGTCTGGCGGCGTGCTGGCGGAGCATCGCCTCGTGACGGCGGCACCCGTGCGGTTGCCGCTGCGCCTGCGGCTGGTGCACGGCGCGGGTGCCATTGCCTTCGGGGTCAAGGACAACGGTTTCTCGTTTTTCCTGCTGATTTACTACAACCAGGTGCTGGGGATGGATGCGGGGCTGGTGAGCCTCGCGCTGCTGATCGCGCTGCTGGTCGATGCGCTGGTCGATCCACTGATCGGCAACCTTTCGGACCGCACCTATACCGCCTGGGGCCGCCGCCTGCCGTGGCTCTATGCCGCGCCCGTGCCGCTTGCCTTTGCCTGGGCGCTGATGTGGAGCCCGCCTGCGGGCGAGACGCCCAGTTTCGTCGGCCTTGTCGGCATCGCGATCGTGGTGCGCCTGCTGCTTTCGGCCTGCGAGGTGCCCTCGGTCAGCCTCGTGCCCGAGATCACCCGCGATTACGACGAGCGCACCACCCTGTTCCGCTACCGCGCGCTGGCCGGTTGGATGGGCGGACTGGGGATGATGGTGCTGGCTTATACCGTGTTCATGCCGGGGGCAGAGGGCCTGCTCGACCGGGACGGCTATTTCGCCTTCGGGGTGTTCGGGGCGTGCCTGATGGCGGTTTCGGTGATCGGCTCGGCGGCGGGGCAGCACCGGCTGCTGGCCCGCCTGCCCGATCACAAGCCGCCGCCCTTTTCGCTGAAGGTGGCCTTCGCCGAGATCGCCGAGGCCTTTTCGGAACGCAGCTTTCTGATCCTCGCCGCAGGCGCGGTCGCCGCCTATGTCAACCAGGGCCTGATCTTCTCGATCTCGAACTACCTCAACCTGTTCGTCTGGCGGCTGACCCGCGAACAACTGGTGCTCTACCCCCTCGTCCTGTTCGCATCGGTGGTGCTCATGTTTGTGGTGATCGGCCCGCTGCACCGCCGGTTCGGCAAGGCGCGCACCGCGGCCGTCACCGCCGTCGCGGGGGCGGCGGTCGGCTTGCTGCCCTATGCGCTGTTCCTGGTCGGCACCTGGCCGCAGCCGGGCAGCTATGCCTCGACGCTGGGCTTCTTTGCGTTCCTGCTGTTCGCCAACACGCTCGGCGTGGTCTCGATGGTGTCGGCGACCTCGATGATCGCCGAGATCGTCGAGGCCTTCGAGGAACGCACGCACCGCCGCGCCGAGGCGGCGTTCTATTCGGGCAACTGGCTGGTCCAGAAATGCGCAACCGGGCTCGGCATCTTCCTGACCGGGCAGATCATCGCCTTCTCGCAGCTGCCCGGCAATGCTTCTCCGGCCGAGGTGACAGGCGATGTGCTCACCCGTCTGGTGCTCGGATTTGCCGCTGCGGGCGTGGCGCTGGCGCTGGTTGCGGCCTTCTGGCTGGCGCGTTTCCCGATCAGCCGGGCGGAGCACGAGGCGCGGCTCGGGCGGCT
>Ga0208370_100227_pt1 | contig 17338 bp, 17 predicted proteins | sample Subbio12Jun_QV11_FD_184822 | JGI IMG/M metagenome (GOLD analysis project Ga0208370, IMG submission 184822) | Serpentinite rock and fluid subsurface biosphere microbial communities from McLaughlin Reserve, California, USA -CR12Jun_QV11 (SPAdes) | ecosystem: Environmental > Terrestrial > Deep...
TCCTGATTGACTACAACGAGCACCGCCCCCATGACGCACTCGGTGGCATGACGCCTGCCGAGTATCGAAATCACCACGACGCCAGAGGCTCTACTTTCGAAGTGTCCGCTTGACGGGGGAGGTTACGAAAACGCCGGAGGTCTTCTCGTATTCTTCGATCTCGGCGCGGAAGTCTTCATCATTGACGAGCTGCTCTCGGTAGTCGTTGAACTTTTCGCCGCCGGGAACGAAGAGGTCGCCGCTCTTGAGTTCGTCCTTGACCTGGCACATCACCGCGATTTCGAAGTAGCGTCGGTCAATCAGCACTGGTTGCCCACGCCCCATCTTGTGGAACACGTGCTTCCGCCAGCGGGGCGTCAACCAGTCGAGATCACGCTCCGAAGAAAGTCCGATCTGCTCAAGGCTGAGCCTCATGGCCTTCTGGCGACGAAGCCGGAGAACCGCGTCGATACAGCGCTCGATCGCGCGGTCGGCGCTTGTCGACTTCAAGCTCATGATCTGGAGGCAGTTCATCAAGATTGGGCGTGCCGAGCCGTAGGGCTTCGGCATGAATGGGATGTAGTCCTTTCCCGAGAAAGCGAGGTGCGCCTCGCACTCTGCCAGCAGAATGTCGGGATCGGCCATCAGGCTCGAGGTGATGGCCTCCAGCGTGCCCTCTGCGGTACCACCGCCCTGGTAGGCATTGAGCAGGTCACGGAGCTGCAAGACCAGCCGATCCACGCTCTCAGCGTTGTCGAGCATGTGCTGGTTGAGCATGGCCAGTGCGGCGTTCTCAACCTTTTGCATCCGCTTCAAGTAAAGCTCGGCGGCATCGTCCATGGCCTTGTAATACCGCCCACGAATGTAGATTACCGCGAGGCCGTACCGTTTCTCGGGGATGAGCTCGGCCATCTCCGGCGCATTCAGGGACTGGGCGTAACTGAAGAAGTCTCGAAGCCTTGGAATGCTGGTCGCAACCGCAGGAAGTTCATCCGCAAGCGTGCGAAGCCGCTCGATGTGCTGGAGGTAGCTCCGAATCTCGACATCCGTCGGCTTTCGGGGGTCACGTCGCAGCATTTGCCAGCCCGTTTCGGCCCCCACCGCAGGACGAACGAACAGCGCGTCGATCCGGGCCTTGATGTCATCGGAGAGTTCACCGGCAATTCGGCCCAAGATTCGGGCGTTCGCTCGCGTGTGCGCGGTCGTCGCCATGCGATCGACCGTCGAGAACGCCGGAAGCTCGATCCGGTGATGGACGAACTCCTCCAGCAGGGCGTTGATGATGTCTCGCGTGTGATGGCGGGCATCGGCGACACGATCAGCCGTGAGGGCCAACCAGTCGTCGTCCACTTTCGACCAAGCAGTGATGCCTAGTCGGTTGCGGATCAGCTCGATCTGTCGCTGTCGGACACTGTTCTGGTCGAGCGCGGTCAGGTCACTGGCTTTGGGGCGCCGACCAAATCGAACGAATCTGGCGATGTGGGCCACGATGTCGGGGCGCACCTCCGCCAGCGTGGGGAAGTATCCGAGTCGTTGCGCGATTTTGAGAAGAACCGCGAGCCCGAGCCGGGTCGTGGTCGTTCGCGCAGACTTGAAGACGAAATCCAACTCCTCGCGCGTGAGGGAGTAGGTCTCCTCCAGTTCCCGGGGGCTCAGGTCCGGCTTGATCCGTGGGTAGGCCGTTTCGTGGATTTGAGGCATCGGGGGGAGGCTTCCTGACGATCGCTATTCCCAACGGCGGGACCCGGAGCGTTCCCGAACGTCGGCGTCGAGGTGGAAATGGTGGTTGCCGGCAAAGCGGTGGAGATCGTCGAGAAGTTCCGCAACCGTCTCCTCGAGAAGCTCGTCGTCGGGAAGGGAGAAATGAAAGCGCTGCCCGTCGGCGTCGACCTGCTGGGCTGCCAAGGGCGCGAGACAGCTGTCATTGAGAATCTTCCGGACCTTCGCGCTGCCCGAGCGCGAAGCGCGCTGGTTGCTCAGGACCAGACGCACCTCGAGGTCGACCATCGGCACGCGCGGGGCTGGCAAGGCCGGCGGAACCGGCCGCGCGGTGGGCGATGGGCGGGACTCTTCCGCGCGCTCCGACAGTCCGGCCTCGATGCGATGCTTGGCGAAGGGATCGGCGCCATCGAGGTAGCGCATCGCCGAGGACACGTCCTTCCAGCCCACGTATTCCATCAGCGACTTCAGGTCCCAGCCCTGGGCATTGGCCCATTGGGCGAAACCACGACGGAGGGAGTGGCCGCTGTACTGCTCGGGGGACGCCAATCCGGCTCGCGCGAAGATGTCGCGAAGCAGGCGGGGGATGCTGTTGGCATGCAGGCCGTCGGTGCTGATCGCGCCATGGGCATCGATGCTGCGGAAGACCGGTCCGGTGGTGAGTTCGCTGACCGTCAACCAGTCAACCATGGCGTCGACGGGACACCACCGGGACAGCGCGGGAACGCGGAACGTGACCCCCTCAGCCTGACGATCCCCCTTCGACTGCGGCAGGAAGCACGTCATGCCTTGGCCCTCGACCACCGTCAGGTTCTGGACCTCCAGGCGCAGAAGCTCATCGGTGCGGAAGGCTCGCCAGAAGCCCATCAGGACCAAGGCACGATCGCGACGGTGACGCCGCTCGCCCGGCACATCGCCACGCGAGCCGGCCCATCGGGCGGCCTCGTCCAGCCAGTCGGCCAGTTGGCCGAGTAACGTCAGCTGCAGGGGGGCGGCCTGCCGGGGCGCGGCCGGATGAACCGTCTGAATGCCTTTGAGCACCTTTCGAACCACCGGCGCCTTGGTGGGATCGGGAAACCCGTGATCCCGGTGCCATGCCGACAACGCGGCGACGCGCTGCCTGAGCGTGCTGATAGCGAGAGAGGGGGCGAACCGAGCGAGGTACTTGGCGACTTGATCGGCGGTGGCCGGCAAGAGCCCTTCGCCTTCCACCTCGAAATGCCGGATGGCCTTGGCATAGCTCGCTCGCGTGTTCTCGCGGGTGGCGGCGTCGAGGTAGCGATCCAGATCCGACATCGGTATGGGGAGGAGGAGCGTGGGGAAAGAGTGGGAAACGCTCGGGTCTACGGCACCGGGGCCGCTAGGCTGATGCGCGGATGGGGCAGGACGAGGTTCTTCTTCTCGCCGTCGTCGAATTGAACTGCGACGTGTACCTGTTGTCTTCGGGAAGCGGACGCCACAGGCGCAACGGCCTGCACGGTACCGGTACCGAACAGCTCATGGGTGATCCGAGATCCGATAGCTACGGTGACATCAGCGGCTTTCAGTATCTCGGTACTCCATGCATCGGCAGCCGGGAGCTGAGACACGGCCGTCTCGCGGGCCTGCTGGCGAGCGTTGTCTTCGTTCGCCGCGATGACCTCGACCTCCACCTTTCGGTGGAGGTCTACGCGGACGGTATAGAGCCGCAGCCGGCCAACGTCGGCGTCGGCGCTCACTTGCGCCCCGGCTTCTGCGTCAGCACCGACCCGGCGAGCGTTCGGGTCGCCGAGTTCGAACGGCCATCCTGCAACGCCTTGGAGGCAGTCGTCGCGGTCTTGCTCGACGACTGTTTGGGCGTGCCGGACTGCGCCAGCGCGCTTCCCGCGAGGGATTTTGCGGTTGCACTGGCCGTTGGGCTTCGGAGGGTCTCCGACGCCAGACGAGTGACCTTGGGGCCGGACTGTTCACGCTTGGGCATGGCGGTTCCTCGTCGTGGCCGGAGGTAAACTTGGCGCGCTCGCCACGGTGAAGCGCGCTGGGGAAAATGCTTAAGCGGCGCGCTTCAAGGGCTGCTGCATCTCGGCGACGTCGAGCGTGAAATCCAGCGGGACCTGAACCGGAACGACGGGATCGCGCTTGTCGTTGTAAACATCGACATCGGTCTTGAGCTGGAGGCAGTCGCCGACGATCTGCTGACGCCGCTGTGCGAAGGACCGAACGAAGTGCTCATGGGGTGCCACCGGATCGTCCAAGTCGGCCCAGAGCGACAAGGTCTTGCTGCCTTTCTTGTGGGTCGCGGCATGCTTGGCGCGGTAGCGCCGACCGTGCTTGTCGGTCCGATACTCCTCACGGAACACCTGCGAAATGTCGGCCGCGATCACGTCAATGATCGTTCTCGGGTTCGGCTTGTGCAGGCCGTTGTGGAACGCCCAGGCCGCTACTTCATGCGGGTCGAGCAGGCCATCGTGGCCGGTCTCCGCCTTGTACCGCTCGATGTAGTCCTTGACCTGATTGCTGTATGCGGACATCGCGAGTTCTCCTTCAGTGCGTCTGAACCACACCCCAGCCGTCGGTGCGAGCGGCGTTCGTCACGAATGCCCGCACCTTGGCCTGGTGCTTACGGAAAAGGTCATAGCGGGCGAGCTGCCGCTGCAGCTGCCCCACCACGAGCCCGGGATGGACGTTGATTCGCTGCGCAAACTGCAGGACGCGCTCTTCCTTGAAGAAGGGCGCCACCCGTGCAATGAACCCACTCACTTCTGCCTGGTCGACACAGAACTGCGCCGCTGCGTCATTCGCCACCTTCTCTTCGTCATTGATCTGTGCGGACGAAGGACTTTCGACCTCCTGATCAAGGATGTAGCCCTTGTCCCGGCCGTGACGCTGGAGCACGTGCTCCAGTTCGTGACGGAGCACGAACCAGAAGTTGTCGATGCGATCCAAGCGCAACGTCATGGCGACGACCGGCTGATCGTCGGCAAGCCAAAAGCAGGCCCCGTCGATCTTCGTACCCGCGATCGGCTCAACAATCACCCAGCGGACACCGCATTCTTCGAGGATTCGCGCGACGTGGCGGGTTTCTTCCGGCGCGGTGCGCAGCGCCGAGAGTCGCTGCAGGGCATGGCGCAGCGCTGATTCGTCATACGGGCGGGTGACGAGCTCACGCGCTACCTGCCGGGCCCGGTAGAGCCACGCCAACTGAAGCATGGTCGGCCCCGCGTCTGCATCGGTTTTGCGGGCGGCGTGCGCGAAGACAGGCTCTGCCCTGAGGTGGGGGATCCCGAAGAACTGGCAGAACTGCTGCTCGACGACATCAATGCTGGTGCTTGCCGAGACCCAGCCGCGCTTGATCATCTCCCGAACCGGAAAGCGGTTGTAGAGGTCGGCGCGCCGCTTGATCAGGTTGTCCGCCATCCGAACCTTGGAGAGCTGGTACTGGCTCTCGAGGTTCATCCACACCTCTGGGCCCGTACCCAGGGACTCCCCAAGCTGGATCGCCGTTTCGGGCGTAATGGCCTTCTTGCCGGCAATGATCTCGTTGATCAGGCGAACAGGGCGGCCAATGATCTCGGCAAGCTCCGTCTGCGACCAGTTGCGGGCTTCCAGCTCCTCACGGAGGAATTCGCCCGGTGGAAAGACTTCGGCGAACGTACTCATGACATGTCCTCAGGGGTGTTAGTGGTAATCGGCGATCTCGATAACAACGACCTGCTTGCCCTGATCGTCCTCGGCAATCCGGAGGATCAGCCGCCACTGCTTGTTCAGTCGCATCGACCGTTGACCGGCCCGGTCGCCCTTCAACTTTTCGTCGTGGAGCGACTTCATCTCGTAGAACGGGCGCTCATCCAGTGCCGCCCGAATAAATTGAAGCCGCATTCGAAAGACCTTCACCAAGGCGGCGTCCAAGCCGTGGGTATAGGCTGGATCCTCCTCGAGGCGCCTCAACGCCGGATCCTCGAACCTGACTTCCATGCGCGTCGAAGGCCTCACTAGCTGTCTTTTACACTTAGTGTAATAGCGTCGTTCCGACGAAGCAACTTACTTCCTTGATTGCCTATTCCCGGGAGCCCGATACGGGGCGCCTTGCGGCTTTCGTACTGTTTCAGCGGGCGCAATCCGATGCCGCAGGGGGCAAGGCGGGATAATCCAGAATTATCCCGCCTTGAAATTAATGGAGACCAGCGTCTAGCAAATCCGAATGTACCCATGTACAATCGTGGTACATACCACAGTACGAAATAGTACGAGGGGCCCCATGGCCAGAGCTGGCGTCTACAAAACGGAAGTGGCGAAGGCGCGCGACCGCCTCGTTGCGGAAGGCAAGAACCCCTCCATCGACGCGGTCCGGGCCGCGCTGGGGAACACCGGTTCTAGGACGACGATCCATCGCTACCTGCGCGAGATCGAAGCCGAAGAGAGCGGCGCTATGCCGAACAAGGACCGGCCGGCGGTTAGTGACGTGCTGCAGGATATGGTTGCGAAGCTCGCCGAGCGCCTGAACGCGGAAGCCGACGCGCGGATCGCCCAAATCCAGGCGGCCGCGGCAACCGCAATCCAGGAGCGGGACGCCCTGATCGAGGCTCGGAACAAGGAGGTCCAAGCGCTCTCGGAAACGGTACGGGGGCTCGAACTGCGCCTTCGAAACGAGCAGGCCGGTCTTGCCGAGTCACAAGGAACGCTTCAGGCCGCCCGAGTGGCCATCGCCCAGCTCGAGGAGCGCCTGTCGGGCGCTGCCGCTCGGAGTGCGGAGCAGGAGGATCGGATTGCGTCGCTCGAAGACAAGCACCGGCAGGCGAGGGAGGCGCTGGAACACTTCCGGACCTCCGCCAGGGAACAGCGTGATCAGGAACACCGGCGCCATGAGCACCAGGTCCAGGGCCTGCAGGTGGAGATTCGCACCCTGCAAGAAGGCCTTACGGCCAAAAACGCTGAACTCCTCCAACTGAATCGGGAAGGGGCCCGCCTCAGCGAACAGGTGACCTCACTGGGCAGCGAGGTGAGAGATCTGAAGTCGACCCTGCGGCAGCGGGACCAGAAGATCGCAGAGCTCGACGCCGTGACACGAGAGGTTCTGGACCTTCGTAAGCGGGTCGCATTGGAGGTGGACGCCCGTCAGCGAGGGGAGGAACGCGTCTCCGGCTTGACCACGGAACTTCAAGCAGAGCGGGAGGCGCGGAAAGCGGCGGAAATGGCCCGCGGAATCGCTGAAGCACGTGCGGGTGCTGTGGAACTCGTCCTTCAGAAACTGGAGATCCTGCGAACGCCGGAATCGGCGCCATCTGAGGTGGCAGAAGGGGCCGGGACGTCCTGAAATATCAATACGAACAGAGAGTTATGCTACTTGTGGGTGAAAAATGCATTTATCCCTGCCAACCCTCACCTGAGCCCAGCCATTCTCGATGCGCTGCAGGATCGCACCACCGCTGCATGCCAGGCTGCCCAGAGGAGCCGTGGCGAGCGGGTGCGGGTAGACCGGCAGAGACGGCGGTGCCGACCCGCCGTTGAGCAAGGTTTCGGCCTGCTGCTCGATGCGCTCGAGCTCGTGCTGGAACACCTCGGCCGCCTGCCGGGCAGCGACGGCAGCGAAGCCGAGGCGCACCAGGTCAGCCAGGAGAACGCCGAGCAGGACGCCAACGGCGATCGGCAAGACGAACGACCAGGGGGTGTAGGTGCTGCTCGCTGGTCGCATAGTGATCTCCGGGGCTACCCGGGCGGAGCATACGGAAGACGGATCGGGCGGTCGAACCCCTGCCCTGCGCCGATCACACCGGCCGAGTGGGTCGGCGCCGAGGCTGCCGGATTTCTACATCGGTGCGCATGCAGCGATCGAGAAACTGCTGCTTCTGACCCGTGACGCGAGCCGCTACCGCACGTACTTCCCCACGCTGGAACTGATTTGCCCGTCGTGACGGATGCCAGCTCGACCGACACTCACTCCCGCAGCTCGAAATCATCCGCATCGAGTTGCGCCGGGAAGCGCTCGCGATGCCCGCGCAGCTGCTCGGCGCTGAACACCGCCTCCAGCACGCGCACATGGCCGTCGCCTTCGACGATCGGCTGGCCGAGCGGATCGAGCGCCACCGAGTCGCCCGCGTAGTCGATGCCATTGCCGTCGGTGCCGACGCGGTTCACGCCAATGACGCAGGCGAGGTTCTCGATGGCCCGAGCGCGCAGCAGGGTCTTCCAGGCATGGGCACGGGGTGCCGGCCAGTTGGCGACGAACAAGGCCAGGTCGTAGTCGAAACCCCCTGCCCGGCCGTGGTCGAAGCGGTTGCGGATGAACACCGGGAAGCGCAGGTCGTAGCAGACCTGCAGGAAGATCCGCCAGCCGCGCCAGTCGACGAACACGCGCTTGTTACCGGCGGCGTAGCGCTCGTGCTCCTTGGCCATGCGGAACAGGTGGCGCTTGTCGTAGTGCGTGAGTGCGCCGTCCGGCGTGGCGAACAGCAGGCGGTTGTAGACGCCCGCCGCGATACCTTCGGCTTCGGCCTGCGCGCCCTCGATGCGCAGCTGCACGCTGCCACAGACGGCGGCGTCGAGCGCCCTCGCCTGCTCGCGGAGCCACGCGACCGTCGGGCCCTGCATGCCTTCGGCGCTGGCCAGCGCCTCGTTGCTGAAGCCGGAGGTGAAGGTCTCCGGCAGCACGATGAGGTCGCTGCGGCCGGCCAGCGGCGCGATCAAGCCACCGTAGTAGGCGCGGTTGCCGGCGGGATCGTGCCAGCGGGTGTCGCCCTGCACCAAGGCGACGCGCAGGTCGCGATCAGGGCCGACGGCCACCTTCGAATCGCCGCCGTTCACGGTGACGGGTTCGCTCATCGTTGCGGGTTCAGAGTTTCGCCAGCCGCTCGATGGCGGCATCCAGCGTGGCCTCGTTCTTGGCGAAGCACAGGCGGGCGAGGCGCTGGCCCTGCGGCGGCGTCTCGTAGAAGGGCGACAGCGGGATGGCGGTGACGCCCTTCTCGATGGTCAGCCAGCGGCAGAAGGCGAGGTCGTCGAGGTCGCTCACGGCCGAGTAATCGACCAGCTGGAAGTAGCCGCCCGGCACCGGCAGGGCCTTCAGCTTCGTGCCGGCGAGCTGTGCGGCGAAGCGGTCGCGCTTGGCCTGGTAGAAGGCGCCCAGTTCCTCGTAGTGCGCGGGGTGGCGCTCGATCATCTCGGCGAAGGCCCACTGCGCCGGGGTGAAGGTGCAGAAGGTGTTGTACTGGTGCACCTTGCGGAACTCGGTGGTCAGTGCGGCCGGCGCCACGCAGTAGCCCACCTTCCAGCCGGTGCAGTGGTAGGTCTTGCCGAAGCTGCTGATGACGAAGGCGCGCGTGGCGAGCTCCGGATGGCGCAGCACGCTCTCGTGGATGCGGCCGTCGAACACGATGTGCTCGTAGACCTCGTCGGAGAGCAGCAGAACGTGCGGGAAATCGGCGACGAAACGCTTCAACTCGGTGATGTCGCCCGCATCGAACATCGCGCCCGAGGGGTTGTGCGGCGTGTTGAACATGAAGAGCCGCGTCTTCGGCGTCACCGCGGCGCGCACGGCGGCCCAGTCGACCGCGAAGCTGGCAGGATCGAGCGGCACATGCACGGCACGGCCGCCGGCCAGGTCGATGGCCGGCTCGTAGCAGTCGTAGCAGGGGTCGAGGACGATGACTTCCTCGCCCGGGCGGACGACGGCGGCGATGGCATCGAAGATCGCCTCGGTGGCGCCGGAGGCCACGGTGATTTCGGTTTCCGGGTCGGGGCGGTGGCCATAGCAGCGCAGCGTCTTGTCGGCGATGGCGATGCGCAGTGCCGGGATGCCGGCCAAGTGCGCGTACTGGTTCCTGCCCTCGGCCATGGCGCGCGCCAGCGCCTCGCGCAGCGGTGCCGGCACGTCGAAATCGGGGAAGCCCTGGCCAAGGTTGATGGCCCCGTGCTCGGCGGCGAGCACGCTCATCACGGTGAAGATGGTGGTGCCGACCTTCGGCAGCTTGGTGTCGATCCGCATGGCGATCCCGGAATGGCAAGGAGGCCGGCGCGCAGCCGGCCCGCGATCATAACGGCCCCGCCGGCTCAGGGCGCGCAGTCGGCCATGCGCCCGAGCGGATCGAGCGGCTGCAGCGCATCGACCACCCGCCATTCGCCCACGACGCCGGCCCCGAATTGGGCATCGAGGCGGAACTCGACCGGACGGCCGCCGGACAGCCGGCGCACCAGCGTGCCGGCATCGCGGCGGCTCAGGCTGGCCGGCATGGGGCACAACGGGCAGGCCCCGGCGAGCTGTTCCAGCCGGAACACGCCCTCGGGCGTGGCCGCCGGCAAGCCTTCGGCGATCAGGAAGCGCGGCTGGCCGAGCGCGTCGTAGAGGAAGGCGGCGTGGAACTCGTAGGGCTGCCCGACCGAGGGTGGGGCCATGTACTGCACGCTGTAGCCGCTGCCGGCGCGGCGCGGATCGAACCAGTGCTGGCTGCCGGCGACGGTTTCTGGGCCGATCGCCGGGCAGCCGCGGCCGAGCAGGCGATAGGCCTCGCTGCCGGCTTCGCCCTCCAGCAGGAAGGTGAAGGTGAAGGCATCGCGGTCGCGCGGGGTGAGCGTGGCCTCGCCGACCACGGTGAGGTGGGCCGAGTGGCCGTTCCAGGCGGCGCGATGGATCGGGCTGCGCCACTGGCCGTCTGCGACCGGGGCCGGGGCCTGCAGGTAGTACCAGGTCGGGCTGCCGTCGCTGCGGTAGGTGAACCAGAGCCCCACCCAGTCGTCGCCGGCCGGGTGCAGGAACAGGCCGGAACCGGGCCTGCCGGGGTTGAAGTAGGCGCCGGACCGCAGTTGCGGCCCCTGCCCTTCGATGCGGGCGCGCAATTGCAGTTCGGCAGGCATGCTGCCGGCCTGGGTGGGCGTGAGGTACCAGCGACCGGCGGCCGGGTGGTTCACCACCAGGGTCTTGCGCGGGTTGCCGCTGGTGTCGGCGACGACGGCGGCGCTGCGCGGCGGTGCGGGCTCGATGGTCGGTACCGCCGCCGCGGGCTCCAGCGGCGGCCGGTGGGCGAGGTGCAGGCTGGTCGCCGCCGGGCCGTCCTGCACCACCTCGAGCCGGGTCGCGCCCGGCGGCACGTCGATGAACAGGCGCTCGTGGGCCGCGCCCGGCACCAGGCGCAGCGCGGTTGGGAGGCCGGAGGCGAGCGGCCGCGGCACCGGCTGCGGGTCGCTGCGGGTGAGGGTCCAGGGGATCGCCGCCATCGGGCCCTCGCCACCGGGCGCGGCGAACAGCAGCACCGCGCCGCGCCGCGGCGTGCCCTCGGCCCAGAGCGGGTCGGACCAGGCGAGTTGGAGCGTGCCGCCCTGCCCCGCCGCCAGCGTGCCGGGCCCGGTCACGACCAGCCGCCCGCCCGCCGTCGCCGGGTCGGCCGGCACCAGCGGCAGCACGCTCATGCGCTTGGTGAAGGTGCCGCTGCCGCTGCGGTTCCAGATCATCGACCAGTAGGCGCGGCTGCCGCTGCCGGGGTGTTCGACCTCGAGCACGCAGCGGCTGGCCGATTCGCAGATCAGGTTGCGCGAACCCGGGGACGGCCCGTTGCCGGCCAGCAGCAGGCCGTTGGTGCCCGGCGGCGATTGAAGTTCGATCTCGATGCGGTAGCGGGTCGGTTGCCCCGAGGCCGGGGCCGGCAGCACGATGCCCCGCCAGGCCACCCCCTCGCCCAGGTTGTCGAAGCGCCTATCGGGCGTGGGGTCCGGGCCCAGCGCATGGCTGCGGTCCTCGACCGGCACCAGCGCGGTGCCGGCGAAGCGGGCGTCCGGCAGCGGCAGGTTGAGGCCCGGCAGGCTGGCCTCGAAACGGCCGGCATCGCCACCGACGGTCCGCGCCTGCGCGGCCGGCAGGCCCAGCACCGGTGCGCGCAGCAGCACCGGCAGGCGCAGGTCGGGCAGGCCGTCGGGGTCGAGCCGGCGCAGCACCAGCGCGGCGGCGACCCAGCGGCCGAACAGGGCCGGGTCCTCGATGCGGGCGGCCAGGCTGAACGTGGCCGAGGCCCCGGCGGCGAGTTCGAGGGTGCCGGTCGAGGGTGTGAGGCGCACGCCGGCCGGGGCTTCGACCACCAGTGCCCAGCGCCCGCCGCCGACCAGGTCGCTGACGGTGCGGCCGAGGCTGCCGCAATCCGGGTTGCACTGGGCGAACACCAGCGAGGGCAGGTTGAGCGCCGCCGGCTGGCCGCTGCCGGCGGCGAACTGCCCCGGCCCGACCCGGAAGGCGAGGCCGGCGCGCACGGCGCGGGCGATGTCGAGGCGGCCCGTGCCCTGGTCGAAGGGCGAGGCGCCGGCCGTGCCCTCCTCGCGGCGGACCAGCGGCAGGGCGGTGGTGGTGAGCGCGCTCGCCAGTTCGTCGGCGTGCCAGCCCGGCCGGGCCGCGCGCAGCAGGGCCGCCGCACCGGCCACGTGCGGGGCCGCCATCGAGGTGCCGGTGAGGCTGGCATCGCCGAAGCTGTCGTGGTCGGCGGCGAGGATGTCGGTGCCGGGTGCGGCGAGATCGGGCTTCAGCACCGCCGGCACCAGCGGGGAAGGCCCGCGGCCGCTGCCGGCGTTCAGGCGGTCGGCCCGGGCCGTGTCGATCAGGATGGCCGTTCCCGCCAGCCGGGCCTGGTGGCCACTGCCGGAGGCCATCCAGCCGAGCAGGGCCTGGCCGTCGGCGAAACCGAGGTGGGTGCTGGGGATGCTGTGCGCATCGGCGACGAGGCTCTCGCCCTCGGCGGCGGTGTTGACCAGCACCATGCCGCCGCCACCGGACAGGCGGACGTTGTTGCTCTTGGCGACACGGGCCTGCACGCCGCGGTCGCAGACCACGATCTGGCCGTTCCAGCGGCCGGGCGGCCAGGGGTTGCTGATGCCGGTCGGCGGCAGCGTGGTGTCGCCGCTGCCCTGGCTGCACAAGGGGGCCCACGGGTCGCGGACGATCGGCACCGGGCCCCAGCCGCCGGTCAGGGCATCGCCGACCAGCACGCCGCCGCCCGGTGGCGACGTGGCGCCGCCCGAGAGGTGCAGGGTGTTGGCGAAGCGCCGGCCGTGCCGGCTGTTGGCGACCGCCAGCACCCAGGGCGCGTCGCTCGGGCTGGTCACCGTGGCCTCGTCCGGGCCGCGGTTGCCGGCCGCCACCACCACCAGGATGCCGGCGTTGCGGGCATCCAGCATGGCGAGTGAACCGCTGCTGCCCCAGGGGTTCACGTTCTGGCCGCCGATCGAGTAGTTGATGACGTCGACGCCGTCGCGGACGGCCTGGTTGATTGCGGCCAGCGTCCAGGCACCGGGGCAGCCGGTGTCGCCGCCCTCGCAGGCCTTGTAGCTGATGAGGTGGGCGCGCGGGGCCACACCGCGGATCTCGTAGCGCAGGGGTGCGGCACCCGACACCGGCCGCTCCAGCTGCAGCGGGTTGCCGACCGCGATGCCGGCGACGTGGGTGCCGTGGCCGTTGGCGTCGAGGCCGTTGTTCGGTTCGCGGTCGTTGCTGCCGGTGGTGAAGTCCCAGATGCCGAGCAGCTTGTTGTTGCAGTTCGCCTGCCCGCTGGCGCAGAGGCCGAGGAAGCCGCCGCGCAGGTTCGGATGCTGGTAGCCGTCGAGCGGGGCGATCGCGGCGAAGGCCGGGTGCTGGGCGTGGATGCCGGTGTCGATCACCCCGACCACCACGCGCTCGCCGCGCGAGACCACCCCGGCCGCCCCGCTCCAGAGTTGCGGCGCGCCGGTCCAGTCGGTCGCCACGTCGTCCTGCAGGTGCTCGACGCGCTCGCGCTCGATCGCCGCCACGCCGGGCAGCCCGGCGAGCGCCGCCGCCTCGTCCGCGTCGAGTTCCAGCGCCACGCCGTTCAGCACGGCGTCATACACGAACAGCGGTTCGACGGGCCGGCCGAGCAGCTGGCCCGCCTGCGCCAGCCGGGCCTCGCGGCGCTCGGCGAGTTCGGCGAGGTAGGCCCGCGCCGCCGGGCTGTCGACATCGAGTCGCGCCGCGCCGGTGGCGGCCGGCGCGGTGGCGGCCAGCAACTCGCCATCGGGCAACGGGGCGCCCATGTGCGAGGCCAGCGCCGGCTCGACGAAGCGGACGATCCAGACCCCGCGGCCGTCCGCTGCGACCCGCGTCGTCGTGGCCGCGGGAGCGGCGGTGGCCGCCCAAGCGGCCTGCGCGCCCAAGGCGAGGGCCAGGGCAAGAGCCAGTTTCGATGCGCGCATTCGTGCGTTCCCCGGACCAGGCGGACCTCCCGGAGTCTAGCGCACCCGGCCCGGTTTTCGCCGCTGCCGGTCACGGATATGGCCGCCGGTCATGGACGGTTCTGCCGCCCGGTCGATAGCATCCGTGCCGATGACCGCCCCGCCCGAACCGCTGCTCCTCGCCAAGGGGCTCAGCTACCACCGCAACCAGGACCGCGTCTTCGGCCCGCTCGACCTCGTGGTGCCGGCTGGCGAGGCGCTCTTGGTGCTGGGCGGCAACGGCACCGGCAAGACCACCCTGCTGCGGGTGCTGGCCGGCCTGCTGGAAGCCACCGCCGGCGAGGCCATCCTGCTCGGCCGCCCGGTCGATACCGACCACCGCGCCCGCGAGGTCGCTTACCTCGGCCACCGCCACGGCCACAAGGCCGAACTCGCCGCCCTCGACAACCTGCGCCACGCCGCCGCCCTGCACGGTGCCGACGGCCGCACCGCCACGCTGGAGGCGGCGCTGGCCGCGGTCGGCCTCGCCGGTTACGAGGACACCGTGGCCGCGCGCATGAGCGCCGGGCAGAACAAGCGGCTGGCGCTGGCCCGGCTCTCGCTGCACCCGGGCCGGCTCTGGCTGATGGACGAGCCCTACGCCAACCTCGACCTCGAGGGCATCGCCCTGGTCGACCGGATGATCGCCGCCCACACCGGGCGCGGCGGCGCCGCCCTCGTCACCACCCACGGCGCCTATGCCGCTCCGCCCGGGCGGGTGCGCACGCTGGCGCTCGACGGAGGCGTGCGATGAGCGCGCCCGGCTACCGGCGGGTCGCCGCCGCCCAGTTGCGCCGCGACCTCGCCCTGGTCTGGGCGCGCCGCGGCGATGCCCTGCAACCGGTGCTGTTCGCGCTGATGGTGGCCAGCCTGTTCCCGCTGGCGTTGGGCGCCGAGCCGGACCGGCTGGCGCCGCTGGCCGCCGGCATCGTCTGGGTCTGCGTGCTGCTGGCCGGCGTGCTCGGGCTCGACGCGCTCTACCGCAGCGACGCCGAGGACGGCGGGCTGGAGCAGATGCTGCTCTCGCCGGCACCGCTCGCCCTGCTGGTGGCGGTGCGGGTGCTGGTGCACTGGCTGACCACCGCCCTGCCGGTGATCCTGGTCGCCCCGCTGCTGGCCGAGATGATGGCTCTGGAGCGGCCGCTGCTGCCGGTGCTGATGGCCTCGCTGCTGCTCGGCAGCCCCCTGCTCAGCCTGGTCGGTGCCGTGATCGCCGCCCTCACCGTCGGCCTGCGGCGCTCTGGTATGCTTCTGCCCCTGCTGGTGATGCCGCTCTACGTGCCGGTGCTGGTGTTCGGCGCGGGCAGCGTGGCGGCCGCCGCGCAAGGGCTGGACCCCCAGGGTGCCCTCCTGCTGCTGGCCGGCGGCGGGATCCTCGCCCTGGTGTTCGCCCCGTTGGCCGCCGCCGCCGCCCTCCGAATCGCGCATTCATGAACGCCCTGCTCCTCTGGTTCCACCGCACCGGCTCGCCCCCGAACTTCGACCGATTCACCGCCCGCTGGACGCCCTGGTGCTTCGGGCTTGCCATCGCCCTGCTGCTGGTCGGCACCTGGGGGGCCTTGTTCGAGGTGCCGGCCGACTACAAGCAGGGCGAGGTTTTCCGCATCCTCTACATCCACGTCCCGGCCGCCTGGTCGGCGATGTTCATTTTCGTCGCGATGGCGGTGCAGGCCTTCATCGCCCTGGTGTGGCGGATCAAGGCCTGCGAGACGCTGGCGGTCGCCTCGGCCCCGGTCGGTGCCATCTTCGCCGCCATCACCCTCATCACCGGCTCGATCTGGGGCCGCCCGACCTGGGGCACCTGGTGGGAGTGGGACCCGCGGCTGACCTCGATGCTGGTGATGTTCTTCCTCTACCTCGGCGTGATCGCCCTGCACAACGCCATCGAGGACCGCCGCGCCGCCGCCCGCGCCGCCTGCTTCCTCGCCCTGGTCGGGGTGGTGAACGTGCCGGTGGTGCACTTCTCGGTGCACTGGTGGAACAGCCTGCACCAGGGCGAGACGATCCAGATCCTCTCGGCCGAGTCGCGCATGCACTACTCGATGCTCTGGCCGCTCTTGTTCACCGCGCTCGCGACCAAGTTCTGGTATGTAGGCTCGCTGCTGCAACGGGCCCGGGTGCTGAACCTGGAAAATGAATCGGCCCAGCCCTGGGCGCGTGAACTGGCGGCGGGGTCGCGCTGATGGAGCACCTGCACCCCTGGTTCCTCGCCGGCGCCTTCGGCATCAGCGCCGTGCTGCTGGTCGCCGACGCGGTTTTGCCACGGATCAAATTCAAATCGCTGCTGCGCGGCATCCTGCTGCGCGAGCGCCGCCAATCGAAACCGGAACGCCCCGCGCCATGAACCCGACCCGCAAACGCCGCCTGTGGATGGCGATCCTCGTGCTGATGGCCGCCAGCATCGGCGGCAGCCTCATCCTGTGGGCGCTGCAGAGCAACGTCACCTACCTGCACTCGCCGACCGACGTCGCCACCGGCAAGGTGCCGGAGGATGCCCGCTTCCGCCTCGGCGGCATCGTCAGCGAGGGCAGCGTCACGCGCCAGCCCGGTTCGCTGGAAGTCAGCTTCGTGATCACCGACCGCTTCCACGATTTCCCGGTGATGTACGACGGCATCCTGCCCGACATGTTCGAGGAGGCGACCAGCGTGATCGCCACCGGCCGCATCCAGGACGGTCGCCTGGTCGCCGACCAGATCCTCGCCAAGCACGACGAGAACTACATGCCGATGGAAGTGGCCGACGCCATCGCCGCCGCCAAGGCCAAGCAGGCCGCTGGTGCTCCGGCAGGCGCCATCCCGACGCCCGCCGCCGGAGGCACCTACTGATGCTCGCCGAACTCGGCAATTTCGCGATGCTGCTGGCCCTGCTGCTGGCCACCGCGCTCACCGTCTTCCCGCTCATCGGCGCGCAGCGCGGCAACGTCGCCTGGATGAACCTGGCCCGGCCGCTCGCCTACGGCCAGACCGTGCTCATCGCCATCAGCTATGTGCTGCTGACCTGGGTCTTCGTCCAGCACGACCTCTCGGTCGCCTACGTCGCCAACAACAGTCACCACCTGCTGCCCCTCGTCTACAAGATCAGTGGCGTCTGGGGCGCGCACGAGGGTTCGCTGCTGCTTTGGGTGCTGATCCTCGCGGTCTGGATCGCCGCCGTCGCCCGCTTCTCCCGCGACCTGCCCCTGCCGGTGGTGGCGCGCGTGCTGGCGGTGATGGGCTTCGTCTCGGTCGGTTTCCTGAGCTTCACCGCCTTCACCTCCAACCCCTTCGACCGCCTGCTGCCGGCGGCCTCGGTCGGGCAGGACCTGAACCCGCTGCTGCAGGACCCGGGCCTGATCTTCCACCCGCCGCTGCTCTACGCCGGCTACGTCGGCTTCGCGGTAGCCTTCGGCTTCGCTGTGGCGGCCCTGCTCGACGGCCGCGTCGACGCCCAGTGGGTGCGCTGGTCGCGGCCCTGGACCAACGTGGC
>Ga0208370_100231_pt1 | contig 17123 bp, 21 predicted proteins | sample Subbio12Jun_QV11_FD_184822 | JGI IMG/M metagenome (GOLD analysis project Ga0208370, IMG submission 184822) | Serpentinite rock and fluid subsurface biosphere microbial communities from McLaughlin Reserve, California, USA -CR12Jun_QV11 (SPAdes) | ecosystem: Environmental > Terrestrial > Deep...
CTCGTTACGTATATTGTATCACATAACGAGGATTAAAGCTACTACAAATATGCCAAAAAGCGAATAAATTCAGGTGTTTTTAGCACTTTCCACGCTGACTCGTTATGTGTCAGCGGGAGGGCAGGATCAAAGGAACTTCTTATCCGGTAAAGCCAAAAGTTCCAAAGAATATTCAAATGATTATTGAAGCCTTGAAGTAAATGTGATCACTAATTCGGTCAAGTCAGGTAGTACACAACGGATGCGACTGCCCGTCGCACACGTAGAAACCACGGGAGTTTTTAAGCTTCCCGTGGTTTTTGTATTTCCGAGTATTATACATTGTACGTGTTGCGGTAGCACCGCAGTCAACTTTAGATTTTGCCAACGGGTGCCATGTAAATAACGAACTCTTCTTCGCCGTCCACGCCGAGCAGCGCGTCTGCTTCTTCTTGGTCATAGGCAGCGATAGCGCATGTTCCGGCCTTGATGGCCTCACAGGCAAGATACAGGTTCTGGCAGACATGACCTGCATCAATAGCAATTACTTTATGGGCTGCCAGGTCATAACGCCACTCCATACGGTAAGGCAGAGCTGTCCAGATAAAAGTAACCGCCGACTGACCGACAAATGACTGCCCAAAAGCAGCTTTAATGGTTTTCCCTGCAAGATCAGGTGGTGAATGCTCCAGAAGCAGCTGGTGAGAAATGGGCAGGTAGCGATAAAGGCCCGGTACCAGGTCTTGCACGTTAAATACAGCCAGGTAAGTCTCCAGGGCGTGGCGGCAGCCTGCTGAGGGTACGGTGCGGAAGGCATTATAAGAGACAGGTTGTTCCCTGAGGCCCTGAACGGCCCAGAGCAGGAAGGAAAGTTCCTCCAGCGAAAGGAGCTTTCTCGTGAATAACCTTCTGCTGCGGCGCTGCCCTATGGCAGTAGTAAGGTCAATTTTGCCTGTTTCCTGCCAGGCTCCTGGTTTTACCAGCTCAATCCTCTGGGCAGCATCACTGTAGGGTTTTTCCAGAGGAGGAGGTAAAACACCCCTGTTTTGATCTGTCCTGGAAAAATCGATAAATTTACGAATGTTGTCTTTGAGGAAAAAACGGTACCGGCTTAGAAGTTCCTTTTCCATAAGTTCAACCTTCTATCTTGATGAGAATGTGGAAGGACTGATTTTCAGATTTCGCGGATCACTTCCAGGCATTCTTCTATAACATACCTGGTCTTAGGCAAAATATGCTCAGTTTTAAAGACCGACTCAATTAGCCGGATTGCCTTTTCACTGCTGTCTATTCCCAGGTATTTCATCAGGAAGATGATATCGTTTTTATCAGTGTCAGAGTCAGTTCTGGAGGCCATCAGTTTCATGGCCAGCAAATACTCCGGCAACACTGAGTACAGCTTTAAATTGGAATAGCTCTGCAGCGGCAATTTGTTTTCATAAGCCGCTGCATTCATAAATCCTTTGACACAGTCGTTCAGCCATGATGCCGGGAGATCCTTTTGCCGGGCAATTTTTGCGGCAAGCTCATTTATAACTGTCTTAGGCTCATAGACTGCATCAATATCTTTAGTCGCCGACCTGGCCGAAAAGGCAAGACACATGGCGGCCCCGCCAGCCAGCAGTATCTCCCCCTGGATTCCAAGCAACTTAAGCTCCTCATTTATCAGCTCAAGGTTTTTTAGTATTTCTTCTTTTTCCAGGTAAAAGCGCATCTTCTCACACCCGCATCAGGATATTTTCATCCACAAACAGCCCACGGTGCTTAAATTCAGCTGGAGAATAAAGCATGTTGTAGATTCTGAGCCTGCCCTTGCCGATATTCCCAAAATACATTTCTTTCATATAGTATTTTTCCCTCCATACCCAGGAAGGAACTCTAAGGCCGTGGTCGTTAGCCAGCTTATGAGCCGCTGCCGCACAAAGCGCATACTGATAAGCAGGAACGTTGTCATAATGCAGCGGTTCCCGCCCAATCAAAGCAAACATTTCTTTCTTATCCCTGACAGCATAAAAATAATCAAGAAACCCCCGCAACGAAAGGCTGAAATCCCGCCCCTCCGCGCTTTCCGCGATTACCTGTCGCAGTTCTTGTCTGCCTTCAGCCATCCCGGGATTCCAGGAAATATCTTCTCTTTTTTTCTCTGACAGCATGGCCTTTCTCCTTTGGAGTTTATCCCGCTTCCAGTTTATCACAAATTACCTCTCTTGCCAAGCAAGTCCGCAGCTTCAGGGGCAGCCGCAGAAAAAGAGCTGTGATACGCTGAGGAATCAAAAATATCGTAATTAAGTATGGTGTCCCTTTAATTGAAATAGTTTAAATACTAGACTTTCAGGCAAAAATAAAACCATCCACCGATAAAAATCTTTTTATCAATAGATAGACTCATCCTTTGCGAGGCATCTTACACAATATTTCTCAGTATCGTCCGGCAACAGTGTAGTCTGCATACCTATTATTCTCATAGCTACCATAACCACATCATTACATTTTGATAGCTACGACAACCATATTATCTCCCATTATATTACATTATCAAGTGCCAAGAACCCCCGTGTTTATTGGGTTCTTTAAAAACACACAAACAAAAAAAGCCTTGTCTAACACGGCTTCACGTTGGTTGAACTGATGGTGGTGGTAAATATTGGTATTTTGGTGGCGATTGCAATTCCGGTGTACAGCACAGTTACAAATAGTGCAAACAGAAGAGCAGTTTCTGCAAATTTGAGGACGACCTGAGGTGATTGGAGTGAAAAATGTATTATCCTGCCTGACGTTAATGCTTCTTTTGCTATTGCCGGCCACTGCGGCGGCACATCAGCCGCGGGTGGTGGTGGGGGAAAAGAACGTGGAAATAAATAACCCCGAGGTTTCCCAGGCATTTTATGCCCTGCTCGAGGGGGAGCCGGATGTATATCTGCTGGAGAAGGATGAGCCGTTTTCTCTCTATATAAGCATGCTGGTGCCGGCTCTGCCTGCTGCACGCACCGACTTTACCGTAACAGTGGTTGACGGTGAAGACCGGTCAATCCTTACACTTAATGGAGGGGAGCACCAGTGGGAGACGTTTTTCGAGCCTTTTGCCGGTGACCGTTATTTACAGGGTCCGGAAATAGAAGTGAGCCTGATGGCGGGAGACTATCGGATTTATGTGACCAATCCGGCTAACAGCGGCAAATATGTGCTGAGCGTGGGCCGCCAGGAGCGGTTTTCTCCGCGGGAAATTGCAGCGATGATACGGGAACTGCCGGCAGTGAAAAGCTTTTTTGGCAAAAGTCCCTGGATGGCTTTTTTCAACCTGGTGGGCCTCTTTATGCTGCTGACACCGGTTGCTGCGGCCGCGGCGCTCTACGGTTTATACCGGCTCTTTATGCTCTGGAAGCTCCGGCAGGGGTGACCCCAGTTTCTCCAGAATTTCCTCCACCACTTTATGATGGTGGGCGTCATGATGGAGTCCTACGCGCAGCACCAAAACCATATTCATCCAGCCGATGGCCGGGTCGTACAGAGGCGCATTGCCCAGGATGTCCGGCGGTTTACTGCCGTAAAAAGCCCGCACTTTGCGATGTTCTTCTGCCAGTGCCTCTTTCAGTTCGGCAAGGGAAGCCGGCTTCTCCGGTGCAAACCTGGGGGGCCAGAGCCAGCCCACATTGAGGGGAAACCCGGGCCGCTCATATACATCGTCAATATCAGTCACGTAAGGCCGGTGGCGCCGCAGCCGGCCCACCAGATACAAAAAAGGCCACAATACAGCGATAAAGCGCCGCATAAAGCGCACAATGGCACGGGTATGATCCAACTGCTCACCCACAGACCATTTTTCGGGCGCAGGGCGCTGCCAGAGCAGTGCAGGATCCACCGCCTCCAGACGGCGGAAAATCTCTTCTCGCTGCCGATCAAGCTGTGCCAGGTATTGCAGAACTACATTCTTCTCCATCACACCTTCTCCTTTTTTGCGCAGACTTTAAGTTTTTTTGTCTGGGCATCTTTTTTATTTGCCATTCTCTCTTTTGCGCAGCCACTTTGTCCCCATTTTCTTCACACCAGACCAGCTCCACTGGCAGGCTGGCCCGGGTGCTCGTGGCGATTGCGGTGCCGGTTTACAACAATGTAACTGCAAACGTTTAAAACAGAGCCCACGGGTCAAATGTTCGCATTATCCGCGGAGCAGCCCAAATGTACATTATCGCTCAAACTGGCGCTCCGAATACAATTGACCTAGCGGTACAAACAATATACTAATAACAGGCGATAAGGATTTTCTGGATGTGGTTATTGAAAAACTTGAAATTTTAACTCCCGCCCAATTTTTGAAAACTATTGAGCATATCCGTATATCAAGCCATCCCTTCATAATATGCAAAGGGTGGCTTAGCCTTGGCAAGGGACCAACACGCTGGAGTCAGTTTGTAATACACGCAAACCACACCAAAAAACTCGTCCAGAATAGCCATTTCCAAGCGCGCCACAGGCGAGGAGTGAAGTAGCGCTTAGAGAGCAACCATGCGAGAAGGAGTAACACGAAAGGATACACCAACGCCAGCGGCATCACCAACCAGTGCGGAGCAAGGATCAGCGGCCCAAACAGCAAATAGCGGATGGGGAGAGTTGGAACGTAGAGAACGGTAGCCCAGATTAGATGCAATAAGGCGTTGTCGCTCAGAAATAAGGTGCCGGCGTAACGGAAGTTGATGTTGCTAACCCATTGCAGCAACAGACTTAGAGGCTGTGCTCCGGGCTGAAGGTTTTGTGCTCGCGCGAACAGCGCGTCAAGGGCAGCTCTCAGCACAGGTGAGTCTTCTGGCGCCGTAAGCCCCTGGAAAGTGCCGCGTGGACGCGTGTCGTGCCCGCGGCCACTACGTGCCTCGGGGGACAAGAGGCGTGCCAGCTCGGTATCTGTGCGCAAATCAGCTTGGTGACTGGTGTGGGCACTGAACACATACCAGATAGGACCTTGATTATACACCTGCCGTAGTGTACTGGTAAGCCTGACATAGGCTTCAACCGTTTTCTGCTTTGCCGGATCCCATCGTTCCTCTATAGAGTGGAAACCTTCATAGGAAACGGTTCCCACCAGCTCAAGCTCCGGCAAACCGGAGACAGGGCGGCCCCTATTCCATACAATGCTCTCCGCCGACGCCTTATACTGGTAGTGATCAAGCTTAGCCTCTGCTGTTTCACCCCACACTGCCGACCATCCCACGGCTTGCTCGCTCTTTTCATTGACTTCAACCACTTCTCTTTTATGAGATGACAAGGTGCCCGCATGAAAGTGCCAGGCCGGCCAGTACCAACTTAAATGCGTTTGCACTGGCCAATTAGCCGGATGTTCAAAACTAGCCATAACCTCAAAAAGAATGGTGCTGTGGCGATGGTGGGCAAAAGCCAAATAAGCCCGTGCGTAGCAAAGCATGCCTATCGGCAAGAATGCTGCAAGGTAGAAGACAAATAGGGCTAATACGGTATTAATTTTGACACTGGTCTTATGTGCTGACGGATACCGCAATTTTAGTCACCTGCCCCCACATCCTTTGATATTATTATGACAATATTGTACTATTTCCGCTTTACGTGATTCAAGAGGGCGATACGGATTTATGGCATGCGAGGCACAAAAACTACTGTCCGCCGCATTAGCCTACACAAAAAAAATTAGCCCTGCCTGCCCTTCACCCGCAAAAGGTGAAAAGCAAGCAGGGCTGTCATAGTTCTTTACAGGCAGCTTGCGATATCCTAACATTGCAAGCCTTTCATCCGTCACAAAAGTATATTTTTCCGGCATGAGTGCTAGTCCCGCCATTGCCTCTTCCACAGTATCCATCATCTTGAGTGCGGTCATTGGTGCTGACAGTTGCGCGGAGATATAGCGGACAATATCGCGCAGGTCGTTTTCAGCGGGTTCCGATATATCAACCCTATAGTTTGCCATCAGCAATTTCCTGCCTGATGTCTCTCATGACATCTTCAAGCGGACGCTTACTACCTTCTGTAACCGCCACTCTTCCCTCGTCAAGTAAGCGGTATAGTTCAAGCTTACCGCTTAGCATCTCATAAACCTCCATGCTCATAACGGCCAAATCACCCTGTCCGTTTTTCGTAATAAAGACAGGCTCCCTGCTTTCACGGCAGAATGTTGAAATTTCATTATAGTTATTCCTCAAGTCCGTACTGGATTTAATGTTTGGCATGAAACGATCCTCCTTGCCTAATCTAAAGATATTATACGCCAATTTCTTTAGCCCAGCAAGCCTGAATGTGCCCGATTCTAGTTTCATGGGCTGTCATTACCACCTCATAACTTTTCATTCCGCAAGTTCACGCTCGATTCTTTGAAAAACATCCTCTGCAATTGCGACTTTGTTATCTTTGGCTGCTTCAAAACCCTCATCTAATAGCTTATACAATTCAAACTTGCCCACAAGCTTTTCATAGACTTCCATGCTCATCACTACTAAATCACCGGTTCCGTTTTTAGTGATATAGACGGGTTCAGAATGTTTGTGACAGAACTCGGTAATCTCATTATACTTGTTTCTTAAATCCGAACTTGGCCTGATGTTTGGCATAAGATGCACCTCCCATTCCCTATAAACGTAAGGAAAGCGGGGCAAAGCATTATTAAATTGGTTTTGCTGACACTTGTCTTGCCACGACACTAGTCACTGCAGCTAGAATGACTATAGACACACCGGCTACTCCCATTACCAATGGGTATTCGCCAGCAAAGCCTGCAGGAGCAAAATGTTTGGCAAGAATTCCAGCATAAGCCCAGACCAACACCAATCCGTAGGCAGAGTCCCGCAGGTTGACGATGGTCGCTATGCCAATTATCATCCCAACGACGAGCATCAGCGCCGTCCATGTTGACTCAGCGATACCGAACCCCGTTAGTTTAACAGCTTAACTAAAAATAAGAACCGAGAATCCCTTGCAGCATAAGGCTTCAAGGGAATAATTTTTTTGATTTTTTTATCAAAAAATAGTAGCATAATATGGCATAATATGTTATAATAGAGATGTATGCCAAACCATTCAGCGATGGGAGGGTTCTTGTTATGTATGTTAAAAAAACGTATTATAAAAAATCAGGAAGAACCTATCTTGCAATTGCCCAGAAATACAGAAACCCAAAAACAAATGTTTCTACCGATCGTACCGTTAAATCCCTGGGCTACTTAGATGAGTTGGAAAAAGAGTATGACGACCCCATCGCTCATTTCCAAGAAGTCGCCCGCAAAATGACAGAAGAGGAAAACTCAAAGAAAAAACTGACGCTGACCATTAACATGGATGAACAGCTTGAACAAGGGGCGGACAACAGGAAAAACTTCGGCTATGCCGCGATCTTAAAAATCTACCATGAACTTGGATTGCATCGCTTTTTAAACAACCGGGCTCGGAATGAAGCGTTTAAGTTCAACACCAATTCCATTATGATACTGCTTGTGGTGTCCAGGCTGCTCTCGCCTGGTTCCAAGAAGAAGGCATTTGAGGAGAAAGACAGATATTTTGAACGCTTTAATTTTTCGCTGGTTGATGTGTATCGTGCCCTTTCACATTTTGCTAAAATCGCAAAAGAGTTCCAAAGGTATCTGCATGAGCAGATTACAGAAACGTACGGGCGGAATACAAAGACGATTTATTATGATGTCACTAACTTTTACTTTGAGATCGATGAAGCTGATGAATTCCGTAAATTCGGCCTATCCAAAGAGAAGCGGCCAAATCCTATCGTGCAAATGGGGCTTGCGATGGATGCGGATGGAATTCCTTTACATTATGAGCTTTTTCCGGGGAACAAGTTGGATAAGGAAACTTTTCGTTCCGTAATCGGCGAAGTCCGAAGGAATTATGACACGGGCAGAATCGTAGTGGTTGCCGATATGGGGGTAGTTACAGGCGACAATATCTACTATCTGACCGGCGGAAAAAAATTGAATGGCTATGTGTTTAGTTTTTCCGTCCGCGGAGGAACCGATGCGTTCAAGAGTTATGTGCTGGATCATGAGGGGTATGTCGGTGCAGACGGCAAACCGGTAGGTGAGAATACAGAGTTCAAAATCAAGAGCAGACGGATCGCGCGGGATATTAATGTGACGATGAGAAGCGGCAGAAAGGCAAAAAAGACGGTGTATGAAAAGCAAGTGGTATTTTGGGCAAAGAAGTACGCAGACAAGGCTAAAGCGGAACGGGGTGAGGTAGTGAAAAAAGCTCTGGCTCTTGTGGCGGATCCGCAAAAGTACAACAGAGCCATCAGCTACGGAGCAGCCAAGTATGTAAAAAACCTGGAGTTTGATAAAGAAACCGGCGAGATTCTGGAAGGCAAACAGCGACCGCTTTTTGATTCCGACAAACTCGCCCAGGAAGAAATGTACGATGGCTATTATGCCATCGTCACCAGTGAACTGGAAATGTCTGATATTGAGATCATTGATACATACCGCGGTCTGTGGGAAATTGAAGAAACCTTCAAGGTTACAAAGGCTACGCTTGAGACGCGTCCGGTATACGTCTCCCGTGAAGACCGCATCGGTGCCCACTTTCTCACATGTTTCATTGCTCTGGTCATCATCCGGCTGATTCAGAAAAAGTTGAATCGTTGCTATTCGGTGGAAAAAATCATTGAGTGTTTAAACAAAATTGCCTGCTCCCATGAGCAGGACAATCTCTACATGTTTGATTACAGAAGCGAAATTTCCGATGCGATCGGTAGCAATTTTGGCATCGACTTTACGCGAAAACGCCTTCGGCTAAGCGAGATAAAAAATATTTTGGCCAACAGCAAAAAATGATAAATCCCCTACATATTTATGAAAAACATGAAGGCCGTAAACTCCTTTATTCATGGGAGTTACGGCCTCTTTTTTAGTTTATTTGCTGTCAAAGATAGGATTCTAACATGGGACAGAGAATTTAGTCAAGTGCTGCAACAATGAAGAAAATGAAAATTAGGACAATAGTCCTGTGATTTTTAAGACGTGTGGTGGATTTTGCACTTCGCTTGAAAATGATAGACTGACAGTAGCAAAAATCTACTGAGAAGATCCTAATTCTAAAAAGGAGGAAGAAAATGAAAAAGATTTTAAGACGGCTGTTTGCTGAGGAGTCAGGGCAAGGCATGACGGAATACGCTCTCATTCTGGCACTCGTTTCTGTCGTGGCGATTGCAGCGCTGCAGCTGCTAGGCGGAGAAATTAGGAGCGTATTCGAAAATGTGCTTAATGGTTTAACCCCTTAAGTTTCCTCCCAGATTTGGCCCTGCCCGCAAGGGCGGGGCAATATTTTAGGCGTAAAAGGTAGGGTGAGAAAGGTGCTGTTGCGTTGCAAAAGAGAGGAAAAAGGTCAGGCGCTGGTAGAATCCGCTCTTGTTTTGCCGATCATCTTACTTTTGTTGCTCGGGATGCTGGAACTTGGGAGGATCAGTAATGCTTATCTTGTCGTAATCCATGCGGCCAGACACGGCGCTCGTTACGCCGCCGTAGGGGCAACAAACGCCGAAATAATCAGCAAAGTGCATCAAGCATCCCTGCCGCTAAATCCGGAAGCAATGCTTATTGCAATCTCGCCGCAGCAGGCGAGGCAAGCGGGAAGCGATGTAAGAGTTATAGTAAGCTATCCTCTCCAGTTGATTACACCGCTCGCAGGAAGTTTTTTGCCTAATCCTCTGACTGTACGTGGCGAAATCACAATGCGGGTAGAGTGAGGTGAGAAGATTGAAAATTCGGCAAGCTTTTTTGCTAGGCTTTATAAATCAGAAGGGGACAGCTCTTATATTGTTGACACTGGTGATGACGATGCTTTTGGGGAGCGCGGCTTTAGTTGCTGACCTGGGAGTAAACTACTTTACCCAAGCCAGACTGTCTGTGGCAGCCGATGCGGCAGCTCTCGCCGGGGGGACACAGCTTGGCGCAGGTGGTGACAGAGCTATCCAAGCGGCACAAGATGTGGCAGCAAAAAATGGTATTTTTGCCGACGCCTTATCTGTGGAAGTGGAACCAAACAATACAGGGATTACCGTCAAGGCTAAAGCTCCCGTACGTCTGTTTTTCGGCAGATTTTTCGGGCTGCGTACTGCAGAAATGGAACAGCAGGCTCATGTTGTGCTAGCCAGACCGGTTAGCATGGAGCGCTTGGTGCCGGTAGGCATAGACCAAAGCAAGGTCTTTACGATTGGAAGCAGACAACAACTCTTCGAAAAAAATAGCAAGTCAGACGAAATTGATCTTGGCTCAGGAAATTCAGGAGCGCTGGAGTTTGCGAGGCAATCAACAGGAGCACAGGGCTTTGAGGAACAGTTGCGTTTAGGCTGGTCTGAACCGATCAGTAAAGGAGACATCTTGGAAACAAAATCCGGCGTAAAATTTTCCGCTGTAAAATCAGCGATGGAGGATCGCCTCACCAGGGCAGCAGCTTTACCGCACCAATGCGCTCCTGGCAGCTGCCCGTCAAATTGTCCGCGCATTGTATATGTTCCGGTGTATCGGATATTGCGATACGATGAGAACAAAGTGAGTCGGGTGGAGGTCGTGGATTTCGCCGCCTTCTGGCTTGAAGGCACCAGAAGAGCAAACGGTAGTTGGCAAATAGAAAAAGAAATTCCCGGTATCTTTATCGGCTTGCAAAAAGGCGGATTGCGCTCAGCAGTCGGAGAAAGCCCCTATGGCATCAGAACCGGCAAGCTTATTCGCTAAAATCGCAATTAGCAGTTAAAAGCGGTTTTTAAAAATAACTGTTTTGGGGGGATAAATCATTGAAAGGAAAAAAACTGCTGTTGCTCTCATTTCTTTTAGCTGCAGCGGCCGCAGGTGCAGTCTATAGTTACTTAAACCAAATAGAACAAAATAGTAAAATGGCTGTTGAAACGGTTTCTGTGTTAAGAGTCAAGCAGGATATACCTGCCAGAACCAAGCTTGATGATTCAATGTTTATCGAAGCTGATATTCCAAGAGCAGCGCTCCATCGGGAAGCAGTGACAGATAAGGCTGCGCTCACAGGTGCCTTTGCCCGCGAAAGGATGGTATCAGGTGAGCAGGTACTTAGCAGCAGGTTAGTCTTCGCTCATGATAACCATGGTTTAACTTATAAAATTTCAGCCGGGCATCGAGCTGTGGCGCTTCCGGTAAATAACGTGTCCGGGGTGGCCGGTTATATCCTGCCGGGCGATTTTGTGGATTGCGTAGTCACTATTGACCCTCCGACAGAAGAAGGTGAGACAGTAACTGCCTTAGTTGCGGCAAATATCCGTGTGTTAGCCGCAGGGAAAGAAACTGTTCATGAAAACGAAAACGTGCTGACTGTAGATACCATCACGCTTGATGTGCCGGCAGAGAGAGTAACGGCACTCATTCAGGCATCAGAGCGTGGGAGTCTGCGGCTTGTTCTTCGCCCGGCAGCAGATAATAGCGCTCAAAAACTGCCGCCACACCGGATTAGCCAGTTCCAGTAAATTCCGACATAGATAGCAGGAGGGGATAACGTGGAAAAAATTAAGCTGCTTATTGTGGATGATATTGCTCAGACACGAAAAGATATCACTCGCCTGTTATATTTTGAGGATGACATGACTGTGGTAGGCGAAGCTGCCGACGGAGCTGAAGCTTTGGGAAAAATCGCCGAGTTGCAGCCGGATGTGGTATTAATGGATATCAATATGCCCCAGACAGATGGGATCACTGCCACAGAAAAAGCCTGTCAGCTCTATCCGGATGTGGCTGTTGTGATAATCTCCATTCAGAGTGAATCAGAATACTTAAAAAAAGCAATGGTAGCCGGTGCCAGAGATTACTTGGTGAAACCGCTTAGCAGTGAAGAGATGGCTGCAACTATTCGCGCTGTATATAAGCAACAGCAACTGCGTGCCAAGCTGATAAAAAATTGCGCTGATCTGCCGATTCCGGGAGTAAAGGAGGAAGTAGTTCACAAAGAACAAGCCGTTTTCTCCGGCGCAGGTGATTTGGGATCGAGGTCGGAAGAGAAGGCGCTGGGACATGTAACCGTCTTATTTTCAGGAAAAGGTGGTGCCGGGAAAACTACTATAGCCACAAATCTGGCGGTAGTCATTGCCCAACAAGGAAAAAAAAGAGTTGCTCTGGTAGATTTTGATTTGCAATTTGGCGATATTGCAGTAATGCTGAATTTAACGGAAGGAAAGAGCATCGGTGATTTAGCTCAGGAAGAAGGTTTATTGACCCCTATGAGAATGGATTGCTATTTAATCAGACATTTTTCCGGAGTTGATATTTTGCCGGCGCCGTTATTTCCTCAGGATGCCGAATATGTAAAACCTAACCATGCCGAACAGATTTTAAGGCTTTTAAAGGAAAGTTACGACTATATAATTGTGGATACGGCGGCAACGTTTGATGAAATAACTCTCTTGGCATTAGACATGGCCGACTTAATTCACCTTGTTGTTACTCGGGATATCACCACAATTAAAAATGCGAAAACCAGTCTTAAAATTATGGAGTCTCTAAATTACCGTGATAAAATCAGGGTGGTCTTAAATCGCAGTGATCAGGATTTAGGAGTGGAAATTGCTGATTTGGAGAAAGGCCTTGAAATTACTGTGGCGCATCAGATTACAAGCGATGAAAAAACAGCTACTTCAGCTATAAACAAAGGAGTGCCGTTGGTGCTTAGTCACCCTGCGGCAGAAATCTCCAGATCTTTTCGTCGCCTTGGTGAACGAATTATAAGCGGTCGAAGGGTTCTTATTGGCGAGAGACAGGGGAAAGGGATGATTTCACGGATTTTTAGTCTGTAAAGGAGGTGTTTATAATCTCACTCTTAGAACGATTAGAACGCATCAAACAGCAAGAGTTGGCGGAGAAAAAGCCGGGATTGGCAACGGCCGAAAAAAAGACCGAGGCGACCGTGAAAAGTGACCCTCATAACAAATTGAAAATCAAAATTCATAAAAAGGTGATTGAAGAAATGGGGCGGCAACTCGAAGGCGAGGGTGACGGAACGTTTGCTCTCCGCCTAAAAGAGCTTGTCACTTCAGCAATTGAGCAGGAAGTAGCTGTGATTCCCAAAAGTGATAAGGAACGTATTATTAAGGAAATTGTGGATGAAGCCGTGGGGTTTGGTCCAATACACCCTCTCTTAAATGATGAATCAATTTCTGAGGTATTGGTGAACGGCCCAAATCAGGTATATGTGGAGCGCAAAGGAAGACTGGAGCTGACAGAGGTAGTCTTTCGAGATAACGCACATGTTCAGCATATCATTGAGAAAATAGTTGCCCCTATCGGTCGTCGCATTGATGAAAGCTCTCCAATGGTAGATGCCCGCCTGCCGGACGGCTCACGTGTTAATGCCGTTATCCCGCCTATTTCCCTTTGCGGTCCTTGCATTTCTATTAGAAAATTTGCCAAGGACCCCTTGACTATAGATGACTTGTTGGAATTTGGCACGCTAAGTTTAGAAATGGCCGCTTTCCTGGAAGCTGCAGTCAAAGCAAGATTAAATGTAGTCGTTTCCGGCGGCACAGGCTCCGGCAAAACAACTACACTAAACATTTTATCATCATTTATTCCTGATGATGAGCGAATTGTCACGATTGAGGACGCGGCGGAGCTTCAACTTCGTCAAAATCATGTGGTCTCTTTGGAAACCAGGCCCGCAAATATAGAGGGAAAGGGTGCCGTTACGATTCGTGACTTGGTGAAAAACTCTTTACGTATGCGGCCTGAACGAATTGTGGTTGGCGAAGTCAGAAGCGGCGAAGCACTGGATATGTTGCAGGCTATGAATACTGGTCATGACGGTTCGCTTACTACCGGTCATGCCAATTCGCCAAGGGACATGCTCTCGCGCCTGGAAACGATGGTTCTGATGGCAGGGATAGAACTGCCTGTCCGCGCCATCCGAGAACAAATTTCCTCAGCTATTGATTTAATCGTTCAGCAAAGTCGTTTGCGCGACGGTTCGCGCAAGTTGACCCATCTTACTGAAGTGCAGGGTATGGAAGGAGAAGTTATTGTCCTGCAAGATCTCTTCATTTATGAACAAAAAGGCATCAGTGAAGATGGAAAATGCCTGGGAAATTTCCGTTCTACCGGAATTCGTCCAAAATCTATCCATCTACTTGAATCAGTCGGTATAAAACTGCCGTCGATTATGTTTGCAAGCGACCGGTTTTAGCTGGGAAGGAGGTGCAATGTTTGTCAGAAATTCAGATCGCTTTAGTTGTTTTTCTGGCTGTGTTGCTGTCCATCAATGTAGTTGTCGGCTTAGGCAACAAAGACAAAGAAGAGATAGCGCGGCGAGTACGCATGGTAACCGGAGATGTTGGCACAGAAAAGCAAGCGGCAAGCGAAAAAACAAAAAAGAAACCTTTGGCCGGCCTGGCAGAGTTGCTGCGCCTTCTCACTCCGCAGCATATTTTAAAAAAAATTTCGGCCGATTTAATGCAGGCGGATCTGCCTATAAAGCCGGAAGAGCTGCTGCTTGTAAATTTGATTTCCGCTACACTGCCCGCTATCCTAGTGCTATTTATTTTTGACAATCTGATTCCGGCGATTTTCTTAGCCTTAGGCGGAGCTTATCTGCCGCTGTTTATGATCAACAACATAAAAAGCAAGCGATTAAAAAAGTTCAATGAGCAACTGGGCGATGCTCTGACCATAATGACAAATTCTTTGCGTGCGGGACTTTCCTTTCTGCAAACGATGGATTCATTGCAGAAAGAATTGGCACCGCCAATGTCTGTCGAGTTTGGCAGAGCTTTGCGGGAAATGCGCCTGGGAACTACTACAGAAGAAGCGCTAGGCAATTTGGCTAAAAGAGTCAAGAGCGAAGATTTGGATTTAATTGTGACTGCGGTAAATATTCAGCGGCAAGTGGGTGGGAATCTTGCAGAAGTTTTAGATAATATTTCAGTTACCATTAACGAACGTGTACGCATAAGGGGGGAGTTAAAGACACTTACCGCACAGGGGCGTATCTCAGGAATTATTGTGGCATTGTTGCCTATCTTTCTCGCGGGTGGAATTTCTGTCATAAATCCGTCTTATATGGCGATATTTTTCAGCCATCCACTGGGGTTGATTTTAACAGTAAGTGCTGTTTTTTCAGAACTGATTGGTATTTTCGCCATCAGGAAAATTGTTGATATTGAGGTCTAGGGGGATGGATAGCCTTGTTGCAGTTTACTATTTCAGCATTAGTATTTTTATCTCTGGCAACATTGATCAGTGCCTTGCAAAAGTTCAAACAATCCGCGAAAATTGATTTGCAAGGCAGACTGAAGCAGGTGATGTCGGCCGATGAAACAGTATGCATCAGACAGATTGAATTAAGCCGCCCCATAAGCGAAAGGATGTTTCGCCCGTTGCTAGTGATAGTTGCTTCTGTTGCTATGCGTTTGCTGCCAGGGGAGGTATTGCAGAGACTTGAAAAGCAATTGCAGCAGTCCGGCAATCAAGGAGGCCTTTCAGCTCATGACTATCTAGGCTTAAAAGCAATATTTGCTCTCGGCTTGCCAACATTTGTCTATCTTCTAAGCAGCGGTATCAACTCTGCTCAGCTTGCACTCATTACTTTCCTAGCACTTATCATCGGTTGGCGTTTGCCTGAAATTCAGTTAAAACGATCCGCCAGGATGAGATGCGTACAACTGGAAAAAACTTTTCCAGACGTATTGGATCTGCTTACCGTTAGTGTGGGAGCAGGTTTGGGCTTTGATGGCGCCATGGCTAAAGTTGTTGAAAAGAGCAGTGGGCCGGTGGCAGAAGAGTTTAAGCGAGTTCTACATGAAATTAAAATGGGGAAATCAAGGCGGGATGCGCTGCGAGACTTTGGTGATCGCAGCGGGGTCGCAGATATCAAGACATTTACCGGAGCGATAGTTCAGGCAGATCAGTTGGGAATTAGTATTAGCAGTACTTTAAAGCACCAGGCAGAACAGATGCGACGCAGACGCAGGCAAAGGGTGGAGGAACAGGCGATGAAAGCACCCGTAAAGATGTTGATTCCTCTTATATTATTTATCTTCCCAGTAATTTTCATCGTTTTATTAGGACCGGCGCTGATTCAGATTCTGGAAAATTTTGCGGTGATGTGAAATGTTATGCAAACTTTCCGGCGGAGAAATTCTGGCAAAGCGCGTCAGGTATGCAGACACATTTGCGGCGAGATTTCTTGGTTTGATGTTGAAAAGGAAGTTCCCTGCAGAGTATGACGCGCTGCTTCTGACGCCATGTAGTTCTGTCCATACTTTTTTGATGCTTTACCCGCTCGATATACTTTTTCTGGACAGTGAGATTAAGGTTTTAAGAATCTATGAAAAACTGCCGCCATGCCGCAGTTGGGCGGTGGTGCGTGGAGCCAGACATGTATTAGAAATGGAAGCCGGCAGTGTCGCACGTTACAATGTTAAGGTAGGAGATAAGCTAATCTTTTATGAAAGGGAAAGGCGGGGTTGAGATGTTCATTTGGGCAATGTTCCTTTTTTTAATAATCTGCCTTGCAACAGATTTGGCGAAGAGAAAAATTTACAATCTTGTGGTTTTCATTGGACTAATGACAGCTCTTATGTTTAATCTGCATGAGTTGGGACTAAAGGATGGAGTTCTGCAGACTCTCTCCGGTTTCTTCACCGGAATTTTGCTCTTGTTCATTCCATTTATTCTAGGAGGAATTGGGGCGGGGGATGTAAAAATGCTGGGTATGGTGGGCGCCTTTGTAGGCAGCAACTTGGTGTTTCAGGTAATGCTGGCGTCTGCCTTGTCCGGCGGAATATATGCACTTGTTGTACTGGTAAAAGACAAGAGCCTGTCGCGGCGTATGCAAGCCATTTATCGCGTAATTTTATGCAAAATTACTCTTCGAGAAAATGCGCTGCTTAACAGCCCGACAGATTGCGAAGCTGAGCAACTGACTATTCCATATGGCGCGGCAATTACTGCCGGCGTAGTTATAATTTACCTGATGGGCTCCATGAACAATGCTTTCCCTGCTATAGCCGGCATTTAATTCTCGCTTTACACCGGCAGGAATTTTTGTATTACGGGCGAATAAGAATAAATAAAAAAGACGCTTCGCGTTTTCTTTCAACATGATGCGTCTTTTTTATTCCGCTAGGGGCTGCCGCCCCTTCGGCGGGCCTGCCGGCCCTGAGCACCCCGCAAGAGTAAGGG
>Ga0208370_100235_pt1 | contig 16952 bp, 14 predicted proteins | sample Subbio12Jun_QV11_FD_184822 | JGI IMG/M metagenome (GOLD analysis project Ga0208370, IMG submission 184822) | Serpentinite rock and fluid subsurface biosphere microbial communities from McLaughlin Reserve, California, USA -CR12Jun_QV11 (SPAdes) | ecosystem: Environmental > Terrestrial > Deep...
CACCCGCTTCGCCTGCGCGACCGAGAGCATCGCTCACCCCGATTTCAAGCGCGCCTTCTTCCGTGCCAGCGCCCGCGAGGCTGTGGCCAGCGTGCAGGTCGACCCGCGCCTGCCGGTGATCCCGGTGCGGGCGCTCAAGAACAAGGGCACCGAGGAGTTCACCGCCAAGCAGCGCGAAGTCGCGGCCCTGCTTGACGAAGGCGGGATCGACATGGCCGAGGCGCAATTGCAGATCGAGCACTTCTGGGCCGGTGCGCTGCGCCGCGCGGTGATTGAGGGCGATGTCGAAAACGGCAGCGTGATGGCCGGGCAGTCGGTCGGCATGGTGACGAAGGAAGAACCCGCCGCCGACATTATCGCCGAGCTTATGGCGCAGTGCGAGGCGGCGCTTGGGCGGTAGGATGGTCCGGCCGCTCGTCCTTACCCTTGCCTGCCCCGACCGGCCCGGCATCACCGCGCGCGTCACCGGCTTCCTGTTCGAGCGCGGGTGCAACATCACCGACGCGCAGCAATTCAACGACCGCGCGGGGGCAGGTGGGACGGACAGCTTTTTCATGCGCGTCGTGTTCGATCCCGCCGCCGCGACCCCTGAGGCCTTGCGCACCGATTTCGCCGGATTGGCGGACGCGTTCAGGATGGATTGGAAGATAGCCCGCAAGGATCGCCCACGCCGCACGATCATCCTGGTCGGCAAGTTCGATCACTGCCTTGTCGATCTTCTCTACCGCTGGCGCACGGGCGAGCTCGCGATCGAGCCGGTGGCGATCGTCTCGAACCATCCGCGCGAGGCCGCAATCCGGTTCGACATCGGCGACATTGCCTTCCACCACATCCCTGTCACGCCCGAGACCAAGCCGGCCGCCGAGGCAAGCCTGCGCGCGCTGGCAGAGCAGACCGGGGCCGAACTGGTCGTCCTCGCGCGCTATATGCAGGTCTTCTCCGACGACCTCTCAGGCCATTTCGCGGGGCGGGCAATCAACATCCACCATTCGTTTCTCCCCGGCTTCAAGGGCGCGCGGCCTTACCATCAGGCCCATGCGCGGGGCGTGAAGATCATCGGCGCGACCGCACACCTCGTGACGGCCGATCTCGATGAAGGTCCGATCATCCATCAGGATGTCGAGCGGATCACCCATGCCGATTCCCCAAACGATCTCGTGCGCAAGGGCCGCGACATCGAACGCCGCGTGCTGGCCGAAGCGGTGCGGCTGTTCGCCGAGGAGCGGGTGCTGCTGAATGGCGGGCGCACCGTGGTCTTCCGCGGCTAGCGCCTGTCCGGGCCGGGTGGAAGAACCCGCTTTCACACTAATTTAAATGGTTAATGGCACTGCCGGGGCAAGGAGATCGTTCATGCTCTCGCTGTCCTGGGAAATTCTGCGCCTGATCGCGCTGGTGGTCGTGTTCTTGCCGGTGCTGGTCGTCAACCTGCGCACCGGGACGCTGCCGAACTGGGGTTCGCTCGCGGTGCTGGTGGCGGGGGTCGTGATCGGCTTGTTCCGGCCCGATCCGCTCGAATTGCCCTGGCTGTTCTGGATCGGCGGATCGGTGATCTGGCTTGCCCTGTTCGCCGCGATGCGGGTGCCGGCGGGGCTGGTCAAGATCGGCATCGCCTTCCTGCCGTGGTTCGAGGGGCCGGGCGAGTATCTCGCCTTCATGAGCGCCGCGATGCTGATCGTCGGCATGGCGGGGGTGACGATGCGCTTCAAGACTGTGCCTATCGCGCCCGGCCTGATGATCTCCGGCCTCGGCCTGTTCGCGGTGACAGCCGCCCTGTAAGGCGCAGGGGCCGGGCAGCCCCTGCTTCATTTCGCGCATTGCGGTGCGGGGCACGAAGCGGCATTCTTGCCCCCATGATCGTCCAGCGTCTCGACCATGTGAACATCATCACCGACCGGCTCGCCGAGACCGCGCGCTTCTATGCCGAACTGCTCGATCTGGAGGAGCGTAACGGCCCGCCGCCGCTGACGCCCGAGAACGCGCGGTGGATGTATGACGCAGGCGGGCAGGCGATCCTGCATCTCAACGCGGTGGATTGCCCGCGCTCCTACGCGCGTGCGGTGGTGCCGGGGGCGGAGACAGGCGCGATCCACCATGTCGCGCTGCGCTGCGGGAATTTCGAGGAGGTGAAAGCGCGGCTCGACGCGCGGGGGGCGGATTACAGGGTGAACGACATACCTTCGATCGGCCTCAGGCAGATCTTCACCGCCGATCCGAACAACGTGCTGCTGGAACTGAACTTCTTCGCAGGCTAATCGCCGTGTACAAGCGCGCGCCACACGCCGGGCACGCGTTCGTCCTCGATCGGGTTCCACACCTTCGCCATCCGCGCGCGGGCTTCGGCTTCGGGCACCCCGGCGGCAAGGTCGAGCAGGTAGAAGAACGCCGTCACCCGATAGTTCGCAATGCAGTGAACATGATGCGGCCCCGGATGCGCCGCCAGCGCCTCGGCCAGTGCGGCAACGTGTTCGGGCGTCGGCGCGTCGAAGGGAACGGGGATGTGGGTATAGGCAATGCCCGCCGCCGCCATCAGTGCGGCTTCATCCGCAAGTGCTTCGGGATGGGTGTCGAGCGCGAGGTTCACCACATGCTTCACGCCGATCCCGGCAAGGCGTGCGGGATCATGCGGCCCGAGCTTGCCGGAGGTGGTGATCCCGTCGGGCCGCCGCTGCCAATTGGGCAGATCGATCGGATCGCCGTCCATATTACCTCAGGGCCACCTGCTTGCCTGCCTCCAGCGCCTTGTCCTCGTTGGCACGCTTGATGACATAGGCGCGGATCGCCTCGATCTCGGCTTTGGACAGAGAGCCTTTGAAGCTCGCCATACCGTTGTCCTTGAGCGCGCCGCCTTCGACCACCGCGTTCCACGCCTGCGCGCTTTCAAGCGAACCGGCACGGCGCAGGTCGGGCAGCACGGTCGAGCCGACTGCGCCGGGCGCGTGGCATACCGCGCAATAGCGGCCATACTTCGCCTGCCCCAGCGCGATCATCTCAGGTGCGGCCGTGCTCGGCGGCGGATCGAGCGGCAGATCGGCAAGCGCGGGCTCGGGCGGCAGCTTGGCGGTGCCCCCGAGCTTGAAGACGAGCAGGCGCGAGATGTTGCGCACCGGTGCCTTGCGCGCGATGATGTCCCCATCGACCGACAGGGCATAGGCCCCGCCCCAGCCGGCCAGCACCGCGACATATTGCTCACCATTCACGGTGTAGGTGACGGGCGGCGCGACCACGCCGGTCTGGGCGGCGAAGCTCCACAGCTTTCTGCCGCTGGCCGCATCATAGGCGTTGAACTCGCTGCCCGTGGTGCCCTGGAACACGAGGCCGCCGCCGGTCGCCAGCAGCCCGCCGTTCCACGGCCCGGGATGCTCGACCGTCCAGCGCGCCTTCTGCGCGACCGGATCCCAGGCGACCAGCATCCCGCGCAGCGAGCCTGCGACCTGCTTCCTGAAGCCCCCGTCGGGCGGCAGATCGCCCGCGCCGAGGTTGAACCCGACGTTGAAGCCGCGCGCGCGGTCGGGCTTCCAGTTGGCCTCAGGGGCATACACCATCCCCGCCTCGAAGGCCGGGATGTAGACAAGCCTTTCTCCCGGGTGCCAGGCCATCGGGTGCCAGTTGTGACCGCCCAGCGCGCCGGGGGTGACCAGCGCGGGCTTGCCGGTCTTGTCGACACGGGTTTCCGGGTTCTCGATCGGGCGCCCGGTCGCGGGGTCGATCCCGGTCGCCCAATTGACAGTCACATAAGGCTTGGCGCTGATGAACGCCCCTGTCTCGCGGTCGATGACGTAGAAGAAACCATTCTTGGGTGCCTGCATCAGCACCTTCCTCGGCTTGCCGTCCACTTCCATGTCGGCAAGCATGATGTGCTGGGTGGCGGTAAAGTCCCAGGTCTCGCCCGGCGTGGTCTGGTAGTGCCAGACATATTCGCCCGTCCCGGGCCGGATAGCGACAATGCTGGAGAGGTAGAGGTTGTCGCCCTCCCCCGTCCCGTCCGTGCCGGGGCTGCGGTAGGCACGGTTCCATGGAGAGCCGTTGCCCACGCCGATGTAGAGCAGATCGAGATCGGGATCGTAGGCCATCGAATCCCACACCGTCCCCCCGCCGCCGATCGCATCACCGGCACCGAGCACATCCATGTTCCATGTTTCCGCCGCCTTCTTGAGGTGCGCGGGCGCATCTTTGCCCTGTCCGCCCTCGGGCACGGTGTAGAACTTCCAAAGCTGTTTGCCGTCGGCGGCGTCATAGGCCGCGACGAAGCCGCGCACCCCGAATTCTGCTCCGCCGTTGCCGATGATCACCTTGCCGTCGATCACACGCGGCGCACCGGTGATGGTATAGCTCTTCGACGGGTCGACGGTGACGGTCTCCCATGCCACCTTGCCCGTGTCGCGGTCGAGCGCGATAAGTCGCCCGTCGAGCGTGCCGAAGAACAGCCTGTCGCCCCAGGCCGCAAGCCCGCGATTGACGACATCGCAGCACGCCTTGACGGCGGTCTCGCCGGGCACCTGCGGGTCATATTCCCACAGCTTCTCGCCCGTGGTCGCCTCGAACGCCTTCACCTTGCTCCAGGCGGTGGTGAGGTAGAGCCTGCCGTCGATCACGAGCGGCGTTGCCTCCTGCCCGCGCGCGGTATCCATGTCGGCATACCAGGCAAGGCCGAGTTGGCCGACATTGTCGCGGTTGATGCCCTCGAGCGGCGAATAGCGCTGCTCGGAATAGGTCCGACCGTGGCTGATCCAGTTGGCGGCATCGCCGTCCGCTGCCGCCAGCATGGCCGCGGTGATTCCCTTGCCGCTCTCGCCCTCTCCGAAGATCTGGCTGCAATTGGCCAGCGTTCCCGCCGACAGCAACAGCGCAGCGCCCAGCGCCCACCGCTTGAATTCCATGGCTCCCGCTCTCCCCTTCGGCCTTGTGCCGGCCTGTTGGGTCGCATGTTGCCGTGCCCCGCACGGCTTGTCCATTCCCGCTTGTGGTTCGCGCCCGCGCGCGCCAGAACCGGCGGCGAGGCAAGGGGCACCAGAGGAGACATGCGATGTGCGATGAAGGCAAGCTGGCCGAATGGGCGCGGGCGGCCCTCAGCCGCCGCCAGTTTGCGGCGCTCACCGGCGCGGCGGCGCTGGCCGCCTGCGCGAGCGGGGAGAGCGAGAGCCTGGCACAGCCCTTCCCCGGCCTCAGGGAGCGCGGCGTCAATTTCGCAACCGCCGACGGGCGGATGGACGGCTTTCTCGTCCAGCCGGAAAGCGGCACGCATCCGGCGGTGATCCTGTGGCCCGACATCGCCGGCATCCGCGAGGCAAAGCGCAACATCGCCCGCAAGCTTGCAAGCGCCAGTTACACGGTGCTCGTGGTGAACCCCTATTACCGCGACGTCACCGGCGAACAGTTCGCCGATTTCGCGGCCTTTATTGCGCAAGGTGGTTTCCAGAAGGTCGGCCCGTGGCGCGGCAAGCTCGACGCCGAGACGATCATGCGCGACGCCAAGGCGATCACCGACTGGCTCGACCGGCAGGAGGGCGTCGACCAGGCGCGCGGGATCGGCACGCAGGGCTATTGCATGGGAGGCCCCTTCACGGTGTGGAGCGCTGCCGCTGTGCCTTCGCGCATCAAGGCGGCGGCGAGCTTCCACGGCGGCGGGCTGGTGCGCCAGGACGATCCGATGAGCCCGCACAAGGTGCTCCCGCAAGTCGATGCCGCGCTGCTGATCGCCGTGGCGCAGGACGATGACGCCAAGGCTCCGGCGGACAAGTCCACCTTCGCCCAAGCCGCCAAGGCCGCCGATGTCGACGCGATCATCACCGTCTATCCCGGAAAGCACGGCTGGATGGTGTCAGACAGCCCTGCTTACGACACCACCGCCGCTGCGCGCGGCGAGGCGGACCTCAAGGCCCTTTATGCCGGGGCGCTAGGCTAGCCCCAGCCACGTCCTTGCGCCCGTTCGACCGGGGCGACCGAGCGTGTGGGCACCGGTGACAGGGCGGATTGACGCGCGGCAAAGGAGTGCATAGGTTATGAGATAAAGTTTCATGGCAGTCGCTATGCAACGTTTCCATCGCTTTCGTCCGGACCTGCCATGATCAAAAGCCGTGCCCTGTTGGCGCTTGCCCTTGCGGGTGCCTCGTTTACCTTCGTCCACGCGCCGCTCGCGGCCGAAGACGATGCCGATGCCGATGCCGATGCCGATGCGACAAGCGAAGGCGAAGCGCAGGACAACATCCTCATCACCGCCACCCGCCCGGCCTATCGCGGCGAGTTCGAGCCGCTCGAGGTGCCGCAGGCCGAGCAGGTGATCGGCCCGCAACAGCTGCGCGATATCAACGCGCTCGATCTTAATTCCGCGCTCGACCTTGCGGCCTCGGTGGCGCGGCAAAACAATTTCGGCGGGCTGTGGAACAGCTTCGCGGTGCGCGGCTTCGTGGGTGACGAAAACCTGCCCAGCAACTACCTTGTCAACGGGTTCAATGCCGGACGCGGGTTTGCCGGTCCGCGCGACCTGTCAGGGATCGAGGCGGTCGAGATCCTCAAGGGTCCGCGCGCCGCCCTGTTCGGGCGCGGGGAGCCGGGGGGCACCGTCAACCTCGTCACCAAGCGCCCCCGCTTCGAGAGCGCGGGCGAGGTCCGCCTGCTGGCAGGCTCCTTCGACACCTGGCGTGCCGATGCCGATCTCCAGACCACGCTCGGCGACAGCGTCGGCGTGCGCTTTGTCGGCTTCTACGAAAACGCCGGTTCGTTCCGCGACACGGTCGAGACCGAGCGTTTCGGCATCATGCCATCGGTCGCACTGAAGCTCGGGGAGGCAACCCGGATCGTCTACGAGCTTGAATATGCCCGACAGGAAATCCCCTTTGACCGCGGCGTGGTGGCGGTGAACGGGCAGCTCGGCGTGATTCCGCGCAGCCGCTTCCTCGGCGAGCCCGGTGAGGGGCCGAACGTCGCCGAAGTGCTCGGCCACCAGATCGAGCTTCAGCATGATTTCAACGACAACTGGAGCGCGCTCGTTGGTGTGAACTACCGGGACACATCCCTGCTTGGCACCTCGACCGAGGCCGAGCTGACCGCCAGCCGCCAGCGCCTGCTGCGCGACGGGCGCACACTCACCCGCCAGCGCCGGTTGCGCGATTACGATGCGACCTATTTCGTCGCCCGCGCCGAACTGGCGGGGAACTTCATCACCGGGGATGTCACCCACCGCGTGCTGATCGGCGCGGATACTGATCGCTTCGAGAACGACCAGGTGTTCCTGCGGGCGCGTGGGCCGACGCTCGCCAGCAACCCGACCGAGCAGCAGTTGCAGGCGATCGACATCTTCAATCCTGTCTATGGCCGGTTCCCGCTCGCGACCCTGACCCCGCTCACCAACCAGGTCGAGGTGCAGAAGGCGACCGGCGTCTATGCGCAGTATCAGGTCGGCCTATCGGAGCAGTTCGAGCTGCGCATCGGCGGGCGCTATGACGATTACGACCAGCGCCTCACCAACCGCGCCAACGGACGAGTGCGCGAAGCGGGCGAGAACCGCTTCAGCCCTCAGGTCGGCGCGGTGTGGCGGGCGAGCCCGGAAATCTCGCTCTACGCCACCTTTGGCGAAAACTTCCGCCCGCTCTCGGGCGCGGATTTCGCGGGCAATCCCTTCGATGCCAACCAGTCGGAAAGCGTGGAGGCCGGGGTCAAATACGCCGCCGACAGTGGCCGCCTGACCGCCACGGCAAGCGTGTTCAGCATTCAGCAGGACAACATCCTCGTCGCCGATCCGGTCAATGTCGGCTTCACCATTGCCGGCGGCGAGGCGCAGAGCCGCGGCTTCGAATTCGATCTCGAGGGAGAGCTTGCCCCGGGTCTCGATCTGTGGGTGTCCTATGCCTATGTCGATGCCAATATCGAGAACGACGTTGCCGATCCCGATTTCGGCAAGCTGATCCGCGCAGGCGATCCGCTACTCAACATCCCCGAGCACACGCTCAACGTCCAGCTCGCCTATTCGACCGAGGTCGCCGGCCGCGATGTGCGCGTGGGCGGCGGGGTGCTGCACGTCAGCGAGCGGCTGGGAGAGGTCGGCACCACCTTCGAACTGCCCGACTACACCCTCGCCCGCCTGTTCGCGGAAGCCGAACTGACCGAGGGCGTACGGCTGCGGGTGGATGTCGACAACCTGTTCGACACCACCTGGTACAGCAATTCCTTCTCGCAGCTCTGGGTGCAGCCCGGCACACCCCGCAATGCCCGCGTCACCGCCAGCTTCGCCTTCTGACCCCGCCCGGAGAACCGCCGATGCCGCCCGCACTCGAAGCCCGCTCGCTGTCGCTGGTCCGCGACGGGACCATCGTTCTGAACGACGTATCCTTCGCGGTCGCGCCGGGCGAGGTCTATGCCCTGCTCGGCGGCAACGGGGCTGGCAAGTCGAGCACGCTGCTGACCTTCCTCGGCTTCCTTTCCCCCTCGGGCGGCGAGGTGCTGGTCGCGGGTCGCCCGGTCACTCAGGACGTCGAGGCGGCACGCAGCGCCATCGCCTACCTGCCCGAAGCCGCCTCCCTTTACGGGCACCTCAACGCTTACGAGAACCTCGGCTATTTCCTCGATCTCGCCGGGCGACGGGTCGACCGCGCGGCGATGGACGCTGCGCTCGACCAGGTCGCACTCCCGCCCGAGGCGCGGGGGCGGCGGATGCAGTCCTATTCCAAGGGAATGCGGCAGAAGACCGCGATCGCGCTCGCCCTGCTGCGCGATACGCCGATCCTGCTGCTTGACGAGCCGACCTCTGGCCTCGATCCGGTCGCCATCGACGAATTCCACGCGATGGTGAAGGCGCTGGCGGCGGCGGGGCGCACGGTGCTGATGGTGACGCACGATGTTTATGGCGCCTGCCAGATCGCCGACCGCGTCGGCCTGCTGCGCGGTGGGCGGATGGTGGGCAGCTTCGAGGCGGAGTCGGGCAGGCGGATCGACACCGAGACCGTCCACGCCGCCTTTGCCGCGCGCGAGGCGGCATGAGCGCGCCCTTCCGCATCGCCCGCGAGGAATGGCGGCTGTGGACGCGCTCGCGGGTGGTGGTCGTCGCCGCCTTCATCGTCGCCGTCCTGCTCGCCGCGACCAGCGTGCTGACCGCGCTGCGCCTTGCCGATGAGGCCGAGCGGCGCACCGCGCGGCAGGCGAGCGCAGAGGCGACCTTCTTCGCCCAGCCCGACCGCCATCCGCACCGGATGGTCCACTACGGCCACTACGCCTTTCGCACGCCCCCGCCGCTTTCCGCCTTTGACCCGGGGGTGGATGCAGTCACCGGCCAGTCGATCTATCTCGAAGGCCACCGCCAGAACACCGCGATGTTTGCCGACACGCGTGCGGCCGCCGACCTCGGCGGCTTTGCGGCGCTGACCCCGGCCAATCTCTACCAACTGCTGATCCCGCTGCTGCTGATCATCATCGGCCACGGCGTGGTGCTGCGCGAACGCGAGAGCGGGACACTGTCGGTGCTGCTGGCGCAGGGGCAGACGGGCCTCGCTATTGCGGGGGGCAAGGCGCTTGCGCTGGCGGGGGTGGCGGGGCTGTTCCTGCTGCCGGTCGCGGTGCTGGCTGGCCTGTCGGTCACAGGCGGGGAATCCCCGCTGGCGGCGGGGCTGCTGGTCGGCGGCTACGCGCTCTATCTCGCCGTGTGGGCCGCGCTGGTGCTGGCGGTGTCGCTGTGGGTGCGCCAGCGCAGCGTCGCGCTGGGGGTGCTGGTGCTGGTGTGGCTGATGGTCGCGCTGATCGTGCCGCGCATCGGCATCAACGCCGCCAGCGCGGCCATCGACGCCCCCGGCAAGATCGAGAGCGACCTCGTGATGCTGGCCGAGGAACGCAAGCTGGGCGACGGGCACAACGCCGCCGATCCGGCCTTCGAGGCGCTCAAGAAGCAGGTTCTCGAACAATATCAGGCCGCCAGCGTCGAGGAGCTGCCGGTCAACTGGCGCGGGGTGGTGGCCGGTCATTCCGAGGCCAAGCTCACCGCCCTGATGAACGCCCATGCCGAACGGCGGATGGAAAGCGAGGCTGCGCAGGCGCGGATCGTGACATGGTTCGGCCTCGCCTCGCCGACGCTGGCGGTGGGCGCGGCCTCGCGCGCGCTGGCGGGGACCGATCTTGCGACCCACCACCGCTTCCTGCGCGAAAGCGAGGCACTGCGCTTCGATTTTGTGCAGGGACTGAACGATCTTCACGCGACCGCGCTGACCTATGCCGATGATGCCGCACGCAGTTCCGACGCCGAGGCGGAGAAGCGCACGCGGGTCAATGCGGCATCATGGCGCCTGCTCGATACCTTCCGCTTCGTGCCTGACCCGGCGGCGGCGCGTGCTGCCCGGGCCGCCCTGCCGCTGCTGCTGCTGTTCGGCTGGCTGGCGGTGCTGGGCGGCGCGATCGTCGCGGGCGCGCGCAGGCTCGCGCCATGAGCGGCCTCCTGCGCGAAGCGCGCTTCCTGCTGCGTGACCGCGGGGCGTTGCTGTGGCTGGCGCTCGCGCTGCTGCTCTCGGCGGCGGCGACCGGCTTCGGCATCGCCGAGGTGCGCGGACAGCGCGCCACCATCGCCGCATTGCTCGAGGAGGACGCGCGCGACCGGGCCGACGCCATTTCCAAGCAGGAAGACTGGGGCGGCGCGGCCTATGCCGCCTTCCATCTCGCCTATGCGCCGCCATCGGATTTCGCCTTCGCCGCGCTCGGCCAGCGCGATACCGCGCCCTGGCTCCATCGGGTGCGGATGCTGGCGCTCGAAGGTCAGATCCACGAGGCCGACACGAAGAATGCCGATTTCGGCCTGATCGGGCGGTTCGATTTCGCCTTTCTCGCCGCGACCATCGCACCGCTGCTGCTGATCCTGCTGCTCCACGACCTGCGGGCCGGGGAACGCGTGGCGGGGCGGCATGATCTGCTGGTGGCGACGGCGGGAGCCCCGCAGCGCCTGTGGCGCCCGCGCGCGACGGTGCGGCTTGCCGGGCTCGCGTTCGCGATGCTGGTGCCCTTCTGGATCGGTGCAGGGATCGAGGGTGCGGGCATTGCGAAGACGCTGGCCGCCAGCGTGCTGGTGATGGGCGGGCTTGCGGTCTGGGGTCTGATCGTCGTCGCCGTCGGCCGTCTCGCCGCTCCTCCGCCGGTGTTGCTCGCGGTGCTGGTAGGCCTGTGGCTGGCGCTCGCCCTGCTGGTCCCGGCGCTCTCGCGCGCGGTGATCGAGGCTGCGGTGCCCGTGCCCGACGGGGCGGAGATCCTGATGCTCCAGCGTGAAGCGGTCAACGATGCCTGGGACAAGCCCAAGGCCGCCACGATGGAAACCTTCCTCGCTCGGCATCCCGAATGGCGGTCGCTGGGAGAGGTCAGCAAGCCGTTCGAATGGAAGTGGTATTACGCCTTCCAGCAGGTCGGCGACCAGCAGGCCGAGCCGATCGTTACGGCCTATCGCGAGGGCCGTCTCGCTCGCGATGCGGCGGCAGAGTGGGCGGCCCTGCTTTCGCCTGCGGCTCTGGTCGAACGCGGATTCGAACGGCTCGCAGGGACAGACATGCGCGCAATGATCGCCTATGAAGACCATGTTCGCGCCTTCCACGCCGATCTGCGTGCGTTCCACTATCCGCTGTTCTTCCGCGATCCCCCCTATGATCCGGTGGTGCTCAAGGGTTTGCCGCGCTACCAGCCCATGCCATGAGCCTCGCCCGCCTGATCCGCACGGCCCTGCTGCTGCTCTTCGCCCCTGCGATTGCCGCTGCGGCCGGGCCGACGCCTTTCGCCATCGCCGGAGAAAGCGTCGCCCCCGGCACCCGCGCCGATTTCCGCATCCCCGTGCCCGAGGGCAGCGACGAAGCGACCTTCATCCCCGTGAGCGTCATTCACGGCGCCCGCGAAGGCAGGGTGCTGGCCGTGGTGGCGGGGGTCCATGGCTTCGAATTCGCCTCGATCCTCGCCGCCGAGCAACTTGCCGAACGGGTCGATCCCGCGCGCCTCGCCGGCACGCTGGTGCTGGTGCGCGTCGCCAACATCCCCGGCTTCGAAGGCCGCGCGCCCAACGTCAATCCGGTCGATCGCAAGAACCTCAACCGCGTCTTCCCGGGCAAACGAAACGGCACCCAGACCGAGCGCATCGCCGATCTGATCGCGCGCGAAGTGGTCGCCCGCAGCGACTTCCTGATGGACGTGCACAGCGGCGATGGGGCCGAGTTCCTCGATCCCTTTATCGGCGTTTACGGCGGTCCGCTCGCCACCGATTTCCCGCTGGCGCTGAAAGTGGCGCAGGGCTTCGGCTTCCCCAACATCGTGCGCTACGCGATGGAGACACAGGCGCAGATCGACACGGCGCGCTCGCTCAACCGGCAGGGCGTGGCGATGGGCAAGCCGACGATCCTCGTCGAGATCGGCCAGAACGGCAGCCGCGAGGAAGCCCATGTCGCCGCCATCGTCGCCGGGGTGGAGAATGCGCTGGCGATCCTCGGCATGAGCGGGGCGCCGGTGCGCACTGCCCCCGCGCCCGCCCGGCTGTTCGAAGGCACCACAGCGCTCGCCGCCGGCCATGCGGGGCTCTATCACCCCGTCGATCCCCGCCCTCGCACACTCAAGAAGGGCGAACTGGTCGGCATCATCCGCGACTATACCGGCAAGGTGGTCGAACGGCTGTTTTCGCCCGTGGATGGCCATGCGCTCTACGGCATCACCGGCCCGCCGGTGGAACAGGGCGACAGCGTGGTGACGATTGCGCTGCCCACCGACGGCTTCTGAGCGCGCCGCCGGACAGGCGCAGACCTAGGCCAGCGTCGCGTCTGCGCGGCGGTTCCCCGGCAGCAACAGCCGTGCGGTCGCCAGCGCGGCCATGGTTCCGGCGATCTGGGCCGCAACGAAACCCGGCACATCGCCCGGCGCAATGCCGGTAAATGTGTCCGTAAGGCTGCGCGCTGCGGTGATTGCAGGGTTGGCAAAGCAGGTCGAGGAGGTGAACCAGATCGCCGCAGCGATGTAGAGCGCGACGCTGACCGGCACCCATTCACGGCGCGCCTCGAGTGTCGCAAGCACTGTCAGCACCAGCCCGAAAGTGGCGATCCCCTCGCCCAGCCACTGGCCGCTGCCGGTGCGCACCGTATTGCTCCATTGCAGCACCGGCAGATCGAACATCAGGTGTGCGGCCCACACGCCAAGGATGCCCCCGGCAAGCTGCGCCGCCACATAGGCCAGCGCCACGCCCGCGCCGGTTTCGCCCCGCAGGGCGAAGGCGAGCGTCACCGCCGGATTGAAATGCGCACCCGAGATCGGTGCCAGCATTGTAACGAGCACGAACAGGATCGCCGCAACGGCGAGCGTGTTGCCCACCAGCGCAAGCGCAGCATTGCCGCCCGCGAGCGTCTCGGCCATGATCCCCGAACCGACCACAGTGGCAAAGAGGAAGAAGCTGCCGAGCGCCTCGGCGACCAGAGCGCGGATGACGGCTTCTGCCTGCAAGACCGCGCTCCAATAATTCGATGGTCTTCAAGCTATCAAATCAGTGTGGCGACGTCAAATTCCGTGCAGGCTTCGGAATCTTTGCCGGAAACCCTGCAAGGGATCGGCACGTGACCGTATCCATGCGCTCAGCGCCGTGGTCGCCGAGAGGCGTCAGTTGGTGATGTCATAAAGGATCGTGCTGAAATCCCCGCGCCGCAGCTTCTCCCGGTCGATCAGCAGGACCAGCGAATGGCAATCGCCCTAGGTCCAGCCGGTCAGCTCGCTGGTGGGAAGTTCCTGCAGCACCTCGTTGGCACTGTCCGGCCCGTGTTCGGTGTAGCTATGGCTCATCGGCGCATGGCCCATCAGGCCCAGCCCCAAGGGGGACAGAGCCCGCCAATGCGCCTACGGCCGCGCGCGCTGCGGGTCGTGGGGGCTTCGGCAGCGCGGCAAGATCGATTTGACCCAGAAAAAGCAGCTTCTCGCCGTCCTGCTCGGGCCAGGCTCAGCCTTCGAGCCGCTTGGCATCACCCCCGAACCACCCGGCCGACGGGCCCTGTCCGATGGGAATCTGGGGCCTGAAGATCGCCGCAGCGCGCGCACTGGACCGCGCTGCTGCCTTCATCTGCTCCGTTGCATGGTGCTGGCCGAGAATCTCGCCCAACAGACCCACCGCCGCACGCGCGCCATCGCCTGAATTCTTGCGTCCAAACATGCCGTGCCCTCCTGACCGGAACGCGTATCGACACAGCATCGTAACTTCGTCCAATCAGAGCGAGTTGGCACAGGGTCGACGGACGCGTGCCGCGCGCCTGCCGTCGGCGAGGAACATGCCAAGGCCGCTGCCTGCGCTCTATCCCTTGTGCGCCTTGGCCCGGTCGTTTGCGGCACCGAAGCGGCCGTGCTTGCGGTAGCGCAGCATCCACTTGTCGAGGAACAGGCCGAGCGGCCGGGCCTCGATCCCGAGGTCGGCAAGGCCGAGGGCCCCTTCGGCGACGGTGCTGCCGGGCTTGAGCAGCGTCCACTGATCGCGGCTCATCGGCGTGCCCGGCAGCGCGGCGAAGGTTGCCGACAGGCCGTCGGGCACGGCGAGGAAGCTGCGCTTGCGCCCCTGCGCGGCGGCGATGCGGCGGTGAATCTCCATCATCGACAGCTGCTCCGGTCCGCCCAGTTCATAGGTGCGCCCGCCATGCGCCTCGGGATGCTCGAGCGCTACCGCCACGGCTTCGGCGACATCGTCGGCATAAACCAGCTGAAGCTTCGCCTCGGGCCCGAAAACGGGGAGCAAGGGGAGAAGCTCGATCATGCCGGCGAAGAAGTTGATGAAGGTGTCATCCTTGCCGAACACGATCGAGGGCCGCAGGATCGTCGCACCCGGGAAGGCGGCGGCCACGTTGGTCTCACCGGCCGCCTTGCCGCGCGCATAGGCGGTGGGCGAGGCTGCATCGGCACCGATCGCGCTGACATGCACCAGCGCCTTGACGCCCTGCGCTGCGGCGAGCCGGGCAATGGTGCCCGGTGCCTCGCCCATCAGCTTCCCGAGATCGCCGCTGAAGGCCCCGACGAGGTTGACGACGTGGGAGGCTCCCTCGAGCGCGGCGGCGACGTGCTCCTCGCGGGTGATGTCGCAGGGCATGAGCTGGAGCTGACCGAGATTGGCGAGCGGCTTCAGGTTCTGCGCCTTGCCGGGCGAGCGACTGGCAAGCCGAAGGCGCGCCCCGCGGGCCAGAAGGTTCTGGGCCACGTAATTGCCGATATAGCCGGTGCCGCCGAAGATTGTGACCAGATGGCCGGACAGCGGGGAAGAGGTGGGGGAGGAGGGCATGAAGGTGCTCGCTCTGTGGCTTGGCGTTTCGGGGTGCGCACTGCAATAATGCAAGGCAAGAGGCAAGGGTTCCAGTGGGACCGAAGGCACAGGTGTGGGCGGCGCTTGCCAGGGTCCGCGATTGCCTCAGATTTGCCCGACCCTTAGCCTTTTCACCCCCCCTTTTTTGCGCCCCGTGCCGCGCCCGCGCGCCTCAATCACCCGTGCCGTTGGCGGCCTGTTTGGCTCAGAGACGAAGGCCCGGAGAGCAAAAACACACTGATCGCCCTTTGCCACGATGTTTGCATTGACAGCACCCCCCGGTCCCCGCTAGTGGCCCGCGCCTACCCGGCCTCCCGGCATCGATTACCGGCAGGCTTCCGTGCCCAGATGGCGGAATTGGTAGACGCACCGTCTTCAGGTGGCGGCGCTCGCAAGGGCGTGGAGGTTCGAGTCCTCTTCTGGGCACCACTGCTGGTCAAAGATGGGAACACTCGCCTCAAGGCGAGGCATCCCCTTGGCCAAGCCCCGTTCAAGCACCGATTTCGGTCCCGTGATCAGGACGCCCTTGTCGGACACTTCCACCTTTGAGACGAGCATGCGAAGGTACGCCTTGCGCAGCGTGCTGTCGCTGTCGTCCAACTTGGCACGATACAGCTCTGTGAATTTCGCAATCGTCTCGCGGGTGATTTTGCGTGAGCCCCTTGCCAACTGGCTTTCAAGAACGGCGAGACGCTCGCTAGCGGCTGCAACCGCTGCGCGGTTTTCATTGAGGCGTTCGGAAAGCTCTGGATCGCCTGCCTTCATGACACCTTCCTCAACCAGCATCAGCAAGCGGTCGATAGCAGTGCGACGTCGTGTTCGTTCGGCTTTCGCCTGCGCCAATTCCTGCTCGAGACGTTTGCGCTTCTCATCCGAGAGAACCAACACGTCGCGCAACAATTCTGAAATTCGGTCCGGCCTAAGCAGCCGCTTCTTGATCGCGGCGAAAACCGCTTCATCGAGCACCTCACGCCTGACATTCGGGCACGTGCAGCGCTGACCGATGTTCGTGCGTTCGTTGCATTTGTAGTAGTAATACTTCTGCTTAGACCGCGAAGTGCCCGACCCAATCGTCATCCCAGAGCCGCATCCAGGCATGCCGCATTTGGCAATGCCTGTGAGAAGCGTTGTTCCTGCCGCTTGATGCGGCGCCATCTGCCGCGGGCTTCGGGCTACACGCAGTGCCGCTACTCGCTCGAACTGCTCGCGACTGATGATCGCGGGACAGGAGACTTCGATCCAGTCCTCACGTTCTGGCATATAGCCATCATCATCGGCGGTCCTGTCGAAATACCGTCCTGTGTAGGTTTCCCTGCTGAGGATACCCGACACGTTGCCATTGCTGAACTTGGCACCGCGCAAGGTGGCTCCGCGGTCGTTAAGCGTCTTCACGATCCAGCGCCCGCCCCGGCCTTGCTCTGCCCAATCGAAGATTTGGCGGACGATGATGGCTTCGCTTTCGACGACGCGAAGCTTCTTGCGCTCTTTCGTCTTATCTCTTTGAGCGACGTAGGTCTCATAGCCGAATGGGACCGGCCCGCCGTTGTAGAAGCCTTGGCGGGCATTTTCGCGCCTGCTTTTGCAGGTATAGATCGCATCATCTAGGCTTCGTTGACAAAGGGTATCCAGAGTTTGACTGAGGCGAGAGCGACGAAGCCGAGGTAGGATTCCTTGGTTTTGTCGTATCGGGTCGCAA
>Ga0208370_100236_pt1 | contig 16863 bp, 15 predicted proteins | sample Subbio12Jun_QV11_FD_184822 | JGI IMG/M metagenome (GOLD analysis project Ga0208370, IMG submission 184822) | Serpentinite rock and fluid subsurface biosphere microbial communities from McLaughlin Reserve, California, USA -CR12Jun_QV11 (SPAdes) | ecosystem: Environmental > Terrestrial > Deep...
GTCCATGTGAATTGGCGCGCAAGGCAGATGGCCCGCGTGCAGCGATTTCCCTCTTGTCGCCGGACGGATGCATGGCAAACCTGTCACGATGTCGATCACCGCCTTCGGCCGCCCGGCCCTCGCCCTGCTCCTTGCCACCACCGCTGTTCCGGCCTTCGCACAGTCTGCACGCCCCGCAGGCGATCAGGCTGCGGCGAACGCGCCGCGCGCGGCCGAAGAATACATTCTGCGCATTCAGGCACTCGACGATGGCGGCCCGCGCATCAATGCGGTGATCGAGCACGATCCCGCCGCCGCCGTCAAGGCTCGCCAGCAGTTTGCGACCGCGCCGCTCAACGGGCGCACCGTGCTGGTGAAAGACAATATCGAGACCGCCGAGTGGCCGACCACTGCTGGCAGCCTCGCGCTGAAAGACAATGCCACGGGGCGGGATGCGCCGCTGATCGCCCTGCTGCGCGCCAACGGCGGCGTGGTGCTGGGCAAGACCAACCTCAGCGAATGGGCCAACATCCGCGCCGACAATTCGACCAGCGGGTGGAGCGCGGTCGGCGGCCTCACGAAGAACCCCCACGCCACGGATCGCAACACCTGCGGCTCCTCCAGCGGGAGCGGCGCGGCCATCGCGGCGGGATTCGCCTGGGCGGCGATCGGCACCGAGACCAACGGCTCGATCACCTGCCCGGCGAGCGTCAACGGCATCGTCGGCTTCAAGCCCAGTGTCGGCATCGTCAGCCGCACCCACGTGGTGCCGATTTCGATAACGCAGGACACCGCCGGGCCGATGACGAAGACGGTTTACGATGCCGCGCTACTGTTGACTGCCATGGCTGGTGAGGACGCCGCCGATCCGGCGACGCTGGAGGCAGAGCGCGTGGCGGATTACACCGTCGGGCTCGACACCGCATCGCTGGCAGGCGTGCGCATCGGCGTGCTGCGAAGCGCAGTGGGTGAGAATACCGGTGCGTCCCGCCTGTTCGAAAGCGCTTTGGCCGATCTGACCCGCGCCGGTGCGGTGCTGGTTGATGTGGACTATGCGCCGCCGGGAGAATTGTGGGAGGCCTCGTTGCCGGTGCTAATGTATGAACTGCGCGAAGGGATGGACCGCTATCTGAACACCCGCCCTGTCAGCGGCGGGCCGCGCAGCCTCGCGGATGTGGTCGCCTTCAACACCGCCAATGCCGCCGGAGAAATGCGCTGGTTCGGGCAAGATCTGTTTGAGCGGGCGCTGGAAACGAGCGATGCCGAAGCCTATGACAGGAACCTTGCCACGCTCCGTCGTCTGACCCGCGCAGAGGGGATCGACAAGCTGCTCGCCGAAAACCAGGTGCGCTTCCTGGTCGCCCCCACCACCGGGCCTGCGTGGAGCACCGATCTGGTCAACGGCGACAATTTCGGCGGGCGCATCGGCGCGGGCTATCTCGCGGCGATCGCGGGCTATCCGCATCTCACCGTGCCGATGGGCGCGGTCGAGGGGTTGCCGGTGGGCCTCAGCATCATGGGCGGCCAGTGGCAGGACCACGACGTGCTGAAGGCGGGCGCGGCCTACGAAAAGGCGCGAACAGCCCTGCTGCCCGCGCCAGGGTTCCGGCGGTGGGAGCCAGCGGAGGAATAGAGGCCCCCCGCCGCGCACCGGATCACTTCTTCGCCGCAGCCTTCTTTGTCGGGGCCTTCTTGGTCGGCCCGGCTGCGTCTTCATCGGCCGGGGCTGCTTCCTTTTTCGGAGCGGCCTTTTTCGCCGGTGCCTTCTTGGCGGCGGGCGCTTCCTCGGCAGCAGGCGCTTTCTCGGCGGCGGCTTCCTTCTTGGCCGGAGCCTTCTTCCTGGCCGGGGCCTTCTCGGCAGCCGGTGCCGCTTCGGCGCTGTCTTCCGCCTCGATCGCGGCCTGAAGCTCTTCCACGGTCACTTCGCGCTGCGTCACCTCGGCCTTGTCGAACAGGAAGTCGACGACCTTGTCCTCATAGAGCGGCGCGCGCAGCTGGGCGGCGACCATCGGCTCGGACTGGACGTATTGAACGAAACGCTCACGGTCCTCAGGCCGGTACTGCATCGCGGCCTGCTGGATCAGCATGCCCATTTCCTGGCCGGTCACTTCCACGCCGTTGGCCTGACCGATTTCCGAGAGGAGCAGGCCCAGACGCACGCGGCGTTCGGCGATCGAGCGGTATTCGTCCTTCTCGTCCTCGATCTGCTTGAGCGCAGCGGCCGGGTCATCCTCGCGGGCGGCTTCCTGCTGAAGCTGGGCCCAGATCTGCTGGAACTCGGCCTCGACCATGGTGCCGGGCACCTCGAAGCTGTGGCCCGCGGCAAGCTGATCGAGCAGCGCGCGCTTCATCTGGGTGCGGGTGAGGCCGGCGGTCTGCTGTTCAAGCTGGCCCTTCATGATCTCGCGCAGCTTTTCGAGGCTGTCGAGACCGAGGCTCTTGGCGAAATCCTCGTCCACGGTGGTCTCGGTTTCGACCTTCACCGCCTTCACGGTGACATCGAAGGTCGCTTCCTTGCCCGCGAGATGCTCGGCCTGGTAATCGGCCGGGAAGGTGACGGTGATCGTCTTGTCTTCGCCGGTCTTCACGCCGACCAGCTGGTCCTCGAAGCCGGGAATGAAGGTGCCCGAACCGAGCACCAGCGCGGCATCTTCGGCCTTGCCGCCCTCGAACTCGACGCCGTCAAGCTTGCCGACAAAGTCGATGATAAGCTGGTCGCCCTCGGCCGCCTTCTTTGTCTTGGCCGCGTCCTTGTAGCTTTTGTTCTGTGCCGCGATATTGCCGAGCGCCTCGTCGATCTGCGTGTCGGTGACCGGCACCACCAGCTTTTCGAGCTTCAGGCCCTCGATGCTCGGCGCAGCGATGGTCGGCAGGACTTCAAGGCTGACGGTGACTTCGGCGTCCTTGCCCTCGGCATAATCTTCGTTGAGGCCCACCTCCGGCTGCATCGCCGGGCGCAGGGCCTCATCGCGGATCAGCTTGTCGACCGATTCGCGGATCGTGTCGCTCACCACCTGACCGTGCAGGGCCTCCCCGTGCATCTTCCTGACGAGGTTGGCGGGTACCTTGCCGGGGCGGAAGCCGGGCATCCGCACCTGCGGCGCGATCTTCTTGATCTCGGCGTCGATCTTGGCGGCCAGTTCGGCGGCGGTGATCGTGATCAGATAGGCGCGCTTGAGCCCTTCGTTGACAGTCTGCTTGGTCTGCATGGGAACTGGTCTGAAGCCTTCTTGACTAGAAATCCGTAAGGCCGGGCCGGTGAGGGGCGAATTTGGTGCGGGCGAAGGGACTCGAACCCCCACATCTTGCGATGCCAGAACCTAAATCTGGTGCGTCTACCAATTTCGCCACGCCCGCATGCCCGAACGAAGCCGCGCGGGAAGCATGTGGCTCCCCGCGCGTATCAGCCGGTGCCCTTATCCCCCTCGCGCCAAAAGGGCAAGCGCAACACGCTTGAAGCCGGAGCAAAGCCCCGATAAGGGCGCGGGCCATGAGCGACGACACCCCCCAAACCGCCCCCGCCGCCGCCACCGATGCTTCGGGCGGCGCGGACGTGCCGCCCGATCATCTGTCGGTCAATCCGCGCAGCCCCTTCTTCGATGCCGAGAAGCTCCTGCGCGGGGTCGGCATCCGCTTCAAGGACCGGGTGCGCACCGATATCGAGGAATATTCGATCTCCGAAGGCTGGGTGCGGGTGCAGGCGGGCAAGGCGGTGGACCGCAAGGGCCAGCCGCTGACGATCAAGCTCACCGGCCCGGTCGAGGCATATTACGAGGACCTGGGTGAGAACCCCCCGGTCGCGAAGAAGGGCTGACCCGAGCCAGAACTTGCCAAAGGCGGCATTTGCGCCCACTTGGCGCGGGTCATGTCCCTCCCCGAAAAGCCCGAAGTCGTCATCATCGGCCGCCCCAATGTGGGCAAGTCCACACTGTTCAACCGGCTGGTGGGCAAGAAGCTCGCCCTCGTCGACGACCAGCCCGGGGTGACGCGCGACCGCCGCATGGGGGACGCGGTGATCGCGGGGCTGCATTTCACCGTGGTCGACACCGCCGGGTGGGAGGACGAGGACGAACTCAGCCTCCCCGGCCGGATGCGCAAGCAGACCGAGGCGAGCCTTGCGGGCGCGGACGCCGCGCTGTTCGTGGTCGATGCCCGCGCCGGGCTCACCCCATTGGACGAGGAAATCGCCCGCTATCTGCGCGAGCAGGACGTGCCGGTGGTGGTGGTCGCGAACAAGGCCGAAGGCACAGCCGCCGAGGCGGGCGTGATCGAGGCCTATGCCCTCGGGCTGGGCGAGCCGGTCGCGATCTCGGCAGAGCACGGCGAGGGCGTCGCCGACCTGTTCGGTGGGCTGTGGCCGATCATCGGCGCCAGGGCCGAGGAATGGGAAGCGGGCAACGATGCCCACCGCGCCGAGCTGCGGGCGATGGACGAGGAAGACCGCCCCTCCGGCCCCCTCAAGCTGGCGATTGTCGGGCGTCCCAACGCGGGCAAATCGACGCTGATAAACCGTCTACTGGGCGAAGACCGCCTGCTGACCGGTCCCGAGGCCGGAATCACCCGCGATTCGATCGCCATCGACTGGGAATGGACCGACCCCCGATCGGGCGAGACCCGCGAAATCCGCCTCATCGACACCGCCGGGATGCGCAAGAAAAAGAACGTCACCGAAAAGCTCGAAAAGCTCTCGGTCGCCGACGCGCGCCGGGCGGTGGATTTCGCCGAGGTCGTGGTGCTGCTGCTCGATGCCACGCAGGGCCTCGAACATCAGGACCTCAAGATCGCCAGCCTCGTGCTGGAAGAAGGCCGCGCGCTGATGATCGCGATCAACAAGTGGGACGTGGCTGAGGACGCAAGCAAGCTGTTCAACGGCATCCGGGCCGCACTGGATGACGGGTTGGCGCAGGTGCGCGGCCTGCCGCTGTTCGCCGTATCGGCCAAGACCGGTAAGGGCCTCGACCAGATGCTCGCCGGGGCCTTCGATCTGCGCGAGGCGTGGTCCAAGCGCGTCAGCACCTCCGCATTGAACCGCTGGTTCGACGATGCGCTGGAAGCCAACCCACCGCCGGCGCCGGGCGGCAAGCGCATCAAGCTGCGCTACATCACGCAGGCCGGCACCCGCCCGCCGCGCTTCGTGATTTTCGGCACGCGATTGGATCTCCTTCCCAAAAGCTACGAGCGCTATCTCGTCAACGGCATCCGCGCCAAGCTGGGCTTCGATGCCGTGCCGGTGCGGGTGACACTCAAGACCAACAAAAACCCCTACGCCAAGGACTAGCGGGCGATGCTCCCCGATCTATTCGTCGCTTCAGCAGTGCACACGCCCTTCGCCTTCGAGATTATCGAGCGCACCGCCTCCACCCCTAGGGTGCAGCAGGTGGTGCAGCTCAGCCTAGCCCCTGCATTCCTGCTTTCGGGGATCGGGGCGATCATGAACGTCATCATGAGCCGGATGATCTGGATCGCCAAGCGCATCGAGATGATCGAGGACAGGATGGAGGAACACCGCACCCCCCGCCAGACGCGCGAGGCAGGCTGGCTGATGCGCCGACGGCGGCTGATGCAGGGCGCGATCATGTTCTCGACCGCGGCGGCGGTGATGATCAGCCTTGTTATCGGCCTGTTGTTCATCAGCGCCTATATCACCGCCCAGATCGGCACCCTGATCGCCAGCCTGTGGGTGCTGACCATGGTGCTGCTAGTAACGGGGCTCGGCTTCTTCCTGTTGGAAACGCGGCTGGCGGCAAAGGGAGCGGTTGAAAAGGAATAAACAGCGGCGTCGCCCCGTGCCAGACACGGGGCGACGAGCATCCGGACCCGCCTCAGCTGCCGCCCGCAGCCTCGCTTTGCAGCTGGCAATAATTGTGCAGCCCCATGCGTTCGATCATCTCGAACTGCTGCTCGATGAAATCAACATGCTCCTCCTCGTTCTTGAGGATGTAGGCGAACAGTTCGCGGCTGACATAGTCGCGCGCGCTTTCGCAATGCTCGATTGCGTCGCGCAGCAACGGGATTGCCTCATTTTCCAGCGCAAGGTCGGCCCGCAGGATCTCCTCGACGTTCTCGCCGACCTTCAGCTTGTGGATCGCCTGGAAATTGGGCAGCGCCTCAAGGAACAGGATACGCTCGGCCAGCTTGTCGGCGTGCTCCATCTCCTCGATCGATTCGTGCCGCTCGTAGGCGGCGAGCTTCTTGAGACCCCAGTTGTCAAGCACGCGGTAGTGCAGCCAATACTGGTTGATCGCGGTCAGCTCATTGGTGAGCGCCTGGTTGAGATAGTCGATGACCTTGGGGTCGCCCTTCATGCGTATGTCCTTTGCGAAATGTCAAAGCCGGATAGCGGCATCGGCGTCTATTCTAGACGCTGCCGGGGCCTGTCCGCAAGGGTTGGGCAAGAAAAAATCTTTGCGATTCAGTCGCTTGCGATCCGTTCGCAATCGCGGCTCAGGCGGCTTTTACTGCGAGGAAATCGCAATGCGCGGCGGCGCGCTCGGCATCGACGATTTTCTGGGCTTCATCAAGGCACTGGCCGCAATTGGGGCGCTTGCCGAGGCAGGCATAGGTCGCTTCTGCATCACCGTCGCAACAGAGTGCGGCTTTCCGCAAGTCGGTCTCACGGATGGCATTGCAGATGCAGATATACATGGGCGCGCGAATCTTTCCTGCGAGGCGTTTGCAGCAGGCACTCTATGCGAGCCATTCTTATTAACAAGTGGTTTTTTGCGCGGCGCCCGGGAACGTCCGACCTCACTTCCTCAATGGGAATACCGTACGGTAGGTCAGGCTGCGCCATAGCCATTCGAGCGGACCGTAGCGATAACGGTCAAGCCAGGGCTTGGACCAGGCAAGCATCAGCACCCAGGCGAGAACGACGACGACATAGAGCTGCGGGCGGTTCAACTGCCCGAACAGGCCCAGCGCCCAACCGTGGAAGACGAACATCATAACAATAGAAGTGCCGAGATAATTGGTGAAGGCCGCTCGCCCGGCCGCCCGCACCCGCTCGCCCAGCCAGCCGGTGGCCCCCGGAGCATATGCGACCAGCAGCGCCGCAAGGCCCAGCACCATCCACAGTCGCGGCAAGGGGCTCAAGGCGAAAAACCCGGCAAGGGTGCCGTAATAAGAAAAGCCGCTGTCTCTCACCACGAGGCCAATCGCCAAATGCCCCAGCGCCCCCAGGATCAATCCGATCAAGCCCCACCGCACCATTTTGCCCCGGCTCCATGTGCCGGTGAAGAACCCCATCCGAAAAAGCGCCATGCCGATCAGCATCAGCGGCAGGGTCTCCAAGCCGAACAGCATCGCATTGAGAAACGGCTCATCCCATTGCTCGGTCATCCGGTGCGCCACCAGCGCAACATAATCGCCCGAGGCAATCGCCCCATTGGGCACATCACTGCGCGCCAGGGTCGTCTCGATCTCGGCAATCATGCCGGCCCGCTGCTCCAGCATTTCGGGGGAGCTCTCGCCCATCGGCGTATCGACGATCAGCCAGGGGAACACCAATCCGGCAGAGAACAGCACCCCGAACATGTAGCCCGCGAGCCCCACCCACAGCTGCACCTTGATCGACCAGCGCAGACCCAAGAGCGCAACCAGGCCGAACAGGGCGTAGTAAAACAGGATGTCGCCCGGCCAGATGAAGAAGAAGTGGATAAGGCCGAAGGCCATCAGGATCGTAAGCCGCCACGCCTGCAGCCAGCGTGTGCCCCCGCGTGCCCAGGCCCGATCCATGAACAGCACCAAGCCTGCGCCAAACAACAAGGTGAACAGCCCGCGCATCTTGCCGTCGACCAGAACGAACTGCGCGATCCACATCCACCCGCCCGGATCGCCCGGATCGGTGAGGAAGGCGGCCGGGTACATGTAGGCCTCGAAGGGCTGGCCGAAGGCAATGATGTTGGCGGCAAGGATGCCCATGACCGCCAGCCCGCGAATGAAATCGAGCGTGGCGACGCGCTCGGCGGCGCTCACCGGGGCGATGACCGCCGAAGCTGCGGCACCGCCGGGTTGGTCGATCCCCGGCGCGAAAGTGTCATTCATGGCTGATCCCCCGGCCGGTGAATGGCGGGAAACTAGCAGAGCGCGGCGCTTTGGAAAGATCGGGCTGTCGAGTCCGTGCGACGGTTCGCCCGCCTTCAGCCCTGCCCGGCGACGACGCAGGCCTTGCCATCGCGCTTGAGGCTGGCGCAGGCCCGGCTGGCCTCGGCCTCGCTGCCGAAGCCGGTGGCGAGCAGGCGGGTGAGCTTGCCGCTCGGCACCAGGGTCTTGCGTGTGCCGGCCAGCGCCGCATGGCCCGACAGCTGGCTCCACAGGCGGTCGGCATTCGTGGCGATACCGAAGGCACCGAGCTGCACGCGCCACGTGCCCTGCCGACGCGGCGCTGCGGCGACAGGGGGAACAGGAGGAACAGGGGACACGGTCGCGGGCTTGGGCACGGCGGCGGCGGCGGCGGTCGGCACGGGCGCGACCATGCGCGGTGCAGGCGGCAGGCCGACGGGCTTGGGCACCGGCTGAGTTACGGCGGCGACGATCGGGAGCTTGCCTCCCGCCGGAGCCGACACCGCAGCCACAACCGGAGCCGGAGCTGCGGCAGGGCGCGTGCCCAGTTCCACCGCCGCCAGTTCGGCCGAGCGCTGGGACTTGGCCCCGGCCTCGAGCTCGCGCGCGAGCGACTGCGCCTGAACGCGCTGGGTCTTCGGGACATATTTGTCCATCTGCACCAGCGCATCGCGCGCCTGCGGCAGGCCGGATCCGTTCGCCAGCGTCATCAGCGCATAGGCGCGCACCCAGTCGCGCGGGGCGTAGTCGGCGTTGAAGTGCGACAGACCAAGCACATATTGCGCCCGCGGATCGCCCCGATCGGCGGCGGCCTTGATCAGCGGCATGGCCTTTTCCTGCTCGCCTTCCTGAAACAGCATCAGCCCGTAATTATCGGCGGCCTTTACATGGCCAAGCCGTGCCGCCTCTTCATAGAGTTTGCGCGCGCGAGCGTTGTCGACTTCGACCCCGCGCCCGAGGCGGTAGGCCTGGGCGAGGTTGAACAGCGCATCGGGATCGCCCGCCGCCGCCGGACCCTGCCATTCCACCACCGCACGGCTGAAGTCGCCCGCGCTCCACGCATCGACCCCGGCCTTGACATCGGCCAGCGCAGGGGCGGCGAGCAACGCCAGCACCGCGCCCGCAGCAATTCCGCCGCGCGTCGCGATCATCTTCGTCACCATGATCCTTGCCATCGCCTATCTGCCTCGCGGTGTGCCGGTGGTTGTCTCGCGGGGCAGCATAGGTAAACAGGGTTAGCAAATGGTTGCCATCCACCCTCGCACCCTGCTGCGGCCAAGCGGTGCGCGAGCGATCAAGGCCTTCTTGCAAGCGGCAGCCCGGTGTTAACCCTAAATTAGGGGTATCCTGCGATCCCGTGTCCATCCAGCCGTTGCCGCAGGGTCGCAATAGGGCGGCCTGCCGACGGTTCAATCCATGGGGGACCCAGGCGTTGCGTGTATTCGCTTTGGCATCGCAGAAAGGTGGATCGGGCAAGACCACCCTGTCCGGACATCTCGCCGTCCAGGCCCAGCGCGCCGGCGCAGGGCCGGTTGTGCTGATCGACATCGACCCGCAAGGCAGCCTCGCCGACTGGTGGAACGAGCGCGAGGCGGAATATCCCGCTTTCGCCCAGACCACCGTGGCACGCCTCGCCAACGATCTCCAGGTGCTGCGCCAGCAAGGCTTCAAGCTCGCGGTGATCGATACCCCGCCCGCGATCACGATGGCGATCCAGTCGGTCATCTCGGTTGCCGAGTTGATCGTCGTGCCCACCCGCCCCTCCCCGCACGATCTGCGCGCCGTGGGTGCCACGGTCGACCTGTGCGAGCGCGCGGGCAAGCCGCTGGTGTTCGTCGTCAACGCCGCCACGCCCAAGGCCAAGATCACCTCCGAGGCCGCCGTCGCGCTGTCGCAGCACGGAACCGTCGCCCCGATCACGCTCCACCATCGCACCGATTTCGCCGCCTCAATGATCGACGGCCGCACGGTGATGGAAGTCGATCCCGAAAGCCGCTCGGCCGCCGAGATCACCGCGCTGTGGCGCTACATCGCCGACCGCCTCGAGAAGAATTTCCGTCGCACCGTGTTTGCCGCCGCGCCCAATGCGCCGATGCAGATGGGCGGCGTGCCGCGTCCGGCTGGCGGCTTCGGTCGCCGGGTCGCGCAGTAAGCGGGAAGGCGGACAGGCCCATGTCGGATTCCGGTTTCGCCTCGCTCGGTCCCTCGCTGCTGGCCCGCAAGGGTGGTGCCAAGCCAGCGATGCGCCCGCAGGTCGCGCCGCTGGTGACGGACGAGACCCCTGTCGCCGAGGAGCAGCTCGAGGATCTCGGCTGGAACGACATGGGCGATCCGGACAGTGACGGCGGTGCCGAGATCGTGCCGATCAATGCCGATGTCGCGGCAGACGGCATCCCCGCGCACCCCGGCCCGATCGTGCGCCGCCAGCAGCGCCGCCTCGAGGAGCGCGTGCTTGCCGATGCCGCGATGACCGGCCCCGAGGACCGCGAACCCGAATATGACGAAAACGCCGAGGCCCTCTATGGCGAGGGCGACGAAGGCGGCTACGACTGTGCGGACGAGAGCGAGGAAGCGGACACCGCGCTCTACGCCCCGCTCACGCCCAAACCGGTCGCCGTGCCGGCACCTGTGCCCCGCGCACCCGCCAAGCCGCGCGTGCCCGCCGTGCAGTCAGGGCGCCGCGCCGCCTTCACGCTGCGGCTCGATGCCGACCGCCATCTCAAGCTGCGCCTCGCCGCGACCATGCAGGGCGTCAGCGCGCAGGCTCTCGTGACCGAAGCGCTCGACCGCCTGCTCGCCGATTACGAGGAGCTCGACGTAATCGCCAACCACCTGAAGCGCCACTGATCCGGCGTGCAACCGACCAACACCACGAAACGTGAACAGCCATGACCGAACGGGGGAAATGACCATGGACCGTAAGCTCAAGACCGGCACCACCGCGCCGCGCCTCGCGCTCGCCGTCACCACTGCGATCGCCGGACTTGCGATGGCCGGGTGCATGACCTCTGCCGCGCCGCGCGCCGACGTGTCCTTCGGCAGCGCCCAGACCGCGCTCGCCAAGGGGCAGGTCGACAAGGCGATCCTGCACGCCGAGGCGGCGGTGCTGGCCGAGCCGCGCAACCCCGGCTTCCGCGCGCTGCTGGGCGCGGCCTATCTCGAGGCGGGGCGCTTCGGATCGGCGGCCACCAGCTTCGGCGATGCGCTCGATCTGGGTGACGAGAACCCGCGCACGGTGCTGAGCTTCGCCCTCGCCAAGATCGCCACCGGCGATTCGCGCGCCGCCGTCACCGTGCTCGACGAATATGCGCAGAACCTTGATGGTGCCGATCTTGGTCTCGCCCTCGCGCTCGCCGGGCAGCCGGAACGCGGCGTCCACGTGCTGATGAACGCGGTGCGCGCCAGCGAGCAGGCCTCGCCCAAGCTGCGCCAGAACCTCGCCTACACCTATGCACTTGCAGGCAACTGGCGCGCGGCGCGGGTGATGGCCGCCGAGGACGTGCCTGCCGACCAGCTCAATGTGCGCCTGTCGCAGTGGGCCTCGCGCTCTGCACCTGAACTGTTCCAGGAGCGCATCGCTGCCCTGCTCGACGTAACCCCGCGGGCCGATGCCGGACAGCCGCAGCGTCTCGCGCTCGCCAATTTCCCGGCGCAGGAAGTGATGGTCGCCGAAGCCGCCGCGCAAGGCGAAAGCGAGCCTGCCTATGCCGAGCCGGTGAGCGTGGCCGACCGCGCGCCTTCGCCGACCTTCACGGCCGCTTTCGCCCCGGCGGCCGCCGCGCCCGAACCGGCGGTTCGGACAGTCGCGCCAGCCCCTGCCGCGCCGCGCATCGTCTCGATTCCGGTGGTGCAGGACCTGCCTTACGCTGCCGCCCGGCCGCGCCGCGCACCGGACATGCCGCAGGTCGCCGCCAATGCCTCGCAGCGCCGCATGGCTGCACCTGCGCCTGCATCTGCGCTGGCGGTGAGCGAAAAGGGCACCGCCTCGCACCTCGTCCAGCTCGGCTCGTATGACAGCAAGATCGAGGCCGAGCGTGGCTGGAACGCCCTCAAGGCGAAGTTCCCGCAGCTCAAGGATCACCAGCCGGTCATCACCGAGGCAGTGGTGAACGGTCGCACCTTCTGGCGCGTCGCCGCAGATGGCTTCGGCCCGAACAGCGCCAGGGCAATGTGCGGCACGGTCAAGTCGGCCGGTCGCGGCTGCTTTGCCTATGCCGCCACCACGCCGCCCGCAGGCGCGGTCAAGCGCGACGCGCGGATGGCCGCGCGCACCCGCTGATACAATTTCCTGTCACAGGAATGAGCAAACCTTACTCCCGGGCAGCCCCGCGCTGCCCGGGAGTTGTTTTTCGGCATCTGCCGAGCCTCAAAACACCAGCCGCACCCCGCCCTTCCACAGGCCGAGCACGCGCCCTTGCGTGCCCTGCCGGTCGAAGGGGGTGTTGTCGGCGGTGGCCTCCATCTTGCGGCGGTCGATGATCCAAGGCGCATCCGGATCGACAAGGGTGAGGTCCGCCTCCAGACCCGCCGTCAGCGCCCCGGCGGGAACGCCAAGAATGCGGGCGGGATTGGTTGCCAGCAGGTCAAAGGCGCGGGCGGTGTCGATCACGCTGTCGCGAACCAGACCGAGAGTCATGGCGAGCAAGGTTTCAGCTCCCGCCATGCCGGGCGCGGCATCGGCAAAGGGCAGGCGCTTGTCCTCGGGCCCGCGCGGATCGTGGCCGCTGGTGATGACGTCGATGGTGCCGTCGGCGATGGCCGCCAGTGCCGCCTGCCGGTCGGCCTCGCTCCTGAGCGGGGGCGAGAGGCGGGTAAAGGTGCGGAAGTCGGCAGTGGCGAGGTCGGAAAGCATGAAATGCGCGGGCGTGATCCCGCAGGTCACCGGCATCCCGCGCGCCTTGGCCTCGCGCACCAGATCGAAGCCCCGCGCCGTCGTCACCTGCCGGATATGCAGCCGCGCGCCCGCCAATTCCGCGAGCGCGATGTCGCGGGCGATGGCGAGCGCCTCGGCCTCGGCAGGGGCGGCAGGCAGGCCCAGCCGGGTCGCTATTTCGCCTGCGGTGGCGGCGGCCTCTCCGGCCAGCCCGCCGTCCTCGGCATGGGTGACGACCACGAGGCCGAGCATCGCGGCATATTGCAGCAGGCGCAGCATCACGCCGCTGTCGGCGATCCAGCGCCGCCCGGTGGCGATACCCTTCGCCCCTGCATCCTGCATCAGTGCAAGTTCGGCAAGTTCCCGCCCCTCCAGCCCCCGCGTCGCGGCGGCGAGGGGGTGGACCCACAGGTCTGGCTTCCCGCTCTTGGCGATAAAGCCCACCCGGCTCGGCAGGTCGAGCGGGGGCGACTGATCCGGCATCAGCGCAGCGCGGGTGATGCCGCCGAAATGGAAGGCGGGCTTGTCGACCGCGAAAACCCCCAAATCGACCAGCCCGGGGGCAAGCAGCCTTCCCCTCGCATCGACCACCGCGTCGCCATCTTGCGGCGCGACATCGGCCCCGATCGCGTCGATGACCCCGCAACGACACCGCAACGCACCGTCAACCACCCCCGCATGAGTGACTAACCGCGCGTTGGTGATGGTGAGGGGCTGCGCCTGTCTCATGCCCAGCCCTCCAGCCTGCGCGCGCCGCGTGTCAGCACGTCAAGGCAGGCCATGCGGATCGCCACGCCCATCTCGACCTGCCGGGTGATGAGCGAGCGGCCCGCAAGGTCGGCGACCTCGCTATCGATCTCGACCCCGCGGTTCATCGGCCCAGGGTGCATCACCAGCGCATCGGGCCGCGCGAGCGCGAGGCGTTTGCTGGTAAGGCCGTAGAGGTGGCGATATTCGCGCGGGGACGGCACGAACTGGCCGCTCATCCGCTCGGATTGCAGGCGCAGCATCATCACCACCTCCGCGCCCTCGAGCGCGGGATCGAAGCGGTGGTGGACCTCCACCCCCATCGCCTCGATCCCGGCGGGCATCAGCGCGGGCGGTGCGCAGACCCGCACCTTCGCGCCGAGCGCCGTCAGGCACAGGATGTTCGAGCGCGCGACCCGGCTGTGCAGGATATCGCCGCAGATGGTGACGGTAAGGCCGGTGAAGTCCTCCGCCCCCTCCCCGCGCTCGGCCAACGCATGGCGCAGCGTCAGCGCATCGAGCAAGCCTTGCGTCGGGTGCTCATGCTGCCCGTCGCCCGCGTTCAGAACCGGACAATCGACCTTGTCCGCAATCAGCCGCGTCGCGCCCGACGAGCCGTGACGGATCACGATCGCATCGGCGCGCATCGCATTCAATGTGATCGCGGTGTCGATCAGCGTCTCGCCCTTCTTCACGCTCGATGTGGCGGCGTGCATGTTGACCACGTCTGCCCCAAGCCGCTTGCCCGCGATCTCGAAGGACAGGAGCGTGCGGGTCGAGTTCTCGAAGAAGGCGTTGATGATCGTCAGCCCGGCAAGCCGGTCGCTGTGCTTGGCGCTCTGCCGGTTGAGCGCGACCCACTGCTCGGCCTCGCTCAAGAGGTAGAGGATCTCGTGACGCTGCAAGTGACCGATGCCGGTGAGGTCGCGGTGCGGAAAGGCGAGCCTGCCGGGTGGAAAGCGGCCCGCTGAGGGCGATGGATCGGTCGTGGCCATTAACGCCACGCCCTTAGTCGAGCCGCATCCGTCGCTCAACCCCGCCGCGTAAGCTTTCCGATAGAAGTTGCCGGACAAAGACCTTAGACCGGCAGCGCCAAGGCAAAAGGGACATCGAATGAGCTTCGTGGGCAAGGTTTGGAAGATCCTCGTGGGGATCAAGGACGGGCTTGTCCTTGTGTTCATGCTGCTGTTCTTCGTCGCGCTGTTCGGAGTGCTCTCGGCCCGCCCCAACCCCGGGCAGGTGCGCGACGGGGCGCTGCTGATCGACCTCGACGGGATCGTGGTCGAAGAGAAGACCGCGCTCGATCCGATCCAGGCCCTGCTCTCGCGCAGCGCGCCGATGGGCGAAACCCGCGCGCGCGACATTGTTCGCGCGCTCGATGCCGCAGCGACAGACCAACGGATCAAAGCGGTGGTGCTCGATATGACCACGTTTCTCGGTGGGGGGCAGGTGCACCTGAAGGAGATCGGCGCAAGCATGGACCGCGTGCGCAAGGCCGGAAAGCCGGTGCTGACCTATGCGATGGGCTATGCCGACGATCACATGCTGCTTGCCGCCCATGCGAGCGAGGTGTGGCTCGATCCGCAGGGCGTAGCGGTGATCGCCGGGCCAGGTGGCAGCAATCTCTACTATGCCGGACTGCTCGAGAAACTGAGCGTGAATGCACGGGTCTACCGTGTGGGCGAGTTCAAATCGGCGGTTGAACCGTGGTCGCGCTCCTCGATGTCGGACGAAGCGCGGGCGAACATCGGCGGGCTCTACGGAGCGCTGTGGGAGGAATACCGCGCCAACATTGCCAAGGCGCGGCCCAGGCTCAAGCTGGCGCAGGTTACGGGCGATCCGGGCGCGTGGATCGAAAGCTCCGGCGGCGATCTGGCCGAGGCGGCGGTGGCGGCGGGGCTGGTCGACAAGCTCGGCGACCGCGCTGCGTTCGGCGCACGGGTAGCCGAACTCGCGGGCAAGGACCCGTGGAGCGAATTGCCCGGCAGCTTCGCCGCGAGCAAGCTTCCCGCCTATCTTGCCGATGTCGGGCAGGATCGGAAGGGCAAGACAATCGGCGTCGTCACCATCGCGGGCGAAATCGTCGACGGCGATGCGGGCCCCGGCGTCGCGGGAGCAAAGCGCATCGCCGACGTGCTCGACGCGGCGCTCGACGATGATCTTGCCGCGCTGGTGGTGCGGGTGGATTCGCCCGGCGGCTCGGTGACCGGCTCGGAAGAGATCCGCCGTGCGATCCAGCGTTACCGCGACCGCAAGATTCCTGTCGCCGTGTCCTTCGCCAATGTCGCCGCGAGCGGTGGCTACTGGGTGGCAATGGCGGGCGAGCGGATCTATGCGGAGCCCGAGACGGTAACGGGCTCGATCGGGGTTTTTGCCGTGATCCCGACCTTCGAACAGGCGGCAGCGCGGCTGGGGGTCACCTCGGATGGCTATCGCACCACGCCGCTGTCGGGCCAGCCCGACCTTATCGGCGGCTTCACCCCGGCGATGGACAGCCTGTTCCAGACCTCGATCACCGGCACCTACAAGGATTTTCTGGCGCTGGTTGCGAAGTCGCGGGGGATTCCGGTGGAGCGGGTCGAGGCAGCGGCGCAGGGACGAGTGTGGGACGGCGGCACCGCGCGCCAGCTCGGGTTGGTGGACGAATTCGGCGGGCTCGCCGATGCACTCGGCTGGGCGGCGGGCAAGGCCGGGGCGAAAGAGGGTGAATGGCACGCGGTGCACCTCGGCGAGCGCGATGACAACTACGATTCGCTGATCCGCCAGTTGGTTGCGGGCGACGGTGCCCGGCAGAACGCGGTCAGGCAGGGCGGCGACCTTTTCGCGATGACGGCGCGGCACCGCGAGCACCTCGGTGCCCGTATCGCGCGGGATGCCGAGCGGCTGCTGGAAACCCGCGGTATCCAGGCCTTCTGCCTCGCCTGCCCCGCCGGGATCGCCGCCCCCGCCGCCACGCGCCGCAATGCCACGCGCCGGGACGAGAGCGTGCTCGCGCTGCTCAGCTCGCTTACCGCAGGCAGCTAATTCGTGCGCAGGCCGCGCACGGGCGCTTGCCAAGCGCGCGAGGCCGCATTAAGGGCGCTCCCCTGTCCGGGCCTTGGAGCCCATCGGACGGGCGCGTAGCTCAGCGGTAGAGCACACCCTTCACACGGGTGGGGTCGCAGGTTCAATCCCTGCCGCGCCCACCATAAATCCCTTTGAAA
>Ga0208370_100241_pt1 | contig 16662 bp, 11 predicted proteins | sample Subbio12Jun_QV11_FD_184822 | JGI IMG/M metagenome (GOLD analysis project Ga0208370, IMG submission 184822) | Serpentinite rock and fluid subsurface biosphere microbial communities from McLaughlin Reserve, California, USA -CR12Jun_QV11 (SPAdes) | ecosystem: Environmental > Terrestrial > Deep...
GATCGAAATCGCATGGGGTGGGGCATGCCCCACCCCATGCGATCACCTCAATCTACACCAGAAATTACACCACGAGCGCGGACGCTAACCGGGCTCGGGCCATGGCGATGCAGAGCCTCGACCAACGGAAAAGGCCCCGGGGGTGTCCGGGGCCTTTTGAGGAGGTGCGATGACGGGCCTTCGCGCCGCCGCCGGGTGGCCGGTCAGAAGGCGAAGCTGATCCGGCCGTAGAGGAACCGTCCGTTGAAGCCGAAAGGCGAGAAGGACGAAAACGGCAGGAAGTAGTTGTTGACCGTCAGGTTGCCCGGCTGACCGGTGACCGGATCGATGCCCCGTCCGGTCGGGTTCACGGTCGGATATTCGTCGAACAGGTTGTTGGCCCCGACCGCCAGTTCGATCCCCTTGGCAAAGCCCTCCGGGCGCAAGCGCAGTTCGACATCGGTGATCCAGCGCGGCTCGAGCAGCACGTCGTTGATCGGGGCCGCCCCGGCTGCGAAAACCTCGCCGAAGCGATTGGTGCGCAGCGTCGCGCTCAGCCAGTTCCACTCCCAGTCGGCCCCGAGGTTGATGCGGTCGCGCGGCTGGCCGCGTTCGATGCGCAGGCTCTCGAGCCGTCCGAACAGGTCGATCCCGGGCACCTGCGCAAGATTGCCGGGGGTGGTGCGGCGATCGGTGATGTCGACATCGTTCCAGTTATAGCCCGCCGTCAGCGACAGCGTGCCGAGATCGCCCAGCCCGGTGCGATAGGACGCGATCGCATCGAAGCCGCGGGTGCGGGTGTCGATGCCGTTGAAGAAGAACCGCGCCGCCGAGATGCTGGTGAAGCCGGCGGCGTTCAGAACCTGTGCGATCCCGCGGCCCGGATTGCTCCCGCTGGGATTGCCCGCCGCATCGCGGCTGGCGGTGAGGTTGTCGGTCAGCACGATGCGATCGTCGATGTCGATATGGTAGTAGTCGAAGGTGACGTTCAGCCCGTCAACCCGGTCGAACACCGCGCCCGCCGACCACGAGAACGACTTCTCCGCTTCGAGCGGGGTTGCGCCCAGCGCGACAGCGACCGGGTTGTTGACCGGCAGGGTCACGGCGTCGACCAGAACGCCGCCGATATTGTTGGTGGCGGCCGCCGCGAAGAACTGCTGCTGGAGCGAGGGCGCGCGGAAGCCGGTCGACACCGCGCCGCGCAGGGCAAAGCCATCGAACAGCGCCAGGCGGCTTGCCAGCTTGCCGTTTATGGTCGAGCCGAAGTCCGAATAATCCTCGAAGCGCCCTGCGACCTGGACGTTGAAGCCTTCGGTGATGTCGGTGTCGAGTTCGGCATAGAGCGAGACATTCTCGCGCGAATTGGGGAGCGTCACGTCGACCCCGCCGATGCGCGGCTGGAAGCCCGGAAAGACCTGCGATCCGGGCGCGGCAAAGGCGGTTGCCGCAGCGCCGGTGATGAAGGGGTTATTCTGCCCGACCCGCGCCGTCCCCGCAACGAAGCTGTTCGGCTCGCCCGCACCCAGCTGATACTCCTCGCGCCGCCATTCCGCGCCGAACGACAGGGTCATCTGCTCGATCCCGCCGATCGCGATCTCGCGGCTGACGTCGAGGTTAGCCATCAGCTGGCCGTAATCGATCGTGCCGGCGTCGAACTCGGTCGGGCTTGCCGCGCCGAGCGAGGCGTTGAGCGAGTTGGTGACGCGGAATTCGGTCCGGTTTTCGCCGTAGGACATCGACAGGTCCCACAACCAGCCATCGAAATCGCCCTCGAGGCCGCCGACGATGGCGAAGTCGGTGGTGTCGGTGTTGATGAGCGGCAGGAAGCCATCGGGATAGATCGCCACCACGTTGCGGTTGTCCGCCGCCCGGCGGTAGAAGCCGGCAGATTCTGCGGCGCGCGTGCCGTAGGTGCCGAACGCGTAGAGTTCGACATTCTCGTCAAGCGGGACGCCCATGTTGACGACGATGTTGAGGTCCTCGGTCACCGGATCGCCGTAGCGGTGGTTGCGCCGGTCGAGCGTGAGCTCGCGCGGGTCGAGCGGGCCGGTCTGGGCGTAGTTGCGGCGCGGGTCGAAGCCCGCCCGGTTGGTGTCGTTGCGGTCGCGGTATTCGGCCGTGATGTTGAGAAAGCCCTCAGGCCCGAGCGGAAGGCCGATATTGCCCGCAACGGTCAGCACTTCGCCGTCGGTCACCCTGAGGTCGCGCCCGGTGGTGTTGAGCTGGAGCACCCCGTCGGGGGTCAGCGTCGGCACGGCACCTGCAATAGCGTTCACGCCGGTCACTTCCTGCACGCCGGCGATGCGGGTGTCGAACCCGCCGTAGTTGACGAAAAACCGTCCGCCTTCACGGGCATCGTTGAGCTGGAAGTTGATCACCCCGGCGATCGCGTCCGAACCGTATTGCGCCGCCGCGCCATCGCGCAGCACCTCGACCCGGCCAATCGAGGAGGAGGGGATCTGGTTGAGATCGACGGCCGTCGAACCGCGTCCGACCGAGCCGTTGATGTTGAGCAGCGCAGCGACATGCCGACGCTTGCCGTTGATCAGCACCAGCGTCTGGTCGGGGCCGAGGCCGCGCAAGGTGGCAGGGCGGATCGCATCGGTGCCGTCGGTGATCGAGGGCTGGGGAAAGTTGAGCGAAGGGACGAGGTCGCGCAGCAGGCGCGCGGTCTCGACGAGGCCGGACTGGCGCAGCTGTTCACCGCTGATCACGTCGATCGGCACGGGGCTTTCGGAGACCGTGCGGTTGGAGCGCCGGGTGCCGGTGACGATCAGCACATCGCCGCTGTTGACGACATCGTCCGGCGCGTCTCCGGCGTCAGTGGTGGCCTGGGCCGCTGTCGTGAGGACAACCGGGGCTTCGGCAGCCTCTGTTTCGGCGGCTTTGGCGGTGGCGGCCGCGGCAGGTGCGGTGCCGATCAGGGCCGCGCCGAGCGCGATGGCCGAACCGGAGAGAAGCGCCTTCTGGATATTTCGCATTGTCGTTCCTTGTCTGTATCTCGAACCCCGGTTGCGCCGCCACCGGGCGCCCCGCGCACGGGGCTGCCTGCCGGTTTGGCCGGATGCTGGGTTCGGTCCCCTTCTGTCGTCTCTGCCGGAGGGTGCGGCATCGCCTTGCGCGCCGCCCGCTCCGGTTCCTGTTATCAGCCCGACACGCCCCCTTGCGCCCCGCAGGCCTGCCAAAACTTGCGCCCGGCGCGCGCAGGGTCAACGAAAAACAACCGCAAAACGCCGCCTCGCGCACAAAGCTTGCGCCGTGTCGTGCTTTTGCCACAGTGCCCGCACCGCCTGCGATCTTTCCGGGAGGCGGGCGGCTGCTCCACGAGAAGCCTTGATATTCTGCGGTCCATGCCGGATATAGCGCTGCCCGCAGGCAGGGCGTGACAGAACGCCCGGTGGTCGGCGCGCCTGGGCAGCACGGCACTGCATGAAGCGGGCGCAGGGGCACGGCCATCTTGCGGAAACTGCGGCCCCTCGTTTTCGGTTAGCTGCATTGATCGCTTCAGGAGGAACTGGAACTTGCACGTTCCGCACACTTTTTCGGGCTCCTGCGAGCTGTCGGTCGTCATTCCGGTCTACAATGAGGAGGCCGGGCTCGATGCGCTGGTCGAGCGCGTTACTGCGGCGGCGCGGGCGATCTTTGCCGACAACTACGAGCTCATCCTCGTCAATGACGGGTCGAAGGATGGCAGCTGGGCGGCGATCTGCCGCCACGCCGATCACGATCCGCGCATCGTCGCGATCAACCTCGCGCGCAACCACGGGCACCAGCTGGCGCTGACCGCCGGGCTCAACCATGTGCGCGGCGAGCTTGTTTTCGTGCTCGATGCCGACCTTCAGGACCCGCCCGAACTGCTTGGCCCGATGCTCGCGCAGGTGCGCGCGGGCTATGACGTGGTCTACGGCCAGCGCATCAAGCGCCGCGGCGAAACCGCTTTCAAGCGCGGCACTGCATCGCTGTTCTACCGCGTGCTGAGCGCGATGGTCGATACCCCGATCCCGCGCGACACCGGGGATTTCCGGCTGATGACCCGCCGGGTGGTGGACCAATTGAACGCCATGCCCGAACGCTACCGCTTCATCCGCGGCCTGGTCAGCTATGTCGGCTTCAACCAGACCGCCTTCCCCTACGAGCGTGACCCGCGCTTTGCCGGGGAGACCAACTATCCGCTGCGCAAGATGCTGGCGCTGGCGGCGGATGCCGTGACGAGCTTTTCGGTGGTGCCGCTGCGCTTCGCCTCGCACCTCGGGATGCTGTTCGGCCTTGCGGGCCTTGCCGCGCTGGTGTGGGTTGGCTGGGGCTGGTTCAGCGGCGGCACGGTCGAGGGCTGGGCGAGCCTTGCCGCAGTGACGCTGATCATGGGCAGCGTGCAACTTCTGGTGATGGGCGTGTTCGGCGAATATCTCGGTCGGATGTATATGGAGGCCAAGCAGCGCCCGCTGTTCATCGTCGCCGAGGTGCGCCGCCACCCGATCGCCGCCAATCAGGAGCCCGAGACCGCCGCCACCGCGATCCAGCCGGACGAGGGCATCCGTGTCGCAGGCTGAATTCGACGCCTATGTCGACGAATACGACGCACAGCACGCCCAATCGGTGCGGCTGAGCGGCGAGGATCCGGATTTCTTCGCCGAATACAAGGCGAAGGAGGCCGCCCGCGCGATGGCATCGGTGGGCGTTCATACCCGGCGGATCATGGATTTCGGCGCGGGGCGGGGTAATTGCATCGCCCATCTCCAGCGCCAGTTCCCCGATGCCGCGCTGACCGCGCTCGACGTTTCGGCACGCTCGCTGACCCACTGCGCAGCCCGCGCGATCCGCCCGCTCGAAACGGTGTGCTACGACGGACACACCCTGCCCTTCGCCGAGGCGAGCTTCGACCTGGTATTCACCGCCTGCGTGTTCCACCACATTCCGGCAGACCGCCATATCCGCCTGCTCGCCGCGATCCGCCGCACGCTTACGCCGCAGGGCCGTTTCATCCTGTTCGAGCACAACCCCTGGAACCCGCTGACCCGCCACGCGGTCGCGACCTGCCCCTTCGATGCCAACGCGGTGCTGATCAACGCGCCCGAGATGCGCCGCCGGTTCCGCGCGGCAGGCTTCACCGATGTCGACCTCAGGTGGACGCTGTTCTTCCCCGGCTTCCTCGCGGCGCTGCGCCCGCTTGAGCGCGGGCTCGGCTGGCTGCCGCTGGGCGCGCAATACTGCATCGTCGCGCGCTGATCCGATGCTGGCGCGCCTGCTGCGGCTTCTGCTGACCGGTCTGGCCAATTCCGCCGTGGGCTGGGCTGTGATCTTCGGCGGGCTGTGGGCCGGGATGAGCGGGCTTGCCGCCAATGCTGCGGGCTATGCGGTGGGGCTGGTGCTGTCCTTCACGCTCAACCGCCAGTTCGTGTTCGGCGCGCGCGGAGCGGTATCGCTGGGCGAGCTGGCGCGGTTCCTCGCCGCCTTTGCGGCCGCCTACGGGGCCAATGTCGCCGTGCTGCTGGCGGCGCAGAGCGTGCTCGGGGCGGACAGCGCGCTCGCCCAGCTGCCGGCGATCGCGGCCTATGTCGCGATCTTCTTCCTGCTCTCGCAATTCGTCGTCTTCAGGCCCGCGTCAACCGAATGAACCTTGGCCGCGCCACCCCCGGCGTGCCGCCCGGCGGCGCGCGGCCGCCGCTTGGCCTGCTTGACCGCTGGCCGGTGATCCTGCTGGTCTGCCTTGTCGCGATCCTGCCGCTGCTGCCGGTGGGGATTGCCCCGCTGACCGATCTCTACGGCCACCTCGGCCGCTATGCGGTGCAGACCGAACTCGCGGTCCGCCCGGGGTTGCAACCCTATTTCCGCTATGACTGGCAACTGATCGGCAACCTTGGCGGCGACATTCTGGTGCAGGTGCTGCACCCGCTGCTCGGGCTCGAGGGCGCGGTGCGGGCGACGGTGATCCTCACGCAGCTGCTCGGCGCGCTGGGCCTGATGCTGGTATCGCGCGAGTTGCACGGGCGGATCACGCCCTTCGCCATCGCCGCGATCACGCTGCTCTATGGCTATCCCTTCAATTACGGCTTCATCAATTACTCGCTGAGCATGGCGCTGGCGCTGCTGGCCTATGCGCTGTGGCTGCGCCTGCGCCGCGAGGGGCGCGTGCAGGCGGCGGGGCTGTGGCTGGCGGCGGCGGGCGCAGGCATCTGGGTGTGCCACACCTATGGCTGGGCCTTCCTCGGGCTGCTGTGCGGTTCCACCATGCTGGCCGAGGTTTTCGCCGCGCGGCTGCACCCCTTCGCGGCCGTGCGCCGGATCCTTGCCGCGTGCTGGCCGCTGCTTGTGCCGCTGGTGCCAATGGTGATCTGGCGGGCGGGTTCGAGCGGTGCGGCGATTTCGGGCTGGGACTGGGCGTTCAAGACCAAATGGCTGATCGCGCCCTTGCGGACCTATTGGCGCGATCTTGACGAATATTCGGCGGCTGTGCTGGCTGCGCTGCCGCTGTGGGCGCTCTTCAGCCGGACAGTGCGGATGGACCGCGGCATGACCGTGGCGGCGGTGCTGTGCTTCCTTTGCTTTGTCGTCCTGCCGTTCCGCGTGTTCGGATCGGCCTTCGCCGACATGCGGCTGCTGCCCTATGCGATGGCGGCGGCGCTGCTTGCGATCGGGCCGGTGCGGCACGGCGCGAAGACGCTGGCCGCAGCCGGCGCGCTGGCACTGGCGATCTTCGGCCTGCGGATGGCCACCACCGCCGCCGCCTATGTCGAGCAGGACCGCAAGGTGCAGTCGGCCCTGCTTGCGCTCGACAAGGTGCCCGAGGGCGCGCGGATCGCGTTCTTCTCGGTCAAGCCCTGCCTTACCCCCTGGGCGCTCGTCCCGCTCGATCATCTCGCGGGCGCGGCGATGGCGCGGCGCAGCGCCTTCGTGAACGACCAGTGGCAGCAACCGGGCGTCAACCCGCTGAAGGTGCACTATCCCGCCGCCGAGCCCTTCACCCGCGATCCCTCGCACCTCGTCCAGCGCGATGATTGCCCCCGCCCGACGCGGCCCCTGCTTTCGGCCGCTCTGGCGAAGCTGCCGCGCGGGGCTTTCACCCACGTCTGGATCGTCGGCGATTATCCGCCCGACATGGCCCCGCCCGCAGGCTTCGTGCCGGTGCCGGTCGCCGGGCGCAGCCTGCTCTTCGCCGCAGCGCCCGCGCCGCCGCGATAGGCGGATTCAGGCGGCCGCCCGGTAGCCGCTTGCGCGCACCAGCTTGCCCGGACGCGCGCCCGTGCTCTCGTCAAAGCGGCGGATCACCTCGCCTGCAACCATGGTCGCCTCGTAACCCGTCGCGCGCTGGTGCAGGCGGCGGCCGCCGGCGGGCAGATCGCGGACGACTTCGGGCAGGTGGAGGGCGAGGCTGTCGAGGTCGATCACGTTAAGGTCCGCCCGCCCGCCGACATGCAGCGTTCCGCGGTCCGTGAAGCCCACCGCCCGCGCCGCCTTGGCCGAAAGCATGTGCACCGCTTCGGCCAGCCCCAGCTTGAGCGGCCCGTCTTTCTGGACAAACTCGGTCAGGAGGTAGGTCGAATAGCTCGCATCGCAGATTGCCCCGTAATGCGCCCCGCCGTCACCGAGGCCGGGGACGCAATAGGGATGGCGCAGCATCTCATGCGCGGAATCGAGCGTCGCGTTCTCGTAATTGCCGAGCGCGGCGAGGAACAGCCCGTGCCCCTCGGTCGCCAGCAGCCGGTCATAGGCGATCTCCTGCGGGGTGCATCCCCGCGCCGCCGCCTGCCCGGCCATGCTCATGTGCGCAGGCGGGGCATAGTCGGGCGGATTGTCGAGCGGAAACAGCCAGCGCCAGTTCCGCGCGAGTGCGTTGAAGGGGTGGCCGGGGGTGAAATCCTCCGAAAGCAGCGCCGCGCGCAGGCCGGGATCGCGCATCGCGGCGACCTGCTGCGGGATCGGCAGGTGCGCGATCTTCGCCCATGACGGGCACAGCACGAAGGGGTGCACCGTCAGTTCCAGCCCCGCGATCAGCCCGATCGGGCGGGGCATGACCTGCGCATGGGCGGTGCCGCCTGCGGCATTGGTGCGTTCCAGCATCTCCAGCACCCGCCGCCAGCGCGGCGGCCCTTCGTTGCCCGAGGCCAGCGTGAACGTCGCCGGACGGCCGCTGGCGGCGATCACGCGGTCGATCACGGGATATTCCTTGTCCCATCCGACAAAGGCGTCGAGCACCACCTGGAAGGTTCCCGCGCCCGCATCTGCCATGCCGCGAGCGATGGCTTCGAGTTCGGCAATGTCGGTGTCGAAGGTCGGGATCGCCTGCCCGTCGGCGGTCTTGTGGATGCTGAGGCGCGAGGTGGCAAAGCCGATGGCCCCGGCGCGCATCGCCTCGGCGGTAAGCTTGCGCATTACCGCCAGATCATCCTGCGTGGCGACCTCGCGCGCTGCGCCGCGTGCCCCCATCGCATAGACCCGCAGCGGCGAATGCGGGAGATAGGCGGCAACATCAATATCGCGCCTTCCTGCCGCAACCGTCTCAAGATACTCGGGAAATGTCTCCCAGTCCCAGTCGAGCCCTTCGGTCATTACCACGCCGGGGATGTCCTCCACCCCTTCCATCACGTTGATCAGCATGGCGTGATCGGCCTTGCGGCAGGGCGCGAAGCCGACGCCGCAATTGCCCATCACCGCCGTGGTGACGCCGTGGCTGGAAGAGGGTGAAAGCTGCTCGGCCCAGATGCATTGCCCGTCATAGTGGGTGTGCACGTCGATAAACCCGGGGGTGACGATTTTTCCTTTGGCGTCAATCTCTTCCGTGCCGCGACCGGTCACCTTGCCGATGGCGGCGATGCGGCCGTTGCGCACTGCGATGTCGCCCTCGACAAGGTCGCCGCCCGTGCCGTCGGCGATTGTCCCGTCGCGGATCACAAGATCATGTTCGGCCTGCATCGGCTCGCTCTCCCTGTCTCCCGTGCCGGGGATGAACCGGAATGCTGGGGGAGGCAAGACCGGCCCGGCAACTGCCACTTTTGCGCTTCGCCGCGCGGCGGGTTAGGAGAGGGAATGACCGAGGGCACTCCTACGCCGCGCCGCATCCTGCTTGCCGGGGCGAGCGGCACCATCGGGTCGGCGGTGCTGCGGCGATTGCAGGCCGAGGGGCACGCGGTCACCGCCCCTGATCGTGCCGCGCTGGCCGATGCCGGGGCGCTGATGGCGGCGGCGCGCCCGGAGGTGGTGATCTCCTGCATCGCCTCGCGCTCGGGCGCGCCGAGGGATGCGCAGGCCGTTGACTTTAAAGCGAATTCAGACCTTCTTCGGGCCGCGCAGGCGGCAGGGGCGGGGCACTTCATCCTGCTTTCGGCGATCTGCGTGCAGAAGCCCTTGCTGGCGTTCCAGCACGCCAAGCTCGCCTTCGAGGCGGAGCTTGCCGCAAGCGGGATCGGCTATACCATCGTGCGCCCCACCGCCTTCTTCAAGTCCTTGTCCGGGCAGGCAAAAAGGGTCATGGCAGGCAAGCCTTTCCTGATTTTCGGGGATGGCAACCTCACCCGCTGCAAGCCGATCAGCGACGATGATCTGGCGCGCTTCATCGCTTCGGCCATCGACAATCCGGCGATGCGCGACCAGATCCTCCCCATCGGCGGACCCGGTCCGGCCATATCCCTGAAAGAACAGGGAGAATTGCTGTTCCGTGTCACCGGAAAGCCGCCCCGATTCACGTCGGTCTCGCCGAAAATCTTCGCCTTCGCCGCGCGTCTGCTGGCGCTCGGCGCGCCCTTTTCCGGGTGGTTTGCCGAGAAGGCCGAATATGCGCGCATCGCCCGCTATTATGCCACCGAATCGATGCTGGTGCTCGATCCGGAGACCGGCGAATATTCCGCCGAACTTACCCCGGAATTCGGTTCCGAAACGCTGGAGTCGCATTACCGGGCGCTGACGAGCGGCCAATGACGACACAACGACCGGGCAACGACCGGGCGATGATCGTGCGCAGAATTGCGCTCAGTCCGGGGCCGGACAGGGGGCGATGTCCCACGCTGCCGGGCCGAGCGTCCTGCCCAGATGCGGGACGAAAACGCCCTCCGCCGCATAATTGAACGTAAAGACGTGCGTCGAGCTGCGGCGAACCCGGATGCCTTGCGGAAAATCGAGCAGGGCCACACCCGCCTCGCGCGCCATCCGTTCGACCAGCAGCGCCAGCAGGGCGCGGTCGGGCCAGACCGCGCAATAGCGCACACCGGCCTTGTAGGAAACGACCGTCCGGCCTGCCGCATCGGCCAGTTCGGGGGCGAGGTCCGACGCCGTATCCTCGCGCCAGCGGGTCACGGCAAAGCCTTCCGCGCTTTCCGCCACCCCGTCGCGCAGGCTCTCGACGCGGGTGACGGTCAGCCCCGCCAGATCGCGCAGCACCCCCGGGGCGAGGCCTTCGGGGATCGCGAAGCTTGCCGTCTTGCTCCCCGATCGCGGCCCCAGCAGCACCGGACAATCGAGCGCCGCAAGCTTTTCGGCAAAGCCTTCCGGCACGATCGGCAAGGTCGGCACCAGCACCATGCGGTAGCCCGACAGGTCGGCCTCGGGCGCGACAATGTCGACATCCAGCCCCCGCGCGCGCAGGGCGGAATAGGTCTCGAACACCAGTTCGAGATAACGGAAGGACTGGCCCTGCGGCTGGATGCCGATCACCCATGCCGCTTCGTAGGAGAACACCAGCGCGGCCGGTGCCTTGGCGGCCTGTTGCGGGCCGATCTGCGCCAGCACCGCCGCCGCCGCGCGCACTTCGTCTGCGGCTTCCGCCTCGGTGCTGTCGGGCCTCAGCAGGCCGGCGTGCATCTGCTCCTGCGCGAAGGGGGCCTGCCGCCAGCGGAAATAGCTTGTCAGTTCGGCCCCGTGCGCTGCCGCCTCGAGCGTCCACAGCGCCACCATGCCGGGCAGCGGCGCGGGGTTGAAGCGCGCCCAGTTCACCGGGCCGGGCTGCTGCTCCATCACGCCCCAGCGCCCGCGCGAACAGCCCCGGTAGAGATCATGGTGGAAGGCCGCGATATCGGGGTGGCCCTGCCTGAGATAGGCACGCTTTTCTTGGCGCGAGAACCAGAACTGTTCGAGAAACCCCAGCGGATAGGAATCCCACGTCGCCACGTCGATATCCCGGCCAAGGGCATGGTGATCGAACTCGGTGAAGAAGCCCATGAAGTTGTGGGTGATGTCCACGCCCGGCGAAAGGTGCCGCAGGATATCGACCTGCACGCGGTTGAAACGCGCGACCTGATCGGAAGCGAAGCGGCGATAGTCGAGCCAGTGCGCGGGGTTCGCCTCGGTGACGGTGAGGTGCGGGGGATCGACCTCGGCGAAGCGCGTGTATTCCATGCTCCAGAAGACGTTGCCCCAGGCCGCGTTGAGCGCGTCCACGGTGCCATAGCGCGCCGCCAGCCAGCCCCGGAAGGCGGCGGCGGCGGCGGGGGAGAAGCTCAGCACGGTATCGTGGCAGCCGTATTCGTTGTCTGTCTGCCACATGGCGATGGCCGGATGCGCGCCGTAACGGGCCGCCAGTGCGGTGACGATCCGCCGGCACTCCTCGCGGTAGCCTTCGTGGCTGAAGCAGTAATGCCGCCGCGAGCCGAAGCCCCTCGGGCGGCCCTGTTCGTCGATGGCGACCATGTCGGGCATCCTGTCGACCAGCCACTTGGGCGGGGTCGCGGTGGGGGTGCCGAGGATCACCTTCAGCCCTGCCGCGTGCAGGGTGTCGATCGCGCGGTCGAGCCAGCCCCAGTCGTAATGCCCCGGCGCAGGCTCGATCCGGCTCCACGCGAATTCGCCGATGCGCACGAGGCTCAGGCCCATGGCGGCCATGCGCCGCGCGTCTTCAGCCCACCATTCTTCCGGCCAGTGTTCGGGATAGTAGCAGCAGCCGAGTTTCACACGATTTTCTCCAGCGCGATCAGCCACGCGGTTTCGGGGTGGGTGAGGGGTAGCGCCAGACCCTGTGTCATCAGCGCGGTGCCCGACAGGGTGATGCCGGTGCGCCAGCGGTCGGGCTCGGCGAGGTGGCGGCGGGCCTTGGGCGGCCAGGGTTCGGGCAGGGTGACGCCGTATCGCGCGTCAGGGTCGAGCCCTGCGAGCCGGACGGGCGCGGCGTCGAACACCGGCGCAAAGGCGGTCTGCGCTGCGAGGGCCAGCGCCCTGCCTTCGTGCGTCACCATCATCGCGGTGACGTGCGGGTCGGGGTGGGCGAGGCGGTGCAGGTCGCCCGCGTGCAGCACCCCGCGCCACTGCTTGTAAAGCGCGATATGGGCGGCCAGGGCGGCGCGGTCCTCCTCGCTCATCCGCGCCGGATCGGCCTCCACCCCCATGTGGCCGAAGATCGCCACCTTGGCGCGGAAATCCATCGCGAGGCGGCGCCCGGTGATCGGGTTCGGTGAGGGGCCGACATGGCTGCCGAGCACCTCGAGCGGGAGGAACTGGCTCCAGGCGGGGATGATCCTGAGGCGCTCGATCGCGTCGTTGTTGTCGGAAGGCCAGACACGGGTGCAGCGCGATAGCACGCCGAAATCGACCCGCCCCCCGCCGCTCGAACAGCTCTCGATCTCGACATGGGGGTGGGCGGCGCGCAGGGCATCGAGGAGGGCATAGAAGCCCTCGGTCTGCCCCGCGCCCGAGGGGAAGAGGTCGCGGTTGTGATCCCACTTGAGATAGGCGATCGGGTGATCGCGCAGCAGTGCGTCGAGCGCGGCGAAGAGATATTCGCGCACCTCATCCCGCGCCATGTCGAGCGCGAGTTGCCCGCGCATCGTGGGCCGGTCGCGGCCCGGGGTGTGGAGGCACCAGTCGGGGTGCGCGCGGGCAAGGTCGCTGCCGGGCGAGACCATTTCGGGCTCCACCCACAGGCCGAAATCCATGCCGAGCTGATGGACCCGGGCGATCAGCGGGGCGAGGCCGTGCGGGAACACCTCGGGCGACACAGTCCAGTCGCCAAGGCTGGTGGTGTCGTCCCGCCGTCCGCCGAACCAGCCATCGTCGAGCACGAAGCGTTCGATGCCGAGCGCCGCCGCGCTTTCCGCGAGCGCGATCAGGGCGGGCTCGGAGAGGTTGAACCCGAGCGCCTCCCACGAATTGAGGTGCACCTTGCGCGGCCCCCAGGCGGCGCGGGCGGGGAGGACTTCGGCGCGCAGAAAGGCATGGAAGGCCTGCGCCAGCGCCGCGCGGTCGGGGGCCAGGGCGAACACCGCCTCGGCCCCGGCGAGGTCGGTGCCCGGATCGAGGCTCGCACCCGCAGCACCCCTGCCGATAGCCATCTGCAACACCGCGCGGCCATCGCCCTGCCCTTGCGTGTCGCATTCGATCCGCGTGGCATGGTCGCCGCTCCACGCAAGGTGCGCGCCCAGCACCTCGCCCGTCGCCGGGTTATCGAGCACCAGCCAGTTGCCGCCGCCAAAGCCCGGCTTGCCGGTGGCGGCCCTGCGGGCGAAGCCATCGGGAGCGATGGCGCGGCGGTGCTCCTGCATCTCGCCTGCCCAGCGGCCTGAATAGGTGGTCAGGCCGGTGAAGCGCGCCGGCACCGGCAGCACCAGCGCGGGGTGATCGGCGAGCGAAAAGCGCCGCTCGCCGTGATTGGCGATATCGCAGCTCACGGCGATCACGTCGCTGGATCGGATGCGCCACCGCACATCGACATGGATGCCGAGCGCCTCATCGTGCCACGCGATCCCGATTTCGCGTTTGCTGACATCCCACTGCCGGACGCGCAAATCCGTCGCCACTTCGCCCGCCTGCGGATTGCCGAGGTCGGTAAGCCGAAGCGCCGGCGTCCCGCTCCACCCGTTCCTGCGCTCGGGCAGCAGACCCGGCACCGGGGGCACATCGGGCTGGCTTTCGTGCCGCCCGCGCGCGCCCGCTGCCGCCAGCATCGCCAGAGCCTCGCCCGCAGGCAGGCGCGCGCCGCAATAGGCGAGGTCCGCCGTCCCGCCGCGTTCCACCGCGAACACCAGCGTCAGCGCCTCGCCATCGCACCTGACCCACTCCACGCGCCTCTCCTTCGTTCTGCGCCGGTGACGATTGGCTCCCGCAGGCTTGTCGGGCGCTCGGCGATGCGCTGTAACGGCCCGAGGCGAGAGGGGAAAGCGCACAGATGTTCGATGCCATGCCGCATGGGGTCACAGGGGGCAGCCTGATCCAGATCGGCGTCTGCGTCGGCCTCACCGCGCTGGTGGCGCTGGCGACATGGCTAACCATCCGCCGCGACCGCCACGACGGGTCGCGCAAGGATGTGTATCTGGCGGGCGGCAAGCTGTCGTGGCTGTTCGTGGCGGGGTCGATCACGCTCACCAATCTTTCCACCGATCAGCTGGTGGGGATGAACGGCAACCAGATGCTGCTGCTCGCCTGGTGGGAGATCGCCGGGTTCGTGGGCCTGGTGATCCTCGCCTTCGTCTTCGTGCCGATCTACTACCGCAACAACTGCACCACCGTTACCGAGCTGCTGGAACAACGTTACGGCGGGCGCAGCATCCGCACGCTGATCGCGGGGCTGTTCCTCGCAGGCAACGTGCTGATCTACCTGCCGGCCGCGCTCTATTCGGGCAGCCTGTTCATGCGCGCGCTGTTCGGCGAGGGGGTGCCGCTGCTGGTGTTCGCGACCATTCTTGCGGTCATCTCTGCCGCCTATGCGATCTTCGGCGGCCTGCGCGCGGTGGCGGTGATGGATACCTGGTCGGGCATCGGCATCCTCGGCCTTGCGCTGCTGATCGTGGTGCTTGGCCTTGCCGCGGTCGATTGGGACATCGTCACCGGGGTTCCGCCCGAACGCATCACGATGCTTGGCGGGCCGGACAGCCCGATCCCCTGGCCGACCCTGCTGACCGGCATGATCTTCATCCAGGTCTTCTACTGGTCGACCAACCAGAACCTCACCCAGAAGGCGATGGCCGCCCCCAGCGTGCGCGAGGCGCAGAAGGGGGTGATGGTGGCCGCCATCATCCGCATCCTGATCGTGCCGCCGATCGTGGTGATTCCGGGCGTGGTCGCCTTCAAGCTGTTCGGCGTGGTCGGCGATGCGGCCTACGGGATGCTGGTCGCCGCGATCTTGCCGCCATGGCTGTCGGGCGCCTTCGCGGCGATGGTCGCCGCCGCCGTCATCACCACCTTCAGCGCGGTGCTCAATTCCTCGGTGGCGCTCTATGCGGTCGATTTCCACGAACAGTTCGTGGGCGAGGTCAAGAACCACTGGAGCCTGTCCGCCGTGGTCTGCGCGCTGCTGACTGTCACCGCGATCCTGCTGGTGCCGATCTATGCGAACGCCAAGAGCATCATCAACCTGCTCCAGCAGTTGAACGGGCTCGCCTCGATGCCGATCCTCAGCGCCTTCATCGCGGGGCTGCTGTTCCGCGGGGTCCGGGCACCGGCGGCGATCGCCGGGGTGGTGTGGGGTGTGGCGCTCTACGCGCTGTTCACCTTCCTTCTCGCGCCCGCCGGGATCGTCACCCTGCATTACATCCACTTCATGGTCGTGACCCTGGTGACAAGCGTGATCGCCGCACTCGCCTTCAATCGCTTCGTGCTGGGCGGCAGGGCCACCTTCGCACCGCGCTCGGCCTTTGCGGAGCAGGCGGGATGATGATCGACCCGGCGCGCCCGCACCGCCGCTTCAACCCGCTTACCGGCGGCTGGGTGCAGGTCTCGCCGCAGCGCATGGGCCGCCCCTGGCAGGGCGAGACGACCGTGCCCGACCCGCCGCCGCCCGCTTCTGACCCGGCATGCTATCTGTGCCCCGGCAACCTGCGCGTCGGCGGCGAGGCGAACCCGAATTATCGGGGCGTCCACGTCTTCGACAATGATTTCCCCGCTCTGGCAGACGAACCGGGCGGCGGGACGGATGACGACCCCCTGTTCCGCGCCGAAGCTGTGCGCGGGGTGTGCCGGGTGATCTGCTTTTCGCCCGATCACGGCCGCTCGCTGCCCCGCCTTGCGCCCGATCAGCTGCGCGCCGTGGTCGATTGCTGGGCCGACCAGACCGCCGAGCTGGGCGCGCGCTTTGCCCATGTGCAGGTGTTCGAGAACAAGGGCGCGATGATGGGCTGCTCCAACCCGCATCCGCACGGACAGGTCTGGGCCAGCGCCCACCTGCCGCAGGAGATCGCTGCCGAGGACATCCGCCAGCGGGACTACTTCGCCGCGCACGGCCGGCCGATGCTGCTCGATCTTGCCGCGCGCGAAGCGGACGGCGAGCGCGTGGTCGAGATCAATGACGATTGGCTCGCCATCGTCCCCTTCTGGGCGGCCTGGCCGTTCGAGACGCTTCTGCTGCCGCGCTTTGCCGTGCAGCGGATGCCGCAGCTTTCCGCGACGCAGCGGGAACGCCTCGCTGCCATCCTCAAGTCGCTGACCACGCGTTACGACAACCTGTTCGCGACCTCCTTTCCCTATTCGATGGGCTGGCACGGCGCGCCCTTCGCGGCACCCTTCACCGGCGAAGCGAGCGATCACTGGCAGCTTCACGCGCATTTCTACCCGCCGCTGCTGCGCTCGGCATCGGTGCGCAAGTTCATGGTCGGCTACGAGATGCTGGCCGAACCGCAGCGCGATCTCACCCCCGAACGCGCGGCGGAGATGTTGCGTTCGGTGAGCGGGCTGGTGCATTACGCCGAATGACAGGGGGCAAGCATTCATGGATCGCCGCGACAGACTGATCGCCCGCGCCCGGCAGGGCTACCGGCTCGCCTTCGGGGCCGA
>Ga0208370_100242_pt1 | contig 16476 bp, 19 predicted proteins | sample Subbio12Jun_QV11_FD_184822 | JGI IMG/M metagenome (GOLD analysis project Ga0208370, IMG submission 184822) | Serpentinite rock and fluid subsurface biosphere microbial communities from McLaughlin Reserve, California, USA -CR12Jun_QV11 (SPAdes) | ecosystem: Environmental > Terrestrial > Deep...
CTCGCCCCGCCGAAGCGGGCGGGCAGGTCGAGTTTCCGATAGACCCCGATCTCGGCCATGTGCAGGCTTTCGAGCGCCGGTGTGGCGCTGGCGAGCACCACGGGTATCGCCTCGAACCGCGCCCGCATCACCGCCACATCGCGGGCGTTGTAGCGCACGCCGTCATCCTGCTTGAAGCTCACCTCGTGCGCCTCGTCGACGACGATCAGGCCGAGCTTCGCGTAAGGCAGGAACAGCGCCGAGCGCGCCCCGACCACGACCTGCGCCGACCCATCGGCGATCGCCCGCCATGCCCGCCGCCGCTCGGTCGATTTGAGCGAGGAATGCCACAGCACCGGGGGCGTGCCGAAACGGGCGGCAAAGCGGGCGAGGAAGTTTTCGGTGAGCGCGATCTCGGGCAGCAGCACCAGCACCTGTCGCCCTTTGGCCATGGCCTCGGCGACGGGTTCGAAATAGGTCTCGGTCTTGCCCGATCCGGTCACCCCGTCGATGAGGAAGGGTGCGAATTCTTCTGCGCGCACGGCCTCGACCAGTGTCCCTGCCACCCCCGCCTGTGCCTCCGACAGGTCGGGTCGGTGGAAGCCTGGGTCGGCGGGCGGGTAGGGGCGATCAATGGCGACCGTCACCGGCTCGATCAGCCCGGCCCCGGCCATGCCGCGCAGCACCCCTTCCGAAACCCCCGCGATGGCCGCGAGTTCACGCATGGTGCCCTGTTGCCCCGCCAGCGCCTCGATCGCCGCCTTGCGCTGCGCGGTCAGCCGCCCGGAGCCTTGCGCCCCGGTCAGGCGGTATTCGGTCATGGTTGTCGGCCCGCCGAGCGCCCCGCCGCTCGACAGCGCCATGCGCGCAACACTGGCGAGAGGGGCGCAGTAATAGTCGGCGGTCCACTCGATCAGCCGCCGCAGCGGCGCGGGCAAAGGCGGGACGGGCAGCACCTCAAGGATCGGGCGCAGGCGTGCAAAGGCGATCTCTTCGCCCGGCAGGCGCCCCTCGTCCCACACGATCCCTGTCACCTTGCGCGGGCCCAGCGGGGCGATCACTACGCTGCCCGCAGGCGCGCACGCTCCCTCGGGCAGGCGATAATCGAGCGGGCCGAGCGCTGCGTTGAGGACAAGAAGGCGGAGGCGGTTCATCGTGGGGATATATGGCGAGCGGCATGAGGAAGCCGCAAGATTGGAGACGCCTTCTATGACCGAGTTTGTCGCTTCCGCCACCACCCGCCGCCGCCTGCTGGCGGGTGCATCGGGCGGGGCCGTGCTGCTGTTCATGCCTGCCTGCGCCAGCATCGGCGGCGGCTTTTCGATGGTCGAGGCGGTGCGGCGGATGCTGCTTCTCGCCACTGAAAACGCCTTTGCGCGCCTTACCGCGCCGGGCGGGTTCTGGGACGAGCAGGTTGCTGCCATCGGCCTTGGCACCATGCTGGGCGCGCGCGGCGATGTGCTCTCGCGCATCCTTACCTCCGCGCTGGTCAAGGACCGGCTGGAGGAACGCTTCGCCGCTTTCGCCATCGACGCGAGCTTCCGCGCCGCGCCGGTGGTGACCGAAGCGATCCAGGTGATCGGCTTTGAAAACGCCGTCGCGCTGGTGCGCGGCGGGCCGACGGCGGCGAGCGGCTATCTGCGTCAGGAGGTCGGCATGGCGCTCATCAATGCCGTGGTGCCCGAACTTGGCGAGGCGCTGCGCCTCAGCCGCGATCCGCTGGTCGGGCAGGCGCTCTCGGCGCTTGCCGGGGTCGATGTGGCGGGGGTTGCCGACCGTTTCGGTCGCCGGATCGACGAAGCCGTCTGGGCCGAGATCGCGCGCGAGGAAGCCGCGATCCGCGCCGATCCGCAAAGCACGCGCGATCCGGTGCTGATCGGGGTGTTCGGCGGGCTCGGGCGGGTCTAGTAGCGCCAGTTCAGCGTCAGCTGCGGCACGTGGCTGATCGCATCCGGCCTGTCCTGGCGCGGAGTGATCTGGAGCATATAGCCGGGCATGATGTCGAGCCGTTCGCTCACCTGATAGGCAACCCCGACGATATTGCGGATCTGCTCTGTCCCGCGTCCGCCGCTGTTGCGCCGTGACTGGATGATGCCGAACCATTCGGTCGATCCCACCACCTCCACGCGGGCAGCAACGGGATGGGTATACTGAATACGCTGGCGGATGCGCAGTTCGGTCTGGTCGGCGCCGTCGAACCAGCGCTGTTCGAACCGGGTGCGCACGTCGAGCCCTCCGGCGGCATAGCGGAACTGCTGGTGCAGGCGATATTCGCTGACCCCGCCGGTCTGGAACAGCGCCGCGCCGCCGCCGAGCCGCACATCGTCCTTCAGGCCCTTTTCCAGCGAAACGCGGAAGGTCTGCTGATCGGCCCCGAATTCGGGATCGCGCCAGCGGTAGGAGCTGTCGACGGTGAGATACACGTCATCGCCGATCTTGCCCCGCGCAAAACCGATGACCCAGAATTGCGTGTCTTCCGGGTTTGCCCGCGCACTCGATGGTTGCCAAGCCGCCAAGGTGGCGGCAAGCAGCATCGCAATTCGCACCGGCATCCGAGTCATGCCCGCCCCCTAGGCGCGCAAGTCCGTGCCGCCTATCGCAAAATGTCTGGAGCCCACCCATGAAATTCTTCGTCGACACCGCCGATATCGCGGCGATCCGCGATCTGGCCGCCACGGGCCTTATCGACGGGGTGACAACCAATCCCTCGCTGATCGCCAAGTCGGGGCGCGACTTCAAGGACGTCACCGCCGAGATCTGCGGCATCGTCGATGGCCCTGTCAGCGCCGAGGTGGTGGCGCTCGATCACGCGACGATGATGCAAGAGGCCGAGGTTCTCAGGAAGATCGCCGACAATGTCTGCATCAAGGTGCCGCTGACGGTTGACGGCCTCAAGACCTGCAAGGCGCTGACCGGCGATGGCACGATGGTCAACGTGACGCTGTGCTTTTCGGCCAATCAGGCGCTCTTGGCGGCGAAGGCGGGGGCGAGCTTCATCTCGCCCTTCGTCGGGCGGCACGATGACAACGGCTTTGACGGGATGGACCTGATCGAGGACATCCGCCTGATCTACGACAACTACAACTTCGCCACCGAAATCCTTGTCGCCAGCGTGCGCCACACCGGGCATGTGTTGCAGGCGGCGAAGATCGGCGCGGATGTGATGACCGCGCCGCCCAAGGTGATCCTTGACCTTTTCAAGCACGTGCTGACCGACAAGGGCATCGAGGGCTTCATGGCCGATTGGGCGAGCACCGGGCAGAGCATCCTGTGACCGCTGCGCGGGGACTCACATGGTGAGCTTTCGCGGAGACGCGCAAATGGAGGACTGAATGGCTGACCAATCGCCGCTCGATCAGTTCAAGCAGGCGCTCACCGGCGCGTCGCGGGCGATCGCGCGCGATGCGGAGGTCGAGGTTGCCTGGAGCGCTGACGTGCCGGGGGCGGCGGGCAATCGCTTCCGCGTGCCGCTGCCAGGGCGCGATCTGCCCGCCGATCAGGTGCGCGAGGCGCGCGGCTTTGCCGATTCCTTCGCGCTGAAACTGCGGCACCACGACGCCGCGCTCCACGCCCGCTCGGCCCCGCCCGAGCCGGTCGCGCGGGCCTGCTACGATGCGATCGAGCAGGTGCGCTACGAGGCGCTGGGGGCGAACCGTTTCGGCGGCATCCGCGCCAATCTTGACGCCGCGACCGAATTGCGCACCGCGGGCGACAAGATCGTGCGCGCGCAGAATTCCGCCGAAGTCCCCTTGCAGACCGCGCTCGCGCTGCTGGTGCGCGAGGCGCTCACCGGGGAGGCGGTGCCCGCAAGGGCGCAGGGCGGGATCGAGCTGGTGCGCGATTTCCTTGAAGAAAAGGTCGGCGGCGATTTCGCCGCGCTCGCCGAGGCGATCGGCGACCAGCAGACCTTCCAGAAGCTTGCGCTCGATATCCTGCGCGAGCTTGACCTGACTCGCCCGACCGAGGCCCCCGACCAAAGCGACAGCGACGAAGCCGACGACGAGGACGGCCCCGACGACGAGAACGAGGGCGAGGACGACGCCGCCAGCGAAGGCGATCCGCAAAGCGCCGAAATGGCCGGCGACATGGCCGAGGGCGAGGGCGAGGGTGAGCAATCCTCCGACACCCAGACCGACAGCGACATGGCCGAAGGCGAACCCGGCGACGACAGCGACGCCGCCAACGCCCCGGTGCGCCCCAACCGTCCGCAGGGCGAAATCCCGGCCAGCGTCGACTACAAGCCCTTCACTACCCGTTTCGACGAGGAAGTCGCCGCCCCCGACCTGTGCGACGCGGAAGAGCTGGATCGCCTCCGGGCCTATCTCGACAGCCAGCTGACGGGCCTTCAGGGCGTGGTGACGCGGCTCGCCAACCGCTTGCAGCGCCGGTTGATGGCGCAGCAGAACCGCAGCTGGGATTTCGATCAGGAAGAGGGCGTGCTCGATGCCGCGCGGCTTTCCCGCGTGATCGTCTCGCCGGGCACCGCGCTCTCCTACAAGGTCGAGCGCGATGTCGAGTTCAAGGACACGATCGTCACGCTGCTGATCGACAATTCCGGCTCGATGCGCGGGCGGCCGATCAGCATCGCCGCGATCAGCGCCGACATTCTGGCGCGCACGCTGGAGCGCTGCGGGGTGAAGACCGAGATTCTGGGCTTCACCACCCGCGCGTGGAAGGGCGGGCAAAGCCGCGAGGCGTGGCTCGCCGATGGCAAGCCGCAGAACCCGGGGCGCCTCAACGATCTCAGGCACATCATCTACAAGCAGGCCGACGAACCGTGGCGCCGCGCGCGCCGCAATCTCGGGCTGATGATGCGCGAAGGGCTGCTGAAAGAGAACATCGACGGCGAGGCGCTGATCTGGGCGCACTCGCGCCTGCTCTACCGCCCCGAAGAACGCCGCATCCTGATGGTGATCAGCGACGGCGCGCCGGTGGATGATTCGACCCTGTCGGTGAACAGCGCGGGGTATCTGGAGGCGCACCTGCGCTCGGTGATCGAGTGGATCGAGAAGGTCTCGCCCGTCCAGCTGGTGGCCATCGGCATCGGCCATGATGTCACCCGCTATTATCGCCGCGCGGTGACGATCATGGATGTGGAGCAACTGGGCGGCACGATCATGGAGCAGCTGGCTGAGCTGTTCGAGGATGAGAAGGGCGTGAAGGGTCGGGGGCGGTGAGCTCCTGGTCGGTGCGATTGCTTGGCAAAAGCGACGCAGCGACCGTTGAGCAGGCATCCGATTTGTTCGACCATCCGGTCGATCCCGAGCAACTGCGCGCGTTCCTTTCCAGTGATCGCGATTTCCTGTGGTTCGCCTTTGCCGGTGAAGCAGCCATCGGTTTTGCCAGCGCAACAGTCATTCTTCATCCTGATTCTCGGCCTGTGCTGTTCCTGAACGAGATCGCAGTCGCAGACACAGCCCAGCGGCGCGGGGTAGGGCAAAGTCTGATGCAGGCCGCGATCGCCTTTGCAGACATGCAAGGCTGGCAATCGACCTGGGTTCTGGCCGAGCAGTCGGACGACCGCGCCATGGCCTTTTACCGCTCGTTGGATCCCCAAACCGAAGTGCAATCGGCCATGTTCGAATGGGATCACGATTGAACGGGGACCGACTCCCGCGGCCGTTTGGGCTGTTGATGGCCAACGCGTTTGCCCCGCTCACACAAAGTATGATATCTGCATACGCATGAGCAAACTCGAACGCATCACCGTCACCATGCCCGCCGAAATGGCCGCGAAGCTGCGCGCGGCGGTGGAGGAGGGTTCTTACGCCACCTCCAGCGAAATCGTGCGGGAGGCGGTGCGGGCGTGGGTCGACAAGGAGGAGCGGCGCGAGGCGGCGCTCTCTACGTTCCGTGCCGAGATTGAAAAGGGGCTGGCGGGCCCCTTCCGCGACGGTGAGACCGTGATGCAGGAACTGCGCGAATATGTCGCGAAGCTGGTGCAGGAACAGACCCACGACCAAGCTGCATGACATACCGTATCTCTGACGAGGCGCAGCGCGACCTCGCCGGTATCGGTCGGCATATTGCGCAAGATAATCCTGCGCGGGCTTTGTCGTTTGTCGATGAAATTACCGAGAAATTCCGTCTTGTGGCAGAGCGGCCCCTATCGTTTCCAGCGCGAGAGGAGTGGCACCCCGTATTGCGCTCGGCCTTGCATCGCCCCTACATCATCCTATTCCGCGTTGCCGATGATTGTGTCGAGATTGTGCGCGTCTTCCATGGCGCGCGAGATATTCCGAACCTTCTTTGAAAGCCCACCCCATGAACGTCACCGAAGCCGTCACCACCCGCCGCTCGATCCGCGCTTTTCTCGACAAGCCGGTCGATCTCGCCACCATCACCCGCGTGATGGACAAGGCGCGCTGGGCGGCTTCGGGGTGCAATTATCAACCGTGGGAGGCGGCCATCCTTACCGGACAGCCCTTGAAGGACCTTCAGGCCAAGCTCTCGACCACCCCGCCGCAGAAGGCGGAATACGACTGGACCGCGCCGGGGCAGGAGCCCGCCTACACCGCGCGGCTCCATGCCGTCTCTGCCGGCATGTTCGGCGCGATGGGGATCGCGCGCGAGGACGGGGCGGGGCGCATGGCGGCGATGATGAAGAACACCGTCAGCTTCGGCGCGCCCGCCGTCATGTTCGTCTATTTCCCGCGCCTGATGAAGGAGCCGCAGTGGTCGGATGTCGGCATGTGGCTCGCCACGGTTGCGCTGCTGCTGCGCGAGGAGGGGCTCGACAGCTGCTTTCAGGAATACATGGCGCTCTATGCCGATGTGATCCGCGAGCATCTCGGCATTGATCACGAACGCTACATGTTCTTCTGCGGCATGGCGATCGGCACCCGCGACCCGGAGGCCCCGGTGAACAACTTCGCGCGCGAGCGGGTGGCGCTGGCGGATCAGGTGAAGTTCATCGGGTTCGATTGAGGCGGCTTGCGCAGGCGTAGCGGATTGGGGCAAAGGCCCCGCGCATGACTGACGCACCGCTCAAGCTGTTCAACTCGCTCACCCGTCAACTTGAGGTGTTCGAGCCCGTCCACGCAGGCGAGGCGCGCGTCTACACCTGCGGGCCGACGGTCTACAACTACCAGCACATCGGCAACATGCGCGCTTACGTTTTCGCCGATACGCTGGGGCGGACGTTGCAATGGAAGGGCTACAGGCTCACCCACGTCGTCAACATCACCGATGTCGGCCACCTGACGTCCGACGCCGACGAGGGCGAGGACAAGATGGAGCGCATGGCGGCGCGCGAGGGCAAGAGCGCGTGGGACATCGCGCGTTTCTATCAGGAGGATTTCGAGCGCGATCTGGGGCGGCTCAACGTCCAGCCGAAACAGCACCCGCGCGCGACCGAATATGTCGAAGCGATGATCGCGTGGGGCAAGTCGATCGCCGACAAGCACTGCTACGAGCTGGAAAGCGGGCTCTATTTCGATGTCGCGTCCGTGGCCGATTATGGCAGGCTGGCGCGCGCCAGCACTGATGAGGGCGAGGGCCGCATCGAGGCGGTCGAGGGCAAGCGCAACGCTGCCGATTTCGCGATCTGGCGCAAGACCCCGCCCGGCGAGACGCGGCAGATGGAGTGGGATTCGCCCTGGGGTCGCGGCGCGCCCGGCTGGCATCTCGAATGCTCGGTCATGGGCGAGGCACTGCTCGGCTTTCCCTTCGACATCCACACCGGCGGGATCGACCACCGCGAGATCCACCACCCCAACGAGATCGCCCAGAATCAGGCCTATTGCTGCACGAACGGCCTCGACGATCCGCGCAATTCGGGCGCGAAGATCTGGATGCACAATAATTTTCTGGTGGAACGCTCGGGCAAGATGTCGAAGTCCTCGGGCGAGTTCCTGCGGCTGCAATTGCTGGTCGATCGCGGCTATCATCCGTTGGCCTACCGGCTGATGTGCTTGCAGGCGCATTACCGCTCCGAGCTGGAGTTCAGCTGGGAAGGGCTGGGCGCGGCGCTGACACGATTGAAGCGCATGGTGATGGCGGTCGAGGCGCTGAAAGCCGCGAGTCCCCGCGCAGGCGGGGACCTCGTGACCGATGGCGGGAGGCTCCCGCCTGCGCGGGAGCTCGCGACTGGCCCGCTCGGCGCCACAGTCACCGGCTTCGCTGCGGCGATGGCCGATGATCTGGCGACGCCGGTGGCGCTCACTGCGCTGGAGGAGGCGCTCGCGGCAAAGCGGGTCGATCCTGCGGCCAAGCTGGCGGTGGTGGCCGAGATGGACGCGGTGCTGGGCCTCAACCTGCTGAACCTCACCAGAGCCGACCTGCGCCTCCGGCCCAAGACTGCGACCATCACCGAACCCGAAATCGAAACCGCGCTTTGCAGTCGCAGGGAGGCGCGCGCCGCCAAGGACTTCGCCGCCTCGGACGCCATCCGCGACGAACTCGCAAGCGTCGGGGTCGAAGTGATGGACGGCGATCCGCTCGGGTGGGAGTGGCGGCTCGCCTAGCCTTTACGGGGCGGCGAAATGTGGGAGACCTGATGACCATCCTAGCCATTTCCGGCCTGATCCGGCCCATGCTCGAACACCGCCTGCCGCAAGGGCTTGATGTGCGCTGGTTCATGACCCGCGAGGAGGCGCTGGACGCCGTCGCCGAGGCCGAGATCGGCTGGTTCGACATGAACGATCAGGCCGCCATGGCCGAAACCCTGCGCGCGGCGAGGAAGCTCAAATGGCTGAACTCGATCTATGCGGGGCTCGATTTTCTGCCGATGGACGTGCTGATCGAACGCGGCATCACCGTCACCAACGGGGCGGGGATCAACGCCGTCACCATCGCCGAATATGTCGTGATGGGGATGCTCACCATCGCCAAGGGCTATCGCGAGGTCGTGCGCGCGCAGGAGCGGCGCGAATGGCTGCTCGATTCGCCCGGCAAGCGCGAACTGGCCGGATCGCGGGCGCTGCTGCTCGGCTATGGTGCGATCGGCAGGCTCATCCAGCCGCGGCTCGAGGCGTTCGGCGTAGAGGTCACCGTTGTGCGCCGCTCGGGCGGGGAAGGCACGCTGCGACCCGACAAATGGCGCGCTCGCCTCGGCGAATTCGACTGGGTGATCCTCGCCGTGCCCGCCACGCCCGAGACGCAAGCCATGATCGGGGCCGCAGAGCTTGCGGGCATGAAGCCGGATTGCGTCATCGTCAACATCGCGCGCGGCAGCGTGATCGATCAGCCCGCGCTCGTCGAAGCGTTGGAGGCGAAGGCCATCGGCGGCGCGTTCCTCGATGTCACCACCCCAGAGCCGCTGCCGCCCGACCACCCCCTGTGGGCGCTCGACAATGCCCATGTCACCATGCACCTGTCGGGCCGGGCGCAATCGAAGATGTTCCAGCGATCGGGCGACCGTTTCCTCGACAATCTCGCGAAATATCTGCGCGGGGAGCCTGTCGCCCCGGTGTTCGACCCGCGCCTCGGCTATTGATGCGGGGTGAGGGGGGCGCGTGCGCTCACCCCTCCTCCAGCAGCAGCAGCACGGCGGTGACCTCCAGCCGTTCCATCGCGCCGAAGCGGTGATCGACCTTGGTGATCGTGGCATCCGCCACGAGCTGGCCGGGCAGGGTGAATTCGTGATCGGGCAGGCGCTCGATCAGCTCCTCGCCCGCCGCCACGGCTTCTGCGCCGCAGAACTCCAGCACCACGGCGTGACGCGTGCCCGAAAAGGTGATCGAGGCCCAGGCCTTCTCCTCGTGCGAGAGGATGGTGCCGACCCCGCCGGTAAGCAGCAGCAGGGCGCTGCGAACCCGGTCCACCAGCGAGCGCCGCGCCCGCAGCGCGGCGGGCATGTCGAGCGGGAAGGGGGCCGACTTCACCTCGATCTGGTCGAAGGGCGCGTTGAGGTGGGCGAAGGGATCGCCGAGGCTGTCGGTGAGCATCAGGCCAGCTCCCTCGTCCGTTCGCCGGATCCGTCGGCATAGCCCTGCATCCAGGCGCGAGTGCGCAGCTCGGTCTCGCGGCGCGGGGTGCGGCCCATGCGCAGATCGAGCACGAAGCGCGGATCGTGGGCGGCGAGGCGCCCGAATTTGGTGGCCGGCATGGCATGTTCCCTCAGAAAGGTTTCGATGGTGCGAAGCAGCATGGTGGTGCGTCCCTGTTGGTTGCCGAGTCGAAGGTGAATCCATCGGACGAATCGCTCGACGTTCCTGATTTGTTTCACTGCTTTTCCTACTTGTCTAGGAAAAATCTTTCGTATAGGATGTTTCCATGTCCGAGCCCTCGCAAAGCGTCCGAGACCCCCTCGATGGCCCGCGTGCGCGACTGCTCGAATTGTCGCAGGCGCGGGGGGTGAGCCTCGCCGCCCTCTCGGAGCTGCTTGGGCGCAACCCCTCCTATCTCCAGCAGTTCATCCGCAAGGGTAGCCCCCGCAAGCTCGAGGAACAGGACCGCGCGACCCTCGCGCGGTTCCTCGGGGTGAGCGAAGAGGAGTTGCGCGAAACGAAGGATAATTCCTACGTAAAGCCCCTCAGGCGCCGCGACGGCGGGGAGTGGGTCGAGGTGCCCCGGCTCGATCTCGGCGCGGCAGCGGGGCCGGGGCGGCTGCCGGGCGGGGAGGCCGCCTTCGACACCTTCCGCTTCTCGCGCCGCTGGCTGGAAGAACAGGGCCTTGCCCGCGCCGAGCTTTCCGCGATCCGGGTCGAGGGGGATTCGATGGAGCCGCTGCTGAACGACGGCGACGAAATCCTCATCGACCGCAGCCCCCGCCCGTTCCGCGACGGCATCCATGTCGTCCGCCTCGGCGACACGCTGATGGTGAAGCGCGTCGCCAGCGCGGGACCGGGGCGCATCGCGCTGCTCTCGCAGAACCTCGCCTATCCGCCGGTCGAAGTCGCCGCCGAGGAGGTGGCGATCATCGGGCGGGTTGTGTGGAAGGGGGGGCGGGTTTAAATCGTTCAGCCATGACCGAACCGACCACACTTCCGCCCCAGATCCCCATGCGCGCCGCGATCATTCCGGTGACGCCGCTCCAGCAGAACTGCTCGCTGATCTGGTGCACCGCCACCGGCAAAGGCGCGCTGGTCGATCCGGGCGGGGATCTCGACAAGCTGAAGGAGGCCGTCGCCAAGGCGGGCGTCACCCTCGAAAAGCTGCTCGTCACCCACGGGCATCTCGACCATTGCGGGCAGACCGGGATGCTGGCGGACGAACTGGGCCTGCCCATCGAAGGCCCGCATGAGGATGACCGCTTCTGGATCGACCAGCTCGATGATGACGGCCCGCGCTGGGGCATGGTGGCGAAGAGCTTCACGCCCACCCGCTGGCTCCGGCATGGCGACACGGTGACGGTGGGCGAATTGAAGCTCGACGTGATCCACTGCCCCGGCCACACCCCCGGCCACGTGGTGTTCTTCCACGAACCCAGCCGCTTCGCGATTGTCGGCGACGTGCTGTTCCAGGGCAGCATCGGCCGCACCGATTTCCCGCGCGGCAATCATAAGTATTTGATCGATTCCATCACCCAGCGCCTCTGGCCGCTCGGCGAGGACGTGATGTTCATCCCCGGCCACGGCCCCACCAGCACCTTCGGCCGCGAGCGCAAGACCAATGCTTTCGTGTCGGACTATGCGCTGAGCTGAACCTCAGAGCACCCCGGCCGCCACCAGCGCCGCGACCACGGCGAGCCCCAGCAGCACCAGCATCGTCACCAGCGTGCCGACCATCCGGCCCCAGCCCCAGTTGCCGCCGTCCATGCCGAAGCCGTGCAGCACCCTGCCGATCATATAGGCCGCCGCGACCAGACCCAGCCACCAACTGCCCCGGCCTGCCAGTTCGATCGCGCCGATCAAGGCGAGCACAAAAGGCGTGTTCTCGACGAAGTTCGCCTGCGCCCGCATCCGGCGTTGCAGGCTGTCGCTCCCGCCGTCGCCGACGCTGATCGACAGCGCGCGCCGGACTGCGCCGATGCGGATCGAAAGCCAAAGGTTGAGCACGGCTGCTGCTGCCGCCGCCGCGAGCGTTACCGGAAGCATTATCATGGATGGGTTCCCCTCGTTGATGCTCTCCCGTGCTAGGGTGTGCGCTCGCGGGTTGCAACGCGCGAATTTTCCGCTATAGCGCCCGCCTTCCCGCCGCTGCTGGCCAAGGAATGTGCGCATGAGCCTCGCGCTTGTGCGTCAGCGCTCCTTGCCGTAAGGGCGGCCTTCGAGAATCGCAGGCGCACCCATTGGATCGGTGGTGGCGCGCACGTAGTTTATTTGAGGAATTGGTGCCGCCATGGCTGTCCCCAAGAGAAAAGTTTCGCCTTCCCGTCGCGGCATGCGGCGTTCGCACGATGCCTTGAAGGTCGAGGCGTTTCACGAATGCCCCAACTGCGGCGAGCTGAAGCGTCCGCACAATATTTGTGGCCATTGCGGCTATTATAACGGGCGTCAGGTTGTCGCCGTCGGCTGATCGCCGCTGGCCCTGACGATAGACCGGAGATGAGCGCCATGAGCCTGCCCCGTATCGCTGTCGATGCGATGGGCGGTGATGAAGGCGTGCGCGTGATGGTTGAGGGCGCAGCGCTGGCGCGCCGTCAGCACGACAAGTTCAAGTTCCTGCTGGTGGGCGATGGCGCGCGGATCGAAGCCGCGCTCGATAACCACCCGAACCTGCGTGCGGCCTCGGAAATCCTGCACTGCGACGATGTGGTCGGCGGGGACGAGCTCCCCAGCAAGGCGCTCCGCCGCGCCAGAACCACGTCGATGGGCTGCGCGGTCAATGCGGTGAAAACCGGCGACGCAGGCGCAGCGGTCAGCGCGGGCAACACCGGCGCGCTGATGGCGATGAGCAAGCTTGCGCTGCGCACCATGCCGGGGATCGACCGCCCGGCGCTCGCCGCGATCATGCCGACCTTGCAATCGCACGACGTGGTCATGCTCGATCTGGGTGCCAACACCGAGGCCGATGCGCGGAACCTCGTCCAGTTCGCGGTGATGGGCGCGGCCTATTCGCGGATCGTCAACGGCTTCGACAGGCCGGTGGTGCGCCTGCTCAACATCGGCACCGAGGAGATCAAGGGCACCGAAGCGCTGCGCGATGCGGCCGCGATGCTCACCACCGCCTCGGCTGGCGATGGCCTTGCGCTCCAGTTCGACGGCTTCGTCGAGAGCGACAAGATCAACCGCGGCGAGACGCACGTGGTCGTCACCGATGGCTTTTCGGGCAATATCGCGCTGAAGGCGATCGAGGGTTCGGCGCGCTTCGTCACCGATCTGCTCAAGCAGGCCTTCACCTCCTCGCTGCGCTCCAAGATCGGCTTCCTCGTCTCGCGCCCGGCGACCGAGCTGCTGCGGCATCATCTTGATCCCAACAACCACAACGGCGCGGTCTTCCTCGGGCTGAACGGGGTGGTGGTGAAGAGCCACGGCAGCGCCACCGCCAAGGGCGTTGCCCATGCCGTGGCGGTGACCGCCCGGCTGCTCGAAAACAAGCTCACCGAGCGGATCGCGCAGGACCTTGCGCGCCTTGGCGAACGCGCGCTGGGCCAGAACGGCCGCGCCGCGACGCCGAGGGACAACGAGGCGCCCACGTGACCACAGCGCGCGCGGGCGGATCGCGATTGCTCGGCACCGGTTCGGCTCTGCCGCGCCGGATCGTGACCAATGCCGAACTGGCGGAGATGGTCGACACCTCGGACGAATGGATCACATCGCGCACCGGCATCCGCCAGCGCCATGTCGCCGGTGACGATGAGACCACCTCCAGCCTTGCCATCGCTGCCGCCCGCGCCGCACTGGCGGATGCCGGGGTCGAGGCGTCGAGCATCGGGCTGATCGTGCTCGCCACTGCCACGCCCGACCACACCTTTCCCGCCACGGCCACCAAAGTGCAGGCCGCGCTCGGTTGCAACGGCGGGATCGCCTTCGATGTCTCGGCGGTGTGCTCGGGCTTTCTCTATGCCCTGAGCGTGGCCGATTCGCTGCTGAGAACCGGCATGGCCAAGCGCGCGCTGGTGATCGGCGCGGAAACCTTCAGCCGCATTCTCGATTGGGAAGACCGCACCACCTGCGTGCTGTTCGGCGATGGGGCGGGGGCGGTCGTGCTTGAGGCGCCTTCGGGCGAACCGGGCGGCAAGGATGCGCCGGGCATCCTCGCCTCGCGGCTTCATGCCGACGGCGCGCAGCACGATCTGCTCTATGTCGACGGCGGCCCCTCGACCACGCAGACCGTTGGCCATGTGCGGATGCGCGGGCCGGAGGTGTTCCGCCACGCGGTCGTCAATCTTTCCGACGTTCTCAAGGAAGTGCTTGAGGCAACAGGTATTTCCGCCGATGCGATCGACTGGGTCGTGCCGCACCAGGCCAATGCCCGGATCCTCGATGCGACTGCGAGGAAGCTCGGCATTGCGCCCGAAAGGGTGATTGTCACCGTGCAGGATCACGCCAATACCTCAGCGGCTTCGGTGCCGCTGGCGCTCGATATCGCGCGCAAGGACGGGCGGATTCGCGCTGGCGATCTGGTGATGCTGGAGGCGATGGGTGGCGGCTTCACCTGGGGTGCCAGCCTCATCCGGATGTGATCGGGCGGGCGGCTGTCTGACCTTGCCGCTAACACAATTGCTGAAAACTCCAGGCCCGGCGCGGCATCGCTTTGCAAAGGCGCGAGAAAAATCGTAAGCAACGGGTCTTCTCTCGGGTCGCACCGCGAAGGAGAATTCGCATGATGCGTTCGGTTGGGACTTTGACCCGCGCCGATCTGGCTGAAACCATCAATCGCAAGATGGGCTTCAGCCGGGCCGAGTCGCTCGATCTGGTTGAGGCGATCTTGGCCAAGATGAGTGACGCCCTTGTGCGGGGCGAGAATGTGAAGATTTCGGGCTTCGGCAGCTTCGTGCTGCGCGACAAGAACGAAAGGATCGGCCGCAATCCCAAGACGGGGATCGAGGTGCCGATCACGCCGCGCCGGGTGATGACCTTCCGCGCGAGCCAGCTGCTCAAGGAACGGATTGCCAAAGGGTGATCCGCACAAGGTGAGGCCAGATGACCGGGTTCGATGACGGCAAGGAAGAGAGCGCGCTGCGCACCATCGGCGAAGTCAGCGAAGCGCTCGGCATCCGGCCTCACGTGCTCAGATACTGGGAGGCGCAGTTCCCGCTGCTGAAGCCGCTGAAGCGCAGCGGCGGGCGGCGCTACTATCGCGCCGAGGATGTCGAGCTGGTCAGGACGATCGACCGGCTGGTGAACCGCGAGGGCTATACCCTTAAGGGTGCCGAGGCGGTGCTGCGCGCCGCTGGCAAATCCCCCCTCGACCGCCGCAAGGATGATCGCCGCAGTGGCGACCGCCGGGCCGATGCCGAGCCCGGCGTTGTGCCGGGGGTGCGCATTGCCGTGGCCGAAGGGCCAGACACGGCCGAGATCATCGCCGGGCTGAAGGCGGTGCGCGCGCGGCTCGCGGCGGCGCTGGAGGTGTAGGCCTACTCCGCCGCCAGCAGCGCGGCTTCGCCGAGGTCGACGCTGACCAGGCGCGAGACGCCTTTTTCGGCCATCGTCACTCCGAACAATCGGTGCATCCGGCTCATCGTCACGGCGTTGTGGGTGACGATCAGGTAGCGCGTGGTGGTGGTGCGGACCATCGAATCAAGCAGGTCGCAGAAGCGTTCGACATTGGCATCGTCCAGCGGCGCGTCGACTTCGTCGAGGACGCAGATCGGGGCGGGGTTTGTGAGGAACAGCGCAAAGATCAGCGCGGTCGCGGTCAGTGCCTGCTCGCCGCCCGACAGCAGCGACAAGGATTGCAACCGCTTGCCCGGCGGCTGGGCATAGATTTCGAGCCCCGCCTCCAGCGGATCGTCGGAATCGACCAGCGCCAGATGCGCCTGCCCGCCCTCGAACAGGCGGGTGAAGAGCACGCGGAAATGCTCGTCCACCGCCTCGAAGGCAGCGCGCAGCCGTTCGCGGCCCTCGCGGTTGAGGCTGCCGATGGAGCCGCGCAGCCGCGCGATCGCCTCGACCAGTTCGGCCTGCTCCTCGGCGGATGAGCCATGCTCGGCCTCGATCCGGGCAAGCTCGGCGGCGGCGACGAGATTGACCGGGCCGATCCGCTCGCGCGCGGCGGCGAGTTTCTCAAGCTCGGCGGATTCCGCAGAGGCCGGTGCAAGGTCGTTCTCGTCGAAGCCGAAGCGTTGGCCCAGCAGCGGCGGGGGACACTGGAAGCGCTCGCCCGAGATGCGGGCCATTTCGGCGCGCCGCAGTTCCTCGTTCTCGGCGCGCGCGGCGAGGCTCGCGCGGCTCTCGCGTGCCTGCGCCAGCCCTTCGGTGGCCTGCGCCAGCGCGCTATCGGCGGCACGGCTGCGCGCGTCGGCCTCGCGCATCACCGCGTCGGCGGCGGCGAGTTCCTCGGCGAGGCGGGTGCGGGTGGCCTCGCCCGCCTCGATCTCGGCGGCCAGCATTGCGGGCCGCCCGGCATGGACGGCGTGTTCCTCCGCGATCTCGGCGAGGCGGCGGGTGGTCTCGGCCATGCGCCGTTCGGCATCGGAGGCGCGCGCCTGCCATCCGGCATGGTCTGCCG
>Ga0208370_100243_pt1 | contig 16394 bp, 11 predicted proteins | sample Subbio12Jun_QV11_FD_184822 | JGI IMG/M metagenome (GOLD analysis project Ga0208370, IMG submission 184822) | Serpentinite rock and fluid subsurface biosphere microbial communities from McLaughlin Reserve, California, USA -CR12Jun_QV11 (SPAdes) | ecosystem: Environmental > Terrestrial > Deep...
CCGCGGCTCGCCCACCACCGTCGCGTACGCGTTGCCGCGGCGTGCTCGCGAGGCCGATACGCCGCGGTTCGCCGCGACCTTCGCATTCTCGTTGCCGCTGCGAACTCGCGATCCCGATCCGCCGTGTCCGATCCGCGCCGCGCCCGTGGGCCATGGGGATCGCAGGAGGCGCACATGGGCGAGTGGTCATCGCTCAGCGATCACTGATCGCTGATGGCCGCGAGCGCCAGCCGCGCTGCGGCTGGCCGGAAAGCGCCGTCCGGCGACTGCGGAGCGGGACGCGTAGCCGTCGCCGGCCGCGACCCCATGGACCACGAAGGCAGGCGCGCCCGGGACGATACCGCTATCCCTCGAGGTCGGTCTCGATGAAGGGCTGGGCGTGGTGCTTGGCGCGGCGCTTGGCCGCCGCAGCCGCGCTGGCCACCCGCTCGGCGCCGGCGCTGCTGCCGGGGGGCACCACCACCACGCCGATCGACAGCGTGGTCAGCGGGAAGAAGCTCATCCGGCCCTGGCGGTCCTCGGCCTCGATGCCGCCGCGCGCCACGTCGGCGGCGTCGAACAGGGTCTTCGCCGACTCGTTGAATTCGGCGACGATGGCCCGGCAGCGCTCGCGCCAGTCGCCGCTCTGGAACACCACCACGAAGTCGTCGCCACCGACGTGGCCGAGGAAGTCGCTGCGCGGGTCGGTCTGCTCGCGCAGGGTGTGGGCGAGGCGCTGGATCATCGCGTCGCCGCGGAAATAGCCGTACTGGTCGTTGAACGGCTTGAAGTGGTTGAGGTCGGCGTAGGCCACGGTGAAGCCGATGCCGGCCTCGAGCAGGCGCTCGAGGTGCAGGGTAATCGGGATGTTGCCGGGCAGCAGGGTGAGCGGGTTGGCGTAGCGTGCCGCCTCGACCCGCATTTCGGAGATCCTCCGCACCAGCGATTCGCCGGTGCCGAGGGCCTGGTAGCGGCCCTGCCGGGTGATGACGAAACCGTCGGTGAGGTAGCGCTGGTCCTCGCCGCGCAGCACGTCCAGCAGTTCGCCGATCGGCGTGCCGGCCTCGCAGCACAGCGGCGCGGGATGCATGAACTCGGTGCAGGGCTTGCGGCCGAAGATCTCGCGGGCGAAGGGTTGGGCGATGCGCTCCATGAACACCCGGCGGTTGATCAGCCCGATCGGCCGGCCTTCCTCGTCGACCACCGCCAGCGCGTGCAGGCGCTCGTTCTGGCGGAAGCAGTCGGCGGCCGCTTGGTTGCTGGTGTCCGGGGTGAGCGCCGGGGCGTCGATCCGCAGCAGGTCCACCACCAGTTCGCGGGCACCGATCACCGGCGAGCGGGTGGGCGGCACCGGCAGGCGCCGCGGCAGGCTGCGGACGCGCTCCTCCGGCAGGGCCACGAGCGGTGTCCGCGCCGGTCGCGCCAGGGCGTAGCCCTGGCCGCAACGGATGCCGAGGTCGCGCACCAGGGCGAGGTCGTCCTCGAGTTCGATGCCCTCGGCGATCAACTCGGTGCCGAACTCCTCGGCCACCTGCATCAGGGCGCGGACGATGGCGAGCTGGCGGGCGTTGGCCGCCATGCCGTGGATGATGCTGCGGTCGAGCTTGACGTATTCCGGCCCCAGCACCTGCCACAGGCTGAAGTTGGAATGCCCGCTGCCGAAGTCGTCGAGCGCCAGCTGGGCGCCGAAGGCGCGCAACTGCCGCACCGGCCCGGCCAGGGCCTCGATGTCAGCGACGATGTCGCGCTCGGACAGCTCCACCACCACCCGCGACGGATCGATGCCGGACGAACGGAACAGTTCCAGCACCCGTTCCATCGACAGGGCCGGGTCCATGAGGGCGGTGGCGCTCAGGTTGAGCAGCAGGCGGCCGTGCGCCGGCGCGAAGCCGAAACCGCGCAGCACGCGGCGGGCCGCCAGCAGTTCGACTTCGCCCAGTCGCCCCTCGGCGCGGGCGAGGTCGAACAGGGCGAGCGGCGGCACCGGCGGATCGGCCTCGACCCGGATCAGGCCCTCGTGGGCGGTGATCGCGAAATCGGCGAGGCGAACGAGCGGCTGGTAGACCGGATAGAGGCCGCCGGGGACGAGCAAGCGATCAAGCCGGCTCGACCCGGGCAGTACGACCTCGTTCGGGATGGCGGACATGGCGGGCGCTCGACGGACCGCAGGCGGCGGCCACGGCCGCCGGGAGTCCAGCCTCCGGGGCGGCCATGAAGCCTTGGTGACAAGCCGGGAACCCGCTCACGCATCGACGACGCGGTCCCGCCCGGCGTGCTTGGCGGCGTAGAGCGCGGCATCGGCGCGTGCCAGCGCCACCTCCGGCGGCTCGTCCTGGGCCCAGGCGGTGAAGCCGATGCTGACCGTCATCGTCCCCGGCTCCAGGCCCTCGCCGCCGGCCGCCACCGCGGCACGGATGGCCTCGCCGAGCAGGGCGAGGTCGCGTGGGCCACGGCCTTCGGCGAGCACCACGAACTCCTCGCCGCCGTAGCGGTAGACCCGGCCCACCGTGTCCGGCACGGCGCGTTCGAGGACGCCAGCCACGGCCGCCAGGACCCGGTCGCCCTCGAGGTGGCCGAGGCGGTCGTTGACCGCCTTGAAGCGGTCGACGTCGACCAGCAGCACGCCGAGCGGCGTGGCGGTCCGGGCCGCGGCGCGCTGGGCCATGGCCTCGTTGAAGCTGCGGCGGTTGAGGCAGCCGGTCAGGGCGTCGCGCTCGCCCAGCTCGCGCAGCATCGCGCCGGCGCGCTCCTCCAGCAGGGCGTAGGTGGTGACGAAGCAGACCAGCAGGCCGTAGACGCTGGCGAAGCGGACCACCTCGATCAGCGGCGCGTGCGTGGACGCCAGCGCCACGGTGCCGAGGCCGAACAGCAGCATGGCGGCCAGCGCCAGCCAGGCGCGGAACAGGAACACCGCCACCGGCGGGAACAGGTAGCCCCAGTGGTGCAGCGGGTGGTCGTTCCACCAGCCGAAGCCGACCGTGAACACCAGCAGGCCGAGGATGGTGGCGAAGAAGCCCGGCACCCCGTAGCGCCGCGGCAGCAGGAACAGGGCGACGAGGCTGAGGGCGTTCAACGCGAACACGATCCAGGCCAGCCGCGCGGTTTCCTCGATGCCGAGCCGGGTGTTCAGGATGCCGAGCGCCAGCATCAGTGCCGAGACCAGCACGACCAGCACCAGCGCGACCCGCCAACGCAGCAACTCCCGCTCGCGGGCGTAACTCGATGGGTGCCTCTCCATGCCGGCTCCTCCCTGGCTGCGGGCAGCGTAGCGCCTCGGCGGCGGGTGGAAAAGGAAGGCCCGCCTCGCGGCGGGCCCTCCTGCGGAACCGGTGCGCGTGTCCCGCGCCGGGCTCAGCTGTCGCGGTGCGCCAGCGCCATGAACTCGCGGGCGTTGCCGGTGGTCCGGGTCAGCAGGCTCACCACCACGATCGACAGCAGCGCCACCGGCACGCCGTAGAGCGCCGGGTTGCCGAGCACGCGGATACCAAACACCTCCGGCACGCCGCCGAAGCGGGCGAAGGTGAACACCAGCGACACCACGAGGCCCACCACCAGGCCAGTGATCACGCCTTCCTTGGTCAGGCCCTTCCACCAGACCGAGAGGATCAGCACCGGGGCGAAGGTGCTGGCGGCGATGCCGAAGCACATGGCGACCAGGATGGCGACGTTCTGGTCCTTGAGCCAGACCGAGGCGGCGAGCGCGATCACGGTGAGCACCACGGCGCCGAGCTTGGCGAACACCAGGCGCTCGCGGTCCGAGCTCTGCGGCCGCAGCACGCCGGCGTAGACGTCGTGCGAGAGGCTGGTGGTCATCGAGATCAGCAGGCCGACCGCAGTGCTGAGCATGGCCGCCATGGCGCCGGCGGCGATGATGCCGAGCACCACCTCGCCGCCCAGCTCCATGCCGAGCAGCGGGATCGCCATGTTGGTGGCGCGGCCGCGCTCCCCGGCCGCCAGCATCTGGATCAGCTCGTCGTAGAGGATCATCATCGTGGCGAAGCCGACGAACAGCACGGCGATGTAGAACACCGCGAGGCCGAGGATGGTGATCTGGGCGCCCTTCTTGGCGTCCGTGGCGTCCTTCACGGTGTAGAAGCGGATCAGGATGTGCGGCAGGCCGGCCACGCCGAGCAGCAGGCCGAGCACCAGGCTCAGCTGGTTCCAGATGTCCGGCACGGCAACACCCGGGGTGAGCGCGTTGGGCAGGTCGGCGAAGCCCTGCCGCACCGCCTCGGCCAGCACGAAGGGGCCGTGCGCGGCGCCTTCGGCCGGCGGCGGCACCACGACCTGGCCGATCACCTTGGCGGCCTCGGTCGGCGGCACCGTGTCCATGGCGTGGGCGACGATGGAAAGCGGGTTGCCACCGAAGTAGAGCGCGGCCGCCATCACGAACAGCAGCAGCATGGCCACCAGCAGGATGATGCCCTGCACCGCCTGGTTGTAGGTGGTGCCCATCATGCCGCCGAGGATCACCATCAGGCCCATGACCACGGCCGAGACCACCACCGTCACCATGTAGTCCCAGCCCAGCAGCAGCTCGAACAGGTGGCCGGCGCCGACGATCTGCGGCACCAGGTAGAGCGTGCCGATGACCACGGTGGTGAACATGGCGAGGAACTTCAGGCTGCGGCCGCCGAAGCGGCCGATCAGCACATCGCCGACGGTGAACTTGCCGGAGCTCTTGAGCGGCCCGGCCAGTGCGACGAGCACGAAGATCCAGGCGCCGAAGAAGCCGATCGCCACCCACCAGCTGTCGACGCCGGCCAACGCGATGGCACCGGCCACGCCGAGGAAGCTGGCGGCGCTGCAGTAGTCGCCGAACATGGCCCAGCCGTTGAGCCGGGGCGAGATCTTGCCGCCGGCGACGTAGAAGTCCTTGGTGCTGCTGGTGAACCGGCGGCCCCACCAGCTGATGTAGATCACCGCCGCCAGGCTGATGGCGAGGATGGTGAAGGCAATGGGATTGTCCATGGTCAGCTCCCCTTGTCCTGGGCGAGGCACAGGCGGGTGACGACGATGCCGACCACGAACACCAGCAACCCGGTGTAGATGGCGAGCGGCATGCCGAGGATCTCGATGCCGGCGATGTGGGCGAAGGTGGGTGTCGCGATCATCGCGGCGGTGAAGTACATGGCGCAGAAGGCGAGCAGCAGCTTGATCGCCGTACCCCGCTTGCGCTTGATGGCGTCCGCGTCGGCGCCGTCGGCGGCGGCCAGCGGTTGCCCTTCGTTTGGCGTGCTCATGGGTTCCCCTTTCAGAAGTTGTAGCGGACGTGGAAGTGCAGGCGGGACAGGTCGCCCTCGTTGCCGTTCTCCAGCCAGCGGCGGCCGAGCCGGCCTTCCAGGCCGACGTCGATGCGCGGGTGCGGGCTGTAGATCAGGTTGGCGGCCACCGAGCCGACCCGCTCGATGGCGCCGCCACCGGCCAGCAGCGGGTCGTTGTCGAAGAACGAGGCCGAGGCGTAGAGGTTGGTGCGCAGCTTCGGCGAGACCACGTGGCGCCAACCGGCGAACACCGCCTGGGTATCGACTGCCTCCAGCCGGCCGCCGTCGAGGATGGCGTCCGGGCCAATGGCGATGCCGATGTAGCGGCTGATGCCACGGCCCACGGTGACACCGTAGCGGAGGTCGTTGGCGGGGTTGATGATCTGCCGGCCGGTCAGCGAGAGGCCGAAGCCGGTGCTGGCGTCGTCGATGCCGGTGGTGGTCTGGTGGCGCAGCTCGCGCAGCAGGCCGGCGACGCTGACGTGGCCCCAAGGGCCGCGGTGGGTCCAGCGCGCGGTCAGGTCGGGCAGGCGGTTGTCGTCGCTGCTGATGCGGGCGAAGTTGCCACCGCGCGGGCTGAACACCGTCTCCGGGTTCTCCAGCGCCAGCGACCAGGCCCCCTGCGTGTAGCGCAGCTGCGGCTGGCGCACGAACACCGTGGCGTCGGTGGCGCCGATCAGGTCGATGCTGTCGATGAGCGAGGCCGGATCCTGGAAGTTGCTCCAGTTCTGGCCGACCATCCAGCGCCCCCAGCTCGCCCAGGCGTGGCGCACGGTGACGCCGTAGGTGTTGGTCGCCATCTCGGTGCCGAGCGCCGAACCGAACAGATCGAGTTCGAGGTAGGCGCGCAGCGGGGTGCCGTCCTCCAGCGAGGCGTCGCTGCTGAACCAGAGGCGCGAGAACAGCGCGCTGGCGTCGAGGTCGTAGCCCTCGTCCGGCCCGCCCACCGGGATGGCGCCCGGCACGTAGAGCAGCCGCGCCACGCCGCCGTCGGGCAGTTCGCCGCCGTCGGTGGCGGTGGCCACCGCCTCCATCTTGATGAAGCCGCCGAAGGAGAAGCGGGTGCCGGGGAAACCGGCGGTGTTGATCGGCGTGGACTGGATGGCCGGCGCTGCCGGGGCGGCCGCGGGCGTCGCGGCAGCCGGTGCCGGTGGCGCGGCGGCGGCGCGCTGCTGTTGTTCGGCCTGCAGGGCGGCGATCACCGCCTCCAGCGCGGCGACGCGGGCCTCGAGGGCCTGTTCACGGGCGCTGGGCGGGGCCTCGGCGGTGGCCTGCGCGAACGCGGAAAGCGGCAGCAGGCTGCCGGCCATGAGCAGGCCGGTGGCGATGGACGAGGCGTGGTTGGGCTTGCGTGGCATTCGGATCTCCCCTTCCGATCGGGACGATTCCCGATGCGGCAGGCTCCGCCGCCGCCACCGGCATGACCATTCGCCTTTGGTCGAAGCCGCGCCCGCCTGCGTCTAAAGTCGAAGGTCAGGGCCGTGCCCGTCACCGCACACTGGCCGTATCGCCCGAAGGAGCCGTCCATGACCTCGCCCGCCGACCGCCTGCCCGTCCCCGCCGACTTCGCCGCGCGCGCCCATTACGACGCCCCGCGGCTGGCCGAGGCCCGCGCGCTCGCCGAGCGCGACCCGAACGCCTGGTGGCATTCGCTGGCCGCGAGGCTCGACTGGTCGCGGCCGCCGACCGAGGCCGGCGACGTCAGCTTCCACGCCGAGGATTTCCGCATCCGCTGGTACGCCGACGGCGAACTCAACGTCGCCGCCAACTGCCTCGACCGCCAGCTCGCCGCGAACGCGGACAAGACGGCGATCCTCTGGGAGCCCGACGACCCCGCCGAAGTGGCGCGGCGTATCAGCTACCGGGAGCTGCACGCCCGCGTCTGCCGGCTCGCGCACGCGCTGACGAATCTCGGCGTGCGGCGCGGCGACCGCGTCACGATCTACCTGCCGATGATCCCCGAGGCCGCCGTCGCCATGCTGGCCTGCGCGCGCATCGGTGCCGTGCACTCGGTGGTGTTCGGCGGCTTTGCCGCCAATGCCGTGGCCGACCGCATCGCCGACTGCGGCAGCCGGCTCGTCATCACCGCCGACGAGGCCCGCCGCGGCGGCCGGCGCATCCCGCTCAAGGCCACGGTGGACGCGGCACTCGCCCTGCCCGGCACCACCTCGGTGGAGACCGTGCTGGTGGTGCGCCACACCGGGGCCGCGGTGCCGATGCAGATGCCGCGCGACCGCTGGTACGAATCCGTCGTCGACGGCCAGCCCGACCGCCACGAGGCCCCGGCGATGAACGCCGAGGACCCGCTGTTCATCCTCTACACCTCGGGCTCCACCGGAAAGCCCAAGGGCGTGCTGCACACCTCGGGCGGCTACCTCGCCTGGGCGAGCTGGACCTTCCACGCGGTGTTCGACCACCGCGACGACGACGTGTTCTTCTGCACCGCCGACGTCGGCTGGATCACCGGCCACAGCTACCTCGTCTACGGCCCGCTCGCCAACGGCGCCACCAGCCTGATGTTCGAAGGCGTGCCGACCTGGCCCGATTCCGGCCGCCTGTGGGACATCGTCGACCGCCACGGCGTCACCATCCTCTACACCGCGCCCACCGCCATCCGCGCCCTGATGCGCGACGGCGACGCCCCGGTGAAGGCGCGCAGCCGCAAGAGCCTGCGCCTGCTCGGCAGCGTCGGTGAGCCGATCAACCCCGAGGCCTGGCGCTGGTACCACCGCGTGGTCGGCGACGAACGCTGCCCGGTGGTGGACACCTGGTGGCAGACCGAGACCGGCGGCATCTTGATCGCGCCCCTGCCCGGCGCGACGCCCATGAAGCCCGGCTCCGCCACCCTGCCCCTGCCCGGCATCCGCCCCGCCCTGGTCGACGCCGAAGGCCGGATGCTGGAGGGCGCCACCAGCGGCAACCTCGTGCTGCTGGGCTCGTGGCCGGGGCAGATGCGCACCGTGTTCGGCGACCACCGCCGCTTCATCGAGACCTACTTCAGCACCTACCCCGGCCTGTACTTCACCGGCGACGGCTGCCGCCGCGACGAGGACGGCGACTACTGGATCACCGGCCGCGTCGACGACGTCATCAACGTCTCCGGCCACCGCATCGGCACCGCCGAGGTGGAGAGCGCGCTGGTGGCGCACCCCGCGGTGGCGGAGGCGGCCGTCGTCGGCTTCCCGCACGAGCTGAAGGGCCAGGGCATCTACGCCTACGTGACCCTGAAGGCCGGCCTCGAGGCCGGCGAGGCCCTGCTCGCCGAGCTGAAGCAGCAGGTGCGCCGCGAGATCGGCGCCATCGCCCAGCCCGACCACGTGCAGTTCGCCCCCGGCCTGCCGAAGACCCGCAGCGGCAAGATCATGCGCCGCATCCTGCGCAAGATCGCCGAGGCCGGCGACGTGGCACCCGCGCCGGAAGCCCTGGGCGACACCAGCACGCTGGCCGACCCGGCGGTGGTGCAGCAGCTCGTCGAGGGGCGGCGGCGCTGAGGCACTGGGCAGGCCGCCCATACACAAGGCTGCCTTGCGTACGGTCCGGGCTTGCCGGACATATGCTCGCCAGCCTTGAGTATGGCGAGAACGGCAGCAGAGCCGGTCCCTTCCGGCTTGCGAAGCCGTCAAAAAGGGCTTGACGCAGGAGGTGTCGGTCGCTAACGTTCGCGGCAACACACCCGCCACACGTCTTGGTTTCGACCAAGGTTCTGCGCAAGCAGACGTGCAAAAGGCGGGTTTTTTACGTCTGGAGTTTTTGATGAGCAAGGTTGCTTTCACAAAAGTGGCGTCCACGCCGGCCCAACTCCTGCAGAAATGGGTGTCGAGGGGGCTCGTGGTGGCACCCGGCACCGAGCAGAACGCGCTGAACTATCTGACGTATGTAGGCGCCTACCGGCTCAAAGGCTATTGGCACCATGAGGTGCACACCTCAACGAAACACTTTCCTCCGGGCCGAAGCTTCGAAGACATCGTGCATCGGTATGAGATGGATCGCGAGCTGCGCGCACTGACCGCCGCGGCTGTCGAGAGGCTTGAGGTGGCCGTGAGGGCCGTCATGGCCAACTATCTGAGCGTCAGGCATGGACCGCACTGGTTCTTGCAGCAAAGCATCTTCAAGCCGAATCGGGAATGGGGCATGGGCCACCTCATCCGGAAGATTGAAGACGAGGTCCACCGGTCGAAGGGCAGGCGCTTCGTCGAGCACTACTTCAAGAACCACGACGATCCTTACCTGCCGCCCAGCTGGTCGGTGAGTGAATGCGTCACGTTCGGTCTGTGGTCGAGAACGTTCGCCATTCTCCGCGATCCGAATGACCGGAAGGCGATCTCGAAGCGATTCAACGTGGACACCACCGAAGTCTTCGAATCGTGGCTGCACACGCTGACGGTGATGCGAAACATCGTTGCCCACAACGGCCAGATCTACCGCACGAAGATCCATGTGTCGCCATCGAACTACAAAGCGAAACAGCTGACGTTCGCGGACAGGCAATCGTTTTATGCGACGGCCACGGTGATCCACTACATGCTCCACCATGCGGGTCTACCCAACACTTGGAAAGCGGACATCGCCGCTCTCTTCTCGAAGCACCAAGCGTCGGTGAAGCTTCAGGATTTCGGGTTCCGGCCAGGCTGGTCTTCCGCGGCCGGATGGTAGGAACGAAGCGGGCAGGCGAGGCCTCGATGACGAGCCCACCATCAATGCATGAATCGCCAGCCAGCATCGGCAGAGCGCTCGACCCGCCCCACCGCCACCAGCATCGCCAGTAGCGCCGGCAGGCGCTTCTTCCACGGCCCGCGGGCGGTAAAGCGCGCGGCGATCTCGTCCATCGTCATCGGCGCGCGGTGCGCGGCCAGCAGCTCGGCCACCGCGCGCACCTGCGCCACCGGCTCCTTCGGCCAGGGCGTGGGCTTGAGGGCGGGCACGGCCGGGGTGCCGGGCTCGTCACCGTCGGTGGCGTCCTCGTCGCGGCCGGTGTCGATCTCGGCCTGCGCCGGTGCCGGCTGCGCCGCCGGGTTCTGGAACTCGGGCCGCAGCCAGCGCACCAGCCCGCGGGCCTCCTCCGCCGCGCGCTCGGCGTTCAGCGCCACCAGCCGCTCCAGCACGGCTTCCTCGAAGGCGCGCCTGGCGTCCTCGTGGCTCTGGCCCTCGGCCGGGGCCTCGTTGCCGTGCGCCACGCGAAGCCAAGGCAGCAGGTCGGCCCAGCCGTAGGCGGCGAGCACCGCGGCATCGATCTCGTCATGGATCTGCCGCAGCACCGACACCAGGCCCTGCTCGTGGATGACGCGCTCCTTGGGCGACAGCGGCTCGCCGCTGCGGAGTTTTTCCAGCACGTTGTACATGCCGGTGAGCGTCAGGCCCGGATGCGCGGCCTGCTGCCGCTTGCGGTGGGCATCGAGCTGTTCGCCGAGGCGGCGCACGCGGTCGGAGGGGTACTCGGCGCCGGCGCTGACGATGTCGCTGCCGAACTTGTCGACGGCGTGCCAGTCGGGGAAGGGGAAAGGGTCGAAGCAAAGCGATTTGTTGTAACGCGGTCGATCCTCGAGGGTTCCTCCGGCTCTCAGGGCCCAAGTCTCATGCACGGCGCTGGACAGCACACCGATCGCTGCGGCGTCCGCCAGGGCGATGCAGACGATCCCGTGATCGCAAAGCACGTCGCCGTCCACGAACTGGAAGACCCGGTGCTTCGCCGTTTCGGTGGTCGCGATGTAGCGTGCCAGCCCGGCCAAGGCTCGACGCAACACCGGGCGCTCCCAACCGAACCGCCACCACAGCTTGGCCAATGCCTTGCGATTGTTGTGGTCGCGCTCCGGCTTCACGAAATCAACGACGTGCTGGAACGCTGCCGCGTTGGCCGCAAGCGCGTCACCCTGTGAAAGCCCGGAAAAATCGATCAGGTAGCGCTCGCGAGGCGCATGGACAAGGTCACGACCTGCGAGATAGGGGCGAATGACTTTCTCACCGTAGCGGCGCAATCGGACCGCAGCGTCCGGTTCGAGGATGAACCCGGAGCCGTGCAAGGCCACTCCCATCCCCGCGATACGCTCACCGGCCCGAAGCGGCCTCGTCGCGGCGACATTCGCGCCGATCCGCAAGTCTGGATGGATGGTGCCTCTGCGCTCGGCGAAGGCCAAGCCGACCTCGCCACTCTCCGACGGTGTTTCCGAAACGACTTCGAGATATCGACCTGCTTCAACGCTCGAGTCCGCTACCGTCATGGCGATACGTACGGCTGCACCGTCGGCACTGTCGACCCACGGGTGGTCTGGCACGGCGTACGCCAAGCTGGCAGGGCGAGGAGGTGCCATGGCGGCGCTCAGCACTTCACGATTGAAAGTCTGGCGCAGGCTGTTGGTGGTGATGAATCCGAAGCGTCGCAGCTTGCCTTGCTTCAACTGCTGCGCTGCGTGGTGCCACCAGTACATCACCAGATCAGCCGACTCGGGAACGTCCGCCCATGTCGTTCGCAATGCTTCCACATAGCCATCGCCGAGGGCGCTTTTCATGCGCTTGGTGCCGATGAACGGCGGGTTCCCCACCACGAAATCCGCCGCCGGCCACTCGGCCTTGTGCGGGTTGACGTAGCGCTCCACCGGCAGGCGGGCGCTGTCGTCGGGGATGGGTTCGCCGGTCACCGGCGAGGGCTTCATGGTCTTGCCGTCCCAGCGCGTCAGCGGGCGGCCGGCCTCGTCGGTGACGAACTCCACGCGGTCGTAGGCCAGCACCGCGTCGCGATTCTCGATGTTGCGGAAGTCGCGGATCACCGGCGTCGGCGGGCTCACGTCGCCGCGGGTGCGGAAGTGCCATTGCAGAAATCCGATCCACAGCACCACCTCGGCGATGGCGGCGGCGCGCGGGTTGATCTCGATGCCGAGCAGGTTGTGCGGGTCGACGGTCTCGCCGGCACTCGCGTCGGCGCGTTCGCCGGCCAGCGCCAGACCGGTCTGGCGGTGGCCGAGTTCATCCAGCGCGTTCAGCACCTCGCCTTCGAGGCGCTTCAGGTGCTCCAGCGTGACGTAGAGGAAATTGCCGCTGCCGCAGGCCGGGTCGAGCACGCGCACGGCGCACAGGCGGCGGTGGAAGCGCAGCAGTTCGGCGATGGCGGCCTTGCCGTCGCCCTCCGAGGCGAGGGTGAGGGCCGCGGCCTGGGCGTCGCGCCATTCCTCGCGCAGCGGCTCGATGACGGTGGGCAGCACCAGCCGCTCGACGTAGGCGCGCGGCGTGTAGTGCGCGCCCAGCTTGTGGCGCTCGCCGGGGTTGAGCGCGCGTTCCAGCAGGGTGCCGAAGATCGCCGGCTCCACGTGCTTCCAGTCGGCCTTGGCGGCATCGAGCAGCAGGGCGATCTGCGCAGCATCCAGCGGCAGGGTGTCGGGCTGCTTGAACAGCTTGCCGTTGAAGCGCAGCACCTCGCCCGCCAGCACGGCGGAAAAGCCGCCGGCATCCATGTCGCGCCAGAGCTGGGCGAGCATGCGCATGGCCACCTCGGGCTGCGCGGCGTGGCGGGCCAGCAGCTCGCGGAAGCTGTCGGCCGGCAGCAGGCGCACGTCCTCGGCGAACATGGTGAACAGGCAGCGCATCAGGAACTGCGCCACCGGCTCCGGCGCGTGGCCGGCGCGTTCGAGGCTTTTGGCCAGCTCGGCCAGACGCGCCGCGATCTCGCGGGTGACGCGCGCCGACTCGCGGCTGGGGTCGAGCGAGAGCGGGTCGGTCCACAGCCGGGTCAGCCGGTCGAGGATCTCGGGGCGGCGCAGGTCGTCGAGCGCGATGCGGTGGCTGCGCGGGTCGGGGAAGGGCGTGTAGGTGCCGCCCGAGCGCGAGAACTCGGCGTACAGCTCGATGCGCTGGCCCACATCCACGACCACGAGGAAGGGCGGGCGGCCTTCGCTGGCCGGCAGCGCACGGGCATAGCCCTCGGCCTGGCTGCGGGCGCGCAGCATGGCTTCGTCGAAGGCCTTGCTCTGCGCGCCGCTCTTGAGCTTCTTCGATTCGAGCACGAAGTGCCCGCGGCGGTAGAGGTCGATGCGGCCAGCGCTCGTGCTGCCGTCGCCGTGCGCGAAGCTGACGGGCCGCTCGAACAGGTAGTCCTGCTCGGGCGTGGGGTGCGGCTTGTCGACGCCCAGCAGCTCGCAGAGTTCGAGCAGGAAGCTCTGCGAGGTGGAGAGCTCGGAGGCGGTGACGCCCCGCCACTTGCGGATGAAGGTCTCGGCGTCCATGCGGGGCGACAGGCGCAGGCGGCTCGGCGGTGGGGGCGGGCCCACAGGGTAGCGCCCCCGGCCGCGGCCGCGGCACCGCCCCTCCGGGGACTGGTCGGCGGCCGCGAAGCGCGGCAGTCTCCTACCATCGCGCACCGCGCCCACCCGAAGGACCGCCGCCATGCCCCGCCACGTCCCGCCGCCCGGCGCCCCCTGCTGGTTCGAGCTCGCCAGCAGCGACCCGCCGCGTTCACTGGCCTTCCTGCAGGCGGTGTTCGGCTGGCAGGCCGAGGCGGTCGGCGGCGGCTACCACTTCCTGCGCCACGGCGAGGGCCTGGTCGGTGGCCTGGGCGGCCTGCCGCCGGGAGCCGAGGGCGTCGGCTCGTACTGGGGCGTGTACTTCGCCACCCGCGACCTCGACGCCAGCCTGGCCCGCGCCTTCCTGATCGGCGGCCGGATGCTGGCCGATCCCTTCGAGGTGCCGGGCCACGGCCGCGGCGCGCTGCTCGCCGACCCGGCCGGCGCGCTGTTCAGCCTGTGGCAGCCGGCCGTGGCCGACGACGGCGAGCTGCGGCTGTTCGAGGACGACTGCTTCGGCTGGGTCGAGCTCGCGACCCCCGACGTGGCCGCCGCACAGGGCTTCTACGGCGAGCTGTTCGGCTGGCGCTTCAGCGATTCGACGCACGCCCCGCCCGGCAGCCGCTACAGCGAGTACGCGCTCGGCGACACCCACTACGGCGGCTTCCTGCAGATGGACGCGAGCTGGGGCGACACGCCGGCGCACTGGTCGCTGTACGTGGTGGTACCCGATCTCGACACGCGGCTGGCATCGGCCGCCGCGGCCGGCGGCAGCGTCGTCGTGCCCGCCTTCGACGCCCCGGGCGTCGGCCGCATCGCCCGCATCGAGGACCCGACCGGGGCCGGGCTCTACCTCGTCCAGCTCGCCGCCGCCTGAAACCCCATCGCGATGGCCGCCCCGACCCTGCTCGTCGCCGACGACCACCCGCTGTTCCGCGATGCGCTGAAGCGACTGGTGGCCGGGTTCTGGCCCGGCGCCCGGGTGCTGGAGGCCGCCGACGCCGAGGGCGTGCTGGCGCTGGCCGAGGCGCAGCCGCAGGCCGACCTGCTGCTGCTCGACCTGACCATGCCCGGGGCGCGCGGCTTCGGCGTGCTGGTGCACCTGCGCGCCCAGCATCCGGCCCTGCCGGTGGTGATGGTGAGCGCCCGCGACGACGCCGACACCCGCCGTCGCGCGCTCGAACACGGTGCCGTGGGCTTTCTGTCGAAATCCGCATCACCGGCCGAGATGCAGCGCACGCTCGACGCCGTGCTGGCCGGCGAGGCGCCGGAACCGCCGCCGGCGGCACGCCCGGTCGATGCCGACGAACGCGCCATCGCCGCCCGCGTGGCCAGCCTGACGCCGGCGCAGTTCCGCGTGCTGAGCCGGGTCGCGGCCGGCCTGCTCAACAAGCAGATCGCCTGGGAACTCGGCATCGGCGAGGCCACCGTCAAGGCGCACATGGGCGCGGTGCTGGACAAGCTCGGCGCCAGCAACCGCACCCAGGCCGTGCTGATGCTCGGCCGGCTCGGGCTGGAGCCGGCGGCGCCGATCCCCGACGAAGCTTGAGTCCGGCCGCTCAGCGCCGCTCGATCGCCTGCGGTGCGGTCGGCGAGGCCGCCGGCGTCGCCGGCACGAAGCGCATCAGCCGGCCGGCGCGCTCGTCGGTCAGCACGTAGAGGAAGCCGTCCGGGCCGACCTCGACCTCGCGCACGCGCTGGCCGACCCGCAGCGCGGTCTCGCCGGCCACCCGCCCCTCGGCGTCGAGGTCGATGCGGCGCACGTCGAGGCCGACCAGCGAACCCGAGAACAGGTCGCCCTGCCAGTGCGGGAAGGCGCTGCCGGCATAGACCGCGAGGCCGGAGGGCGCCACCGCGGTGTCCCAGAGCAGCACCGGATCGAGCATGCCCTCGCGCCGGGTGGCCTCGCCGATCGGCGTGCCACCGACGTATTCGCGGGTCAGGCTGACCACCGGCCAGCCGTAGTTGGCGCCGGCCTGCAGGCGGTTGAGCTCGTCGCCGCCGAGCGAGCCGTGCTCGGTGGCCCAGATCGTGCCGTCGGCGGCGATGGCGAGGCCCTGGATGTTGCGGTGGCCGATCGACCACACGCCACGGGCGGCGGCGCGGCCGGCGAAGGGGTTGTCGGCCGGCGGGCGGCCGTCGTCGTGGAGGCGCACCACCTTGCCCCAGTGGCTGGCCGGGTCCTGCGCCTTCTCGCGGATCAGCACGCCGTCCAGCCGGGTGGGCGGGTTGCCGCCGTCGCCGATGGCGACGAGCAGGGTGCCGTCGGGCTTCCACGCCAGCCGGGTGCCGAAATGCCCTCCGGCCGGCTTGGGCTGGTTCGTCTCGAAGATCACCTCGAGCCCGTGCAGCGCGTGGTCCTCGAAGCGGGCGCGGGCGACCCGGGTGGTGTTGGCCTCCGGCGTGCCGTGGGCGTAGGCCAGGTAGATCCAGCCGTTCTCGGCGAAGCGCGGATGGACCACGACATCGAGCAGGCCGCCCTGGTTCAAGGCCAGCACCGGCGGCAGGCCGGCCACCGGCTCCGGCAGCAGCGCGCCGTCGCGGAACACCCGCAGGCGGCCGGGGCGCTCGGTGATCAGCGCGCTGCCGTCGGGCAGGAAGGCGAGGCCCCAAGGATGCTCCAGGCCTTCGGCGAGGATCTCGCGGCGGGCACCGGGCTCGATCGGCACGTTGCGGGCGGACAGCACGGTGCCCGGGGGCAGGGGCGGGATCGGCGCGCTGGTCGCGGCGAGGGTGGCGGCGAGCAGGGTCGAGGTCAGGGCCATGGCGGCATCTTCGGTGAAGGGAGCGTCATCCCAACGCAGGCCGCGTCAGCGTGGCGTCGTCGCCGAGCGGCCGGGCCGCCGCCAGCCAGGCCCGCAGCACCGCCGGGCGGAGTGGCTTT
>Ga0208370_100246_pt1 | contig 16338 bp, 19 predicted proteins | sample Subbio12Jun_QV11_FD_184822 | JGI IMG/M metagenome (GOLD analysis project Ga0208370, IMG submission 184822) | Serpentinite rock and fluid subsurface biosphere microbial communities from McLaughlin Reserve, California, USA -CR12Jun_QV11 (SPAdes) | ecosystem: Environmental > Terrestrial > Deep...
GTTTCATCAACGGAAACGTCTAATCCGACGAACTGCATATCGTACCCTCCAAGTTTGAGGGCTTGATCTAACCGAATCGACCGAAACAGCGCAGCCCGCTGTTACCCCATGTCACCCGTGGTCGCGGCGCGCACCTCGACATCGTGGAAGGCCGACCGTGCAGACAGGTGGAAGGCCAGCGTGCGCTCGGCATCGGCCGCCCCTTGTGAGGCATCGACGATCTCGCTCAGCGGGCAGCCGAGCACCTCTTCGGCGGTCTTGCCGAGCACCAGCGCGGCCTTGGGGGATATGTAGGTGATCAGGCCGCGCCGGTCGGTCTCCCAGAACCAGCCCTGCCCGGTTTCCTCGAAACTGCGCAGGATGTCCTCGGCCCGGGCGGCAATGCGCTCGCGCGCCTCACGGGCGAGGTGGCGGCGCCGCGCGGCGTTCCATTCGAGCCTTGCGATCAGCGACAGGGCGAGCGCCGCAGCAAGGACGGCAGCGACCGTGACGGGCTCGGGGACCAGCCAAGCAAAGCCCGCCCAGCTCGCGATCTTGGCGCAGAACAGCGAGATGATCCGCATCTCAAACAGGGCGGCTGCGGCGGCGTTGATGCACACCAGCGTGCCGATCGCCCATTGCCAGGGCAGCCCCTCGCTCACCCACAGCGCGAGCGCGATCCCCGCGCAGGCCATCGGCAGCACGATGCCCACGCCCACGGTCACGAAGCGCAGCGCGCTGGCCTTGGCAGCCCGCCGCTCGGCTGCGGCGAAGAGCGAACCGCAGGCGAACAGCGCCGCCGAAGCGAGCGCGAAACCGAGCGTGAGGGTCGTCGGCAGACCGCGATGCGCGACCAGCGCGATCCCGAAAGCGGCGAGCAAGAACATGGTCATGCCGCCCGCCTCGCGCGGGAGAAAGAAGATCTGCTCGCTTGCAGGTTGGTCGATCACTTGCTGGAGGCCGCCTGCACCATTGGCCTTCTGGCGCTCGGGACCGCGACGCTCCCCCCGGGCGCGCTGGTCGCCCGCAGCAACCTCGCCCGCGGCCTGCCGCGCGGCGGCGACGGACCGCAGATCGCGTCCCGAACCGAGCGGGCGCGGATTGTGCGTCGCGAACTTGCGGATGGGTTCCCCGGCCATGTTCCATTCTTGCCCGGAAACCGCCTGTAGAACCGTTAATCACTATGCTTAAATCTTCAACCAGTCGGCGAGCTCGGTGCTTCGGCTGTGCCATTGGTGCCGCTTGCAAGTTGCCATGCGAGGTTGCATTCTCACGGCAATGACCGCGCCACCGCTCACTGCACGAGGCGGCTGGGCGCAAGGTCGTCGAGAAGGGGATCCCATGGCAAGCAAAGTGAAGCTCGAGAACGAAGCAGCCCAGTCCACCAACGCGCTGGGGCCGCTTATCGGCGTCGCGCGGGAGGATTTCGTCAGCGCCGTCACCCTGCTCCTGCGCGAGACCGCTTCCGATCCCTCGCGCTTTCTGCGCCATTCCACCGCGATGGCGCAGGACATGGTCAAGATCATGACCGGCAAGAGCGACCTTGCCCCCGATCCCAGGGACAAGCGGTTCATGGACCCGGCCTGGCAATACAATCCCTTCTTCCGCGCCGGGGCCCAATATTACCTTGCCGTTCAGAAGGGGATGAAGAACTGGCTCGAAGACCTCGATCTCGACGAGCTTGAGCGTAACCGTGCGAACTTCATCGCCAACATCATCCTCGATGGCCTTGCCCCGACCAACACGCTGGTCGGCAATCCGACCGCGCAGAAGCAGATCATCAATTCGGGCGGCCTCAGCCTCATCAAGGGGTTGCTGAACGCCTATAACGACATCGTCCACAACAAGGGGATGGTGAGCCAGGTCGACAAGCGCCCCTTCAAGCTCGGCGAGAACGTCGCCACGTCGAAGGGCGCGGTGGTCTATCGCGACGAGATGATGGAGTTGATCCAGTATGCCCCCGCCACCGAGGAGGTCTACGAGGTTCCGCAACTGACCATTCCGCCACAGATCAACAAGATGTATATCAACGACTTGAGCCCCGACAAGTCAGTCGTCAAATGGCAGGTCGACAACGGCATCCAGACCTTCGTCATCTCGTGGCGCAACCCCAGCAAGGATCAGGGCCACTGGGGCATGGCCGAATATATCGCCGCCTGCGAGAAGGCGCTGGAGGTGGTCGCGTCGATCACCGGATCGAAGAAGGTCAATGTCTCGGCCGGGTGCTCGGGCGGGCAGACCGCCTCGGTGCTGGCCTCCAAGCTCGCGGCGACCGGCAATCCGATCCTCGGCACGCTGACGCTGATGGTCTGCGTGCTCCACCCCAAGCCGACCGACATCGAGGCCGGATCGCTCGTCTCGGAGAACGGGATGCAGCTCGCCCGCCAGCGCGCGATGAAACAGGGTGTGATCAAGGCCGACGATCTTACGAGGGGCTTCGCCTGGCTGCGCCCGAACGACCTGATCTGGAACTATGTGATCAACAACTACCTGCTGGGGCAAGACCCGCCCGCCTTCGACGTGCTGTTCTGGAACGCGGACGCGACCAACCTGTCTTCCAGCCTGATGGGCGATTTCCTGACCTTGTTCGAAACCCTGGCCTTCACGAAAAAGGGCGAGGTCGAGATGGCAGGACACAAGGTGGACCTCAGCAAGGTCACTGCGGACCTGTTCATCCTCGGGGGAGTGACCGATCACATAACCCCGTGGAAGGCGACCTACCGTTCGACCCAGCTGTTCGGCTCGAAGGACGTAACCTTCGTACTTTCGCAAAGCGGCCACATGCAGGCGATCCTCAACCCGCCGGGCAACCCCAAGGCGAAGTATTTCGTCCAGAAGAAGGCCGGCAAGCTCCCCCCCACCGCCGAGGCGTGGCTGGAGGGGGTCGAGGAGGTCGCGGGCAGCTGGTGGCCTTTGTGGATGACGTGGGTGCAGAAGCGTTCGGGCAAGAAACAGGCCGCCCCCGCCACGCTTGGCAACGACACGTATTTGCCGCTTGAGGCCGCGCCGGGACTCTACGTCGTCGAAGAAGTCTGATATTGCAGTGCAGCGCACAGGCTGCCGGGGGGTAGCCGGGAACCTGCGTCAAGCTTGTGGGCGCGCGCGCTATGGGATCGGCGTGCGCGCCCGACCCGCCCCCTTGCGGGGGGCGCAGAAAGGACGTGAATAGGTGACAAATCCGATGGACGACGCGGTCGTCGCGATGGAGCAGGTGGGCGGTCGGACGCTACGGACTGCGGCCTGGCGGCTTGATGTGCCCTCCGACCATTTGCCGGTGCTTTTCTTCAACGGCATCGGTGCGAATATCGAGGCCGTGGCCCCGCTTGCCGCTGCCTTGCCCGAGCGCGGGTTCCTGATGTTCGACATGCCGGGGACGGGCGAATCGCCCGATCCGCTGGTCCCCTACAACCCCTTCACCATGAGCTGGACCGCTGCCCAGCTGCTGCGCAAGCGCGGGATTGACGAGGTCGACGTGATGGGGGTTTCGTGGGGCGGGGCCATGGCGCAGCACTTCGCGCTCCAGCATCCGGGCCGCACCCGCCGCCTGTCGCTCATCGCCACCACTCCGGGGATGCTGATGGTGCCGGGCAATCCAGCCGCCTTCACCAAGATGGCCGATCCGCGCCGCTATATCGACCCCGAGTTCATGAGCCAGCACTTCGCCACGCTTTATGGCGGCGTCGCCAGGGACGGGGCGCAGGAGCACAAGCGCGGCCATATCAGCCGCCTCAAGCCGCCCAGCCCGCGCGGCTATCTCTACCAGCTGCTATGCATGCTCGGCTGGACCAGCCTGCCCGCGCTGCCCTTCATGAGCAAGCAGACGCTGATCATGATGGGCGAGGAGGATCAGATCGTGCCGGTGATCAATGGCCGCATTCTCAAGGCGATGATCCCGAATTCGCAGCTCATCACCGTGCCGGGCGGCGGGCACCTGTTCCTGCTGACCCATGCCGATGAGAGCATCGCCGCGATCCGCGCCTTTCTCGATGCGCCGCAGGTGGAGCGCGAGGTGCGGCAAGTGGCTGCGGCGGCGCTGGCTTAGGCTCCGGGGGGCGGCGCGAGGCCGATCGCCTGCATCAGCGCCGCCTGCCCCGCCATCACCACCAACCAGTGCAGCGCCGCGGACGCGGCTTGGCGCGCGTTCATCCCGTAGACCGCGAGCGTCACGCCCAGCACCGGCACGACAAAGCCGATCCAGATCACCACCGCGCTGCCCACCGCCATCACCCACGGGCTCGCCTGAGGCGGAGCAAGGATCAGCGCCCCCGCCAGGATCGCCGCGAGCCAGAACTCGGCCAGCGCCGCTCCGGCAAAGGTGCGCCAACCCGGCAGGAGGATGCCCGAGGCGCGCAGCCAGATGAGCCCGATGGCCAGCCCAAGCAGCGTCGCCGCCATGATGGGCGCAAGATTGATGACGATGTAGATCACGGCGCGGCTCTCCCCATAGCCAACGCCCCTGGCGACGCAAAGTGCCGGAACCCGCTGCGCCCCCCACAAACCGTCACCCCGTACTTGATCCGGGGCCCCGCTGCCTTTTGCCATCCGCCACCGCGAACAAAACCCGCCCCCGGCTCAATCCCGGGGGCAACATCACGTGCGGCCCTATGGTGAGCAGCATCACGCGCGGTGCCGACAGGCCCCCCTATCCCACCACCACCCCGCGCCAGAAGGCGATACGGTCCTTGATCGCCGCCGCTGCCTCCTTGGGCTCGGGGTAATACCAGGCGGCATCAGGGTTGCTCGCCCCGCCTGCGGTGATGGTGTGATAATGCGCGGTCCCCTTCCACGGGCAGAAGGTCGTGGTGGCGCTCGGGCTCAGGAGCTCGCTTCGCACCGCCTCGCGCGGGAAATAGTGATTGCCTTCGACCACCACGGTCGCGTCGCTCTCGGCGATCGCCACCCCGTTCCATGTTGCCTTCACCATCATGCCTGCTCCCTTATTCGCCCCGCTTGACCCCGCACTGTCCCGCGCTGGGTAGCCGCCCCGCTTCGGCCAGCGCGGCCGCCGCCTCGCGTGGGCGATCGGTGGCGAGGATATCGACGCCCTGGCGCCCCAGTTCGGCGTAGCGCTCGTCCATGCCGAGCCGGGCGATCACCGCATCAAGCGAGCCCGGCGGGCGGCCGAGCGTGCCGAAGATCACCTCGATATCGCGCCGCTCCAGCTCGCGGTAAAGCTCCGGGCGCGGCAGGCGAGTGCCGGTGAAGGCGACCATGCGCTCCTCGGGGATGCCCGCCGCCTTGAGCGCGGCGAGATCGCCGATGTCGTCCACCGAGACCGACAGCAGCATCTCGGGCGCGGCGCGGTGCATGGCGGCGGCCTGCTCGACCGAATAGGCGATGAGGATGACGCTGTCCGCCATCTCCGCTGCGCGCACCTCGGCGACCACGGCGGCGATATCGGCCGAGCGCTTGAAATCGAGCTGGAGCACGGTGCGCCCGCGCGCCCAGGCCAGCGCCTCGGCGAGGCGGGGTAGCGCATAGGGCGTGACCCAGCCCCAATTGTCCCTGAGCCGCAGCTGGCTCAGCGCGGCCCAGTCCTGCGCTGCCGGATCGCCGGAGCCGATGGTGGTGCGATCGAGCGTATCGTCGTGCAGCAGGAAGTGGACGCCATCGCGGCTCCGCGCAATGTCCACTTCCATGATCGCTGGCACAGCCGCGAGCAGCGCGTCCATCGTCGCAATGGCGTTCTCGGGCAGGCCCGGCGTCGGCCCGCCGCGATGCGCGCTGACCACGGTTTGCCCGGCGGCCTCGAAGCAATCGAGCATGGCCGAAAGCCCGGCCTCAGGCACGATCCGCCACGCCCCCGGCGCCTGGGCCGCCACCGGCGCGGGGGTCGCAAGCCCCACCAGCCCGGCCCAGCCAAGCCATGCCGCTACCCCTGCCCGCACGAGTGCTCTTGCAGACATGTCTCACCTCGCTTGTGCAGCCCTTTAAGCGCCGCGGCAGGATGAGGCAACCAGCCACGATTCATCCGACAGCAAGGCGCGCCCCGCCACAGCTGCCGCGACATCCCCCGGGGCCTGTGAGCGCCCCGGTCAAGCAGCGCGTCCATACGGGTCTCGCGCTCTACCTCGACCCGCAACGGCGCGGCAAAGTTGGCTCGAAGTCATCAATCTGCAAGACTGCGAGCCTTTACTGACCGCTAGATTTTTCAAGGACACGGCCCATGATCACACCCCTGCGACGCCTCTTCCGCCTGCCCGCATTGGCCGCTGCGGTCTTCGCTGCGCCGTTGGCTGCGGCCACCACCGGCGGCGCGCCGCTGATCCCTGAACCGATGGTGTTCGACATGATCCGGCCGCTCGCTGCCCCGCGCGGCGAACTGGAGGCCAACGTGCTCTCCCTGTTCCCGCTCGATGCGCGCGGCGAAAGCATCGATTGGGCACCCGAGATCGAATACGCCTTTGCCAATGGCTGGGCAGCGGAGTTTGAACTGCCGTTCGATAACGAGCGCCTGACCGGCTACAAGTTTGCGCTCCAGGGCACCATCGGCACCTTTGCCAACAAGCGCGGGGTCCATGGGGTGCAAGCGATCACCGTGGTTGACCGGGATACCGGCCGGCTCAACTCATCACTGCTCTATCTTGCCGGGGTGCGCTATTCCGAGAAGTGGAGCACGCTGACGATGGTCGGGGTCAACCGCGCGGACGACCCGCCGCCGCCGGGCCAGCGCCGGGATGATGCGCTGCTCCTCAATCACAGCATTTTCTATGATCGCGGCAAGCATTCGGTGCTGGGAGTGGAGACAAACCTGCGCACCGGCCCTGCCAGCACCAAATGGCTGGTGATGCCGCAAGTCCATCAGCGGCTGTCGGAAAAGGTGATGCTACAGGCTGGCTTCGGCCCGCAGAAGCCGAACCAGCGCCGAGTGCATCCCACGGCTGCGGCGCGGCTGATCAAGGAGTTCTGAAGGCTGACCGGGCACGCAAGGCGGCGTTCGGGCATGGAGGCCCCATTCGCCCCGCGACCCCGGTTCACACCCGCATCGGCATCAGCACATAAAGCGCGCGGGCCTGTTCGTTTTCGCGGATCAGCGTCGGCGCGCCGGCGTCGGCAAGGTGGAGTTCCACCGTCTCGCTGTCGATCTGGCCGAGAATGTCCTTGAGGTAATTGGCGTTGAAGCCGATCTCCAGCCCTTCGGCGCGGTATTCGGCCATCAGCTCTTCCGCCGCAGTGCCGTTGTCGGGCGAGGTAACCGACAGCGTTACGCGGTCGTTGTCGAGGCCGATCTTGACCGCGCGGGTCTTTTCGGTGGCAATCGTCGCAACGCGATCGACGCCGGAATAGAACAGCTTGGGATCAACCTTCAGCAGCTTGTCGTTGGCGGTCGGGATCACGCGGCTGTAATCGGGGAATGTCCCGTCGATCAGCTTCGAGGTCAGCACCACCCCGCCCTCGCCGCCCAATGTGAAGCGGACCTTGCTGGCCGAAAGGTCGATCAGCACACTGCCGTCCAAAGCCTCATCGAGCAGCTTGCGCAATTCGCCTACGGCCTTCCGCGGCACGATCACGTCGGGCATGCCCGCCGCGCCCTCTGGCCGGGGAATGGTGAAGCGCGCGAGGCGGTGGCCGTCGGTCGCGGCGGCCTTCAGCAGCGGCTCGTCCTCGTCGGTGACGTGCAGGAAGATGCCGTTGAGATAGTAGCGCGTCTCTTCGGTCGAGATCGCGAAACGGGTGCGGTCGATCAGCTCGGCGAGCATCCGCGCCGGCAGTTCGAAGCTGGTCGGCAGATCGCCTTCGACGATCACCGGGAAATCGTCGCGCGGCAGCGTCGGCAGCTTGAAGTTCGATCGGCCTGCCTTGACTTCCAGACGGTTGTCGCTGGTGGTGAGGCTGACCTGGCTCCCCTCGGGCAGCTTGCGGGCAATGTCGAATAGCAGGTGCGCCGAAACGGTGATCGCGCCGGGCCGGTCGATCGAGGAGGCGGCCATGGTCTCGACCACCTGAAGATCGAGATCGGTCGCCATCACCCGAACGCTGCCGTCGTCGCTCGCGTCGATCAGCACGTTGGACAGGATCGGGATCGTGTTGCGGCGCTCCACCACGGATTGAACGTGGGAAAGGCACCGCAGCAGCGTCGCGCGTTCGATCGTGGCCTTCATCGCTTGTCCCTATCGGTCCTGTGTCTTGCGGGGGACGGAAAGGAATCGCCCCCAAGCGCCGGAAAGTGCGTGAAACCTTAGCGCAGGCGAGAATACGGGCAAGTTGGCGGCTTTGCGAGGGGCGACTCCGTTGGGGATAAGGCCCAAAGGGTCCGGCCCTCGCCTTACCCCAGCATCGCCATCCCGCCGTTTACGTGCAGGGTTTCGCCTGTGACATAGGCGGCCTCCCGGCTAGCGAGAAAGGCGACCGCCGCACCGATTTCCGCGCCCTCGCCCATCCGTCCCATCGGGATACGGCCATTGATCGCGGCCTGCTGCTTCTCGTCGAGCGCAGCGGTCATGGCGGTGCGGATGAAGCCGGGGGCGACGCAGTTGGCGGTGATCCCGCGGTTCGCCACTTCCTGCGCGAAGGCCTTGGTCATGCCGGTGAGGCCCGCCTTGGCAGCACAATAGTTCATCTGTCCGGGATTGCCGGTTGCGCCCACCACCGAGGTGATATTGACGATGCGACCGAAGCGCGCCTTCATCATCGGCCTCGCGGCGCTGCGCATCAGGCGGAAGGCGGCTTCTAGGTTGATGCGGATCACCTGGTCCCACTCCTCGTCCTTCATCCGCATGCCCAGATTGTCGCGGGTGATGCCGGCGTTGTTCACCAGGATGTCCATGCTGCCGAGCGTGCCTGTCATCGCCGGGACGAGTTCCTCGACCTGCGCGGTGTTGCCGAGGTCGCAGGTGATCTCGACATGGCCGTCATGATCATGGTGCGGATAGGTTTCGTTCAGTTCGTCACGAAAGGCGCGCAGCTTCGCCGCGTTCGACCCCGAAAGCGCTAGGCGCGCGCCTTGCGAGGCCAGCGCATGGGCGATGCTCGATCCGATTCCCCCGGTCGCGCCGGTGACCAGCGCATTCATGCCCTTCAACGAAAACATCACAGGGTCTCCTTCGCAAAGGCCTCGAGATCCTGCATCGTCACGAGGCTCGTCACCCGGGCATCGCGATCAGTGCGGCTAACCATCGGTCCCACCACCTTGCCGCCCAGTTCGACGAAGTGTTCCACGCCGCCTGCCCGCATGGCAAGCACGCTTTCGCGCCAGCGCACGCGGCCGGTGACCTGTTCGACCAGCAGCGCGCGCTCCTCGTCGGGATCGGTGACGGGCGCAGCGGTGACGTTGGCGTAGAGCGGCAGGGCGAGCGGCCCCGGCGGCGTTTCGCCCAGCGCTTCGGCCATGCGCACTCCAGCCGGGGCCATGAGCGAGGAATGGAACGGTGCCGAGACATTGAGGATCATGGCACGCTTGATCCCGTGCTCTTTCGTCAATGCCACCGCGCGTTCGATCGCGCCGGTGTGGCCGGAAAGGACGACCTGCGAGGGGTCATTGTCATTGGCGACCTCGCACACCTCCCCTTGCGCGGCGGCCTCGGCGAGTGCCTTGGCCTGCTCGATGTCCGCGCCGAGCAGCACCGCCATCGTGCCCTCGCCCACCGGCACGGCTGCCTGCATCGCCCAGCCGCGCAGCTTCAGCAGGCGCGCGGTGTCGGCCAGCGTGAAGGCACCGATCGCGGCCAGAGCGGTGTATTCGCCGAGCGAGTGGCCCGCGACGCAGTGACCGTGCTCGGCGAGCTTCACGCCGAAGTCCTGCTCCAGAACACGCAGCGTGGCGATGGCATTGGCCATGATCGCCGGCTGCGCGTTCTCGGTGAGGGTCAGCCGATCCTCGGGACCACCGCGCATGAGGGCGGAAAGGTTCTGCTTCAGGGCCTCGTCGACCTCGCCGAAAACATCGCGGGCGGCGGCGCTGGCGGCGGCAAGATCTGTCCCCATGCCGACCTTCTGGCTGCCCTGCCCCGGAAAAAGAAATGCGCGCATGTCTGGCCCCGTCCGTTGTCGTTTTGTGGGGCGCGCCGTTACGTCCGCGCGGGCGGGCTGGCAAGGCCGAAGGGCACAACCCTGTTGGCAGAGGTATGGCCGATCAGCGCCCGCCCGAGATAGGTAATGCCGGCCCGCGCGCACCAGTAGCGGGCGATCTCTTCCTCGGTCTGCCCGAATTCGACGTAGTTTTCCGGCACATCGGTCACCGTACCGAGCCTGAGGCCGGCGATCCGCGGGAGCGTGGCAGCGAGGTGGAAGAAAAGGCGGTCAACAGAATAGAGATGCTCGCTCACCTCCTCGACCATCAGAACATGGCCGGTGAGGTCGGGCATCATCGGGGTGCCTGTCAGCATGGCGAGGGTGATGAGGTTGAAGGCCGCCGCCGGCCTCGTCCCGTCGAGGCTGGGCTCGACCCCGCTGGTGTCGCCTTCCAGCCAGCGCAGCACGCGCCTGATCGCCTCCCTGCCCCCTTCCGAGCGCGCGCTCACCGGCATGTGACCGTGGACGCATTGCCCGATCCGATCGCGATAGAGCGCAGCGAGCAGGTAACCCGCGTCCGAAAATCCGATATAGGTCTTGGTCCGCGCCGCGCGGTTCATCTGGCGGGTCGCGGCCTCGGCGATACGGTTGGAGCCATAGCCGCCCTTGGCGAACCACACGACATCGAAGGCGGGATCGTTGGCACATTCGAGCAGGGCGGTCAGCCGCCGCAGATCGTCGCCCGCGAAATGCCCGGCGCGCGCGAAGCATTGCTCGTGGAAGGTGACCCGGTGCCCCGGAAACTCGGCTGCGACCAGCGCTTCCAGCGCGATCTGGTGTTCACGGTCTATCGGGGTTGCCGGTGCGCAGATGGCGATGTTCGTCATGGCCCCGCAGCCTATGGCGCTTGTCAGGCGGGGCGCAAGCCAATAACCACGCGCGGTATGGATATCGGGGTCGAAACCGGGTCGCTGGCAGGGCGGCCGCTGTTTTTCTGCGGAATCGGCGGATCCGGAATGCTGCCGCTCGCACAGATCGCGCGTGGTCTCGGCCATCCCGTCGCCGGTTCGGACCGCAGCCGCGACCAGGGCCGCACGCCGGAAAAATTCGCCTGGCTTGAGGATAACGGCTTTGTCCTCTACCCGCAGGACGGTAGCGGGGTGACCTCGCCCGATCAGGTGCTGATCGCCTCGGCCGCGATCGAGGATACCGTGCCCGAGGTCGCCCGCGCCAAGGAACTCGGATGCGCCCGCCTGAGCCGCGCGGCATTGCTTTCGCGCCTGTTCAACACCGCAGCTTTCTCGATCGCGGTCGGCGGCACTTCCGGCAAGTCGACCGTAACCGGCATGATCGCCTGGATCCTGACCGAGGCAGGCCACGATCCCACGGTGATGAACGGCGCGGTGATGAAGAACTTCGTCACCCCGCAGAACCCCTTCACCAGCGCGCGGGTCGGCACGGGAGACGTGTTCGTCAGCGAGGTCGACGAAAGCGACGGTTCGATCGCACTCTACCGGCCCACGGTGGGCGTGCTGCTGAATGTCAGCCTCGACCACAAGAGTATCGAGGAACTGCGCGTTCTGTTCGGCGATTATGTCGCAGCCGCAGGAACGGCGGTGATCAATCTGGACAGCCCCGAGGCCGCTTATCTCGTGCCGCGGGCCGAGGGCGCGGTCACCTTCGGGATCAGGGCGCCTGAGGCCGACATCACCGTCGATCCGGACACTGTCGAGCAGGACGCGCTCGGGATGCGGGCGGCGGTCATCGACAGCCGTGCGCGCGAGGCCTACCCGCTGATCCTGCCCATGCCGGGCCTGCATAACCTGTCGAACGCTCTGGCGGCGATCGCGGCGGCGAATGCGGCGGGGATCGGGGTCGGCCATGCCGCCTATGCGCTGCGCAGCTTTGCCGGGCTGGCGCGGCGCTTCGACGTGATCGGCGCGTCGGCGAGCGGGATCACGGTGATCGACGACTTCGGCCACAATCCCGAGAAATGCGCCGCCACCTTAAGCACCCTCAAGGCGACGCCGGGGCGGGTGATCGCCTTTTTTCAGCCGCATGGCTACGGCCCGCTGCGCCAGATGGGCGCAGAGCTGGCCAAGACCTTCGCCAGCGAGCTGGAACCCGAGGACATCGCGATCCTGTGCGATCCGGTCTATTTCGGCGGCACTGTCGATCGCAGCGAGGGAAGCGGACGAATCGTCGACCTCATCACGGCCGCAGGCGGCAGGGCCGAACACATTCCCTGCCGCGAGGCCTGCGGCGAGCGGATCGTCGCCCTCGCCCGCCCCGGCGACAGGATCGCGGTGATGGGCGCCCGCGACGACACGCTGACGGAGTTCGCCCGATCGATCCTCGCCCGCCTGGCCTAACGCTCTACCGCCTTGCCGCGCGCCATGCTTGGCGAATGATGGGCGTGCTCGCGCTTGCGGTGATGCTGGTGCTGGCGGTGGATCGGTTTCATGGCCATTCGAGCATCGCCTTCGCGCTGGCGATCATGCTGCTGATATTCGCCAATGCGCCGATGCTGCGCTTCAACTGCCCGCATTGCGGCAAGAACGCCTTTTTCCGGGGTGTGGTCGTCGTCCCCTGGCCGAACCGGATCTGCACCCGCTGCGGGACCGATCTGGACGGCCCGCTTGCCAAAAACGCTGATGGCTGAGAGACCGGTCCCACGCTAGTTTTGCGTCATGCAACCCCGCGACTTCTCGATCGACACGCTGCTGGCAAACTGCGCCGCGCGCCATGCCCACCGCCTTGCCACCGTCGACGGTGCCCAGCGCCTGACTTGGGCAGAGCTCGACGCGCGGGTGACCCATCTTGCGCGCTGGATGCTTGCGCGCGGGATCGCGCCGGGGGACCGGATCGCGCTGCTGCTGACCGACGGGGCGCCGTTCCTCACCGTCATGCTGGCTTGCGGGAGGATCGGGGCGATAGCGGTGCTGCTCAACTGGCGCCTTGCCCCTGCCGAGATCGCCTGGATCTGCGGCAATGCCGATCCGGCCATGACCTTCGCCAACCCCCGTTTCGCCGCGCTTCTAGCGGAGGCGGCGGCGGGCGAGGTGCACATGGTCGATGAAGGCCACGCCGACGACGGTTTTTTCGAGACCGCCGCCACCACCGCCCATGGCCCAATTCTCAACCCCTACGACCTCGGCCTGGACCTCGCCCCCGACCGGCCGCTCTACATGATGTACACCAGCGGCACGACCGGCCGCCCCAAGGGCTGCCTGCAAGCGGGCAGCGCGGTCGCTGCAAGCGCGCTCGGCTTCGCGCAGCACCGCCGCTTCGCCCACGACGAGGTGCTGCTATCGGTCAACCCGCTGTTCCATGTGGTAGGGATGCAGCAGGTCGCCGCAATGCTCGCCTGCGGGGGCACGAGCGTCTTTGCAGGGCGCGACGACGACAGCGCGGCGATCCTCGACCTGCTCCACCGCGAGGGCTGCACCACCACCAGCGCCTTCCCCACCATCTCCTTCCCATGGCAGGCGATGAACCCCGTCCGGGACGGCGTGATGCCGCTCACCAATTACACCGGCGGCGCTGGCATGGGCCGACCGCAGATGTACGAATTTATCGAGAAAGACTGGGACGCCCGCGTTGTCGGCGGCTACGGCCAGACGGAAATCTGCGGCTTTGCGACCTTCATCGACTACGCCGACATGCTCGAAGCACCTCGCTCGATCGGCTGGACGCTGCCGCACGTAACCATGACCGTGCTGGATCCCGAGGGGAACCATCTCCCCCCCGGCGAGGAAGGCGAGCTTTCCTTGCGCGGCCCCTCGGTAATGCTCGGCTACTGGCGCAATCCCGAGGCTTCCGAGGCCGCGCTCGGCCACGGCTGGTTGCGCACCGGCGACCTCGGCACAATGGACGAACGCGGGCGCGGCTACCTGCTCGGCCGCGCCAAGGAGCTGATCAAGACCGGGGGCGAGAACGTCTACCCTGCCGAGGTCGATGCCGTCTTTGCGGCCATGCCGGAAGTGGCGGACGCGGGCTGCTGCGGTGTGCCCGACCGGCAGTGGGGCGAAGCGGTCAAGGCCTTCGTGGTGCTGAAGCCCGGCATGAGCCTGACGCGCGAAGAAATCACCACCCGCTTCAAGGGGCGAATCGCAGGATACAAGCGCCCGCGCTATATCGAGTTCGTCGACTAGCTTCCGCGCGACCCCATTGGCAAGCTGCTGCGCCGGGAACTGTCGGCAAGGCCGGTGACGCCCGATCAGGCCGCCTAGATCGCCGTCACCGATATGCTCTGGCTGCGCAAGAACAGGGGGCCGAATCCGGTAAGGAAGGCCACATCTCCGCTGTCGCGGCCGATACCGATCATGGCCATCTCAGCCTCCCTCGACATTCCGGTGGCATCGACGAGGTGCCATTCGCCGCCCAGGAACACTTCGGTCACGGCGTGGAAATCGGGCGGCTTCACCCCCGGAGCATAGACGCTCGCATAACGTGCCGGGATCTCTCCGGCGCGGGCAAGGGTAATGAGAAGGTGGGCGTAATCGCGGCATACGCCCTTGCCGGAATGGAAGGTATCAACGGCTGTGGTTTCAAAATTGCTCGAACCCGGCACATAAGCGAGGTGCCCCGCCACCCAGTCGCGCATTGCCGCGAGCTTCGCGCCGCCCCGCAACTCGCCGAACCTGCTCTCGACGAAGTCGGTGAACTGGTGCGAGGGGCAATAGCGCGAGGGCAGCAGGTATTGCACGGTTTCGCCGGGCAGACGGTGCGGCGGCAGCGCGGGGAGCGTGGCGACATCGCAAAGCACCCGCTCGATGCTGACGATGGCGCGATAATGGGCCGCGATCCGGTCGGCTGCCCTCAGCCAGATGCGCTCGCCGATATGGTCAAGCGCCGGCACGCGGGCGAAGTGCTCGCATGGCGAAAGATCGAGATGCGCCGCCTCGATGCGCTGCTCGGGAATCGCGGCGGCCTCGATCTGGAGCAGCAGGTCGCAGGGGCGCGAAAGGCCGTAATCAAGCTCGACGTTGATCTGAAGGCGCAAGGGGAAGGGGTTCCGATTCGCTTGAGGGCAGCCGTAGGTTCGACCGTGCGACGATAGTCCTCCTGCCACGGCTTTGCTTCAAGCGATATGGTGCACCGGTCGCAACAAGGGCCATTCGTGCCGGACCTCTCCCGGGCCGGGGTCAATGGCATTCGAGATGGACCTCGGCCTTGTCGAAATTGCCCGCCGCCAGATCAGCGGGAGAAATGAAGGCATAGATCGCCCCGCAATCGCCCCATATCATCTCCAGCGCATCATCGCAGGCCATCTGAAGCAGCAGCAGCTTGCCCTGCGGATGCGGCCCTACCTCGTGCTGCACCCCGTCGCCGTAGCCGCCCATGCGGCAGGGGCGATTGCTGTAGAGGCTGCGCAGATGCCCTCGAACCCGCCGGGGGCGAGCAGCTTCTCGCGCATGCTTGCCAGGTAGCGATCGGGATTTCCCTGCGCGCCCGGATCGTCCATCGCCGCGATCGCGGCGCGCGCGGCCAGCGCGACGCAGCCCCAGGTGAAGGGCTGTTTCAGCCCGCGATAGGGCCCGTTCTTACCAACGGTCTGGCCCTCGTAGAGCAGCTTGTCGAGGTTTTCGGGCGAGGCGTGGATCACGCCGTCGCGCTAGTAGGTGCGATTGGGCATGCTCACGAGATCGACGGGAAACGCGGATAGACGGTCTCGCGCGCGATCCATGCGGTCTGGCCGGTATAGGTGCCATCGTGGATCGGTCCGATATCGGCCGGCGGCGCGCGCTCGGGGCCGAGTTCGCGGGTGTGGATGAAGCGATAATGGCCCTCGCAGTTGTTGCTGTTGGCGAACAGCAGCAACCAGCCCTCGCGCGGGCCGAGACCGCCCCACAGGTCGGGGTGGCAGTCGGCGAGCGCGATCTGGCAGATGAAGTGACAGGGCTCTTCCTCGTGCCCGCCCTTTTCCGTGTTGACCCAGCGCGGCCAGGCGATGTCCTCGAGCATCATCGGCAGGCCCCCGATCCACGAGCGCGGCGGCTCGTCGCGCGGGGGTATCTGCTTGCGCAGCACCACCGTCGCGCGCTCCTCCACCCGCTCGGGCTCGCGCCGCGCGTTCCACTGGCTGCGGGTTTGCGCTTCGCGTTCGGCGGCGACGCGGCGTGCCTCGGCAGAAGGCTCGGGCCGCAGCCATTCGCTCTCGCGCGGTTCGGCGGCGGCTTGCTCCCGGAAATCGCTCTGGCGAACGCGGGCAGACTTCATCCGGCGCGCTTACCCGGCACCGGCACCGGCCGCCGCGCGGGTCCCGGACCTGAGGAAGCGCCGGATCAGAACGAACGATAGCGCTACCAGCCCGATGAAGCTCCAGAAATCCATGACCCGATGTCTCCTTCGAGACGTGCCTTGAGCTATCTTCCTTAAACAACTGAGAATGTTGGCTTGCCTCCT
>Ga0208370_100248_pt1 | contig 16215 bp, 27 predicted proteins | sample Subbio12Jun_QV11_FD_184822 | JGI IMG/M metagenome (GOLD analysis project Ga0208370, IMG submission 184822) | Serpentinite rock and fluid subsurface biosphere microbial communities from McLaughlin Reserve, California, USA -CR12Jun_QV11 (SPAdes) | ecosystem: Environmental > Terrestrial > Deep...
TGCGCGGGGGATCACTTTGCTCAGCCCAGCAATTCCTGTTCGAGCTTCTTGGCCATTTCCTCGATGTTCTCGGGCGGCCAGCCCGGGATGTCCATGCCGAGGCGCAGGCCCATGCTCGAAAGCACTTCCTTGATCTCGTTAAGGGACTTGCGCCCGAAGTTCGGCGTGCGCAGCATCTCCGCCTCGGTCTTCTGGACCAGGTCCCCGATGTAGATGATGTTGTCGTTCTTGAGGCAGTTGGCGCTGCGCACCGACAGCTCCAGCTCGTCCACCTTCTTGAGGAGATAGCGGTTGAGCTGGTTGGCGTCGCTCTCTTCCGGCTGCACGGCGTGGCCGATCATCTGGCCGACCGGCTGCGGGATGCCGTCCTCGAAGTGGACGAACAGCGTCAACTGGTCCTGGAGGATGCGCGCGGCATAGGCCACGGCGTCTTCCGGGGTGACGGTGCCATCGGTCTCGACGGTCAGCGAGAGCTTGTCGTAATCGAGCTCCTGCCCGACGCGGGCGTTCTCGACCTTGTAGCTCACCTGACGCACGGGCGAGTAGAGCGAGTCGACCGGAATCAGCCCGATCGGCGCATCGACCGGGCGGTTCGACACGGCGGGGCTGTAGCCCTTGCCGGTGTCGGCGGTCAGTTCCATGTTGAGCGTCGCGCCTTCATCGAGGTGGCAGATCACAAGATCCTTGTTCATCACCTCGATGTCGCCGGTGACGGCAATATCGCCGGCGCGCACTTCACCCGGGCCGGTCGCCGAAAGCTGGAGCCGCTTGGGACCCTCGCCCTCCATTTTGAGGGCGATCTGCTTAACGTTCAGCACGATGTCGGTGACGTCCTCGCGCACACCTGCAAGGCTCGAGAATTCGTGCAGCACGTTCTCGATCTTGATCGAGGTGATCGCGGCACCCTGAAGGCTGGAGAGCAGCACCCGGCGCAGCGCGTTGCCGAGCGTCAGGCCGAAGCCGCGCTCGAGCGGTTCGGCCACGAAGGTCGCCTTGCACTGACGATCGCCGCCGTCCTTGATTTCCAGGGAGTTGGGTTTCTTGAGTTCCTGCCAGTTCTTGGTGTTGACGGACATGGATTTCCCCTAATTCGCCTTTCGGGCGGTTCAAATTTGGGCGGGCCGGATGCGCGGGATGAGCGAGGCGACATCAGACCCGTTCGGGCAGCGGAGGCGCAAGGTGCCCTCCGCTCTCCCGGCGGATCAGACGCGGCGACGCTTGGACGGACGGACGCCGTTGTGCGGGATCGGGGTTACGTCGCGAATCGAGGTGATGTTGAAGCCCACGGCGGCAAGGCCCCGCAGGGCGCTTTCACGACCCGAACCCGGGCCCTTCACTTCGACCTCGAGGGTGCGCACGCCGTGTTCGGCGGCCTTCTTGCCGGCATCGTCGGCGGCGACCTGCGCGGCATAGGGGGTGGACTTGCGGCTGCCCTTGAAGCCCATCATCCCGGCGGACGACCACGAAATGGCGTTGCCCTGCGCGTCGGTGATGGTGATCATGGTGTTGTTGAAGCTGGCGTTGATGTGCGCCACGCCGCTGGTGATGTTCTTCTTGTCGCGGCGCCGGATACGGCCTGGTTCGCGTGCCATTCTCTATATTCCTCTAGCTCGTAAGAAGGAAAAAGCGGGAGCCCGAAGGCTCTGCTTACTTCTTCTTGCCCGCGATGGGCTTGGCCTTGCCCTTGCGGGTGCGGGCGTTGGTGTGAGTGCGCTGGCCGCGAACGGGCAGGCCCGAACGGTGACGCAGGCCGCGATAGGCGCGCAGGTCCATCAGGCGCTTGATATTCATCGCGGTCTGGCGACGCAGATCGCCTTCCACGGTGAAATCGGCATCGATGGTTTCGCGAATGCGCAGGATTTCCTCGTCCGAGAGATCCTGCACGCGCGCGGAGTGCGCGATGCCCAGCTTATCAGCGATCTGGACGGCGGTGGTACGACCGATCCCGTGAATATAGGTCAGCGCAATGATCACGCGCTTGTTGGTGGGGATATTGACCCCGGCAATACGAGCCACTTATTTCTCCATGCTCCACAGGGGCTTACGGATCCCCGAAGGATCGCCCCTATCTCAACGCTCAATTCATCTCCACGCTCGCCTGCCGAGCGCGGGTGCGCAAACGGCAAAAAGTCCGGTCGGCACGCGCAAGGGCGATGCCTGCCGAACTTGCTTCGAACATGTCGAATGAGCGGCGCGCATAGGGCGATTCGCTGCGCAGGTCAACCACAACAGGCATATTCGCACGAGCCGCGCAAGCAGCCCGTGCGGCTGCAGCGCTCAGCGCGGCGGCTTGTCGTCGAGATCGCCGAAGGACTCCTCGACAGAAGGTGCCTTGGGCGCAGGCTTGGGCACCGGAGCAGGGCCCGGGGTCGGCTTGATGCCAGGCAAGGTGACGGCGGTCCCGGCTTTCGCCGGCACGGGCGCGGAGGCAGGCTTCGCCGCCGCCGGGGGTGCCGCGACAGAAGCAGGAGCAGGAACCAAACCAGACTTTGCCCCGCCCTGCCCCGCAGGCTCCCGCCTGGCTCCGTCCGCCGTCCCGGCATCAGGCGACGGCGGCAGGGCAGTCGCGGCGACTACACCCAGCGGCTCGGCCAACGCAGCCAGCTGGGCCCCCATCACCCCGTCCACGGTCTTGGAGATCACCGCCACCTCGTAGCGCATCGGACCGCCGACATTGTACTCCCAGACAATCCGTGTGCCCCTCGGCGTGGTGCTGATTGCAATGGTAAGCACGCCCGTAACCGGCTCGCTCTGTAGCGGACCGAGACTGCCGACCATTCGCAACGCGCGTTCGGGATAGGCCTGCACGACCCGCATGTGCTCGACGCTGCCCTCGAGCGTGAAACGCCCAGGCTCGTCGACTTCGGGGATGGTCTCGCAGAAGCACCCGCCCGCCTTCGGCATGAGCGACAGGTTCTTCGAATCCCCCGACCAGGTATGCTCCGGCTGCCACCAGTCGGCGGGAGAGATAAGGGCGAGCCACACGTCCTTGGGGCTCGCTTCGACCACCACCTCGTGCCGGGTGACGAAGCTGTCGTCGCCCGCGCGCACCACGTCGGCTGCGGCCGGACCGGCGGCAGCAAGCACGCAAAGGACGAACGTGCCCGCACAGGCCCTGGTAAACTCCATCATGGCAAGACCCTCCCTTGCGATCATCGCCCGAGGCTGCGGCAAGAGCGGCGAAGAGACAAGGCCCCGTGTCGCAATCAGCCCTTGAGAATGGCGTCGATCTGGCCTGCGACCGTGTCGATCGCGGCCATTCCGTCGATGCGGGTTACGATCCCGCGCGCCTCGTAGCCCGGCAGGATCGGCGCAGTCTTGGCACGGTATTCTGCCATACGTGTGCGAACTGTCTCCTCATTATCGTCGGGCCGGCGCTTGAACTCGGTGCTGCCGCAGGCGTCGCACACGCCCGGCTTCGCAGGCGGATTGGCGGTGTCGTGATAGAGCGCACCGCAATTGCCGCAGGAGAAGCGGCCCGTGATCCGTTCAACCAGTGCATCCTCGTCCACTTCAAGCTCGATCACGTGATCGAGCACGCGACCGTTCTTTGCCAGAATGGCATCGAGCGCATCGGCCTGCGCGGCGGTGCGGGGATAGCCGTCGAAGATCGCCCCGGTCAGCAGCGCCATCCCGGCGAGTTCGGAGTCGATCAGGTCAGAGACGATCTCGTCCGAGACCAGCTCGCCGCGCTCCATCACTTCCTTGGCGCGCAGGCCCACGGGCGTGCCGGCCTTGACCGCAGCGCGCAGCATGTCGCCGGTGGATAGCTGGCGCATCCCGTGGCGGTCAACCAAGCCTGCGCTTTGCGTCCCCTTGCCTGCGCCGGGAGGGCCAAGAAGAATGATGTTCACGAACCGTCCCCCAATATCGCCACGGGTCTTTGCCCGGCGCGTTCTTTCAGTCTTACGGGTTCAACCAAGTGGCAGGGCGCGTCAAGCCGACTAATGTCGGATATCAGCGCATCCGGCCCTTGAGCTTGGCCTTCTTGATGAGGTCGCCATATTGCAGCGCCAGCAGGTGTGATTGGATCTGGCTGATGGTGTCGACCGTGACGTTGACGACGATCAGCAGCGATGTGCCGCCGAGAAACAGCGGGATCCCGGTTTGGGCAATCATGTATTCCGGCAGCACGCAGACCAGAGTGAGATAGAGCGCGCCCACCACCGTGATCCGGGTGAGGACATATTCGAGATAGTCCGCCGTGCGCTTGCCCGGGCGGATGCCAGGGATCGATCCGCCGTTCTTCTTGAGGTTGTCCGCCGTCTCCTCGGGGTTGAAGACCACCGCAGTATAGAAGAAGCAGAAGAAGATGATCCCGATCGCATAGAGCGTCATGTAAATCGGCTGGCCATGGGCGAGATACTGGTTGAGCACCTGAAGCACGGTGTAGAACCCGCTCTCGGTATCGACCGAATTGCCGGCGAACTGGGTAATGGTCAGCGGCAACAGCAGCAACGAACTGGCGAAGATCGGTGGGATCACGCCCGCAGTGTTGATCTTCAGCGGCAGGTAGGATCGCTCGGCCTGCATCATCCCGCGCTGCGTCGCGCGCTTGGGATACTGGATCGTCAGGCGGCGCTGGGCGCGCTCCATGAAGGAGATGAGCAGGATCAGCCCGACCACCATCATGAGGAAGCCGATAATTACCAGCGAGGAGATCGCCCCGGTGCGCCCGCCTTCAAAAAGGTTGGTGGCGAAGCTCGGGAACTGGGCGACGATGCCCGCCATGATGATGAGCGAGATGCCGTTGCCGATGCCGCGACTGGTGATCTGCTCGCCCAGCCATAGCAGGAACATGGTGCCGCCGACAAGGTTTATGACCGCGACGATGCGGAACATGTAACCCGGGTCGACAACCGCCTGAAGGCCGTTCTGCGCGGCAAAGCTTTCAAGCCCCACGGCCAGGAAATAGCCCTGAATCGCGCACAGAAGCACAGCGCCGTAACGGGTGTACTGATTGAGCTTCTGCCGCCCCGAGGCACCTTCCTTCTTGAGCGCGGACAGCGAAGGGTGCAGCGCCGAGGCCATCTGCACCACGATCGAGGAGGTGATATAGGGCATGACGCCGAGCGCGATGAGGCTCATGCGCTCCAGGCTGCCGCCCGAAAAGGCGTTGAACAGGTCGAGGATACCGCCGCGGGTCTGGTCGTAGAGTTCGGCAAGAACCAGTGGGTTGACGCCCGGCAGCGGCACAAAGCTGAGGAAGCGGAAGACGATCAGCGCACCGATGGTAAACCAGATGCGCTGCTTGAGCTCGGTCGCCTTGGCAAAATTGCCGAGGTTCAGGTTGCTCGCGATATTGTCGGCGCGTGATGCCATGTCGTCGTGTCGATCCTAGCTCTTGGCCCGGCGGCTCAGCCCCCCTCAGGCACCGCGTGGACCCTGTCCTGCGCGCCCTTCCCCTGTCGGATCGCCCCGAGAGAAGGGGCAGGTGGACGCGCGAGAGCGTAAATAGGGCGCGCGGGGACGCTTGTCGAACCCCCGCGCATCGCCTTTTGTCGATTACTTGGCCTTGGCGGCCTTGTTCGCCTCGCGCCGGGCGAGCTTCTTCTCGTGCTCGGGGGTCGGCTCGGGGGCGACTTCGACGCTCCCGCCAGCGGCTTCGACCGCCTTTATCGCGCCCTTGGTCGCGCCGGTCACGGCGAAGGTCGCCCTGGCGGTGAGCTCACCCTTGCCGAGCAGCCGCACGCCATCCTTTCCGGCGCGCACCAGACCCGCCGCCCGCAGCGTGTCCTCGGTGATGGTGGCCCCGGCATCAAGCTTGCCCGCGTCGATGAACTTCTGGACCATGCCGATGTTCACCTCGGCGTAGTCCTTGCCGAAGGGGTTGTTGAAGCCGCGCTTGGGCAAGCGCATGTGGAGCGGCATCTGGCCGCCCTCGAAGCCCTTGATGGCAACGCCCGAACGGGCCTTCTGGCCCTTCTGGCCGCGTGCCGAGGTCTTGCCCTTGCCCGAGCCGATACCACGGCCGACGCGGACGCGGCCCTTGCGGGCACCGCCATTGTCGCGGATGTCATTCAGTTTCATGTCTGTGCACTCGCTTTCGCTTTGGTCGCGCTTCGTGAAATGTGAATCCCCGCGTAGGCGGGGATCTCATGCCGCTAGCGCAATGCCAGCGGCACGAGGCCCCCGCCTACGCAGGGGCTCACGGCTTATTCAGTCAATCACCTCAACTAGATGCGGGATCTTGGCGATTGCGCCGCGCACCTCGGGAGTGTCCTGGCGTTCGACGATCTTGTGCATCTTGTTCAGCCCCAGACCGATGAGGATCTCGCGCTGAACGGCAGGGCGACGGATCGGCGAACCGATCTGCTTGATCTTGATGGTAGCCATCTGTTGTTACTCCACGAGTCCGGCGGCTTCGGCTTCCGCCTCGACCGCGCTGGCCCCGCCGCGACCCAGCAGGTCGGCAACCTTCTTGCCGCGACGCTGGGCAACCGACTTCGGCGAAGTCTGCTCCGACAGCGCGTCGAAGGTGGCGCGGATCATGTTATAGGGGTTCGAGGTGCCAACCGACTTGGTCACCACGTCGGCAACGCCGAGGCTCTCGAACACGGCGCGCATCGGACCGCCAGCGATGATGCCGGTCCCCGGAGGCGCGGTGCGAACGGTGACCTTACCCGCGCCGAAACGGCCATTGCCGTCATGGTGCAGGGTGCGGCCTTCCTTGAGCGGCACGCGGATCATCTTCTTGCGCGCCGAGGCAGTCGCCTTGGTGATCGCCTCGGGCACTTCGCGGGCCTTGCCGTGGCCGAAGCCGACGCGGCCCTGGCCGTCGCCAACCACGACCAGCGCCGCAAAGCCGAAGCGCTTGCCACCCTTCACGGTCTTGGAGACGCGGTTGATGTGCACCAGCTTTTCGATGATGCCGTCATCTTCTTCCTGCTTGCCGCCACGACGATCATCGCGACCGCCCCGCCCGCGACCACGGCCTTCGCCGCCTTCACGGTTGCCGCCACGGCCACGCCCGCGACGACCCTGGCTCTCACCGGTGTCGCCGCCGATGTCGCCGGCCACATCCGGGGTTTCGATGGTGTTTTCGTCAGCCATGATCAGAACTCCAGCCCGCCTTCGCGGGCGGCATCGGCCAGCGCCTTGACGCGGCCATGGAACAGGAACCCGCCGCGATCGAACACGACAATGGTCACGCCCGCCTTTTTGGCGGCCTCGGCGATCTGCTTGCCGACCTCGGCAGCAGCATCGACATTTGCGCCACTGGTCTTCGCGCCGAGCGTCGAGGCGGCGGCAACGGTCTTGCCGGCCGCATCATCGATAATCTGCGCGTAGATGTGGCGGCCAGTGCGGTGCACCGAGAGCCGGGGCTTGCCACCGGCACGCGCACGCAGCGCAGTGCGCACCCGGCGACGGCGACGTTCGAAAAGGGAAAGCTTTGCCATCTTATCTCTTCTTCCCTTCCTTGCGGAAGATATACTCACCGCGATAGGCAATCCCCTTGCCCTTGTAGGGCTCGGGCTTGCGCCAGCGGCGGATTTCGGCGGCAAACTGGCCGACAGCCTGCTTGTCGGAGCCGGAAATCTCGATCGTGGTCTGGTCCGGGGTCTTCACCTCGAGACCTTCGGGCACCGCGAGATCGACATCGTGGCTGTAGCCGAGTTGCAGCTTCAGATTGCGACCCTGCGCATTGGCACGGTAGCCGACGCCCTTGATGTCGAGGATCTTGGTGAAGCCGGCGCTGACGCCTTCCACCAGATTCGAAACGAGAGTGCGCTGCATGCCCCAGAAGGCGCGCGCCTGCTTGCTGTCATTGGCCGGCTTGACCGATATCGCGCCGTCCTCGAGCGAGTAGGAGATGAGGTCGGACAGCCCCATCGAAAGCGTGCCCTTCGGCCCCTTCACGACGAGCGTGCCGTTCTCGATGGTGGCCGTCACCCCGCCGGGGATCGCCACCGGCTTCTTGCCGATGCGGCTCATCAGAACACCTCCGCCAGCACTTCGCCGCCGACGTTGTGGCTGCGTGCCTCGGCATCCGAGAGCACGCCCCTGGGCGTCGAGACGATGGTGATGCCAAGGCCGTTGCGGACAGTCGGAAGCTCCTTCGAGCCCGAATAGATCCGACGGCCGGGCTTGGAGACGCGCGCCACGTGCTTGATCGCGGGCTCGCCTTCGAAATACTTCAGTTCGATCCGCAGCGCCGGGTGCTTGCCCGAGTTGTCCTCGGAATAGCCGCGGATGTAACCCTCGCGCTGGAGCACTTCGAGCACGTTGGCGCGCAGCTTGCTGGCAGGCGTGAGGACGGAGTCCTTCTTCGCCTGCTGGCCGTTGCGGATGCGGGTGAGCATATCACCCAGAGGATCGGTCATTGCCATCTTTGTGTCCTCACCAACTCGACTTGGTCAGGCCCGGGATCAGGCCCTTGTTGCCAAGATCGCGCAGTTCGATACGGTTGATGCCGAACTTGCGGTAATAGCCGCGCGGGCGGCCGGTGGTGGCGCAACGGTTCCGCACCCGGGTGGGGTTCGCGTTGCGCGGAAGCTCCGCCATCTTGAGCCGGGCGACCAGGCGCTCGGTCTCGTCGAGGGATTCGTCGGCAGCGATCGCCTTCAGCTTCTCGTACTTCGCAGCATACTGCTTCACGAGCTTCTTGCGACGCTCATTCTTGTTGATGGAACTCAGTTTCGCCATGGACTTAAGCTCTCTGCTTTCGTGTCTCTAACGGAAGGCGGCTCACGCCGCCTCCTTCTGTTCGGTCTTGGCTTCGCCCTGGAAGGGGAAGCCGAACAGGCGCAGCAACTCGCGCGCCTCCTCGTCGGTCTTGGCGGTGGTGGTGACGATGATGTCCATCCCCCGCACCTTCTCGATCTTGTCGTAGCTGATCTCGGGGAACACGATCTGTTCCTTGAGCCCCATCGCGTAGTTGCCACGCCCGTCGAACGACTTGGGATTGAGCCCGCGGAAGTCCCGGATGCGCGGCATGGCGACTGTCACGAGACGATCGAGGAACTCGTACATGCGCTCGCGGCGAAGGGTCACCTTGCAACCGATTGGCATCCCTTCGCGCAGCTTGAACTGCGCGATCGACTTCTTGGCGAGGGTGATGACCGGCTTCTGGCCGGCGATCAGCGCCATTTCCTCGGCGGCGATCTGAACCTTCTTCTTGTCCTGGCTCGCCTCGCCCACGCCCATGTTGAGCGTGATCTTCTCGAGCTTGGGCACTTCCATGCGGTTCTTGTAGCCGAACTTCTCGGTCATGGCCTTGACGATCTCGTTATCGTACTTGGCCTTCATCCGGGCGGTGTAATCAGCCATCGATGGTCTCCCCACTCTTGACGGCGACGCGCACCTTCTTCCCGTCCTTCACTTCGAAGCGGACGCGGGTGGCCTTGCCGGTCTTGGGATCAGCGAGCGCTACCTTCGAGATGTGCATCGGCGCGGCGAAGCGGTCGATACCACCTTGCGGGTTCTGCTGGCTGGGCTTGCGGTGACGGGCGACGATGTTGACGCCTTCGACGACGACCTTGCCGTCCTTGGGGAGAACCTGGGCGACCGTGCCGGTGCGGCCCTTGTCCTTGCCCGACAGCACCACGACGCTATCACCCTTCTTGATCTTTGCGGCAGCCATCACAGCACCTCCGGCGCAAGGCTGATGATCTTCATGAAGCCCTTGCCGCGCAGTTCGCGCACAACCGGGCCGAAGATACGGGTGCCGATCGGCTCCTCGTTCTTGTTCACGAGCACGGCCGCATTGCTATCGAAGCGGATGACGGTGCCATCCGGACGACGAACGTCCTTCTTGGTGCGCACGATCACGGCGCGGTGAACGTCGCCCTTCTTGACCTTGGTGCGCGGCTGCGCCTCCTTGATGGAGACGACGATCACGTCGCCGACGCCTGCGGTCCGACGCTTCGACCCGCCCAGCACCTTGATGCACTGGACGCGCTTGGCGCCGCTATTGTCCGCGACGTCGAGATTGGATTGCATCTGGATCATGGATCCGTCTTCCTTCTCATTGGCTTACCGGGACGCCCGATCCGACCGGGGCCCGGCAGTTCCGTCTACGTTTCAGTTACCCGCAGCCGCGACGTCGAGATCGGCTTCCACCGCCTGCACGCCGCCCGCCACGACCCGGTCCTTGACGATCCAAGTCTTGGTCTTGGACATCGGCCGGGTCTCTTCGATCCGGACGACATCACCCACGGTGTATTCGTTCTGCTCGTCGTGCGCGTGATACTTCTTCGAGCGCCGGATGATCTTCCCGTAGAGCGGGTGCTTCACCTTGCGTTCGACCAGCACGGTCACGGTCTTGTCGGTCTTGTCGGAGGTCACCGTCCCGACGAGGATACGCTTGGGCATGGTTTTCTCCTTACGCCTTGGCCGCCGCCGCCTTGGCGGCGCGCTCGTTCTGAAGCGTCTTGATCTGCGCGATGGTGCGCCGCACCTGGCGGATGCGCGAAGGAGCCTCGAGCTGGTTGGTCGCAGCCTGGAACCGCAGATTGAACTGCTCGCGCTTGAGCTCGGTGAGCTCGGCGGTCAGCTGGTCATCGGTCTTGGTGCGAAGGTCCGCGATATCGGCCATTATTCGCCTCCCAGATGGCTGGTGTCGCCGAGACGGGCGACGACCTTGGTCTTGATCGGCAGCTTCATCGCCGCACGCTCGAACGCCTCGGCCGCGAGCGGGCCGGCAACGCCATCAAGCTCGAACAGGATGCGGCCCGGCTTCACGCGCGCCGCCCAGTATTCGACCGAACCCTTGCCCTTACCCTGACGGACTTCGGCAGGCTTCTTCGACACGGGCACATCGGGGAACACGCGGATCCACAGCCGGCCCTGACGCTTGATGTGCCGGGTAATGGCACGACGCGCCGCTTCGATCTGCCGGGCGGTGACCCGCTCGGGTTCCAGAGCCTTGAGGCCGTAGGAGCCGAAGTTCAGGGTGGTACCACCCTTCGCTTCGCCCTTGATCCGGCCCTTGAACTGCTTGCGGAACTTGGTCTTCTTCGGTTGCAACATGGTCTTTTACCTCAGCGAGCCGGGCGGACGCCGGAAGTCTGGGCTTCCATCATCAGGCGGTCCTGCGCGGTCGGATCATGGGCGAGGATCTCGCCCTTGAAGATCCACACCTTGATCCCGATGATCCCGTAGGCGGTGAGCGCCTCGGTCTCGGCGTAATCGATGTTGGCGCGCAGGGTGTGAAGCGGAACGCGGCCTTCGCGGTACCATTCGACGCGCGCAATTTCCGCGCCCCCGAGACGGCCGCCGCAAACGATCTTGATGCCCTCGGCGCCAAGACGGAGAGCCGACTGAACCGCGCGCTTCATCGCCCGGCGGAACGCCACGCGGCGCACCAGCTGATCGGCGATGCCCTGCGCGACGAGCTTGGCGTCGATTTCCGGCTTGCGGATTTCGACGATATTCAGCTTCACGTCGCTCGCGGTCATGGTCGCCAGCTTCGAGCGCAGCTTTTCGATGTCCGCGCCCTTCTTGCCGATGATGACACCGGGACGCGCCGCATAGATCGATACGCGGCACAGCTTGGCCGGGCGCTCGATCACCACCTTCGAAACCGCCGCCTGGGGCAGGTTCTTCATGATATACTTGCGGATCGCGATGTCTTCCTTGAGCAGCTGCGCATAATCACGCCCTTCGGCGTACCAGCGGCTATCCCAGGTGCGGTTGATCTGCAGGCGCAGACCGATCGGATTGCTCTTCTGGCCCATCTTACGCCTCCTCTGCTTCGCGAACGACGATCCGCAGACGCGAAAACGGCTTCAAGATGCGGGTCGACTTGCCGCGGCCACGGGTGTGGAAGCGCTTCATCGTCACCGACTTGCCCACGCTCGCTTCGGCGACGACCAGCGCGTCGACATCGAGGTTGTGGTTGTTCTCGGCATTGGCGATCGCCGAGGCGAGCACTTTGCTCGCATCACGCGCCATCGCCCGCTTCGAAAAGGCGAGGATGTTCATCGCTTCTTCGGCCTTCTTGCCGCGGATCAGGGCGGCCACGAGGTTCAGCTTCTGTGCCGAACCACGGATCGTGGTGCCGACCGCCAGCGCCTCGTTATCGCCCACGCGGCGGGGTGCCTTTGCCTTGCCCATTAGCGCTTGCCCTTCTTGTCGGCAGCGTGCCCTGGGAAGGTGCGCGTGGGCGCAAATTCACCGAGTTTGTGGCCGACCATTTCTTCCGAAACCGAAACGGGAATGAACTTGTGCCCGTTGTAGACGTTGAAAGTGAGCCCGACGAACTGCGGCAGGATCGTCGAACGCCGCGACCAGGTCTTGATCGGCTTGGCGTTCGTGGTTTCCTGCGCCGTTTCGGCCTTCTTCAGCAGGCTCAACTCGACAAACGGACCTTTCCAGACGGAACGTGCCATCGTCTCTTACCTCTTCTTCTTCGCGTGACGCGAACGGATGATCATCTTGTCCGTCTGCTTGTTGTGGCGCGTGCGGGCACCCTTGGTCGGCTTGCCCCACGGGGTCACCGGATGACGACCGCCCGATGTGCGACCTTCACCGCCGCCGTGGGGGTGGTCGACCGGGTTTTTCGCGACGCCGCGCGTCAGCGGACGCTTGCCCATCCAGCGCGAGCGGCCGGCCTTGGCAAAGTTCTGGTTGGCGTTGTCCGGGTTCGACACCGCGCCCACCGTGCCCATGCAATCAGCGCGCAGGTAACGCTGCTCGCCCGAATTGAGGCGCACGATCACGAAAGCGCGGTCACGGCCGACCACCTGGACATAGGTGCCGGCCGAACGGGCGATCTGCCCGCCCTTGCCCGGCTTCATCTCGACATTGTGGCAGATCGTGCCGACCGGCATCTGGCCCAGCAGCATCGCATTGCCCGGCTTGGTGTCGGTCTTTTCGCCTGCGACCACAACGTCACCGACAGCCAGACGCTGCGGCGCGATGATGTAGGCCTGCTCGCCGTCCTCATACTTCACCAGCGCGATGAACGCGGTGCGGTTCGGGTCATACTCAAGACGCTCGACAGTGGCCGGCATGTCCCACTTGCGACGCTTGAAGTCGATGAAGCGGTACTTCTGCTTGTGGCCCCCGGCGATCCCGCGCGAGGTGACGTGACCCTTGTTATTGCGGCCACCGGTCTTGCGCTTGCCTTCGGTCAGCGCCTTGACGGGCTTGCCCTTGTAGAGCCCCGACTTGTCGACCAGGATCAGACCGCGGCGCGCGGGACTGGTCGGCTTGTAGTTCTTGAGTGCCATTGTTCGTGTCTCCGTCCCTTGGCCTCAGATACCGCTGGTGATGTCGATCATTTCACCCTCGGCGAGGGTGACGATGGCCTTCTTCACATCGGAACGCTGATAGGCCTTGCCCTTCCAGCGCTTGGTCTTGCCCTTCTGGACAAGGGTGTTCACGGCGACGACCTTCTTGTCATAGATCGCCTCGATCGCTTCCTTGATCTGCGGCTTGGTCGCGTCCTTGGCGACCTTGAAGACCACGGCATTCTGTTCCGACGCGAGGGTCGACTTCTCGGTGATGTGCGGCGCGATGATCACATCATAGTGACGCGCGTCGACAGTCTGCTTCTTAGCCATTGAAGCGCGCCTCCAGCTTTTCGACAGCGGCCTTGGTCAGAACCAGCGTATCGTGATTGAGGATGTCGTAGACATTGGCACCGATCGCCGGGAGCACGTTGATGCCCGGGAGATTGCCGGCCGCCTTCTTGAAGCCCGCGTCGACCTGCTCGCCGTCGATCACCAGCACCTTGCCAGTCAGCCCGGCCTTGGTGAGGTGGCCCTTGAGCACCTTGGTCTTGGCATCGGCCAATTCGAGGCTTTCGACGACGACCAGACCGTCCTTGGCCTTGCTCGATAGCGCCATCTTGAGGCCGAGCGCGCGGATCTTCTTGTTGAGCGACTGCTCGAAGTCACGCTTGCGCGCACCGTGAGCCTTGCCGCCGCCGATGAAGATCGGCGCAGCACGATCGCCGTGACGGGCCGTGCCGCCACCCTTCTGGCGGCCGAACTTCTTGCCAGTGCGGGCCACTTCCGAACGCTCGCGCGTCGGGCGGGCGGTAAGGCGGCGGTTTTCGAGCTGCCAGGTCACCACGCGGTGCAGGATGTCGGCGCGCGGCTCGATGCCGAACACGTCATCCGACAGCTCGATATCGCCCGAGGCCTTGCCCTCGATGTTCTGAACCTTGATCTTCATGGCTCAGCCTTCCTTGTTTTCTTCAGTGGCGGGCGCATCGGTTTCGACGGCTTCCACAGTCACAGGGGTCTCGTCGGCCACGGGCGCCTTCTTCTCGATCACCGCGCCCGGGAAGGGCACGCCCTCAGGGGCTGGCAGTTTCACCGCGTCGCGCACGAGCAGCCAGCCATTCTTGGCGCCCGGGACCGAACCCTTGACGAACAGCAGGCCGCGCTCGGCATCGGTGCGAACGATTTCGAGGTTCTGCTGGGTGCGCTGACGGTCGCCCATGTGGCCGGCCATCTTCTTGCCCTTGAACACGCGGCCCGGATCCTGACGGTTGCCGGTCGAACCGTGCGCACGGTGCGAAATCGAGACGCCGTGGGTGGCACGCATACCGCCGAAGCCCCAGCGCTTCATTGCACCGGCAAAGCCCTTGCCCTGCGTGTGGCCAGTGATGTCGACCATCTGCCCGGCAATGAAGTGCTCGGCGCTGATGGTGGCACCGACCGGGACGAGCGCATCGGCGCTGTCGACGCGGAACTCGGCGACCTGCTTCTTCAGACCGACATCGGCCTTGGCGAATTGTTCACGCTGCGGCTTGGCAACGTTCTTGTGCTTGGCCTCGCCTGCGCCGAGCTGGACCGCGAAATAGCCATCCCGGTCGGCGGTGCGGTGCGAGACCACCTGGCAATCTTCCAGTGCGAGAACGGTCACGGGCACGTGCCGTCCATCCTCCCGGAAGAGGCGGGTCATCCCGACTTTCTTTGCGATAACGCCGGTGCGCATCGTCAGTTCACTCCTCGACAGAGGCACCCTACGGACCATCCGCAAGGTGCGTGTGAGACCGCGACACCATGTAAGGCATCGCGGCCCCGTTCAGCCCGAAATTTCATGCATCGCCCCGTCCGGGCTGAGTGCTCCTGCCGGCCGGGTGGCCTCGGAAGCGAGACGGGGGACGCAGCCCGGAGAGGTTCTCCGGCGGTATCCACCCTATCGTCAGGCGGAGCGCTGATCGCTCCAACGATAGAGACCCCCACCAAAGCGGGGGCATTTCTGCTGGCTTCAGGCCAGCTTGATCTCGACATTCACGCCAGCGGCCAGATCGAGCTTCATCAGCGCGTCCACGGTCTGGGCGTTGGGCTGCACAATATCGAGCAGCCTCTTGTAGGTGCGCACCTCGAACTGCTCGCGCGACTTCTTGTCGACGTGCGGACCGCGGTTCACGGTGAACTTCTCGATACGCGTCGGCAGAGGAATGGGGCCACGAATAAGCGCGCCGGTGCGGCGGGCCGTATCAGCGATCTCGCCAGTGGCCTGGTCGAGAACGCGGTGGTCGAACGCCTTGAGGCGAATACGGATATTCTGAGCTTCCATGTCCTACTACCGATGCGAAAGAGCCAAGGAACCACCGGCCTGCCGGCATTTCCCAAAAACAAAGACCGCCCCGCATCCTTCCGGTTTCCCGAGAGCGGGCGGCCTTCCTCAAAACTCGTTCCCCTCGCAAGACGAATCTCGTTCGGGAATGCGCGCCTATACGGGGAGCGCCCTCCTAAGGCAAGGGGCAAGGCTAAGGAAATTACGTGACCGTGAAACGACCACGCCACCCCGGCACGACGCCCCTGCCCTTAGAGTCTGATTCAAAACTATCGCGTTGGATTTCAGGCTCTTGCGATGCGGCGTGCGAAGAGCTGGATTGAGGCGATGAACAGCCAGGCGGTTGCCGAGGCGATGGACTGCTCGAAGTCTTTGGCGAGGCGGCGGTTGCGACCGAGCCATGCAAAGGTCCGCTCGACCACCCAGCGTCTGGGCAAGACCTCGAAGCCCTTGGCGTGGTCGGACCGCTTGATGATCTCGATCGTCCACTTCCCGATCTTGCGCAGCGCCTGGCGAAGCTTGTCGCCGGCATAGCCACCATCGGCGAAGATGTGCCTGAGCCAAGGGTGACGGCGGATGATCTCGGCCAGAACAAGCGGCGCGCCATCGCGATCCTGCACGTCGGCGGTGTGAACCACGGCATGAACCAGATTGCCATCGGTGTCGGTCACGATGTGTCGCTTGCGGCCCTTGATCTTCTTGCCCGCGTCATAGCCGCAAGGCCCGCCGCTCTCG
>Ga0208370_100249_pt1 | contig 16169 bp, 12 predicted proteins | sample Subbio12Jun_QV11_FD_184822 | JGI IMG/M metagenome (GOLD analysis project Ga0208370, IMG submission 184822) | Serpentinite rock and fluid subsurface biosphere microbial communities from McLaughlin Reserve, California, USA -CR12Jun_QV11 (SPAdes) | ecosystem: Environmental > Terrestrial > Deep...
TGATCTATATGACATTCCATCACCCTATTCCCTTACCCTCTCGCAGCCGTATTGACTTCGTCTTGCAGATTTTCCAACATTCATGTTAGCGGTAGCAACAACACAATGGCACGGCGTGCATCGTCGCCACGGGAGAGGGACATGATCGGCCAGACTGGCTCATGGCGGGCAGGCTGCTTTGCGGCATTGCTAGCTACGGCAAGCAGCGCGTTACTCGCGCAGGCCGAAACTTCGCAGGAGCCGGGTGTCGCCAATCCCGACATCTGGCCCGCTTACACCTACCCCGTCCCCACCCGTCCCGAACACGAGGCGAAGGTCCGCGATCTAATCGCGCGCATGACCATTGAGGAGAAGATCGGCCAGCTCGTCCAGGCCGATCTGTGCTGCGTCACACCGGCCGACGTGAAACGCTACAAGCTCGGCTCGATCCTCGTGGGCGGCAATTCCGGCCCGAACGGCAATGATCTCGCTCCCGCACCCGAGTGGCTCAAGGCGGCAGATCAGTTCTACCTCGCCTCGGTCGACCGCTCCGACGGCGGGGTGGGCGTGCCGATCATCTGGGGCATCGACGCCGTGCACGGCCATTCGAACATCATCGGCGCGACGATCTTCCCGCACAATATCGGCCTGGGCGCGATGCGCGATCCTGCGCTGGTGGAGCAGATCGGCGCAATCACCGCCAAGGAAATCCGCGTCACCGGGCAGGAATGGACCTTCGCGCCCACCGTTGCCGTGCCGCAGGATTTCCGATGGGGCCGTGCCTATGAGGGCTATTCTTCGGACCCCGATCTGGTCGCCTCCTATGTGGGGGCAATGGTGCGCGGGCTGCAGGGGCCGCCCACCAATGACAACCTGCTCGCCGGGCCGTGGGTGATCGCTTCAACCAAACACTTCCTTGCCGATGGCGGAACCGACAATGGCGTGGATCAGGGCGACAGCTCGATCAGCGAAAAGGCTCTGCGCGACATTCACGGGAAGCCCTATGGTCCGGCGATAGCCGAGGGCGTATCGACCGTGATGGTTAGCTTTTCAAGCTGGCAGGGCGTCAAGATGACCGGCAACCACTCGCTGGTGACGGGCGTGCTGAAGGACCGCCTGGACTTCGGCGGCTTCGTGGTGTCGGACTGGAACGCCCACGGACAGGTCGCAGGCTGCACCAACGAGGCCTGTCCACAGGCGCTGATGGCAGGCATCGACATGTATATGGCACCCGATACGTGGAAGCCGATCTACGAGGATCTGCTGGCGCGGGCCAAGGCGGGCACGGTGCCGATGGCTCGGATCGACGAGGCGGTGGCGGGCATCCTCAGGGTCAAGGCGCGGCTGGGCCTGTTCGAAGCGGGCAAGCCCTCGGACCGGGCGTTCTCGGGCCAATATGATCTGCTCGGCGCGCCCGAACACCGCGCCGTGGCGCGTGAGGCAGTACGCAAGTCACTGGTGCTGCTCAAGAACGAGGGCGTGCTTCCCCTCGCCCCCGGCAAGCGCCTACTGGTGGCGGGCGACGGGGCAGATGATGTTGCGCGCCAGTCCGGCGGGTGGACGCTGAGTTGGCAGGGGACCGGCGTGGACAACAGCCACTTCCCCGGCGCGACGTCGATCTGGGGCGGATTGAAGCAGGCGGTCGAGGCCGGCGGCGGCAGCGCCGTGCTCTCGCCAGATGGCAGCTTTACCGAGCGGCCCGACGCTGCGGTGGTGGTGTTCGGCGAGACGCCCTATGCCGAATTTCAGGGCGACCGTGGGGCGCTGCTGCTCGACCCCGAACTGACCGCGCCTTACGCAACCATGCGCAAGCTGAAGGCGCAGGGAATTTCGGTGGTGGCGGTGATGATCACTGGGCGGCCCCTTTATGTGAACCCCGCGCTCAATGCCGCCGATGCCTTCGTGGTCGTCTGGCTGCCGGGCAGCGAGGGTGCCGGGGTGGCCGATGTGCTCGTGGCGGACAGCACGGGGCAACCGCAGTTCGACTTTGCAGGCAAGCTCCCTGCCGCATGGCCGCGCGCCGCGCAGCTAGCGGACGGGGTGCTGTTTCCGTTCGGCTACGGACTAAGCTATGCCGCGCCTGCTCCGGCCTTCACGCCCCTGCCCGAACTCGACGCCATTGCCATCGGCGGCGACGCGAGGATGTGGTTCAACGCGGGCACCCCCGCGCCGCGGTGGTCGCTGTGGGTGGCGGGCGACGGGCCGGAGAGCGAGACCCGCATCACCACCGTCCCGACAGACCTGATGGGTGGGCGGGCGCGGGTCACGGCGCAGAACTTCAAGGTGCAGGAAGGCGCGCGCCGCTTTGCCGTTCAAAGCGGCACGGTGAGCGTGCAACTCGGCAACCTCGATCCGGTCGATGTCTCGCGTGAAACCAATGGCGATGTTATGCTGCTGGTGACCATGCGAGTGTGGAATGCGCCTACTGCGGCACGGATCGGCGCAGTGGGGCCTGAGGTGCGCGGCTTCACCGCCGTTACTCTGCCCGTCAGCGAAGGTTATGTGCGCTACGGCGTGCCGCTCAAATGTCTGCGGAGCAAGGGTGCGGATGTCGCGCGGCTGACCCGGCCCTTCGTGCTCGAAACCGAAGGCCGCGCCGATTACGCCATCGCCGAGGTGCGGCTCGGCAGCGATGCCGAACAGGTGTTGCCGTGCCGCTGACAAACCAGGACTGAATGACAGGTAGGGCGCAAAGTTCGCCGCAAGGGGAAAGAGTGATGAACCGCAAACTGATTGCCGCCATGCTGCCTGTTGCCGCGCTGAGCCTCGCGCCGGTTGGGGAGGCCTCTGCGCAAGGCGCGCCCGCTGTCACCGCGGCGCTGCCGGTGGGCACCTGTATCAACCTTGGCAACACGCTCGAACCCCAGACCGAAGGCGCATGGGGCGGCGCTCCGGCGCGCAAGGCGGACTTTTCGCGGATCAAGACGGCGGGCTTCGACACCGTGCGCATTCCGGTGCGCTGGCACAACAAGTCTTCGGACAAGTCGCCCTATACCGTTGATCCCAAGTGGATGAACCGGGTGCAGGAAATCGTCGATTGGGCGCTGGCCGAGAAGCTCAACGTGATTCTCAACAGCCACCACTTCGATCCGATCCACGAGGATCCGCTGGCGGTTGCCGCCTGGCATGGCGGGGTGTGGAAGCAGATTGCCGAACGCTTCAAGGGCTATCCCGAGGACAAGCTGTGGTTCGAACTGGAAAACGAGCCGCACAAGAACTTCACCCATGCGAACCTGCTCGCAACGCTGGCCCCCTCACTGGCCGAGGTGCGCAAGCTCCATCCCACCCGCGCAGTGATCATCGGGGGCGAGAATTGGAGCGGGATCAAGTCGCTGGAGACCCTGCCGCTGCCGGATGATTCGAACATCCACCCGACCTTCCACTACTATGATCCCTTCAACTACACCCATCAGGGTGCCGAATGGACGGCGCCCGATGTGCCCCCGGCGGGCCGCGCCTTTCCCACCACCGAAGATGCAGCCCAGCTGGCGAAGGACGTTGCCAGCATCCAGACCTATATCGCCCGCACCGGCAAGACTCCCTTCATGGGCGAAGTCGGCGCGTTCGACCGGCACATTCCACTGGCAGACCGGGTCAAGTATCACCGCATGATAACCGACGCCTTCGCCCCCACCGGGATCGGCATCTGCGTTTGGGCCTATACCAACACCTTCCCCTTCTACGATTCCGACAAGCGCCGCTGGCTGCCGGGGATGCTCGGTGCGCTGGGGCTGAAGGAAGGCAACTGACATTCGAGGGGTGCGACAACCATGAACCGCTTCAGCATCAACCTTTTGCCACCAGCGCGGCCCTGCTTGCCCTTGCCGCCCCCGCTCTGGCGCAGCTGCCACCCGAACTGACCGCCTTTGACAAACAGGTGCCGGGCGATCTCATCAATAATCCCACCCGCACCGACTGGGCCTGCTATGGCGAGAATTACGAAACCGACGGGCGGCAAGGGGCCGACATTCCCGGCGGCGGCGCGGCGCGGCGCGGCGCGGGTGTTCGACATCAAGGCGAAGGGTGCCTTCCACTACATCGTCGCCGCCAACGTCCCGCTTCTGGCCGATATCTAGTCGGGCGATCAGGTGACGATCGGCTTCTACGCCCGCGTCGTCGTCATTTAACTAAGCGACGGCAAGGGGATTATCGGTGTGCGATTTCAGGAGAACGCTGCGCCCTATGGCGGGTTCGGCGATACCAATGTGCTGATCGGCGGCGAGTGGGAATGGCACGAAGTCACCATCCGCGCCGACAAGCGAATCCGCAAGGCCAACGCCCTTGTCGCGCTGCAACTGGCCGGTGCGAAGCAGAAAATCGAGATCGGACAGACGGTGGTGGTGCGCGGATCGCCGACCATCATCGCCAAGCAGGAGCCTCCGGCCACGCGCGCACCCTCGCTCAAGGATCCTTCCACCATCGAAATGCCCGACGCCCAGCGCAGCATAGGCAAGCTGATCAATGACCCCACCGCGCGTGGCTGGGCCCACGGCGGCAGGGGCGGCACCGGGCAGGATGTCGATGTGCCAGAAATTTGGCTCCAGAAGGCGACCCGCTTCATCACCACCAAGGTGGGCGAGAACCGCTGGGATCTGACGACCGCCAACCCGAACCTGCCCGCGATAAAGGAAGGCGAGACCTACACCGTCGCCGTGGTCGCACGCACGATCAGCGCGCAGACCGAGGATGGCAAGGGGCTGATCTCTGCCCGGATGCAGGGGGTGATGCCGCCTTACGACGGCTTCGGCGACAAGGTGTTCAAGATCGGGGATCTCTGGCAGCTGGTGAACCTGCCCTTCACCGTCACGCGCGGCTTCGGCCCCGGCGATGGGTCGGTCACGCTCCACTTCGCCGCCGCGGCGCAGACAGTCGAGGTGGGGCCAGTCTACGTGTTCAAGACCAACTGAGCGGGCGGCGGCTGGCGGCCCCTATCCCGGCGAATGGGCATAGGGGCCGACCACCAGCCCGGTGAACAGCCCGGCATGGACCGAGGCGAGCGGCTCGACATTGATCGTCGCTCCCACCGCCTGCCATTGCACTGTCCCCGCCGCGCGCCATGTAACCCGTGCGGTGCCGCCGTCGAAAGCCAGCCTGAGTTCGATCGGGCCGTCGCCGGGAAGCGGAGCCTCGGCCACGATCACCCCGCTCCTGCCCTGATCGACCGACGTACGCAGCCGCACCACAATTCGCCCCTTCTCCTTGCCCGCAGCGAGGAAGTGGCTCTCGTCCATGAAGGCCAGCAGCCCGGCGAAATCGCCGCCGCGCTGGGGCGTGAAGTCGAGCCGGGTGGTGAATTCTGCCTTGTGATGGCGCAAGCGGCGACCGACAAAGGCGGGGCGGCCAAAGCTCCCCGCCGCCGCCGACCCCGCCTGCACCCGCAAGACCCCGTCATCCACCCGCCACAGCGGCTCTATCCCCGGTGTGCGCAACCCAATCCACTCGGGCGCAAGCGGCGCAAGGAACTCCTCGCGCCAATTCTCCCACGGCGACCCGGGCGAGGCAGGCAGCCTCGGCGCGACAGTCTGCATTGGCACTGGCTCCTGCCGGTCCAGGAAGCGCGGCCAGCCGTCCACCCAGCTGAGCGGCAGCAGAAACGTCTCGCGTCCCAGCAGCGTCGATTGCCCGGCAAAGGGCCGGGTGGCGAGGAACACGCCCCACCACGACCCGTCGTCAAGCTCGACGATGTCGGCGTGGCCCGTCGCCTCGACCCGGTCAGGGCGGACTGCGGGCAGATCGCGCTGGGTGAGGATCGGGTTGAAGGGCCCCGGCGTGTAAGGCCCGGTCACCTTCGGAGCGCGGTAGATCATCTGCGAATGCTGATCCGCCGTGCCCCCTTCCGCAGTCAGCAGGTAATACCAGTCCCCCACCTTGTAGATATGCGGCCCCTCAGCCCAGATCGGCTTGGTGGCCGGGTCCACGCCCTTGTCGACCAGCAAGGTGCGGTTCGTCAGCACGTCCATCGCTTGCGGGTCAAACTGCTGAAGCCACAGCGCGCGGTGGCCTTCATACTCCGGCTCTCCGGGGGGCGCGTCATTGTAGACGATCCACGCAGTGCCATCGGCGTCGAAGTAAAGCGAGGGGTCGATCCCGCCGATTTCGAGCCACACCGGATCGCTCCATGGCCCGGCAGGATCGTCAGCGGTGATGACGAAATTGCCGCCGCATTCGATGCAGGTGTTGACGATCCAGAAGCGCCCGTCGTGGTGGGTGATCGCAGACGCGAACAGCCCGCGATTGGTGCCCAGCCCGCTGAAATCGAGCTGGGTCGGGCGGTCGATAGCATTGCCGATTAGCCGCCAGTTCACGAGGTCTCTTGAATGCAGGATCGGCAGGCCCGGAAACCAGCTGAAGGTCGAGGTGACGGCGTAGAAATCCTCGCCCACCCGCACGATCGAGGGATCGGGGTGGAAGCCGGGCAAAACCGGATTGCGATATTGCCCGGCGGGCGCGGCGGGATCGCTCGATTCGTAAGCGAGCCATTCGAACTGCGCGACCACATCGCGCGCCGCTACCTCCTGTCCCGCCGCCGCAAGCGCGAGCGCGCTCACCCATGTTGCCAGCCTGCCTGTCATCCTCGTTCCTCCCGAATTGCGCGCTTTTGGGGGCTTGTCGGCCCGCGAGTGCGCGACTATGGTAGCGCTATCAGCAAGGAGGGCAAGAGCCAGACATGGCCGATAGGATACTGGAAAGTCTGCCTGCGGATTTCCGCGAAGGTCACTTCATCGGTCGGGCGCAATCGCCCGAGGGCCCGAGTGTCATCACTATTGTCGGCGGCGTGATCCGCGACCTTACCCCGGTCGCCAGCACAGTCGCAGGTGCCATCGCGCGGCGCAGCTTTGACGGCGGCGCGGTGATCGGTCCAGTTGAGGATGGCCTGCCCGAAGGGTGGCACCTGCTCACGCCGATTGACCTTCAATCCATCAAGGCCAGCGGCGTCACCTTTGCGCTGTCTGCCATCGAGCGCGTCATCGAGGAGCGCGCCCGCGGCGACGCAAGCGCCGCAGCCGCGATCCGCGCACAGCTCGAGGAAAAGGTTGGGGCAGGGATCCGCTCGGTCGTCCCCGGCAGCCCCGCCGCCGCGCAGCTCAAAGCCGCGCTGATAGCGGAGGGCATGTGGTCACAATACCTCGAAGTCGCCATCGGCCCGGATGCAGAGATCTTCTCCAAGGCCCCCACCCTGTCCGCCGTCGGCACCGGCGCGCCTGTCGGAGTGCGCTCGGATTCGCACTGGAACAACCCCGAACCCGAAGTGGTGCTGGCCTGCGATGCGGCAGGCGAAGTGGTTGGCGCGGCGCTCGGCAATGACGTCAATCTGCGCGATTTCGAAGGCCGCTCCGCCCTGCTGCTGTCCAAGGCCAAGGACAACACTGCCAGCTGCGCGATCGGCCCCTTCATCCGCCTGTTCGACCATGGCTTCACCATCGACGACGTGCGCCGCGCCGACGTGGAACTCACTATCGAAGGTCCCGAAGGCTATCGCCTCGAAGGCCGCAACGACATGAGCCAGATCAGCCGCGATCCGCTCGATCTGGTGGCCCAGTGCCTATCGGAACATAACTATCCCGATGGATTCGTGCTATTTTGTGGGACACTATTCGCCCCGACACAGGACCGCGACTCGCCGGGAGCGGGCTTCACGCACAAGGTCGGTGACGTGGTCACGATCCGCTCGCAGCGCCTTGGCACGCTGACCAACACCGTCACGACGTCGCGCGATGCGCCGCCATGGACGATGGGTTTTGCCGCCTTCGCACGCAACCTTTCCACGCGGGGCCTGATCGACGCGATCTGAGCGGCGCCAAATGATTTGAAACAGTGCGCTCAAGGCGGATCAATCCGGGCGCCACAGGGATGGGGAAGAGACTTGGACGCGCAATCGAGCAGCGCCGGCGTTCACAGCGCCATCTATCCGAGCCTGACGGGCAAGCGGGTGATCGTCAGCGGGGGCGGCTCTGGCATTGGCGAGGCGATGGTCGAGGCCTTCGCCCGGCAAGGCGCCGCAGTCGGCTTTGTCGACATTCAGGAACCGCAGAGTGAACGGCTGATCGCGCGCCTCGCGGACGCCGAGATCGCCCCTGTATTTCTCCCCTGCGACATTACCGATTGCAACGATTATATTCACAAGATCAATCGCTTGATTGATATTCTGAGCGGCTGCGATGTGCTCGTCAACAACGCCGCCAGCGATGATCGCCACAACCTTGATGACGTAACCCCCGACTATTGGGACGAGCGCATGGCCGTCAACCTGAAGCACCAGTTCTTTGCCGCCAAGGCGGTGATCCCGGCGATGCGGGCAGCAGGGGGCGGGTCGATCGTCAACATGGGGTCGATCAGCTGGCATCTGGGGCTGAAGGATCTGGTGATCTACCAGACCGCCAAGGCCGCCATCGAAGGCCTGACCCGCAGCCTCGCGCGGGATCTGGGGCGCGACAATATCCGCGTCAACACGATCCTCCCCGGCAATGTCCAGACACCGCGCCAGATGCGCTGGTATTCGCCTGAGGGTGAGGCAGAAATCGTGGCCGCTCAATGCCTTGATGGCCGCATCCAGCCGCCTGACATTGCCGCGATGGCGCTGTTCCTCGCTGCGGATGATGCACGGTTCTGCACCGGGCACAATTACTGGGTCGACGCCGGATGGAGATGAACCTGTCGGTGCGGCAGGTGCTCGCCGCCAATTGCCTGCTGGGTGAGGGCGTTCTGTGGGACGCTGCACGCGCAATTGTCTGGTTTGTTGACATAAAGCGCCAGCGTCTGTGGCATTTTGACCCCGCTACCGGCAGCAATGGCTTCACCGAGGTCCCCGCCCCGATCGGCTGGGCGATCCCGACCGAGGGCGGGTTGCTGCTGTGCGGTCTGGAGGGTGGGCTCTACACCTTCGCTCCGGAAAGTGACGCTTTCACACGGCTTTGCGCCGTTCCTGGAGAGCCAGCCTCCAACCGCCTCAACGATGCCTGCACCGATCCCTGGGGCCGGGTGTGGTTCGGATCAATGGACGATGCAGAGTCCGCCGCCTCGGGCCGGTTCTACCTGTTCGACCGCGGCGAGGTCCGCCCGGCGGGCCCCTATGGCATTGCTATCACCAATGGTCCCGCCGTCAACGCCGCCGGAAACCGCATCTATTTCACTGATACTCTTGCACAAAAAATCTTCGTTTCTGATCTTGCGGCGCATGGCGCTGGCCCTGCGCGGCTGTTTGCCGACACGGGAGCACTGTTCCCCGCCGCCTACCCCGATGGCCCGGTAGTTGATGCCGAGGACCATGTCTGGACCGGACTTTACCACGGTAGCTGCGTTGCCCGCTTTGCGCCGGATGGCAGCCTTGCTGCCACTGTCCCGATTCCGGCCCGCGACGTGACCAAGATTGCTTTCGGCGGACCGGACCTTAGGACCGCCTATGTCACCAGCGCGACCAAGGACATGTCCCAACAGGGCATGGCGCAGCTCCCGCAAGCGGGCAGCCTGTTCGCCTTTGACGCGCCCATTGCGGGCTTTGCCCAGACCCCGGCCCGCCTCTTATGACCCTGCGCCGTTTCAAGGGGCTGGCAGCTACACTTGCCATTGCCTGCCCAGCCGCAGCCCTGTCCAACCCGGTTCTGGACGCCGGATTTGGCGACAATATGGTGCTTCAGGGCGGCGCACCGATTACCGCATCCGGGCGCGCAAGACCGTCATCGACCGTCACACTAACTGTCAATGACACCACAACCACCACGCAATCAGGGGCCGACGGAGGCTTTTCCGTCACGCTCCCCGCACAGTCCAGCAGCGCCGCGCCGCTGACGCTCACCGTCACGGACCCGAGCGGATCAAGAGCCTATAACAACATACTGATTGGAAACGTTTTTCTTTGCGGCGGCCAGTCCAACATGGAATTGGGCGTCTTCCGCGCGCTTGATGCCGAGACACAGATCCGCCGCAGCGCCGATGACAGCATCCGTCTGCTCAAGGTGCCGAAGGCCACTGCGCCGCTCCCGCAAGTCGGCTTTGTCGCGCCCGCCAAATGGAGTTCTGCTAGACCGGAAACGGTCGCGGACTTCTCCGCCGCCTGCTTTTTCATGGCAAAGGCCCTGCGTAAAAAAGACCCCGCGACGCCGATTGGCCTGATCCACGCCAATTGGGGCGGCAGCGCCGCGAGCGCATGGCTCGATCCCACAAGCGCGTCAGCGCGCGTGGGTCGCGCCGTGATCGACCTCCTCAGCCTTTATGCCCGCGATCCCTATGCCGCCACGCAGGCCTTTGCCCCGCAGTGGTTCGACTGGTGGCGCAAGGCGGACGGCGGGCGTGAGCCGTGGCGCAATCCCGCCAGCCTCGATTGGCAGCCGATCCCGCAATTCTCGTTCTGGAACGCATGGACGGGCACCGGGCTCGACGCGCAGCCTGCGGCCAATGTGTGGCTGAAGCAGACCATCACCCTTACCGCCGAACAGGCGCGCGGGGACGGCAGCCTCGCCATTGGCGCGATTGACGATATGGACATGACCTTCGTCAACGGCGCGCCGGTCGGCTACACCTTCGGCTGGGGGGTTGAGCGCACCTACCGCGTACCCGCGCAGCACCTGAAGGCAGGCACCAACACCATCCTCATCGCCGCCAACAACGCATGGGACACCGGCGGCTTCTTCTCCGAGCCGGAGCGCCTCGCCTTCACCGCCGCCAATGGCGAGCGCGTGCCGCTGGGCGCGGCTTGGCAATTCGCCATCAGCCCGGTGACCGCCGTGCCGCCGCGCAGCCCCTGGGATGCCAATGGGGGCCTTGGCGTGATGCACAATGCCATGATCGCGCCGCTGGGCCGCATGACGCTGGCAGGGGTCGCGTGGTATCAGGGCGAGAGCGATGTCGGCCAAGGGGCCTATGATGCCAAGCTGGCCGCGCTTATCGCCGGATGGCGCCGCCAGTTTGGGGCGCAGGCGCGGATACTGGTGGTGCAACTCGCCGATTTCGGAGAGCCCCGCACTGCCCCCGGCGAATCCGGCTGGGCACAGTTGCGCGACGAACAGCGCCGCGCCGTCGCAGCCGATGTCAACGCTGCGCTGATCCCGGCGCTCGACATCGGCGAGCCCTCCGACATTCACCCCGCTAACAAGAACGTGCTGGGCGAACGCCTCGCCGCCGCCTTCACCGGCCGCCCCCTGCCCACCCCCGAGCGCGCTGCGCGCGAGGGCACCCTCGTCACGGTCAGCTTCGGCGGCGTCGAGGGCGCGCTGGTCGCCCATGGCGGGCCGGTGCCGCTGGGGGCGGAACTGTGCGAGGCCGCGCCCGACTCCTGCCGTTTCGTGCTGGCGCGGCTCGATCGCGCACGAATGGTCATCCCGGTGCCCGATGGCATGGTCCCCAGCCGCGTGCGCTATGCATGGGCCGATGCGCCGGTGGTGAACCTTTATGACGCGGGCGGTATGCCGGTACCGGGTTTTGCACTCGAAATTGCGTCCTGAACTTACACTTGACCGAACGCCGCGCCACGGCGGCCCGCGATATGGATCATTCTGAAGTGTTCATCGCACGTGACAAGTGGCGGGCGCAGCTGCGTCCGGCCCTTGGCGGCGTGCTGGCGGGGCTGGACTATGCCGGCGTGCCGGTGCTGCGCACCATGGCTGACGGCGCGGCCAGGCCGCTCGATGCGGCGTGTTTCCCGATGGTACCATGGTGCAACCGCATCGCAGGGGCGCGCTTTGGCTGGAGCGGCGCGGCTGTGGCGCTCACCCCCAATTTTGCGCCGGAGCCACACGCGATCCATGGCCATGGGTGGCAATCGGCATGGGCAGTCGAGGGCCACGATCAGGCGGGCTGCATGATGGTGCATCACCATGAGGCTCCCGCCCCGGGCCGCTGGCCGTGGGCCTATGAGGCGCGGCAGACTGTGGCGCTGGATGATTGCGGCTGCACCATCACCCTGACGCTCACCAACCTGTCGCCTGCGCCCATGCCTGCGGGGCTGGGCTTGCACCCCTATCTGCGCCGCCGCCCGGAAACCCGGGTGTGCTTTAGCGCGAGCAGTGTGGTGGCGGCCGGCCCGGACCTGATCCCGACCGGCGTGCGCCTGCCGCCCCGCCACTTCGCCGACTTCGGCGCGAGTGCGGCGCTGCCGCGCGTGCTGATCGACCATTGCTATGCCGGGTGGGACGGCGAGGCGGTCGTCACCGATGCGCTCGGACACATCACACTGGCGGCGCGCGGGGCGGCACACCTGCACCTCTATGCGCCGCCCGAGGCCCCCGACATCCTGTGCCTTGAGCCCGTAAATCACCTGCCCGATGCGATCAATACCGGTGCCATGCCGCTGTGCGGGCCGGGTGAGAGCGTGAGCCTCAGCCTGCTGATCGGCGCGGGTTAAGGCGCTGGCGGAGGTGCGGTCACCCCGGCGCGGGTCTGGGTGACCGGATGCATCAAGCCGTCCGCATCATAGCTCAGGTGCTCCACCGTCACCGCCCGCCGCCCAAGCGCGCCATTGCGGTCGCCAATCGTCAGCGCGGCGTTGTGGAGAAAGATGTACCACTGGCCTTTGAACTCAGCGATACCCGGGTGGATGGTGAAGCTGTTCTCGGCAGAACCCGTCAGCTCACCGCGATAGGTCCATTCCCCGTCCAACGATTTGGCGGTGGCATAGGACACGCGCTCGTCGGTATGGTCGGAGCGGTCGAGCGAGGCATAGGTGAGGTAGTAGAGGCCCCCGCGCTTGTGCAGCCACGGCCCTTCCTCGAAATGCGGGGGCGTGATTTCGCGGATCGGGCCGTCGATGCTGATCATGTCGGCGCCGAGGCGGGCGATGTAGCACTGGCGGTTGCCCCATGCGATCCAGGTGGTGCCGTCGTCGTCGGTGAAGACCGTAGGGTCGATATCTTCCCAGCTATGCGTGCCCTTGGGGGTCATGTCATTGCTGATGAGCGCCTCGCCCTTGGCATCGACGAAGGGCCCTTCGGGACGGTCGGAAACGGCGACGCCAATCGCTTTGCCGGGCTTGGTCGCGTCATGCTCGACCGGCGCATACATCCAGTAGCGCCCGTGCTTTTCGATCACCTGCACCGCCCAGGCGTCATGCGAGGCCCATTTGAAATCCGCGATGTTCATGACCGGGCCGTGATAGGTCCATTGCCGCATGTCCTCGGTGGAATAGACGAGCCATTCCTTCATGTTGAACATCTCGCCATCGGCGGCTTCGTCATGGCTGGTGTAGAGCCACAGCATGTCGCCCACCACCAGCGGCGCGGGGTCGGCGGTGAAGCGGTCGCGGATGATGGGGTTGCTTCCCGGTGCGTCTTCGGCGGCGAGCGGGGTGGCGGCGAGCACCGCCACTGCCAGCCACCGCATCAGTGGTTATGCCGCGGCAATTTCCGCGACGTCCCGCGATATTTGAGCGCAAACTCCATCACGCCGCCCTCTGCCAGCTGCCCGGTCTTTTCGCGGTAGAGTTCCTCCCACGGGGTCTGGCTTTCGGGGACGGGCGGGATGGTTTCCTCGGCCTTGCGACGCGCAATCTCCGCCTCGTCGACCAGCGCATCGCAGCGGCGCGTGTTGAGATCGACGCGGATGATGTCGCCTGTTCTGAGCCAGCTGAGCCCCCCGCCGACCGCGCTTTCGGGGCTGACGTTGAGGATCGAGGGGCTGTCGCTGGTCCCCGATTGCCGCCCGTCGCCCAGCGTCGGCAGCCACGGCTTGCCCGCGCGGATCATCGCATCGGGCGGCTGCATGTTCACCACCTCGGCGCTCCCCGGCCACCCGATCACGCCCGAGCCGCGGATCACGAGGATGCAGTCCTCGTCGATGCCAAGCGCAGGGTCGTTGATGCGGTGATGGTAATCGTCCGAGCCGTCGAACACGATTGCGCGGGCCTCGAACACGCCAGCCGAGCCGAGGCGCGAGAGATAGCGCTCGCGGAAGGCGGGGCCGATCACGCTGGTCTTAAGGATGGCGAAGTCGAAAAGATTGCCCGAAAGCACCATGAACCCGGCCTTGTCGATCAGCGGATCATTGAAGGGCCGGATCATCTCACGGTCGGGGCTTTCGGCCCCGGCGAGGTTCTCGGCCATGGTCTTCCCGGTGCAGGTCAGCACATCGCCATGCAGCTTCCCAGCGTTCAGCAGTTCCCACATCGCCGCAGGCACGCCCCCGGCGCGGTGGAAACGCTCGCCCAGATAGGCCCCGGCGGGCTGCATGTTGACCAGCAGCGGCAGATCATAGCCGTGCGCCTGCCACACCCCGGTTTCCAGCGGCACGCCCGCATGCGCGGCCATGGCCATGATATGCGGCTGGGCGTTCGATGATCCGCCGATCACACTGACAGTGGCAATCGCGTTCTCGAAGGCCGCGCGGGTCAGGATGCCGGAGGGTTTCAAGTCCTCCAGCACCATCTCCACGATCCGCCGCCCGGTGCGATAGGCCATCTGCCCGCGCTCCCGATAAGGCGCGGGGATGGCGGCGCAGCCGGTCAGCGAGAGGCCCAACGCCTCGGCCACCGCATTCATGGTGCTGGCCGTGCCCATCGAATTGCAGTGCCCGGCAGACGGCGCGCTGGAGGTGGCGCGGTGGAGGAATTCGTCCTCGTCGATCTCGCCCGCAGCCAGCTTGCGGCGGCTACGCCAGATCACCGTGCCGCTACCGACCAGCTCGCCCTCGTGCCAGCCGTCGAGCATCGGCCCGCCGCTCAGCACAATCGCCGGAATGTCGACGGTCGAGGCCGCCATGATCTGCGACGGCGTGGTCTTGTCGCACCCGGTGGTCAGCACTACGCCATCGAGCGGATAGCCGTTCAGCAACTCCACCAGCCCGAGATAGAGCAGGTTGCGGTCCAGCGCCGCCGTCGGTCGGCGGCAGTTTTCGAAGATCGGGTGGACGGGAAATTCGATGGGAATTCCGCCCGCGTCCCTGATCCCGTCGCGGGTGCGCTTGGCGAGGTCAACATGGATGCGGTTGCAGGGGGAAAGGTCGCTACCGCTCTGGGCAATACCAATGATCGGCTTGCCCGATTGCAGTTCCTCGGGCGTCAACCCGTAATTCATGAAGCGCTCGAGATAGAGCGCCGTCATGTCCATACGTTCGCTGTTGTCGAACCAATCGCGCGAGCGCAGGCGGCGGGGTGGCGTGGTGTTGGTCATGGGCTCCCAGGGGGTTGGCTGAAGGAGGCAGCGAGGCTCGGCCCCGCGTCGGAATTGCGGCGGATAAGCTGATAGGCGAGCGTCCGTTGCTCGGCCTTGGCGCGGGTAGCGCGCGGCTTCTGCTTGTGGACGCGGGCGATCATGGCGACCGCCTCGGCGGTCATTTCTCGGATCGGCTGGCGGATGGTGGTGAGTTCCGGCCAGATCGAGCTTGCAAGCTCGGTATCGTCAAAGCCGCACACGGTGATGTCGCCCGGTACATCCAGATGCCGCCGGTGCGCCATGGCGACCGTGGCGGCGGCCATGTCGTCGTTGGAGGCAAAGATCGCGGTCGGTGGTTGCGGGATGGTCAGCAGCTTCTCGGCAGCGACCATGCCCGAGCGATAGGTGAACTGCCCCTGCGCGATCAGGCTTTCGTCGATCGTCAGCCCCGCATCCTTCATCGCCGAGCGATAGCCGAGCAAGCGCCGCCCGGAGGCGACCTGTTCCGGGTTGCCGATGATGAAGCCGATGCGTTCGTGCCCCAGCCCGATGATGTGGCGGGTCATGTCATAGGCCGCCTGGAACTCGTCGATCAGCACCGCGCCATGACTGCCGCTCGCCCGGCCCGGCCCGACCGCGACCGCAATGCCGCCATCGGTGCGGATCAGATCGAGCACGCTCTGATCGTCGCACAGCGGGGGTGGTAGGATGAAACCCTCGATCCCGCCATCGAGCAGCTTCTTGATAACCTTCTGCGCCTCGGTGGTGTTCTCGCAGGCCTGCACGACGAGGTAGATGTCGCGCCGACTGGCCTCCTCCAGCGCGCCCATCAGGAATTCGCTGAGGTAGGAGGCGGACGGGTTATCGAACAGTAGAGCGATGCGCAGCTGCGATCCCGCTGCGAGCGAGCGGGCCGCGCGGTTGGGCACGTAATTGAGCTTGGCAATGGCGGCGAGCACTTTCTGCTTGGTGTCCTCGCGCACGTTTTCCTCGCCATTGATGACGCGGCTGACGGTCATCGGCGAGCATTGCGCCTCACGCGCGACATCGGTGATAGTGGGCACGGCGTTGGAGCGACGGGCGGCGCGCTTTTTGCTGGCGGGGGCGGCGGGT
>Ga0208370_100250_pt1 | contig 16165 bp, 13 predicted proteins | sample Subbio12Jun_QV11_FD_184822 | JGI IMG/M metagenome (GOLD analysis project Ga0208370, IMG submission 184822) | Serpentinite rock and fluid subsurface biosphere microbial communities from McLaughlin Reserve, California, USA -CR12Jun_QV11 (SPAdes) | ecosystem: Environmental > Terrestrial > Deep...
AAGCCGATCCGTCCCACCCAGGCCGAGATCGCCCGCAACCCGCGCGCCCGTTCATCCACCTTGCGCCATGCCACCCGCACCGGCGCGCCGCCAAGGAGCCTAGCCGCATAATGAACCGCTCACAGGCCCGTTCGCTGGGGTGGGCCGCCGTGCTCGCCATCTGCCTGGCTGCGGTGGTGGTGCTCAGCTTCAAGGTCCATGCGGTGCGCAGCGAGGTGCTGCTCGCCGAACGCCAGCTGATTGCGCTCCAGCGCGAGACGCTGTTGCTCGAGACCGAATTCCAGACCCGCGCCAGCCAGCGCCAGCTGGCCGAGTGGAACGCGGTCGAGTTCGGCTATCAGGCCCCGCGCGCCGGCCAGTTCCTCGACGGCGAGCGACAGCTTGCAAGCCTCGGCGAGCGGCGCGGCCCGGATGCGCCCGCGCCGATCCGCCTTGCCCGCGCCGATGCCGCCGAAACCGCCGCCGGGGCACCTGCCGCGGGCGCGCCGATGCGTTCGCCGGTCTCGGGCGCGGCGGTCACGCTCGCCTCGGCCGCTGCTGAAAAGGATGCGGGCGCGGTCTTCACCCAGGCCTTCGGCGATTTCCTGATCGAGGCCTCTCCGATCCGCCCGGCAAGGGCCGAACCGCCGCGCGTCGGCAAGGCGGCAGCGACGGCCGCAGGTCAGGGAAGCGGCGAATGAACACGCTGGCAGCCCGCGCTGCCCCTCTTTCCCCTGCCTCCCACACGGCAATGCCGGTCATCCCGGCAGGGCGCCTTCCGGGCATGGGTCTGCGCGCGCAGATGCTATGGGCCGCGCGCTTCCGGGTGCTGTGGCTGCTCGGCGGCTTTGTCGGCATTGCGCTGATCGCGCTGCTGCGGATCGCCTCGCTCGGGTTCGCCGGACAGGCGCCCGAACGCACTAGCCTGGCTGAGGCGATGGTGCCGCCGCGCGGCGAGATCACCGATCGCAACGGTGCCCCGCTGGCACGCGCCTTTCCCGCCTATGCCCTGTGGTTCGATCCCAAGGCGATGGGCGATACAGGATCGCCGCTGGTGCGTTCCCCGCAGGACGTAGCGCGCGCATTGAAGGCGATCTTCCCCGATATCGACGAGGGCCGCATGGTTCGCCGCCTCGCTTCGGGCAAGTCCGGCTATCTGCGCCGCCGCCTCCTGCCCGAGGAAGCCAACCGCGTCTTCGCGCTCGGCGAGATCGCGCTCGAGATCCCGCGCGAGACCGATCGCTACTACCCGCAAGGCACGCTCGCCGCGCATGTGCTGGGCTATGTGGTCGAGGAAAAGGGCGGCCAGATCGGCATGGAACAGGTGCTCGAAGATCGCCTCGCCCACCGCGACACGCGCACGCAGCCGGTCGCGCTGTCGGTCGATGTCAGGGTGCAGGGCGCGCTTGAGGACGAACTGCGCAAGGGGATGCTCGCCACCAACGCGATTGGCGCGGCCGGCATCGTGCTCGATGTCGACACCGGCGAGGTGATGGCGCTGGCGAGCCTGCCGGAGTTCGATCCCAACACGGCGGGTGCCGCCGGGGCGGTCAACGTCTTTAACCGCGCCACCAACGGGGTTTACGAGCTTGGTTCGACCTTCAAGCCGCTGAGCATCGCCGCCGCGATCGACGCAGGCGTGGTGCGCGATCTCGGCAAGGCGTGGGATGCCACCCCGGTCTCGGTCGGGCGGCGCACGATCAAGGACCTGAAGCCCAAGGGCGCGAGCCTCAACGTGCCGCAGGCGCTGGTCTATTCCTCCAACACCGTCACCGCGCGCGTCGCCGATGCGCTGGGGGCGGAACGTCTGCGCCGCACCATGATTGATCTGGGCATGGACCGCCGCCCCTTCATCGAACTGCCCGCACGCGGAAAGCCGCTGTGGCCGCAGGGCGAATGGAGCCGCGTCACCAACATGACGGTGAGCTACGGCCACGGCCTTGCCGTTACCCCGTTGCACCTTGCCTCGGCCTATGCGGCGATGGTCAATGGCGGAATCTGGCGCCCGGCGACGCTGATGAAGCTGGCACCTGCCGACGTGCCGCGCGGGCGGCGGGTGTTCAAGGAATCGACCTCGTCGCGGATGCGCCAGATGCTGCGCATGATCTCGCTCTACGGCACCGGCAAGCAGGCCGATGCGGCGGGTTACCGGGTGGGCGGCAAGACGGGTTCGGCCGAGAAGGCGGGAGTGGGCGGCTACAACAAGACCGCGCTGGTTTCCTCCTTTGCTGCTGCCTTCCCGCTCGATGCGCCGCGCTTCGTGGTGGTGATCGTGCTCGACGAGCCCAAGGGCACGGTTGCCAGCAGCTTCCAGCGCACCGCCGGCTACACCGCCGCGCCGGTGGTCGGCAAGCTGGTGCCGCGCATCGGCCCGATGCTGGGCGTCCAGCCCGACGATGCGCGCGATGTCGATATCTCGGATCTGCGCTATCTGGTGGACAGGCACTGATGCGGCTGGCCGAGCTTCTGGCGCAGGCGGGGTTGCCGCAGGAGGGCGCGGGCGAGGCGGTCGTGACCGGCTTTGCCATCGACCACCGCAAGGTCGCCCCCGGAACCGTATTCGGTGCCTTTCAGGGTGCCACCGTCAATGGCGAGGACTTCATCCGCCCCGCCATCGCAGCGGGCGCGATTGCCGTCGTGGCCCGTCCTGAAGCCCGCGTCGAAGGTGCGCTGCACATTGCCGACGTCACCCCCCGACGCGCCTTTGCGCGCCTCGCCGCGGGCTTTTTTTCTCCCTACCCGGCCACCATCGTCGCGGTGACGGGGACCAACGGCAAGACTTCCACCGTCGAGATGACCCGCCAGATCTGGCGCATGGCGGGCGAGCGCGCGGCGAGCATCGGGACGCTGGGCGTCACCACGCCGGACGGCAGCGTCTCCACCGGGCTCACCACCCCCGACATCGTCACCTTCCTCGCCAACATGGCGGGCCTTGCGCGCGAGGGCGTGACCCACGTCGCCTACGAGGCATCAAGCCACGGGCTCGACCAGTATCGGGGCGAAGGGCCGAAGGTCTCGGCATCCGCCTTCACCAATTTCAGCCGCGACCATCTTGACTACCACGGCACGATGGAGGCCTATTTTGCGGCCAAGATGCGGCTCTTCACCGAAGTGGTCGCGCCGGGCAGTGCGGCGGTGATCCATGATGGGGGCGATGGTTCGGAGTGGACCGCGAAGGCGATCGCGCAGGCCGAGGCGCGCGGCCTCACGGTCCTGACCGTCGGCGAGGGCGGGGCCTTTCTCAAGCTGATCGCCCGCGAACCGGGGCAGTTGGGCCAGCTTCTTCATGTCGAACATGAAGGCGCGACCCGCACGGTCAACCTGCCGCTGATCGGGGCCTATCAGGCCGCCAATGCGCTGGTTGCGGCGGGGCTGGCGCTGGCGACCGGCATTCCTGCATCGGGCGTCTTCGACGCGCTCGCTCGCCTCCAGCCGGTGCGCGGGCGGCTGGAGCGCGCCGCGCTCAACGCCGCCGGTGCGCCCGCCTATGTCGACTATGCTCACACCCCCGACGCGCTCGAGGCCGCCATCGCCGCGCTGCGCCCGCACGTCGCCGCAGGCGGGCGGCTGATCGTGGTGTTCGGTGCCGGAGGCGACCGCGACGCCGGCAAGCGCCCCGAGATGGGTGCCGTCGCCGCGCGCGCCGCCGATCTTGCCATTGTCACCGACGACAATCCCCGCAGCGAGGATCCTGCCGCGATCCGCGCCGCGATCCTTGCCGGGGCGGGCGGCAACACCCGCGAAATCGAGGGCCGGCGCGAGGCCATCGCTGCCGCAATCGGGGAAGCCGGGGCGCGGGACATTGTGCTGATCGCCGGGAAAGGGCACGAGCAGGGACAGATTTTCGGAGCAGGAGGCCAGATGCGGATCGAAGCGTTCGACGATGTCGAAGTGGCGCGCGAGTGCGCCGGGGGCCAGGGAAGGGGAATGCGCTAGATGAACGCGCCGATGGCCCACCCGATGCTCCACGCATGGCCTGTCACCCCGGCCGATGCGCTTCCCCTTGCCCTGTGGACCGCCGCCGAAATCGCGGCGGCGACCGGCGGCATCGCCAGCCACGACTTTCAGGCAAGCGGGGTCGAGATGGACTCGCGCGACGTGAAGTCAGGCGACGTTTTCATCGCCTTGCAGGGCGAGGTGATGGACGGCCACAGGTTCATCCCCCAGGCCTTTGAAAAGGGCGCGGTTGCCGCGATCGTCGATCGCCCTGTCGATGTCCCGCATGTGCTGGTCAGGGACACCACCGAGGCGCTCCACGCGCTCGCCCATGCCGCCCGTGACCGTGCAGCGGAGGCTGTGCGGATCGGGATCACCGGATCGGTCGGCAAGACCGGCGTGAAAGAGGCGATCTTCGCCTGCCTCGACCGCGCCAGCAGGGGCGCGGCGCACCGCAGCGTGCGCAGCTACAACAACCATGTCGGCGTGCCATTGAGCCTCGCGCGGATGCCCGCCCGGGCCAAGTTCGGCGTGTTCGAGATGGGCATGAACCATGCAGGCGAAATCGCGCCGCTTTCGGCCCACGCCCGTCCGCACGTCGCGCTCATCACCACCATCGCGCCCGCGCATATCGAGAACCTCGGCAGCCTCGAGGCGATTGCGGACGAAAAATCGCGGATCTTCACCGGCCTGCTTCCCGGCGGGGTGGCGATCATCCCGGCCGACAGCGAATGGGCCGAACGGATGATCGGCCATGCCCGTGTCTGCGGGGCCAGGATCGTGACCTTCGGCCGCGCCGAGGGTGCCGACGTGCGGCTGCTCGATGCTATCCCGGCCGCCGGCGGCGGCTCGCTTGTCACTGCCGACCTGGGCGACCGGCGCATCTGCTACACCATCGCCGAGCCGGGCGAGCACTGGGTCGTCAATTCGCTGGGCGTGATGGCAGCGGTGCGCGCGGCGGGGGGCGATCTTGCCAGCGCGGGCCTTGCCCTTGCCGAGATGGGCGGATTGAAAGGCCGGGGTGCACGCCACACCATCGCGGCCAGAGGCGGCACGGCGCTGGTGATCGACGAGAGCTACAACGCCAACCCTGCCTCGATGCGCGCGACCCTCAGAGCGCTTGCGGCCACGCCCGCCACCCGCCGTCTGGCGGTGCTCGGCAGCATGAAGGAACTGGGCGACTTCGCCGATGCCTTCCACCGCCAGCTTGTCGAACCGATCGCCGAGGCCGGGCTCACCCATGCGATCCTCGTCGGGCCGGAGATGACCGCGCTCGCCGAGGAACTGGGGAAAGATGCGCAGCGCTCGCTTGGCAAGGCTTTCACCTTCGCCCATTGCGAAGGGCCTGCCGAGGCGATCGCGGCGCTCGCGGCATTCGGCCTCTCCAATGGGGATGCGGTGCTGGTCAAGGGGTCCAATTCGGTCGGGCTCGGCAGGCTGGTGTCACATCTTACCGAGAACGCCCGCGCCTGAGGCGGGCACCGAAGCCCAGGCCCCGGGGTCAGGGCCGCAGAGGACGACTGAATGCTCTACCTGCTTGCCGAGTGGCTTGGCTTCGAAGGCATCCTCAATCTGGTGCGCTACCAGACCTTCCGTGCGGGCGCGACGCTGATGACCGCGTTGGTGATCGGTCTCCTGATCGGGGAACGCTTCATCAACTTCCTGCGGGTGCGTCAGGGCAAGGGCCAGCCGATCAGGCTTGACGGTCCGCAGTCGCACCTCGCCAAGCGCGGCACGCCGACGATGGGCGGGCTGATGATCCTCGTGGCCCTGTCGCTCTCGCTGCTGCTATGGATGGACCTCACCAGCCCCTTCGTCTGGGCGTGTTTCGCGGTCACCGTCGGTTTCGGTGTAATCGGCTTTCTCGACGATTACGACAAGGTCGCCAAGAACAGCCATGCGGGCGTTCCCGCAAGGGTGCGGCTGCTGGCCGAATTCGTGGTGGCGGGCGTGGCATCGTGGCTGATCGTGAGCCAGATCAACACCAACCTCTACCTGCCCTTCCTTACCGGCGTGAGCATCCCTTTGGGGCCGGCCTATTATGTCTTTGCTGCCTTCGTCATCGTGGGCGCGGGCAATGCGGTGAACCTGACCGATGGGCTCGATGGCCTTGCGATCATGCCGGTAATCATCGCGGCGGGCACCTTTGCGATCATCGCCTATCTTGCGGGCCGCGCGGATTTCTCGGACTATCTCGGCATCCCGCACGTGCCGGGGGCGGGGGAACTGGCGATCTTCTGCGCGGCGATCATGGGGGCTGGGCTTGCCTTTCTGTGGTTCAACGCGCCCCCTGCGGCGGTGTTCATGGGCGACACCGGCAGCCTTGCGCTGGGCGGCGCGCTCGGCGCCATCGCGGTCGCATCGCATCATGAAGTCGTGCTTGCCATCGTCGGCGGGCTGTTCGTGCTCGAAGCGGTCAGCGTGATCGTGCAGGTCTTCTGGTTCAAGCGCACCGGGCGGCGTGTCTTCAGGATGGCCCCGATCCACCACCATTTTGAACAGCTCGGCTGGAGCGAGAGCAAGGTCGTGATCCGGTTCTGGATCATCGCCATCGTGCTCGCGCTGATCGGCCTTTCGACGCTGAAGCTGAGGTAGGGGCCGCGCCGTGATCACCTCCTCCGCCTTCGCCGGTAAGCGCTATGCGGTGCTTGGCCTCGCCCGCTCGGGCGCGGCGGCGGCCGAGGCCTTGCTGGCCAGCGGGGCGGAGGTGATCGCCTGGGACCGCCAGCCGCACGCGCGCGAGCCCTTCGAGGGGCGCTGCCGGCTGATCGACCCGCTGGAGCTTGACCTTACCGGCTTTGCGGGGGTGGTGGTCTCGCCCGGGGTGCCGCTCAATGCGCACCCGATTGGCCCGCATACCTGGCAATATGGCCTGCCCGTCATCGGCGACATCGAACTTTTCGCGATGGCCCGCGCGCACCTGCCCGCGCACCGCGTGGTCGGCATCACCGGCACCAACGGCAAGTCGACCACCACCGCGCTTGTCCACCACATCCTTGCCGAGGCGGGGGTGCCCACGGTGATGGGCGGCAATATCGGCGATCCGGTGCTGGGGCAGGTGCCCTTGCCCGAGGGCGGGGTTTACGTGCTGGAACTCTCCAGCTTCCAGATCGACCTCACCTTCACGCTCGATTGCGACGTCGCGGCGCTGACCAATATCACCCCCGACCACCTCGATCGCTATGCAAGCTTCGAGGCCTATGCCGCAGCCAAGGAACGGCTGTTCCAGATGCAGACGAGCGGGACGGCAATCATCTGCGACGAGGACGAACCCACCACCGCCATCGCCGAGGGGCTGGAGACGGCGGACAAGCCGCTGGTACGGGTCAAGACCGGCGATCTGGCAGCGGCAGGCCTTGCCGAGGGCCGCTCGCCCTCGCTGGCGGGGCCGCACAACGCCCAGAATGCCGCAGTCGCGGCCGCGATCTGTCGGCAGCTGGGGCTGACGGAAGCGCAGATTGCTGCGGGCCTTGCCACCTATCGCGGCCTGCCGCACCGCATGGAACGGATCTGCGAGACCGGCGGCGTCATCTATATCAACGATAGCAAGGCGACCAACACCGCTTCCGCCGCCCCGGCGCTCGCCGCCTTCCCGCCCGATCCGGCGATTAACGGCGGGAGCCCGCGCATCCATTGGATCGTCGGCGGGCTTCCCAAGGAGGACGGGCTCGGGGCCTGCGCCGATTACCTCGCCAACATCGCCGCCGCCTACACCGTGGGCGAGGCGGGACCGATGCTCGCCAGCCACCTCGAGGGGCAGGTCAAGGTCGAACGCTGCGAGCTTATCAGCGAGGCGGTGCGCCGCGCTGCCGAGGCCGCGCGTGCGGGGGAGATCGTGCTGCTCTCGCCCGCCTGCGCCTCCTACGACCAGTTCCGCGACTACGAGAAGCGCGGGCACCATTTCCGCCAGATGGTAGGCGCGATCACCGGATGCGAGACCTGTGACGAAACCGGTCGGAGCATCCTGCCGTGACCGCACCGGCCTGCACCCCCGCTGCCCGCAGCCCGGGGAACTTCCTTCCGCCCGTGCCTGTGCAGCGGCGCTGGCGCGACAAGGTGCGCATCTGGTGGCGCGAGATCGACAGGGTCCTGTTGCTGCTGATCGTGCTGCTCATGGCGATCGGCATCGTCGCGGTCGCCGCTGCCTCGCCCGCGAGCGCGGACATGCTCTCTACCGCCACCAAGCGCGTGCCGGACTTCATGTTCTTCAATCGCCACATCGTCTTCCAGCTGATGGGCCTGGTGCTGATGATCGGCCTCAGCTTTCTCAGCCGGGATCAGGCGCGGCGGCTCGGCATCATGGTGGGCGCGGTGATGCTGGCGCTGCTGTTCGTCGTTCCGGTGATCGGCGAGGAGAAGAACGGCGCGCGGCGCTGGATCAATCTGGGCATGAGCCTGCAACCCTCGGAATTCCTCAAGCCCGGCTTCGCGATCATCTGCGCCTGGGTGCTGAGCTGGCGGCTGCGCGATCCGGGCCTGCCGGTGATCTGGTATGTCAGCGCCCTGATGGGCCTGATCGCGGCGCTGCTGATGCTCCAGCCCAATCTCGGCGATGCGATCCTGTTCGGCGGGATCTGGCTGGTGATGGTGCTGCTGGCGGGGATGCCGTGGCAGCGCCTCGCCGCGCTCGGCGGCGTCGGCGCGGGCGGGCTGATCCTCGCCTACCTGTTCTATGACAACGCCCGCCACCGCATCGACGGGTTTCTCGGCGGGGGCACGGCCTTCGACCAGGTCGACCTTGCCCAGCGCACTATCACCGCAGGCGGGTGGACCGGCACCGGCCTGTGGCTCGGCACCCGCAAGATGAACCTGCCCGAAGCCCACACTGACTACATCTTCTCGGTGATCGGCGAGGAGTTTGGGCTGGTGATGTGCGCGGGCGTGGTGCTGGTCTATTGCGCGCTGGTGCTGCGCGCGCTGGTGCGCCTGACGGGTGAGGACAACCTCTTCGCCCTGCTGGCAGGTGCGGGCCTGATCACCCAGTTCGGCGGACAGGCCTTCATCAACATCCTCGTCAACCTCAAGCTGTTCCCCTCCAAGGGCATGACCTTGCCGTTGATCTCCTATGGCGGTTCATCGACACTGGCGGTGTGCTTCACGCTTGGGCTATTGCTGGCGATCACCCGGCGCAATCCGTTCCTCGCCCGCGAGGGCGGAACCTTGCGCGACCTGATCGAACGCAAGGATACGCCCGCATGACGAGCCAGACCCCAACCGGTGCTTCCCGCCATTACGTGCTGGCCGCAGGCGGCACCGGCGGGCACCTGATCCCCGCCTTCGCGCTGGCCGCCGAACTGCATCAACGCGGCCACCACGTCGCCCTTATCACCGACGAGCGCGGGGCGGCGATCCCGGGCAAGCCCGATTTCCTCACCGCCCACGTGCTGCCCGCAGGCCGCTTCGGCAAAAACCCGCTGGGCTGGCCCGCCGGGGTGAGCGCGGTGCTCGAAGGCCGGGCGATGGCGCTCCGGCTGTTCGAGAGCTTCCAGCCGTCTGCCATTGTCGGCTTCGGCGGTTATCCTGCCCTGCCTGCGCTGCTGGCGGCGACTGCGGTGAAGCTGCCGAGCATCATTCACGAACAGAACGCCGTGCTGGGCCGGGTCAACCGCTTGCTGGCAGGCCGGGTGGACGCGATTGCGACCTCCTACGAGAAGGTCGACCGGTTGAAGCCAAAGCATGCTGCCAGGGTGCATCTGGTCGGCAATCCGGTGCGGTCTGAGGTGCTGGCCCTGCGCGAACAGGATTTCCCCGCCTTCACCGGTGAAAGCCTGTTTCGCATTCTGGTGACCGGCGGATCGCAGGGGGCGCGGGTGCTTTCGGAAGTGGTGCCCGATGGCCTCGCCATGCTGCCGCCCGCTCTGCGCCAGCGCTTGCAGGTGACGCAGCAATGCCGCGCGGAAGACGTGGAGACCGTGCGCGGGCGCTATGCCAGCCACGACATCCCGGCTGAACTCGGCACGTATTTCGAGGATATGCACGATCGGCTGGCCGATGCGCATCTGTTCATCGGGCGGGCAGGGGCCTCGACGATTGCGGAACTGACCGCCGTGGGCCGCCCCGCGATCCTCATCCCGCTGCCGATTGCCACCGACGATCATCAGGCCGCCAACACCCGCGAAATGGTGAAGGCGGGCGGCGCGCGGATGATCCGGCAGGACGCCTTCCAGCCCAAGGAACTCGCCAAGCAGATCCAGGTCATGGCGATGAACCCTCAGAGCCTCGCCAATGCGGCGCATTGCGCGTTCAATTGCGGGCGGCCCGATGCGGCGAAGGATCTGGCCGATCTGGTCGAGAGCATGAGCGGGGTCGATCTGATGGACGTGATCCGCGTCGATGCGACCACCCCTGCCGAAAAGCTGCGCACGCGCGCTTCGACCGGTACGGCGCGTGACGTGGCCAAGGAGCTGGCCGACCAATGAAGGGCGTGGGCACCGATATCGGCACCATCCACTTCGTCGGCATCGGCGGGATCGGCATGTCGGGCATCGCCGAGGTGATGCACAACCTCGGCTACCGCGTGCAGGGCTCGGACATCGCCGAAGGGGCCAGCGTCGAGCGGCTGCGCGCGCGCGGGATCACCGTGCATGTCGGGCACGAGGCCGGGAACGTCGATGGCGTGGCGGTGGTCGTCATCTCCACTGCGGTGCGCCGCACCAACCCGGAGGTCGTTGCTGCGCTGGAAGCCCGCATCCCCGTGGTGCGCCGCGCCGAGATGCTCGCCGAACTGATGCGGCTCAATTCCACCGTCGCGGTGGCAGGCACGCACGGCAAGACCACCACCACCTCCATGATCGCAACGCTTCTGGACGCGGGCGGGATCGACCCCACCGTCATCAACGGCGGGATCATCGAGCAATACGGCTCCAACGCCCGCCTCGGCGACAGCGACTGGATGGTGGTGGAAGCCGACGAGAGCGACGGCAGCTTCCTCAGGCTCGACGGCACCATCGCGGTCGTCACCAACATAGACCCCGAGCACCTCGACCACTACGGCGATTTTGAAGGCGTGAAGCGCGCCTTCGTCGAGTTCATCCACAACGTGCCCTTTTACGGCGCAGCGGTGCTGTGCGTCGATCATCCGGTGGTGCAGGCGGTGATCGGCGAGGTGCGCGACCGCAAGGTGGTGACCTACGGTTTTTCGCTCCAGGCCGATATCTGCGGAGTCAATGTCCGCTCCGAGGACGGGGGCAACCGCTTCGACGTGATCGTGCGCCAGCGTGGCGAGCATGATCGCCGGATCGAGGGCGTGCACCTGCCGATGCCGGGCCGCCACAATGTCCAGAACGCCCTTGCCGCCATCGCGGTGGCGATCGAGATGGGGTGCTCGGACGAGGTGATCCGCACCGGCTTTGCCCGCTTTGGCGGGGTGCGGCGGCGCTTCACCAAGGTTGGCAGCCTCGAACTGGCGGGCGGCAGCGTTACCGTGATCGACGACTATGCCCACCACCCGGTCGAAATCCGCGCCGTGCTCAGCGCCGCGCGCGAAGCGGTGGCGGCAAGCGGCGGACGGGTCATCGCGGTTGCCCAGCCGCACCGTTACAGCCGCCTCAACGACCTGATGGACGATTTCCAGTCCTGTTTCGATCAGGCCGACATTGCCTATGTCGCCCCGGTCTATCCGGCGGGCGAGGAGCCGCTTCCGGGGGTCGACCACAGGGCGCTGGTGGCCGGCATGAAGGCCCGTGGACATCGCGCCGCGCGCGAGATCGCAGGGGCCGAGGCGCTCGCGGAGGTGCTTGCCGTCGAAGTGGCGGCGGGCGATCTGGTCGTGTGTCTCGGTGCGGGTGACATCACCAAATGGGCCGCCGGGCTTGTCCCTGCGATCATGGCGAAGCGGGGGGGCCCTGCGTGAACCAGCCGGGCGACACCTATATCTACGGCACCGGCATGGCCCCGACCTGCGCGGTCGAGGGCGCGGTGAGTTCGCCCGTATCCCTCGAGGATATCCGCGGCAAGCTCACCTGCAAGGCCCCGCTTGCTCCCTATACCTGGTTCAAGACCGGCGGGCCTGCCGACTGGCTGTTCGAGCCTGCCGACATGGACGACCTCAAGACCTTCCTCGAGCGATTGGACGGCGAGATTCCGGTGATGGCGCTCGGCCTCGGCTCGAACATGATCGTGCGCGACGGCGGGGTTCCGGGCGTGGTGGTGCGGCTCGGCAAGGCCTTTGCAGGCGTGCAGCACACGGGCGAGATGGACCTCACCTGCGGCGGCGGGGCGAGCGGCATCCTGGTTGCATCGACCGCGCGCGATCTCGGGATTGCGGGGCTCGAATTCCTGCGCGGCATCCCCGGCACGGTCGGCGGTTTCGTGCGCATGAACGGCGGCGCTTACGGGCGCGAGGTCGCCGATGTGCTGAGGGATTGCGCGGTGATCCTGCATGACGGCAGCTTCATCACGCTGAACGCAGAAGAACTCGACTATTCCTACCGCCACTCGGCCCTGCCCGAGGGGGCGATTGTCGTTTCCGCGCGGTTCCGGGGGCATCCGGGAGACCCTGCCGCCATCGGCGCGGAGATGGACCGCATCGCCGCCGCGCGCGAAGCCAGCCAGCCGCTGCGCACCAAGACCGGCGGATCGACCTTCAAGAACCCGCCGGGCGAGAAGGCGTGGGAACTGGTCGACCGCGCGGGCTGCCGCGGGTTGACGCTGGGCGGCGCGCAGGTGAGCGAGAAGCACACCAATTTCCTCATCAACACCGGCACCGCCACCAGCGCCGACATCGAAGGGCTGGGCGAAATGGTGCGCGACAAGGTCTATGCCGCGACCGGGGTGAGCCTCGAATGGGAGATTCAGCGGGTGGGGCGGCCGTGACTTTTGCCAAGCCTCTTCATGTCGCAGTCCTGATGGGCGGCTGGGCGAACGAGCGGCAGGTTTCGCTTACCAGCGGCGCGGGCGTGGCCGATGCGCTGGAGAGCAAGGGCCACCGCGTTACCCGGATCGACATGGACCGCGATGTCGCGCTGCGGCTCCACGAGGCCAGCCCCGATATTGTCTTCAACGCGCTCCACGGCGTGCCGGGCGAGGACGGGACGGTGCAGGGGATGCTCGACCTGATGGGCCTCGCCTATACCCATTCGGGCCTCGCCACTTCGGTGATCGCGATCGACAAGCAGCTAACCAAGCAGGCGCTGGTGCCCCACGGCATCCCCATGCCGGGCGGCCGGATCGTGACGCGCGAGGAACTGTATCAGCGCGACCCCCTGCCGCGCCCCTATGTGCTCAAGCCCGTCAACGAAGGTTCCTCGGTCGGCGTCGCCATCGTCACCGCCGACAGCAATGTCGGCAACCCGATCAGCCCCGATGCGACAGGCCCCTGGCAGGAATTCGCCGAATTGCTGGCCGAACCCTTCATCAAGGGCCGCGAACTCACTGCCGCCGTGCTCGATGGCCCCGATGGCCCACGCGCGCTCGGCGTCACCGAACTCATCGTCGCCAACGGTTTTTACGACTACGAGAACAAGTATACCGCCGGACGGACGGAGCATATCTTCCCCGCGCGGCTTCCGCCCGCCATCACCGCGCTTTGCGAGCGATACGCGGTCAAGGCGCATCAGGTGCTCGGCTGCCACGGCACCAGCCGCACCGATTTCCGCTGGGACGAGGAGGCGGGCGAGGATGGCCTGTTCGTGCTCGAAACCAATACCCAGCCGGGCATGACGCCGCTCAGCCTCGTTCCCGAACAGGCGGCAGGCTGCGGCATATCCTATGCGGACCTCGTTGAGCTGCTCTGCGCCGAGGGCTTGCGGGTCCACGCGCTCAAACAGGGAGGCAGGCATGGCCCAGCAGATCAGACGTAGCGGCACGTCCGGCGTGAGGCGTGCGGCGAAGGTGCAGAGCCGCGCGGTCGCCGCGCGCAAGGCGGGGCGATCGGCAAGCGGTGTCGTCGACCGGATCATGGGCATCCTGCCCTTCACCGAGGAACAGTGGAGCCGCGTCTGGCTCGCCATGATCATCGGCGGCGGGGTGGGGATCGCCTTCGTGATCGCCAGCCTTGCAGGGGTGCCTGCTCTGGCGCAGGCGCAGGTGGCCGCGATCGCCGCCGACGCGGGCTTCGCCGTGCGGCACGTGCGCGTCACCGGCACCGCACGCATGGACGAGCAGCAGGTCTATGCCCGCGCGCTCGCCACCCGCAACCAGGCCATGCCCGATGTCGACATCGCCAAGCTGCGCGAAGAGCTGCGCGCGTTGCCGTGGGTCAAGGACGCGCGGGTCTCGATCCAGCTGCCCCACACGCTTGCCATCGACATTGTCGAGCGCACGCCCCATGCGGTGCTGGAAAAGCCCGACCGGCTGGTGCTGATCGACGCGACCGGCGTCGAACTGGAACCTGTCGCCGCCGTCAAGGCCAAGGGGATGCTGCGCCTCGCCGGGCCGGGGGCGGGCAAGCAGGCCCGTGCGCTCGAGACGCTGCTTGCCGCCGCGCCCGCATTGGCGCCCAAGGTCGAGGCGGCCGAATGGGTCGGCAACCGCCGCTGGAACCTTACCTTCGCCACCGGCCAGCTGCTGGCGCTCCCCGAAGGAGAGGTCGAGGCGGCGACCGCACTCGTGAAGTTCGCGCGCCTCGACGGCAAGAACCGGTTGCTCGGCGGCAAGGTGCTCGCCTTCGACATGCGCACGCCCCCAAGGCTCTACATGCGCCTGCCCGAAGGCGTGGGCCAGCCCGGGGCGGCACCGATCGGCGAAACCGGGAAGACGACCTGATGGCTTCACGCGCATCCTCGCCCCCGCGCCGCCTTGCCCGCACCTATGCGGCGGTCAACATCGGCAGTTTCCGCACCAGCGCAATGATCATGGGCGAGACCGAGAGCGGCGATCTTCAGGTGCTCGGCTCCGGCCACCGTGCCAGCGCGGGGGTGAAGCGCGGCTATGTCACCGACATGGCCGCTGCCTCCCACGCCATCCGCGACGCGGTCGAGCGCGCCGAGAAGGCCTCCGGCACCCCCGTGCGCAGCGTATGGATCGCCTGCGCCGGGGCGGGCCTTGCCAGCCACGTCGTGTCGGTCGACATCGAGATCGGCGGGCGGCGGATCGAGGACGAGGATGTCGAGGCGTTGCTGGTCGAGGCGCAGGCCATGATCCAGCCCGACGGGCGCAAGGTGCTTCACGCCCAGCCTGCGCACTACACGCTCGACGGCGCGCACGGGGTCGCCAATCCGCGCGGGCTTCATGCCGAGCGATTGGGGGTCGATATTCATGTGATGCTGGCCGATGGCGCGCCGGTCAGAAACCTCACCGAAGCGGTGCAGAACGCCCATCTCGAGGTCGAAGGCGTGGTCGCCGCGCCGCTCGCAGCGGGCCATGCCTGCCTGTCGCCCGAAGAGCGCGAACTGGGCGTGGCGCTGGTCGAGATCGGGGCGGACATCACCAATGTCGCGGTGTTCGCGGGCGGGATGTTGCTGGGGCTTCATGCCGTGCCGATGGGATCGGGCGCGATCACCGATGCGATTGCTTCGAGCTTCGGCATCCGCCGCTCGCAGGCCGAGCGCCTGAAATGTGTCGCCGGCTCGGCCATCGCCAGCCCGTCGGACCACCGCGAGTTGATCCCCGTCAGCGGACCCGGAGAAATCGGGGGCGAGGTCGGGGAGGGCAATGTCCCTGCCGGTCCGCTCGCGCGCGGGGCGGACGACAAGAACCGCATCGTGCGCGCCGAGCTGATCGCGGTGGTTACGCAGCAATTGGGCGTGCTGACCGGCGAAATCGGCAAGGCGCTGAAGGCGATGGGCTTTGCCGGGCCGAGAGCCGGGCAGGTGGTGCTCACCGGCGGCGGGGCGGAGCTTGCCGGGATGGCGGATTTCATGCAGGGCGCGCTGGGCCAGCCGGTGCGGCTCGGCCGCCCGCCGCAGCTCGCCGCGATGCCCGAGGCGCATCACGCGCCGGGCTTCGCAACGCTTGCGGGCCTGTGCCTCTACGCGGCCGACGATCCGGTCGATATTCGCGCCGTGGGCGGGGGACGCAGCGGCGTGTACCGGGCCTTTACCCGCGAAAGCGGCTTCACGGCGCGGCTGACGCGCCTGTTCCGGGCACTGAAGGAGTATTTCTGAGTGAGCGATAGCTGCGGCGATGCTGTGGATAAGGGTTTCGACGCTATAAAATGTAAACCATGATTATGTCACAGAGGGTAAATACGGGGAATAAGGTGAAATATTCCTGCTCCCGCGTCCGGAGGACCAGCAGATGAGCATCAATATCGGACCCGCAGCGAGCGACGACCTGCGCCCGCGCATCACCGTCATCGGGATCGGCGGGG
>Ga0208370_100251_pt1 | contig 16077 bp, 15 predicted proteins | sample Subbio12Jun_QV11_FD_184822 | JGI IMG/M metagenome (GOLD analysis project Ga0208370, IMG submission 184822) | Serpentinite rock and fluid subsurface biosphere microbial communities from McLaughlin Reserve, California, USA -CR12Jun_QV11 (SPAdes) | ecosystem: Environmental > Terrestrial > Deep...
CCCCGCCGATAACCGGCCACCTGTGTGACTCGAAAGACTCACCCACAAATCGTTAACGCCCTAAACCTCTTATTAACCTTTTTTGGTGAGAAGCAGCGTGGTTAACAGGCGGCAACCTCTCCTAAGCGGGGGTTACCACGGGTAAGACACCGGAATACGGGGGACGAAAATGCGCGTTCTGCTTATCGAAGACGAGCCGACCACCGCCAAGGCGATCGAGCTGATGCTCACGACCGAAGGCTTCAACGTCTATTCGACCGATCTGGGCGAAGAGGGTTTGGACCTCGGCAAGCTCTATGATTACGACATCATCCTGCTCGACCTGAACCTGCCCGACATGCATGGCTATGACGTGCTCAAGAAGCTGCGCGTCGCCAAGGTGCAGACCCCGGTGCTGATCCTTTCGGGCATCAGCGAAATGGATTCGAAGATCCGCTCCTTCGGCTTCGGCGCAGACGATTACGTTACCAAGCCGTTCCATCGCGAGGAACTGGTCGCCCGCATCTATGCCGTGGTGCGCCGGAGCAAGGGCCACTCGCAGTCGGTGATCCGCACCGGCAAACTGGCGGTCAACCTCGATGCCAAGACGGTCGAGGTCGATGGTGCGCGCGTGCACCTGACCGGCAAGGAATATGCGATGCTCGAGCTGCTCTCGCTTCGCAAGGGCACCACGCTGACCAAGGAAATGTTCCTCAACCACCTCTACGGCGGGATGGACGAGCCCGAGCTCAAGATCATCGACGTGTTCATCTGCAAGCTGCGCAAGAAGCTGTCGCTGGCCTGCGGCGGGGATAATTACATTGAGACCGTGTGGGGACGCGGCTATGTGCTGCGCGACGCCGAGACCGAGGTGGAGGCGGCATAACTGGTTATTCGAGGACGCATCCGCGCCCTCGTCCTCGCTGCGTTTCGTTCCCTGCCGGATCGCGCAGCTGCGGGCGCGCGGTCGCGCTTGCGGCCCTGCGGGCTTGATTGGTTCGTAAGATGATGTGCTGCTCGGGGGTGGTCACGCTCCCGCCCTTTTCCTAAGGGCCGTGCATGACGGCATTCAAGGAAGGCGATCCCACCACCCTCGCGCGGCTCTATGGCCGCAGCGTGGGCAAGAAGCTGCGACCCTATCAGCAAAGCCTCGTCGACACCCTCCTGCCGCAGATCGCGGTGCCGGCCGAGGGGGTGGTGACGAGCGAAGCCCTGTTCGGCGATGCCCGCCCCTTGCATTTCGAGATCGGCTTCGGCGGCGGCGAGCACCTCGCTTACCGCGCCGACCTGCTGCCCGATCACGGCTTCATCGGGGCCGAGCCCTTCGTCAACGGCGTTGCCCAGGCGCTCACCCACATCGCCGACCAGCGCCTCGCCAATATCCGCCTGCATCACGGCGACGCATTGGAGGTGCTCGCCCGCGTTCCTGACGGGGCGCTGACGATGCTCTATCTGCTCCATCCCGATCCCTGGCCCAAGGCGCGCCACGCCAAGCGGCGGATGATGAACGATGGCCCGGTGCGGCTCTTCGCAAGCAAGCTCAAGCCCGGCGGCGAACTGCGCTTCGGCACCGATCACGCGGTCTATCTGCGCCACGCGCTGATGGTGATGCAGCGCCACCGCGAGGCGTTCGAGTGGGTGGCGGACAAGCCTGCCGACTGGCAGACGCGCCCCTCCGGCTGGCGCGAAACCCGCTACGAACACAAGGCCCGCACGGTCTATGGGCACGAGGTGTGGTATTTTCGGTTCCGGCGGCGCTAGGATCAGGCCTCTCAGCGGCCCTTCACGATCACCCCGTCCTTCATGATGACGGTGAAGTTCGCCGCCGGATCGCCGACCAGGTCGATATTCGCAAGCGGATCGCCGCGCACCAGCAGCAGATCGGCGAGCGCGCCTTCCTCGACCACGCCGAGCCGCCCTTCATAGGGCGTGCGCGGGCCGGACAGGGCGAGCAGTTCGGCGTTCTGCGAGGTCACCAGCCTGAGCAGCTCGGCGGGCGTGAAAAAGGGCTTCAGCCGCAGGATATAGGCGTTCTGCTGGGCGTTGAGATCGGGCTCGAACAGGAAGTCGGTGCCCCAGGCGAGCTTGACGCCTAGGCGCTTGGCCATCGGCCAGACGACCTTCTGGCCCTCGATCACGGGCTTCCTCTTCTCGCGCCGCTTGGGGTCCATTGCCTCGGTCGATTCGACCAGCATCTGGGCCGACAGCCAGATGCCCTTCTCGGCCATCAGCCTCAGCGTATCCTCGTCGAGCAGGTTGCCGTGCTCGATCACCTTGACGCCCGCCTCGATCGCGCGGCGGATGGATTTGGGGTGATAGGCGTGGACGGTGACATAGGTGTTCCAGTCCGAAGCGGCTTCCACGGCCGCTTTCATCTCGTCGAGCGTGTATTGCGTCACGTCGAGCGGGTCGTATTCCGAGCTGGTGCCGCCGCCGGCCGCGATCTTGATGTGGCTGGCCCCCATCCTGAGGTTCTCGCGCACCGCCGTCAGCACCTCGTCGCGCCCGTCGGCGATCACGCTCGCCCAGACCTCTTCGGCCTTCGACATCTTCCCCGAAAAGCGGCGCGAGGGTTCGCTGGGGTGGCGCAGGTCGGCATGGCCCGAGGTCTGCGAGATCATCGGGCCCGACGGCCAGATGCGCGGCCCCATCACCTTGCCGCCGTCGATCAGCCGCTTGAGCATGAACGACGGCCCGCCCACATCGCGCACCGCAGTGAAGCCCCGCAGCAGCATCGCGCGCGATTGTTCGGCGGAAAGCTGCACGATTGTCTCGAGGCTCATGTCGGGCGCGGCCATCTGCGCGGGCGAAAGGCTGTTGAACATCATGTGGACATGGTTGTCGATCAGGCCGGGCATCAGGGTCTGGCCCGTCCCGTCGATCACCGTCGCCTCGCTCGAGGCGGGCGCGGCATCCGGCCCGATCGCGGCGATGAGATTGCCGCGCACCACCACGGTGGTCGGGCCGGAGAGGGTATCGGCGGTGCCGTCGAACACGCGGACATTGGCGAATACCACCTCGGACGCGGGGGCGGGCGCATCCTGCGCCGCCAGCGGGCCGGCCGCCGTCAGCACCGCACCCGCGCAAACCGCCATCACTGCGCGCCGGAAAGCTGTCAGCATGTCCTTCTCCTCCCGCCCGTATCAGCCTGCGAACATCTCACGATCAGGCACGCAAGCCAATAGCTTGGCCGTGCCGGTCACATTTGCCCAAGGACGCGCGCGCGCCGCACCGTTACCACGGCTGTGCAGCTTCGTTCGGCGCGCTCAGCCCACAACCCCCGCACCCGCCAGCACGGCGAGGGTCAGCACGTCGGGGGCGCTCGCCGTCATGGGCACGATCTGCACCGGCTTTTCCATCCCGATCAGCATCGGACCGATGGTGGCATTGCTCCCCAGTTCGCGCAGCAGCTTGGCCGACAGGTTGGCCGATTGCAGCCCCGGCATGATCAGCACGTTGGCCGGCCCCGAAAGGCGGCTGAAGGGATAAAGCGCCATCACCTTGGGGTTGAGCGCGGCATCAGGGGCCATCTCGCCTTCATATTCAAAGCCCGGATCCTCGCGGTCGAGGATCGCCACCGCCTCGCGGATGTTGCCGAGCCACTGGCCCGACGGATTGCCGAAGGTCGAATAGGACAGGAACGCGACGCGCGGCTCGTGTCCCATGCGCCGGGCGACGGCGGCGGTCTCCTTCGCGATGTGGGCAAGCTCCTGCGCGTCGGGCCGCTCGTTGATCGTGGTGTCGGCGAGAAAGGTCGTGTGGTTCTTGCCGATCATCATGTGGATGCCGAAAGGCAGCGCGCCTTCCTTGTGATCGAGCACCAGGTTCACCTCGCGCACGGTCTGGGCGAAGGTGCGGGTCATGCCGGTGATGATCCCGTCGCCGTGGCCCAGCGCGACCAGCAGCGAGGCGAAGACATTGCGATCCTGATTGACCATGCGCCGCACGTCGCGCATCGTGTAGCCGCGCCGCTGGAGACGCTTGTAGAGATATTCGACCATCGCCGGCACGTGTTCGCTGTCGGCCGAGTTCTGGATCTCGAAGCTGCCCGGATCGCTCACCGAAAGCTGGTGGAGCTTGTCGAGCACCGCCTTGGTGCGGCCCACCAGGATCGGCACGCCGTAGCCGAAATCGCGGAACTGGATCGCGGCGCGCAGCACCACTTCCTCCTCCGCCTCGGCGAAGACCATCCGCTTGGGATTGGCCTTGGCGATCTCGTAGATGCCCGACAGCACCGAGGTGGTGGGGTTGAGGCGCGAGCGCAGGGCGACGCGATAGGCGTCGAAATCCTCGATCCGGGTGCGGGCGACGCCCGAATCCATCGCCGCCTTGGCGACCGCCGATGAAACGACCTCGATCAGGCGCGGGTCGAAGGGGGCGGGGATGATGTAGTCGGTGCCGAACTTGTGGTTCTTGCCATAGGCGAGCGCGACTTCCTCGGGCACCTGCTGGCGCGCAAGCTCGGCGATGGCCTCGGCGGCGGCGACCTTCATCTCCTCGTTGATGGTGGTCGCCTGCACGTCCAGCGCGCCGCGGAAGATGAAGGGGAAGCCCAGCACGTTGTTGACCTGATTGGGAAAGTCGCTGCGGCCCGTGGCGATGATCGCGTCGGGGCGGACGGCCTTGGCCTCGTCGGGCATGATTTCGGGCACGGGGTTGGCCATGGCGAAGATGATCGGCCGGTCGGCCATCTTCCTGACCCATTCCGGCCTGAGCGCGCCCGCCGCCGACAGGCCGAGGAAGATGTCCGCGCCCGCCAGCGCCTCTTCCAGACTGGTGGCGGAGGTGGCGACCGCGTGGGCGCTTTTCCACTGGTCCATCTCGTCGCGGCCCGGCGTGATCGGGCCGGACCGGTCGCACATGATGACATTGTCGTGGCGCACGCCCATGGCCTTGATAAGCGCGGTGCAGGCAATCGCCGCCGCGCCCGCCCCGTTCACCACCACCTTCACATCGCGGATGTCGCGCCCCGTCAGGTGGCAGGCGTTGAGCAGCCCGGCGGCGGTGATGATCGCGGTGCCATGCTGATCGTCATGCATCACCGGGATCTTCATGCGTTCGCGCAGCGCGGCCTCGATGATGAAGCATTCGGGGGCCTTGATATCCTCGAGGTTGATGCCGCCGAAGGTCGGCTCCATCAGCGCGACCGCATTGATGAAGGCTTCCGGGTCTTCGGTCGCGAGTTCGATGTCGATCGAATCGACATCGGCAAAGCGCTTGAACAGCACCGCCTTGCCCTCCATCACCGGCTTCGCCGCGAGCGCGCCGAGGTTGCCGAGGCCAAGGATCGCGGTGCCGTTGGAGATCACCGCGACGAGGTTCGCCTTGGCGGTATAACGCGCGGCGAGGCTGGGATCGGCGGCGATGGCTTCCACCGGCACGGCCACACCGGGCGAATAGGCAAGGGAGAGATCGCGCTGCGAGGTCATCGGCTTGGTGGCGACGATCTCGAGCTTACCCGGGCGGATGGTCTCGTGATAGAACAGCGCCTCGCGCGCGGTGAAGCTGCCCCTGTTCTGGCCAGCGTTCTGCGTGCCGTTCTCGTCCGCCATTTTGCCTGATCCCTCCTGCAATCCCTAAGGTCAATCGCGCCCCGCTTAGCGCCGCACTGGTCAATGCGATAGGTCGTTTATCGCACCAGGTTCGGGGAAAGCTGCAAGTGCCCTCATTCCCGAATCGCAGGCGAAGGGGGTAGGCGAGCGGAATGGCCGCGCGCGACGATCACTCCCCTGCTCTCAGGCCCACCCCGATGATGGCGCAATACCTGCGCCTGCGGGAAGAGGCGGGCGATGCGCTGCTGTTCTACCGGATGGGCGATTTCTTCGAGCTGTTCTTCGAGGACGCGCGGGCCGCCGCCGCGATCCTCGACATTGCCTTGACCACGCGGGGCGAACATGGCGGGCAGGCGATCCCGATGTGCGGGGTGCCGGTGCATTCGGCCGAAAGCTACCTTGCGCGGCTCATCAAGGCAGGCTGCCGGGTCGCCATCGCCGAGCAGGTCGAGACGCCTGAGGAAGCCAAGGCACGGGCCAAGCGCGAAGGCCTGCCTTCGTCCAAGGTGCTGGTCGGACGCCGCATCGTGCGGCTGGTGACGGCGGGGACGCTGACCGAGGAGGCCCTGCTTGAGCCGCGCCGCGCCAATGTGCTGGTGGCCCTCGCGGAACTGCGCGGCACTATCGGCATTGCGGCGGTCGACGTTTCCACCGGCGCGATGGTGCTGGAAGAATGCGCGCCCGATCACTTGGGCGCGGTGCTGGCGCGGATTTCCCCGAGCGAGATCATCCTGCCGGAGGCGAGTCCCCGCGAAGGCGGGGACCCCGGGCGAGGTGGAACGATACTAGGGGAGGTCCCCGCCTACGCGGGGACGCGCGAAAATGTGATCGAGAGGCCCCGCTCGACCTTCGCCAGCGATGCCGGGGCCGAGCGGCTGAAGGCCTTGCACGGGGTGGCGACGCTGGATGCCTTCGGCACCTTCAGCCGGGCGATGCTGGCGGCGGCGGGCGGCCTGATTGCCTATCTCGACCATGTCGGGCGCGGCAATCTGCCGTTGCTTCTGCCCCCCGTGCTGCGCGAGAGCCGGAGCGCCATGGCGATGGACGCGGCAACGCGGGGGAGCCTCGAAATCCTCGAGTCCGCGCAAGGGGGGCGGGCGGGCAGCCTGATCGGCGCGGTCGACCGGTGCGTGACAGGGGCAGGCTCAAGGGCTTTGGCGGAGGACCTCTCTGCGCCCCTGCTCGATGCCGCCGCCATCGAGGCGCGGCTGGCGCTGGTGCAGTTCTGGCGCGACCGGCCGATCGAGCGCGCGCAACTGCGCGATATCCTGCGCGCCATCCCCGATCTGGGCCGGGCGCTGGGGCGGGTTGTGGCGGGGCGCGGTTCCCCGCGCGATCTCGGCCAGCTGCGCGACGGGCTCACCGAGGCGGCGCGGCTCCACCACTGGCTTGCCGGTGCGCCCGACAGGCCCGCGCTGCTCGATACGGTGATCGCCCGGCTGACCGGCCACGGCGCGCTCACCGATCTTCTCGCCCGCGCCCTCGTGCCCTCGCCGCCGACCGAGCGCGGCCATGGCGGCTTCATCGCCGACGGCTACGATGCGGCGCTCGACGAACTGCGCAGCGTCTCGGGCGATGCGCGCCGGGCGATTGCGGCGATGGAGGCCCGCTACCGCGAGGAAACCGGGATCGCCACGCTCAAGATCCGCCACAACGGGGTGCTGGGCTATTTCATCGAGGTAAGCGCGCGCCATGCCGATGCGCTGATGGCACCGGATAGCGGCTTCACCCATCGTCAGACGATGGCGGGCGCGGTGCGCTTCAACTCGGTGAAGCTGCACGCGGAAGCCGTCCGCATCGCCGAGGCCGGAGGCCATGCGCTCGCCTGCGAGGAAGCCCATTTCGGGACGCTGGTGGCCGAGGTGGTCGCCGCGCGCGAGGCGATCGCCGCGACCGCCGCCGCGCTCGCCCGGCTCGATGTCGGCGCGGGCAATGCCGAGCGCGCGGCCGAGGGCGACTGGTGCCGTCCCGAGATTGCCGAGGATGCGGGCCTTGCCATCACCGGCGGGCGGCATCCGGTGGTCGAGGCGGCGCTGGCGAAGTCCGGCGAGCGCTTCGTGGCCAATGACTGCCAGCTTTCGAGCGACAACCGGCTGTGGTTGATCGGCGGGCCGAACATGGGGGGCAAGTCGACCTTCCTGCGCCAGAATGCGCTCATCGTGTTGCTGGCGCAAGCGGGGGTCTTTGTGCCTGCATCGACAGCGCGTATCGGCCTCGTCGACAGGTTGTTCAGCCGGGTGGGCGCAGCCGACAACCTTGCGCGGGGCCGCTCGACCTTCATGGTCGAGATGGTCGAAACCGCCGCAATCCTCGCGCAGGCGACGCAGCGCAGCTTCGTCATCCTCGACGAGGTCGGGCGCGGGACATCGACTTATGATGGCCTCGCGCTCGCCTGGGCGGTGGCCGAGGCGGTGCATTCGCAGATCGCCTGCCGCTGCCTGTTTGCCACGCATTATCATGAACTTGCACGCCTTGCCGAGACCTGCGAGGGGCTCAGCCTCCACCACGTCCGCGCGCGCGAGTGGCAGGGCGATCTGGTGCTGCTCCACGAACTCGCAGACGGGCCTGCCGACCGCTCCTATGGCCTGGCCGTGGCGCGGCTCGCCGGGGTTCCCGCTCCGGTGGTGGCGCGGGCCAGGGCGGTGCTGGAAAAGCTGGAGGCGACCCGCGAGGCAACCGGCGGGATCGCCGCGGGGCTGGGCGATCTGCCGCTTTTCGCTGCGGTTCGGCCCCCCGAACCAGCGCAGGCGACACCCGAACAGCAGCTCGCCGAGGCGCTGAGGGCCGCCGATCTCGACGCACTCAGCCCGCGCGAGGCGCTCGACCTGCTCTATGAATGGAAGCGCGCCCTGCCCCCTTGCGCGGGGGCCGCCTCAACCAAGGCTTAACCGCGTTCCTGCTAAGGCCTAGGCGATGTACAAGGCCGTGTTCCAGAACAGCAAGGTCGCGCTCGCCTTTGCCGGGCTGACCATCCTGAGCGCCGTCTCGATGGTCGGCACCTCGGAAGACAGCGGGGTTGTCGGCCGCGTCACCGGCTTCGTCGCGGCCAGCCGTGATCGCCTTGCCGATACAGGCGGCGAGGGACAGAACGGCGGCGGCGACGTCGAGAGCGTCGTCGCCGAGCCTTCGGTCTTCGGCGATTACGCGCCTGCCGCCCAGCCCGACGCCTCCGCTCCTTCCGCAGCATCTGCACCCGCCGCCAACCCGATGACTGCGCCGCTCTCCTCCACCGCCATGATCGACCGCAGCCAGCCGAGCTTCACCGACACCAGCGAGGAGATTGCGCCCGAGGCGGAGTGAGGCGGGTGCCCCTGCGCGCCTCATCCTGCGGGCGCGACCGGCCTTCAGCGCGTCGGGACCGGTGCCTCGCCCGTGTAGTCGTAGAAGCCGCGCCCGGTCTTGCGGCCGAGCCAGCCGGCCTCGACATATTTCACCAGCAGGGGGGCGGGGCGATACTTGCTGTCGCGGGTGGTCTTGTAGAGCACCTTGATGATGTCGAGGCAGGTGTCGAGCCCCACGAAGTCCGCCAGTTGCAGCGGCCCCATCGGGTGGTTGAGACCGAGGCGGCAGCCCTTGTCGATATCCTCGATCCCCGCCGTCGACTGGCCGAGCACGAAGACCGCCTCGTTGATCATCGGCAGCAGGATGCGGTTGACGACGAAGCCGGGTTCGTCCTGGCTCAGAACCACTTCCTTGCCGAGCCCGCGCGCGAAGGCGGTGACGGCGTCGGTGGTTTCCCGTGAGGTGGCAAGGCCGGGGATGACCTCGATCAGGCCCATCACCGGCACCGGATTGAAGAAGTGCAGCCCGATGAAGCGGGCAGGGTCGGGCGAGTGGTTGGCCATCCGGGTGATCGGGATCGACGAGGTGTTCGACGCCATGATCGCGCCCTGGGCCAGCACTTGGCCTGCCTTTGCGAAGATCGCATTCTTGATCTCCTCGCGCTCGGTCGCGGCCTCGATGATGAGGTCGGCCTCGGCGAAGGGGGCGTAGTCGGCGACCGGGGTGATGCGCGCGAGCAGCCGCTCGGCCTCGTCCGCCTCGATCTTGCCGCGGCCCATGAGCTTGGCGAGCGCCTTTTCGACCGCTTCCTTGCCCGCCTCGGCGCGGGGCAGGTCGATGTCGGCGAGCATGACGGTCATGCCGTGGGCGGCGACGGTCTGGGCGATCCCGGTTCCCATCTGACCGGCACCGATGACGGCGATATTGCGCATGAGGCGTGTCCTTCGCAAGTGCAGCAAGGTCGCCGCCCTAGCGGGGAAGATCGCCCCTGACTAGCGCACTAATGGCCTAGCGGTTGGCGCCGGGCACCCACTTCACATCCGCGCGGCCATCCGCGTTGGCGATGCGGGCGAGGACGAAGAGCAGGTCGGACAGGCGGTTGATATAGGCGAGCGCGGCGGGATTGACCGCATCTTCCGCCGCCAGCGCGACCATCGCGCGTTCGGCGGTGCGGGTGGCAGCGCGGGCGACATGGACGCGCGCCGCCGCCTCGCTCCCGCCGGGCAGGACGAAACTGGTGAGGGGCTCGAGCCGCTCGTTGAGGGCGTCGATCCGGGTCTCGATCCATTCGGCCTGGGAGGGGACGATCCGCAGCACCATCTCGGACGGGGTGAAATCCCCGTCGCCCGAAGGCGTCGCAAGGTCCGCGCCCAGATCGAACAGGTCGTTCTGCACGCGGGTCAGCAGCGCACGCTCGGCCTCACCTTCGAGTGCGCAGATGGCAAGCCCGATGGCGGAGTTCGCCTCGTCGACCTTGCCCATTGCGGCGATGCGCGCGGAATGCTTGGCGCAGCGTGAGCCGTCGACAAGGCCCGTCGTCCCGTCATCCCCGGTGCGGGTATAGATGCGGTTGAGCTTGACCATCGCGGGCGAGGGTTCAGCGCGAGACCGCGAGAATGACCGCCACCACCACGATGGCAAGCCCCTGATACTTGATGCGTGCGAACATCGCCTTGTTCTGGGCGAGCTGCATGTCGGTCGCGGTGCTGCCCTCCCCGGTCTCGAGGTCGATCTTGGTCGTCTGAAGGAAGGCCACCACCCCGCGGATCAGCGAGAAGGCGGTCAGGCCCATGAGAACGATGAGCACGGCGACGAGAAAATAGGTCATGCGCCTCTCAATGAACGCTAGTGCGTCAGGTTCCAAGCCGGAAATGTTGCAACCTGAGTTGTGCGGCAAGCATCCGCCCGTCCTCGCCGCTCTCGCGCCGCTCGGCAAGGGCGGGGGAGCCGCGGCGCTTGGCGAGCTTGCGGCCACCTGTGTCCAGCAGCAGCCGGTGGTGGTGCCAGCGCGGAACGCAAATGCCGAGCAGCGCCTGGAGCGTGCGATGGACATGGCTTGCGGCGAACAGGTCCGCGCCCCGCGTCACCAGCGTCACGCCATCCGCCGCATCGTCGAGCGTGACCGCAAGATGGTAGCTGGCGGGCAAGTCCTTTCGCACAAGCACGACATCGCCAAGGTGGGCAAGGTCGACAGGCTGCGGCCCCGCCAGCGCATCCTCCCAGACCAGCGGGCCGGTCTCGGCCAGCGCCTGTGCCGCATCGAGTCGCCACGCGGCAGGCTGCGCAGGATCGGGCGTGCGGCGCTTGCAGGTGCCGGGGTAGATCAGGCCATCTGACCCCGGCACGGCCCCGGCCGCCTCGATCTCCTTGCGGGTGCAGGTGCAGGGATAGAGCAGGCCGCGCGCCTTCAGCGCCTCGGCGGCGGCTGCATAGCTGGCGAGCCGGGTCGACTGGGCGGGGACCTCGTCCCATTCCAGCCCGAGCCATGCCAGATCGCGGCGGAATTCCTCGGCAAGTTCGGGGCGGACACGCGGCCCGTCGATGTCCTCGATCCTGAGCAGGAAGCGCCCGCCCGCCGCCTTTGCCAGATCATGCGCGATGATCGCCGAAAGGGCATGGCCGAGGTGCAGCCGCCCGTTGGGGCTGGGCGCGAAACGGGTCACGATCGGGGCGCGGCGATCCATTGCAGCCCCCATGCCATACGACATATCCTTGCGCTATCCACAGCCTATCCACGGCCTGCCCCTGTGGATAGCGACTGTGTAACGGGTTTGACTCTTTCCCCTGCCACGGCAGGATAGAGGTCAATCAGGGAGGACGCCCCGCGTGTTCAATGCCGAACTGATCGAGAAAGCCGCAAGATTCCGCGGGGTCGAAGAGGATCCGACCCGCAACCTTTCGGCATGTCCGGCGCTGGTGCTGAACGCCGATTACACCCCGCTGTCCTATTATCCGCTTTCGCTGTGGCCGTGGCAGACTGCGATCAAGGCGGTGTTCCTCGACCGGGTGGATATCGTCGCGAGCTACGACCGCGAGGTGCATTCGCCCAGCTTCCAGATGAAGATCCCGAGCGTCATCGCGCTCCGGCAATATGTGAAGCACAGCGAGTTTCCCGCCTTTACCCGCTTCAACGTGTTCCTGCGCGACCGCTTCCAGTGCCAGTATTGCGGCAGCCACGAGCACCTGACCTTCGACCACGTCACCCCGCGTCGGCTGGGCGGGCGCACCACGTGGGAGAACATCATCACCGCCTGCGCGCCCTGCAACATGAAGAAGGGCGGGCGCACGCCGAAACAGGCGGGGATGGCCCTGCATCAGGCCCCGATCCGCCCGACCAGCTGGCAACTGCAACAAGCCGGCAAGATGTTCCCGCCGGGCTACCTCCACGAAACCTGGCGGGACTGGCTCTATTGGGACGTCGAACTGGAGGCCTGAGCGGACAAAGCGGACACCATGTCCGCTTTGTCCAACCGAATGTTTCCCAGAGTTTTCGCATAGCTATCCTGCGCCGCGCTAGTCGGACGGACAGGGAGACGGGGCTCGTTTGACCCCCGGCAATCTTTTGAGCACCCTGACAGCGACATGAATCAGACGACACGGGCGGTAGCGCCCTGGCGGAGTGTATGGAATGTCGGAAATCTCAGGCTGTCTGTCGCTCGGAGTTTTCGATGTCAGCGGCCCGCCGTAAGACACGGGGAGGAGTCAAGCTTGAAGGTCACGCCGCTCCGCCAGATCACAACGATCGGTTGCAGATTCAATATTGTAACCGCTACACGGCACCGAATTTTCCAAAGGATGCCCGCAGATGCGCTTTCCCGATTTCCATTTCCGAAGGCGCCATCAAAGTCATTCGGTCAGGGATTATCGGAGACTCGTCCGTCGCAAGCTGCGCAAGATGCCGCATGACCGTGCGCTCGCATTGGCCCAGGCTATCGGTTCGGAAACCATGGAGGGCTTCGTCGCGCAAGGCGACGGCCAGGTGGCCGTTCTGAGGCACCATGGCCTGACGGACAAGATGACCGTTTACGACCTCGGCTGTGGCTGCGGACGAACTGCACAGGCTTTGCAGCGGTCCGGGTGGCAGGGTCATTATATCGGTGCAGATGTCGTGCACGAACTGCTCGATGAGTTGAACCGGCAATGCCCGGGCTACGAAACGGTATTGAACGAAACTCCGAAGATCGTCGCGCCCGATGCTTCTGTCGATATTGTGTTTCACTGGTCTGTATTCACGCACCTCTATCCGGCAGAATCTTTTCTCTACATTCTCGACTCCTTTCGCGTATTGAAGCCTGGAGGAAAACTTGTGTTTTCCTTCCTCGAAATGGAGGATCCTGCGCACGATCGGGTATGGCAGAACAACCTTGATCACTTGCGCCGGGGCGATGCCGCCCAGCAGCTCGACACCTTTCTTCACCGAGACTGGATTGCCCGTTTCGCTCGCGATGCGGGGTTTTGTGCGCCGCAGTTCACCGACGGCTCCGACGACAGCAATCACCCTCAACTCTGGCAGGCTCTGGCCGTGATGGAGAAGCCTGGCGCGGCACCGTGATCTGGTGATGAGATCGGAGCACCTTCGGGCAGAACTGCCAGCGCGGCTCGGGACCGACATCTGAGTCTTGCGGGCTCTATCGGGATCAATCGGCGCGAAGCCCAGAAGCTGACCTTCAGGTTTCCACCCACCTGCCTCCATTCGCGCCCGAGGATGAGCACCCCGTAAGTAGTCACGCGCGCCGTCGCTCACCGCGCCGCACCTAGGCTGACGACAATCCCCGCTCTGCGCGTTGCAATTCCATGACGCTGCGTTAGGCGGAGGCGTCACGCGCCAAGGGGGATTCGCAGCGATGAAGATCATGTCCGGCAATTCTAACCTGCCGCTCGCCCGCGCGATCGCGGCCTATCTCGAAATCCCGCTCACCGACGCCAGCGTGCGGCGCTTCGCCGACGAGGAGGTGTTCGTCGAGATTCACGAGAACGTGCGCGGAGAGGACGTGTTCGTTGTCCAGCCGACCAACTTCCCGGCCAACGACAACCTGATGGAACTGCTGATCTGCATCGATGCGCTGCGCCGCGCCTCGGCCAAGCGGATCACTGCGGTGGTGCCCTATTTCGGCTATGCCCGGCAGGACAGAAAGCCCGGCCCGCGCACGCCGATCTCGGCCAAGCTGGTGGCGAATCTCATTACCGAGGCGGGGGCCGACCGGGTGCTGGCGGTCGATTTGCACGCGGGGCAGATCCAGGGCTTCTTCGATATCCCGACGGATAATCTCTATGCCGCACCCGTCATGGCGGCGGATATTCAGGCGCGTTATGGCGACCAGCAGCTGATGGTCGTCTCGCCCGACGTCGGCGGCGTGGTCCGCGCCCGCGCACTGGCCAAGCGTCTCGACAACGCCCCGCTCGCGATCGTCGACAAGCGCCGCGACCGTCCGGGCGAGAGCGAGGTGATGAACATCATCGGCGACGTGGCGGGGCGGCACTGCATTCTGATCGACGACATCGTCGATTCGGGCGGCACCTTGTGCAACGCCGCCGAAGCGCTGCTGGAAGGCGGTGCGAGGTCGGTCGCGGCCTATATCACCCACGGCGTGCTGTCGGGCGGGGCGGTGGCGCGGATCAACGGGTCGAGCCTCAAGGAACTGGTCATCACCGATACGATCCGCCCGACCGAAGCCGCCGAGGCCTCCGACCGCATCCGCATCCTCCCCATCGCCCCGCTGGTGGGCGAGGCGATCCGCCGGATTGCGGACGAAAGCTCGGTGTCGAGCCTGTTTGACTAAGCTTGCGAGCCTCCGCGCATCAAGCAGCATAGGAATGTTCGACCCTGCCGAAGTCCGCGCCCTGCTGATCGCTGCCGCCCGGCAAGGCACCCCGCTCACCTATGCCGCGCTGCTGGCGATGCTGGGCCACGGCTTCACCCGCCCGCTGATGCGCCAGCTGTGCAAAGTGCTTGATGCGATTGACGAAGATGGCCGCGCGGCAGGCGAGCCGGGCTTGGCGGTGCTGGTGGTGCGACAGTCGGACGGGTTGCCGGGGCAGGGCTGGTTCGTCAGCCGTACCGGGCTTTACAACGACTTGCCGCCGGAATGGGAAGGGCCGGAGGCGCGCCGCTACACCGAGGCTCGACAGGCCGAAGCGTTCGCCTATTGGAGCGCATATGACGACCGATAAAGACCTGGCCCTCGCCCTGCGACTTGCCGATGCCGCCGGGGCCGCGATCCGCCCGCTGTTCCGGGGGCAATGGAGCGAGGAGCGCAAAGCCGATCATTCCTGGGTCACTGAGGCCGATAAGGCCGCCGAAGCGGCGATGCGGCGGCTCATTGAAGCCGAATGCTCCGCCGACGGCATCATCGGCGAGGAATATGGCACCCGCAACGAGGGCGCAGGCCGCCAATGGGTGCTCGATCCGATCGATGGCACCACCAGCTTCATCGCCGGCCGCCCGATCTTCGGCACGCTGATCGCGCTGTTGCAGGATGGCTGGCCGGTGCTCGGCATCATCGACCAGCCGGTGAGCGGCGAGCGCTGGGTGGGGCGCATCGGCCAGCCGACGCTGTTCAACGGCAAGCCTGCCCGCACCCGGCCCTTGAAAGACCTTGCCGAAGCCGTGCTCGCCACCACCAGCCCGCACGCCTTCACCACCGAGGAGGCCGACGCCTTCATGGCGGTTGCCAAGAGCGTGGCGGAGCGCAAGATCGTCTACGGGGGCGATTGCTACAATTACGGCCTCGTCGCCAGCGGCCATGTCGACATCGTGATCGAGGCGGGCCTCAAGCTCCACGATTATGCCGCGCTGGTCCCCGTGGTGGAGGGCGCGGGCGGGATGATGGCCGACTGGCAGGGCAACCCGCTCGATGCAGGCTCCGACGGCACTGTGATCGCGCTTGGCGATCCGGCGCGGCTGGATGATGTGCTCGAAGCGATGGGCTGAGGTTCGGGGGCTGAGGCACCGCGCGAACAGGGTTAGCACTTCCTAAAGAGGCGCGCGGCTAAGCCGGTCCGTGACTGCTTCAGGGGACCGAGACGCGATGCACGCCTTCCTGGCCGACGCACATTGGCTGAACGCCCGGCGCGCGCGTGCCTATGCGATCATGCTCGCGCTTGCCTTTCTGGCGATGCTGGCGTTCAATTTTCTGGCGATCTACAGGGACGGGACGGACTTTCAGGCCTTCTGGTCTGCGGCGCGCATCCTTGCCGATCACGGGCCTGCGGCGGTCTTCGATCTCGATCTTCAGCGCGCGGTCCAGAAAGAGGCGGGCTTCGA
>Ga0208370_100254_pt1 | contig 15911 bp, 13 predicted proteins | sample Subbio12Jun_QV11_FD_184822 | JGI IMG/M metagenome (GOLD analysis project Ga0208370, IMG submission 184822) | Serpentinite rock and fluid subsurface biosphere microbial communities from McLaughlin Reserve, California, USA -CR12Jun_QV11 (SPAdes) | ecosystem: Environmental > Terrestrial > Deep...
TTCGCCCTCCTCAGAGCTTGGGGCGCATCAGCTGCCACTTGCCAAAGGTCAGGCTCGGCCGCACCACGATGATCGCCACGCCGGCGAGCGCCATCGTCCCGCCCACGATCAGCGGCCAGCCGATCGCATCGCCGGTGAGCCAGGTGCCAAAGGCTATGGTGAGCAACGGGGTCAGCAGCGTCAGCGGCACGATCAGGTTGGCGTCGTGCTGCTGAAACAGCCGGAAATAGGCCGAGTGCGCGCCCACCGAGACCACCACGCCCGAAAACAGCACGCACGCCGCCACCGCTAGCGGGGCGGCGCGGATCGCCTCGACCTGCCCGCTTTCCAGCACCAGCGTGGCGGGGAGCATGACGAGCAAGGAGGCAACCCCGGCCCACGCCTGCAAGGCCACCGCGCCCACCTCCAGCCGCTTCACGAACACCGAGGCGAAGGCCCCCACCAGCACCCCCGCGAAAGCAAAACCGAGCCCGACCGGATCGCCCGCCTCCGACGGCGCGCCGATGGCAAGGCCCACGCCTCCCAGCGCCAGCGCCATGCCCAGCCCGCGCCGCCAACGCACCTCCTCGCCCAGAAACATGACCGCGAACAGCACCGTCAGCGGCGCGCCCGAGAGGTTGACGATCCCCACCGCCGAGGGGCTGGCGGTCTGCAACCCGATGAATTGCAACCCAAAGCTCCCCCCGGTGATGGCAAAGCCGATGGTGAGCACCAGCGGCAGGCGGGCAGGAACCTCGCGCAGCAGCGGGAACAGCACGATCAGCACCATGCCTGAGCGCAGCACGGTGTAAAACAGCGGCGGCAGGCCGAGCGTGGTGACTGCGATCTTGCTTACCACCACGTTCATCGCCCAGGCGATGTTGCAGAACAGCATGATGCCGAGCGCGGAGAGGGGCAGGCTGCGTGGCATCAGGCGGTAAGGTCGTTCGCCACCTCATCGGGCAGGCCCGCGCGCAGCTCCTCGCGCCACACTGCCGCCACCGCGTCGGACGGCGCGCGCCAATCGCCCCTCGGGGAGAGCGCGCCGGCCGAGGAAACCTTCGGCCCATTGGGCAGCGCCGAGCGCTTGAACTGCGAAAAGCCGAAGAAGCGCGCGCAGAAGCGGTCGAGCCAGTGCGCGATTGGGGCGAGCGCGTAGGCGTTCTTGCGCTCCGGCGGAAAGCCTGCGGGCCACAGCCCCGCATCCGCATCGCGCCAGGCGTGCCAGGCCAGAAACGCCACCTTCGAGGGGCGCTGGCCGAAGCGGATGATGTGATGCAGGAAGAAGTCGTTAAGCTCATAGGGCCCGACGATGCTCTCCGTCGATTGCACCGCCCCGTCCGCGCCCGGCGGGATCAGCTCGGGGCTGATCTCCGTCGCCAGCACATCGCTGAGCACCTCGGCGCATTCCCCGGTGAACTCGCCGGTGCGGATCGCCCAGCGGATCAGATACTGGATCAGCGTCTTGGGCACGCCCGCGTTGACGCCATAATGGCTCATGTGATCGCCCACCCCGTAGGTGCTCCAGCCCAGCGCCAGCTCGCTGAGATCGCCCGTGCCGATCACGAAGCCGCCATGCTGCCCGGCGAGGCGGAACAGGTAATCGGTGCGCAGCCCCGCCTGCACATTCTCGAAGGTGACATCGTGCACCGGCGCGCCATCGGCGAACGGATGGCCGATATCCTCGAGCATCCGCTGCGCCGCAGGGCGGATGTCGATTTCGCCTGCGGTGATGGCCATCGCCGTCATCAGCCGGTGGGCATTGGCGCGGGTCGCCTCCGAGGTGCCGAAGCCGGGCATGGTGTAGCCGCGGATGGCGGTGCGCGGCAGGCCCAGCCGGTCGCACGCCTTGGCCGCGACGATCAGCGCGTGGGTCGAATCAAGCCCGCCCGAAATGCCGATCACCAGCGCCTTCGCCCCCGTCGCCTCGATCCGCCGCATCAGCGCATCGACCTGGATGTTGAACGCCTCGTAGCAATCCTCATCGAGCCTCTCAGGGCGGTCGGGCACGAAGGGGAAGCGGGCGACGGGGCGCAGCAGGCCGATGTCGCCTGGCGCATAGTCGTGCTCGAACTCGATGCGGCGATAGGTCTCGGCCGGGTGCCCGGCCCATTCGGCGGCATCGGCAAAGGTCTGGTTGCGCATCCGCTCGGCGGCGAGGCGCTCAGTGTCGACATCGGCGATCGTAAGCTCGCCCGTGCGATCGAACCGCTGCGACTGCGCGAGCAGGCTGCCCATCTCGTAGATTACCCCCTGCCCGTCCCACGCAAGATCGGTGGTGCTCTCGCCGTGGCCGCTGGCCGAATAGACATAGGCGGCGATGGCGCGGGCGGCGCTCGAGCGGCAATGCAGGTGGCGATCATCGGCGCGCCCGATGGTGACGGGCGAGGCGGAAAGGTTGCACAGGATCAGCGCGCCCGCGAGCGCGGCTGTCATCCCCGGCGGGATCGGCGCCCAGAAATCCTCGCAGATCTCGATGCCAAAGCGAAAGCCGGGCAGGTTCTCGGCGGCGAAGATCAGGTCCGTGCCAAAGGGCACCTCCTCGCCCGCCAGCGTGATCCACAGATCGGTGCAGCCGCGCCCATGGGCGAAGTGGCGCTTTTCGTAAAACTCGCGGTAATTGGGCAGGAAGCTCTTGGGCACCGCCCCGAGGATGCGCCCGCCCGCGATCACCACCGCGCAATTGTAAAGCTTGTCCCCGCGCAGCAGCGGCGCGCCGACCACCAGCACCGGGGCAAGCTCCGCGCTCGCCGCCACCACCTCCGCCAGCGCCGCCTCGACCCGCTCGATCAGCGCGCGCTGAAGCAACAGATCGTCAATCGCATAGGAGGACAGCGTGAGTTCGGGGAACACCACCAGATCGACATTCGCCGCATGTGCCTTCCTTGCCTCGGCAAGGACGCCGGCGGTGTTGTAGGCGACATCGGCGGTGCGGCTGCACGGGGTCGCCGTTGCCACGCGCACGAAGCCGTGTTCGTGCATGTCGAAAAAGGGGTGGGCTTCGCTCATCGCCTTGGCGTCTCCTGATCGGGCGGGCTGTAACGCGCTGCGGGCGCGCTGCCTAGGGTCCAGCCCTTGGCCGCCCGGCGGCAGGCAATGCCCGGCAGGTCGCCGCCGTGATAGGCCGCCTTTTCCACGACAAAGCGAAATGCGTGAGCGCAGCGCGATGTTGCATCTTGAAGCCTGCCCCTGAGCGCGCCAGCTTGTCGCTGCGCGAGGGCGCACGCCTATGCTGCGCCGAAAGGAGATCGCTCCATGGCCGATGCCACCTACACCCCGCCCGCCGTCTGGAACGCCGACACCGTCTCGGGCGGCCGCTTCGCCAGCATCAACCGCCCCATCGCCGGTGCCCGCGAGGAACGCGACCTGCCGGTCGGCGCGAACCCCTTGCAGCTCTATTCGCTCGCCACGCCCAACGGGGTGAAGGTGAGCGTGCTGCTCGAGGAGCTGATCGAGGCCGGCCACACCGGGGCGGAATACGACGCCTGGACGGTCAACATTTCCGAAGGCGAACAGTTCACCAGCGGCTTTGTCGGCGTGAACCCCAATTCCAAGATCCCCGCCCTTGTCGACCGCAGCGATGCGGCTGCGCCCTTCCGCGTGTTCGAAAGCGGGGCTATCCTGGTCCACCTCGCCGAAAAGTTCGGGATGTTCCTCCCCTCCGACCCGGCGGCGCGCGCCGAGGTGCTGAGCTGGGTGTTCTGGCAGGTGGCGAGCGGTCCGTTCATCGGCGGCGGCTTCGGCCATTTCTACGCCTATGCGCCCGAGAAATACGAATATCCCATCAACCGCTACGCGATGGAGACCAAGCGCATCTTCGATGTCGCCGACAAGCGGCTGGCGGAAAGCCGCTTTCTTGCGGGCGACGAATACAGCCTCGCCGACATCGCCAACTTCCCGTGGCTTGCACCCTTCACCACGGGCACGATCTACAACGATGCCCGGACCTTCCTGTCGATCGACGACTACAGGCACGTCGGGCGCTGGGTGAAGGAGATCGCCGCGCGCCCTGCGGTGAAGCGCGGGCGGATCGTCAACAAGGTATGGGGCGATGAGGACACCCAGCTGCGCGAGCGGCATTCGCCGGAGGATTTCATCGGCAAGCGGCTGGATTGAGCGGGCGTGAAAAAAGGCGGCGGAACGGCGCTTTCGCCCCCTTCACATTGCCGCACAGGCCGCTATAGACCGCGCCTTCTGCTGGGGCGTAGCCAAGCGGTAAGGCAGCGGTTTTTGGTACCGCCATGCGAAGGTTCGAATCCTTCCGCCCCAGCCAGTTTTCTTTTTCTGTAAATTTACAGCCTATCCAGCGGCACGGCGCGGCTTTCGCGGGGCGGGTTTTTCCACAGGAAACCGCTCACGCCCTCGCGGTGCATGAACGCTTCAACCCGCGCGGTGCGTGGATTTACCGGCCCCATTGTCCGGCCCGCCGCTGCCTCATTCAAAAGCTCGGCCCGCCAGAAAGGCACCGATCAGCGCCGCGATGACAAGCCCGATCAAGAGGGCGAGCCGCACACGCGGCGGCATCTTCTCCCGCTTTCGGACGCGAACCCGGCGGCGCACGCGGCGAGGTGTCACCGGCCCGCTGCCATCCGCATCCGCCTCGGGCGCATCGTCGCCCCGCTCCCGCTCGTGCTCAACAGCCATCGGTCCGTCCTGCCTGAAACCTTGTCCTGCGCCGACATAACCCGTTTGCTGCGCTTGCAAAACAGGGCTCGCGCGCGGCACCGCCCGGCGCGATGCCGGACCACCCGAAACCGGTGTTGGTCGCCCGCTGGAAAAGCGCGGACGTGGTCCGGCCCGCATATCGCCACGGCGGGCGCGGCGTCATGAAACTCGCGGCCTTAAGGCCGACACAGCATGGTCGGAGCGGGCGAGCCAGCGGCGCTCGAGCAACCACAGCGCCGCACTGACCGCCAGCCAGCCAAGCCACCACGGCCATCCCGGTCCGCGCCGCTCCGGCACCTCCCGATCATCCCGCACCCCCTGTTGCGCAGCCCAGCGGCGCGTCGCCATGCCGGTTTCGCGCGCGGCGATGCCCGCGAGGGCGGCTTCGGGAAGGACGGCGAAGGCAAAGCTGGCGCTGTCCCCGCCCCTGTCCTGCGCGATGCTATGCGCCCCGGCCTGTTGCGGCCAGAAGGCGGCACAGCCGCGCGGCCCCGCATCGGGATCGAGCACGAGAGCCGCCGCCTTGCCGTCAGGCTCGCCCACCCTGGCCGGCCCGGACAGACCGCAGATCGCGATCCGCTCACCCGTGCGCACCAGCGCCGGCAGATCGGGACGGAACGCGCCCCCGGCCCGGGCGACCGCGCTCAGCGTGTCGCTCCACCACTGGTAGTAGCGGTCGGCCTGTCCGTTGAGGACCAGCGCGAAGCTGTTGGCGAGGGTCCAGACCGCGACCCTCCCCCGCCCGCGCTGCTGCCAGCCGACCAGCAGCGCGCCGTCGGCATCGCGCACGGCGGGAACCAGATCCGGCCCGCCGCGAAGCTGCCAGCGCGCAAGATCGGGCGCGGGATCCTCGAAGCTGTTGAGGTCGGCGGGGACATCCTCCGGGCCGGGCCCGCGCTGCACCGCGAGCGCCCCGGCATCGAGGGCAAGCGGCGGCAGCGCCACCGGAGCGACCTCCCCGCCCCCCTCGACCGCGAGCCCGAGCGCGCGCCAGTTCTCGCGCGAGGCAGCGGTGGCAGGGGCGGTCATGCGGATGACGACGCCCAGCCCCTGCGCGACGGCGCGGGCTAGGCCCGCCCGCGCGCCGGTGCCCATCGCCAGCAGCGCCCGATCCTCGATCACCAGCACATGGAGATCGCCCAAGGTCGCCGCATCGATGCGCGCGCCCGCATCGCCCAGATCGACCCCGCCCCCCGCATCGAGGCGGCTCCGGAGATCAAGGCCGGAGTCCTCGGCCCAGCGGCGCAGATATTTGGCCTCGGGCGAAGGCGTACCCACCAGCAGCACGCGCAGGGGCTCGGGTGCCGTCAGCGTGCGCAGGGGCACGGGCGTGTCCGACACGATCCGCCGGTCGGCCCCGCGCAGCCGCAGCGTGAAGAGCGCAAGGCCCGGCGCGCGCGCGGTGCTGCCTAGGGTGAAGGTGCCGTCAGGCGCGATCCCCCGGCTGTCGACGCGGCGTCCGGCAGGATCGAGCAGTTCGGCTGTCCCGCCCGGCAGGCCCGCCGCCGCGCCCGACAGCGCGAAGACCGAACCCGCAGGCGTATCGGCCGGGGGGTCGAGCCGCACCAGCCCGCGCGGATCGGGCAAGGGGGAGAAGCTCACCGGCAGGCCCGCATCCGTCTCGCGGTCCCGCGCGGCAAGGCCCCGGCCCACGATCCGCAGGCGCTGGACCTGGCGGTGACGGCGCAGCGCGGTGGCAAGATCGGGCACCCGCTCGGCCCCGGCCAGCGCCGGTGCCTCGGGCAGCGCGACAAGCCGCTCACCCGGCCCTGCGCGCGTAGTTGCAGGGGTTTCGGCCGTCGCAACCACGAGGGTCTCTCCGCCGACCGGCAGGTGCGGCGGAAACAGAGCGCCATAGAGCAGCCCGCCACTGGCAAGGGTGAGGGCCGCCAGCGCCGCTCGACGGGCATCGCGGCGGCGCCGCAGCAGGCGGAGCGCCGCCGTCAACACGCCGGCCGCGATCAGCAGCGCGGCGAGGGTTTCGGGTGCCGCGATCACCGCAGGGCCTCAAGGTAACGGCGTCCGAGCGCCCCACCATCGGGGCGGCGGCGGACTGCGGCAGGCGGCCGGGTCAGCACCGTCCACAGCTGGCCGCGCAGCCTTTCGCGCAGCCCCCGCGCAGCCGGCGCGCCGCGCAGCGCATCGATTGCCGCCAGCACCGCCAGCGGATCGCCGATCCGCCCGCTGTTGGCGCGCACCCAGCCCTCCAGCCCATCGAGGTCAATCGCCCCGGGCTGCGACAGCGCCCGCCACGCGGTGGCCGGAACCGCATCCTCGATAGCGAAGGGCGTAAGGCGCGCGCCGCCGCCGACGATCCCTTCGCGCTTTCCGGTCATGCGCCGCGCCTGATCGATCGGCGGCTGCCGCGATCCGGTTTTGGGCAGATAGATGCGGGTCGCCTGCTGCACCTGCTTGATGTATTCAAGCGCCCGGTTCTCGAAAGGCAGCGCCGCCTCGGGGCGGCCCGAGCGCAGGTTGAGTTCGGCCTGCCACATCGCATCGAGCGCCGCCTTGAGCAACGCGCGCGTGCCGGGATCGAGCAGGGTCGCCGCCTCGCTGTGGTCATGGACATGGCCATATTCGGCGGTGATGTTGCCGAGTTCGCCGAACACCGGGCTTTCGGGCTCCGGGCCATGGTCGTGCCCGTCTCCGGGATGGTGATCGAAGCCGTGATCGTGGCCGTCGCCTTCGTAATGCTCGCCTTGCGCGGGCGTGTCCTTGTCGGCCGTCGGCATCGGCGGGCGCGGCGTCTCCTCGGCCTCCATGCCGACGAACTGCCCATAGCGCAGGCGCAGCAGCCGCTGGTCGACCCCGATGGTGTCGGACCGCACGAGGAACTGGTCTGCGGAAAGGCTGCGGCGCTGCCGGATCAGGGCCTCGGTGTCGATGATGACCTGGCGCTGGCTGCGGAAATAGGCGGGCATCACCTGCTTGGCCATCAGATCGAGCCCCTCGGTCTGGGGCGGATCGGGGACGGGATAGCGCAGGATCACGCCCGGCCCGCGCACCACCTGCGCAGCGGGCGCGCGGGTGTCGGCAACAGTCAGCTGCGCCACCAGATCGCTCCCCGGCCGGAGCCCGAACCCGGCCAGCGGCAGGTCGATGACGAAGCGCCGATGCTGCGGATCGCCGATCCCGGTGACAGTCCGGCTGCTTTCGGAAAAGGTCACGTTCTCGCCTTCGCCGATGGCGGTGGTGAGGGTCAGGCGGGCAAGCGGATCAACGGCGTAATCGTCGCTCGCCGCGAACACCACGCGCCAGCTGCGCTGCCCCGGCTTCAGGGTGACAAGACCCGAGGCGGGCTCCACCACCCGCACCTGCGGCGGCTCGTCGGCGACCGCTTCGAGCCGGTGGGCGGGCTGCGCGGCGCGCATCCCTTCGGCGGTGATCCGGTAGAGCGCCGAGGCGTCGAGCCGCAGCGCGCCAGTCCACCCCTCCCCGCCCTGCGCCAGCGGCAGGCGCTGCCCGCCGATCAGTTGCAGCGCGGCCGACGCTGGCGGCGGTGCGAAAGCGAGCGTCCATTCGATCCGCGAACCGGCGGGCGCGCGGATATCGAGGCCCGGCGCATAGCGCGGGGCAAGCCCGGTATAGGCGGGCGGGACGATGCGGATGCGCTGGCCGGTCAGGCGCGGCTCGCCCGGTACCGCAGCGTTCACGGAGGCGGCGGGGGCGAGAGGGGGCGGCGCCTCGCCGCGCGCCTGCCAGACAATAATGCCCGCCATCGCCGCCAGCCCCGCCCCCCAGGCCAGAGCAATGCGCCGCCCCGACCAGTCCTCGGCAAGCGAGGCGGGGTCGAGCGCGTCGATACGAGCGGCGATCCGCTCTGCCTGAAGCTGCTGGAGCGGGCCAAGGCCGGCCTCGGCGAAAACCAGCGCGGCACTGTCCTCGAAGGCAGCGTCGCGGGCATCGAGGCGGCGCACCAGCCAGCCCCGGTCAAGGCGGCGGGCGGTGCGGACCGCCTGCCAGCCCAGCGCAAGACCGCCCGCCACCAGCGCCGCCGCCGCCGCAAGCGCACCCGCCATCGCCCAGCCCAGCACCGAAAGCACCAGCACCAGCGGCCCCCACACCAGCACGGTGCCCGCCACTGCGCGGCGGCGCGCGGGGGCGAGCCATTGCTCAGGCCGCAGCTCCCGGTTCATGCGGCCGGCCTCTGCCGCCGGGTGGCGAGCACCCTTTCGGCGAGAAAGACAAACGCGATCAGCACGGCAAGCCAGCCCGACATATCGCGCGGGGGGAGCGCAAAGGGCGCTGTCCCGGCGGCGGGCGCGAAGGCTTCGGCACGGACCCGCGCGGGCGGCGGTGCCGGGGGCGAGACCAGTTCGCGCAGGCGCGCCGGGAAAGCGGCATCCACCAGCGCGGGCATGGCCGCAGGCACGAGCGGGCGGGTGAAGCGCATCAGCCGCCCTTCCCCCAGCGCCCCGCCCTCCACCAGCACCGCGCCGGTATCGTCACGCCACAGCGCCTCGCTTGCGGCGGGCATGGCGATTTCGGCGGCGTCGGCGAGAAGCGCGGTTCCGCCAGCGCTCACCCAGTCGCTCACCGAGGCAGGAACAGGGCCGGGGACGAGCCAGACCAGCACGCTCTTGCGCGGGGGAAGCGCGCCTGCGGGGCCTGCCTCGAAGCGGGGCGCATCGCTCCACGCTGCCGCCACCGCGCGGAAATAGCGCAGCGCCGCAGCCTGCCCTTGCGCGTGGCGCACCGCCAGCGCGGGGCTGGGGGGCGCGGCAGGCTTTGCCGCTGTCTCGCCGCCATCGACGATCCGCCATGTGGCTGTGCGCGTAAGCCGCAGCGGCGCGGCATCGACCCCTGCGAGCACCGGCGGCACGAGGATGGTCAGCGGCGCGCCCTGCGGAAGCTCGGCATCGAACTGGCGGATGAGGCTGGAGACCCCGGCATGGGGAGGCGGTGCGCCCTCGCCCACCAGCGGAAAGCCCGGCGCGATCCAGCGCAGCTCGGCCTCGGGCCCTGCGGCAGCGCGGGCGGCGGCAGGGTCGATCCCCGGCACGGCGAGCACGCGCGGCGCTTCGTCGTCCCAGCCCAGCACCGCCGGCCGCGCCAGCAGCACGGCCAGCAGGGCCACCAGCAGCAGGCGCAGCACCAGCAGCAGCCATTCGTCGAGGCGCAGGCGGCGGCGCGGACGCGGGTGCGGATCGAGCCAGCGCAGCGCGGCGAAATCGACCGGCACGTCCTCGGTCCGGCGGCGCAGGTGGACAAGCAGCGGCACCACCAGCGCCGCCAGAGCCGCCAGACCGAGCGGGGCGAGCAGCAGGGGCGTCACGCCGGGGGTGCCCCGCGTCCGAAGAAGACGTGCAGCGGCCGGTCGATGGCTTCGTCCAGCACATAGGCGGTGTGGCGGATGCCGACCCGTTCGAGCCGCTCGGCCAGCGCGGCGCGGGCCTCGCCGAAACGGGCAAGGAAACTGTCACGCAGCGCCTTGCCGTCGCCGATCAGCGCCGCCCCGCTTTCCTGCTCTCGGAAGCGGTAGCCGCCGTCGAAGGGGAAGTCGCGCTCCTCGACCGTCAGCAACTGCACCGCCAATACCTCGCGCCCGGCCTTGGCGAGGCGCTCGATCAGGGCGATCCCGCCCTCGTCGAAGCAGTCGGAGAGGAACAGCACGAGGTCGTTGGGGCCGATGCGTTCCCACAAGGGTGAAAGGGTCGCGGGATCGGGGAAGGTGCCCGCGCTTTCGAGCCGCGCAAGCGCGATCTGCATGCGTTCGAACTGCGTACGACCGCGATGCGGATCGGCAACCACCAGCCCATGATCGCACAACGCCATCCAGCCGAAGCGGTCACCCTGCATCAGCGCCAACTGGGCGATGCACATCGCCAGCAGCTTGGCGGCGTCCATCCGCGACCAATCGGCCCGCGCGCGGTCAGCCTGGGCCATCGAGGCGCTGGCATCGATCAGCATCCACACCGAGACCGGGCTTTCCTCCTCGGCCTCGCGGACGAAGAACTTGTCCGAGCGGGCAAACAGCTTCCAGTCGATCCGGCGCGGCTCGTCGCCCGGCTCGTAGGCGCGGTATTGCGCGAATTCGAGCCCGGCGCCCTTGTTGCGGCTGTGGTGCATCCCGTAGCCGCGATCGCCCATGTCGCGCCGGGTGCGCAAGGCCAGCCGTTGCAGGCGGCTGCGCACCTCGGGCGGGATCGTCAGCGGCGGGCGCGCCATCGGTCAGGCGGCGGGCGGCGGCAGGTGCGCCAGCAGCGCGGCGACGACATCGTCGGCGCTTCGCCCCTCGGCCTCGGCGGCGAAGGACAGCAGCAGGCGGTGGCGTAGCACCGGCGCGGCCAGCATGGCGATATCCTCACGCGTGGCGGCCAGCCGTCCGTGAAGCAGGGCGCGGGCCTTGGCGCACAGCACCAGCGCCTGCCCGGCGCGCGGCCCCGCGCCCCAGCGCACATAGCTTGCGACATCGACCGGCGCGGCTGGATCGCCCGGGCGGCTCGCGCGCACCAGCGCCGTGATCCAGCCGAGCAGATCTTCGCTCAGATAGACCTCGCGCACCACGGCCTGAAGCGCCAGCACCTCATCGCCCTGCATCACGCACGGCACGCCGTCGCCCGCGCTGCCGGTGGTGCGCGCGAGAATGTCGCGCTCTTCCTGAGCGGTCGGATAGCCGACGCGCACCAGCAGCAGGAAGCGGTCGAGCTGGGCTTCGGGCAGGGGATAGGTGCCCGCCTGTTCCAGCGGGTTCTGCGTCGCCAGCACGAAGAAGGGCCGGGGCAGCTGATAAGTCTGCCCGCCATAGCTGACGGTCTTTTCCTGCATCGCTTCGAGCAGCGCCGCCTGGGTCTTGGGGGGTGTGCGGTTGAGTTCATCGGCGAGCAGCAGGTTGGTGAACACCGGCCCCTTCTGGAAGCGGAAGCTCCGGTGCCCGGTGCCGTGATCCTCCTCGAGCAGTTCGGTGCCGAGGATGTCGCTCGGCATCAGGTCGGGGGTGAACTGCACCCGTCGGAAATCGAGCGCCAACGCCGCGCCCAGCGTGCGCACCAGCAGCGTCTTGCCCAGCCCCGGCACGCCTTCGAGCAAGCAATGGCCGCCCGCCAGCAGCCCGATCAGCAACTGCTCGACGACATCCTCCTGCCCGACGATCGCGGTGGCGATGGCGCGCCTGAGGTCGCCGAGCCGCGCCATCTGCCGATCAAGTTGCGCCGCATTCACGGGTTGCTGCTGAACCACTGTGTCTAACCCTTCAATTGCTGAGCGCATACATGACGATATTCACCCCGAAGCGGGTGTTGTCCTCGGCAAGGAAGCGCTTGTTGCGCCAGTCGTAATCCCACTCGCAGCCATAGTCCTTGTTGCTGTAGAGGACGCCCAGACGGCCCTTGATGGTGATCCCCTTGAGGTAATCGTGGATGAGGTCGTCGCCCCATCCGTTGAGCTCGAAGGAAGTTGCAGGCGGCCCGTCGAACTTGAAGAAGCTGGAATAAAGCGGGTGGGTATTGGGCAGCTTCTTCAGCGCCTCCGGACCGAATATCCCCGCCATCTGCGCTTCAAAGGACTTGGCGAACAGCCCGTCGATATCGTGGTTGCAGTCATCGACGAAAACGAAGCCGCCGTTTCTCACATAGCGTTCAAAATTGCGGCGTTCGGCAGCCGAGAATTCGACCGCCTTGTGCCCGGCGAGATAGCAGAACGGGGCCGAGAGCATGCGCGGATCGTCGAGCGCGACGACATGCTCCTCGGGATCGACGCGCAGGGTGGTGTAATCGATCAGCGAGGTAATGAGGTTGGCGGGCATACGCTGGTCGACGTTCCAGTCACCCGAATTGTATTTGAGCCGGGTGAACCAGAAGTCGTAACCGCCCGACGCCGCCCCGCCCGGCCGCCGCTGCGCCGCAGCAGGCAGCGCACCGCCCGCCGCAGCAACCAGCGCGCCTGCCGCAAGGCGCAGAAAGCGGGCGCGGGTGATCGCCGTCCGGTTCACGCGCGCCCTGCCTTCATGCCGCTTCCTCAGACCGCATCCGACAGCGAGGTGAAGGTGAAGTCCCGCACCTTCATCGGCGGCACCATCAGCGTGCCGCCGTCGACACGCACCGAACGGCCCAGTTCCTCGATGTTGTTGAGCATGATTACCGGGCTTTCGTTGAAGCGGAAGTTCTTGATCGGGTATCTTAACTGGCCATTTTCGATGTAGAAGGTGCCGTCGCGGGTCAGGCCGGTGAGCAGCACGGTCTGCGGATCGACCATGCGGATATACCAGGTGCGGGTCACGAGGATGCCGCGCTCGGTGCCGGCGATCAGCTCGGCGGTGGACCTGGTGCCGCCTTCCATGATCGTGTTGCCCCAGCCAGCGGTCTCGGGCTTGCCCTGCTTGGCGGCCCAGTATCGCGAGTATTCGAGGTTGGCGAGCTTGCCCTGGTCGATGATCTTGACCCGCTCGCGCGGCAGGCCTTCATCGTCCCACGGCAGCACCGGCACGACCGGGTTCCACGGATCGGTGTACATGTTGACCCGCGGGTCCATGATCTGCTCGCCAATCTTGTTGCCGCCGCCCTGCTTGCTGAGGAAGCTGCGCCCCTCGTCCGCCGAGCGGGCGCCGAAGAAGTTGAGCATGAAGCTGACAAGGCCCGAGACCGCCGCAGGCTCGAGGATGACGGTATACTTGCCGGGCTCCAGTGCCTGGGCATCGACCGAGGCGGCGGCCTTGCGCATCGCGATCTGCACGTCGGCGGCCGCATCGAAGCTGGCGATGTCCTGCACGTTGCTCGCCACCCAGCCCGATCCGCGCCCGTCTTCGGTGCGCACGGTGCAGGTGTAGTCGGCGACGGTCGACTTCTGGTAGCCGAAATTGCCGTTGGAATTGGCGTGGGCAAAGAAGGTGAACCCGTCCTCGAGAAAGCCCGCCGCGACCAGCCCACGCTCGCGGCACGGCAGGATCGAGGCTTCGGCGATCTTCGCGCGGGCTTCGGCAGTGAGCGCTGCGGTGGCCTCGCTGAAGGTCTCGGTCGGCCGGTAGGTCTGCTTGCCGACCGGCGGCAGGTATTCCGGGTTCTCCGGCGCGAGCCTGGCGAGGTCTTCGGCGCGGCGCACCACGCGTTCGAGCGAGGCATCGTCGAACTGGTTGATCGAAGCCGTGCCCACACGCTTGCCGAAGGCGACCTTGACGCCCAGCTGCACGTCATCGACGATGCCCGAAGTCGAGATGTCGTTGCGGGCGAAGCGGACATTGCCCTGACGCCCGCCGCCCAGCGTGGCAACCGTGTGGTCGGCGGTCGAATAGCCGATCACCTTGTCGAGAATGGCCTTGGCTTCGCTTTCCGAAAGGATGCTCATGATCTGTATCTCCTGCGCGCTTAGCCGAGCGACCGGGCGGTGTTGATGACGTTCACGCCGTCGAAGCGGGTGGTCGAGGAACCGTGGCTCACGGCCGAGACCTGGCTCGGCTGACCCTTGCCGTCGAAGAACGAACCGAACAGGCGATAGTCGCTTTCATCGCAGATCGCCGAGCACGCGCCCCAGAATTCGGGGGTGCGCATCTGATAGGCGACATCCTCGATCATCGGCCCCAGCTTGCCGTTCTTGATCTCGTAGAACACCGTCCCGCCGAACTGCGCATTGTAGCGCTGCTGGTCGATCGAGAAGGAGCCGCGGCCCGAAATGTAGATGCCGTTATCGACCCCAGCGATCATGTCGGCGGGCGAGAGCTTGGTCTTGCCCGGCGCGAGGCTGACATTGGGCATCCGCTGGAACTGCACGCTCGACCAGCTGTCGGCATAGCAGCAGCCGTCGCTTTCGGTCTTGCCGAGGATGTGCGCCTGATCGCGGATGGTCTGGTAGTCGACAAGGATGCCGTCCCTTATCAGGTCCCAGCGCTTGGCCTTCACGCCTTCGTCGTCGTATCCGACCGCGCCGAGGCTGCCGACCTGCGTCTTGTCGGCGAACAGGTTCACGATCTCGCTGCCGTATTGGAAGGCGGCGTCGCGCTTGTCGAGCGTGGCGAAGCTGGTGCCGGCGTAATTCGCCTCATACCCCAGCACGCGGTCGAGTTCGAGCGGATGGCCGACGCTTTCATGGATTGTCAGCCCCAGATGGTTGGGATCGAGCACGAGATCATACTTGCCCGGCTTGACCGAGGGTGCCTTGAGCTTTTCCTGCGCGTTCTGCGCGGCAGCAATGGCATCTTCCTTCATGTCATAGGAATTGCCGTAGGTGGTGAGCCCGTTGGGCAGCACGAACTTGTCCTCCGCCCGCCCGTCCATGTATTCCCAGCCCAGCCCCATCGGCGCCGAAAGGCCCTCGCGCGAGCGGAACTTGCCGGTGGTCTTGTCGACCGCAGTGACGGTGATCGGCGCCCAGATGCGGTGCACGTCCTGATCGATGTAGGAACCGTCGGTCGAGGCGAAGTATTTCTGTTCGTTCACAAGGAACAGCAGCGAGTTGACGAAGCTCGCGCCCGCAGAAAGCGCGGCGTCGTTGACATCCATCAGCAGCGCGACCTTGTCGGCGATCGGCACCTCCATCGCGTTCTTCCTGATCGGGGTGCGCCAGCTTGCCTCGCCCACGGCAGGGGCCGGGGCGAGCTGCACGGCGCTGGTCTGGATGCGGGCATTGGCCTTGGCGATCGCGGCCGCCTGCCGCGCGGCGGCGGCCACCGCGTCCTCGGTCATCACATTGGTCGCGGCAAAGCCCCAGGCCCCGTCGGCGATCACGCGCACGCCGGTGCCGGTGCTTTCGGTGTTGACGATGTTCTCGACATTGCGTTCACGGGTGATGACGAACTGGCGCAGGTAGCGCCCGACGCGCACGTCGCAATAACTTGCCCCGGCAGCGGTCGCGGCGGAGAGCGCGGCATCGGCAAGGCGCTTCTTCACCGCCGCGTCGATCCCGTCCTTGAGCTGTTCGGCCGCAATCGCCTTGCCGAAGATGGAAGGCGTCAGCGCAACCCCCGTGAAGAAGCTGCTGAGCGCGAGAAAATCCCGTCTGTCCACGTGAAAACTCCCCTGACCGGCCGATCTTTTCCTCGGGGAAATCCGAAGCTTGCCCGGCAATGGCTGTGATGGAGCGCGATTGTGCCGAGCGATGTGCCCCCGGTCAAACCGTCAGACGCAAGCGCCTGCGGCAGGTCCGCCAGAAAACAGCAGCGCGGCATCGCCCCGATTCCCGGGCAGTAGCAACGCGCCGCAGGCGGATGGGCGGCACACACGACGAAACGCCGGACTAAATCGACGAACAAACCACCGGCACGGGCAGACGGTCTGCGGCGAACCGGAGCGGGAATCGCTGGAAAACTCCGCTGCCCGCCTTGGCGCGGGGGCCGA
>Ga0208370_100255_pt1 | contig 15787 bp, 14 predicted proteins | sample Subbio12Jun_QV11_FD_184822 | JGI IMG/M metagenome (GOLD analysis project Ga0208370, IMG submission 184822) | Serpentinite rock and fluid subsurface biosphere microbial communities from McLaughlin Reserve, California, USA -CR12Jun_QV11 (SPAdes) | ecosystem: Environmental > Terrestrial > Deep...
GGCAAGCCCGTCTATGCCGTGGGCGAGGCGACTGCCGCCGCCGCGCGCGCCGCCGGCTTTCCGGTTGCCGCGACCGGAACGGGCGGATTGCAGAGCGTGCTCGACGCGATTGCCCCTGCGTGCCGCCTCCTGCGTATCGCGGGCGACGAGCGTGTGCCGCTGACCCCGCCCGAGGGCGTGATCGTCACCGAGGTCGTCGCCTACGAAAGCCTGCCGTTGCCGCTCGATCCCGCCGCGCCCCGCATCGCTTCGGGAAAGGCGCTGGTGCTGCTCCATTCCGCCGCCACCGCGCGGCACTTTGCGGCCGAGTGCGACCGGCTCAGCCTGCCGCGCGGCGCTGTCACCCTCGCCGCGCTCGGCCCGCGCATCGCAGGCGCGGCGGGCGGGGGCTGGGCGGCCGTCCACATCGCCGCCAGCCCGGACGAGAGCACTTTCCTGCAATTGGCATTTGACTTGTGCGAACAGGCACGCTCCATTCCCGGCACCCCGCAAAGGCAGCCGTAGCAACGGTGCCGGAGACAGAACAGGGTCGCGAAGAACGGATCAGGATGGCATCGCAAACGGGACCATCGACGCAACGCAGCCTGCGCAAGCCGACATCGGGGCGCATGCTCGTGCTGGCCGCCGCGCTCGCTTTCATCGCGGGCGGGGGGCTGGTGGGCTGGGTGGTGTGGTACAACCTCGCGAGCGATCGCGGTGCCGTATCGCGCGCCGACGTGGTGGCCGAGGTCGGCCCCGATCTCGCCGCGCCGACGCCTGCGCTCGCCGCCTCGCCCGCCCCGCTCGCCGATGCACGCAAGGCCGAACAGGCGGTGGAACGGGTGGCCGAACAGCAGGGCGGGCTCGACCAGCGCCTCGCCGCAGCCGAGCAGCGCCTCACCCAGCTCGATCTTCAGGCCCAGGCTGCGGCCGGCAACGCTGCGCGCGCGGAGAGCCTGCTGATCGCCTTCGCCACCCGCCGCGCGGTCGAGCGCGGGGCGGAGCTTGGCTATCTCGCCGACCAGCTGCGCCTGCGTTTCGGCGACCAGTGGCCCAATGCGGTCAGCACGATCATCGAGTTCTCGCGGCGGCCGATCCGGCTCGACAGCCTCGTCGCCCGGCTCGAAGGCCTCTCGCCGCAGCTGCGCGAAAGCAGCGAAGGCCCCTCGTGGGGTGCCTTCAAGCGCGAATTGACGCAGCTCTTCGTGTTCCGCCGCGAAAGCACCCCCTCGCCCCAGCCCCAGCGCCGGATGGAGCGCGCGCGCTGGGCGCTCGAACAGGGGCGCTATCAGGCGGCGATCGACGAGGTGAGGGGGATGCCGGGCGCGGCCAAGGCGGAAGGCTGGATCGCCGATGCGGAACGCTACAAGAAGGCGATGGACGCGCTTGAGGTGATCGAGACCGCTGCTGTTCTCGACCAGCGCGGGTTGCGTGACGGGGCAGGCAATCCGGTGCGCCAGTCGAGCCCGCTGGTGCGGCCCTGAGCCTCCCCCTTCACCCTCCTCCTCGTCCCGGAGGGTTTGGGAGGGACTGGAGCCCTTGTCCGCCCGCCGCTTCGCTCCTTGAGGCGGGCGGCTATCCCCGCAGCAGCTCCGGCAAATCCCCCGAAACCCCGCGCGCCTCGTCCATGAAGAACTGCTTGAGCATCGGCGTGCGCTGCACCGCCGCCATGCCGAGCCGCCGCACCGCGCTGGCCGCCGCGCCGGGGACGCCGAACAGGCGGGTGAGACCATCGGTCGCCAGCGCCACCATGAAGCTGTCGAGCCCGCGCCAGTTTTCGTAACGCTTCAGCAGCTCGGGATCGCCCGGATCGAGGCCCAGCCGCGCGCCATCCGCCAGCACCTCCACCAGCGCGCCGACATCGCGCAGGCCGAGGTTGAGGCCTTGCCCCGCAATCGGGTGGATGCCGTGGGCGGAATCGCCGATCAGCGCGAGCCGTTCGGCGGTTATCTTCGCCGTGTGGTGGAAGCCGAGCGGGTAGCTCGACCGCTGCCCCACCGAAAGCACCTTGCCCAGCACCCCGCCCATGCGCTGCTCGATCTCGGCGAGGAAGGCCCGGTCACCAAGCTTCATCACGCCTGCCGCGTCGCTTTCCGCCACGGTCCACACCAGCGAGCAGCGGTGCGTGCCGTCGGCATCATCGTTGAGCGGCAGCAGCGCGAAGGGCCCGGCGGGGTAGAAAATCTCCCACGCGACGTTGCCGTGCGGCTTCTCGTGGGTGAGGCCGCAGATGATCGCGCGGTGCTTGTAGTCCCACTTGGCAATGGTAATTCCCGCCGCGTCGCGGGTCGGGGACTGGCGGCCCTCGGCGGCGACCATCAGGCTGCCGCGGAACTTGCGCCCGTCGGCGGTCACGGCCGCGACGCCGTATTCGCTGCGCTGGCGCTCGGTGACGGTCGCCTTGGAGGTCCACTGGATCAGCGGCTCCTTCGCCGCCGCCTCGAACAGCGCGAGGCGCAGGCGGCGGTTGGGGAACATCCGCCCCAGGGTGCCGTCACCCGCGCCGGGGACGAAATCGAGCCGGCCGGGCTTCTGCTGGTCGGTCACGGCGATGCTGGCGATGTCGCAGGCGAATTCCTCCAGCCCCTCGGCGATGCCGATATTGGCGAACAGATGCCAGCTTGCGGTCGAGATCGCGGTCGCGCGGTCGTCGAAGCCCTCGGCGGTCAGTTCGGCCGGGTCGGCGCGGTCGATCACGTGGCTCGAAAGGCCCTTCCTCGCCGCCGCCAGCGCGAGGGTCATGCCCACGAGGCCCCCGCCGAGGATGACAAGATCGCGGGGTTTTTCAGAAGTCGCTGTCACCTTGGCCGCTCCGATTGCGAAGTCCTGCCCTCATGCCTAGAGGGTAGCCGGTGCACCGCGCAAGAATCTTCCCCCGCCTGACGCGACAATTCGCTGCATGGGTGCTTGCGCTGGCCGCAAGCCTCGCGTTTTTCGCGCCCGGTGCGGCGGCGCAGGAGGCGGGCGGGCGCAAGGCGGTGTTCGGCGATTCCAATATCGCCGTCACCCTTCATGCCGAAGGCACGCCGCAAGAGGGCAGGGAGTGGCTCCTTGCCCTGCGCTTCATGCCGAGCGCGCCCGAATGGCACGGCTACTGGGTAAATCCCGGCGATGCGGGGGCAGGGATGCGCCTCAGCCTCGACCTGCCGCCCGACTGGGAGGTGGGCGAAGCGCGCTACCCGGTGCCGGGACGCCTGCTCATCGGCGGGCTGATGAACCACATTTACAAGGGCCCCTACACGGTGCTGGTGCCCGTCACTCCGGGGCCGAGCGTCAGGACCTTCGCCCCGCCGCTGAAGGGCCATGTCGAATTCCTCGCCTGCACCGATCAGATCTGCGTGCCGCAGGACGCGCTGCTCACCGCCGCACCGGGCGGGGACTTCGCGCGCTGGCGGGCCGAGGTCGCGCCGCTGCTCGATGCGAAGGCGCGCTTCGCGATCAGCGGCAAGAGGCTGCGCATCGCCATTCCCCTGCCCGAGGGGCTGGGCCTTGCCGATCCCCACGTCTTCGTCGCGCGCGAGCAGCTGGTCGCCTATGCCGCGCCCCAGACCTTTCGCCGCGCGGGCGACATGCTGGTGGCCGAGATTCCGCTCGATCCTTACGGCACCGGCAAGGCCGAGACGGTCTCGGGCATCCTTGCCTTCGGGGATGGGGGCGGGGTGCGTTTTGCGGCTGCGCCGGGTGCGGTGCCGGACGGCGGCGAGGTGGTGAAGGGCTCGGCCGCCCCCGCTACCCCGCCGTGGTGGACCCTGGTGCTGGGCGCGCTGGCGGGCGGCCTGCTGCTCAACATCATGCCTTGCGTCTTTCCGATCCTCAGCCTGAAGGCAATCGCGCTCGCCCGCGCGGGCGAAAGCGAGGCCCGGGCCCGGGCCGAGGGGCTGGCCTATACCGCAGGCGTGGTGATCGCCTGCCTTGCACTGGGCGCGCTGCTGCTGGCGCTGCGGGCGGCGGGCGAGCAGGTCGGCTGGGCGTTCCAGTTGCAGGAGCCGGGCGTCGTCGTCGCGCTGCTGGTGCTGTCGGCGGCGATCACCGCGAACTTCGCCGGGCTGTTTGAATTGCCCGCAATCTCGGTGCGGATGGGGGGCGAGCGGGCCGGAGCCTTCGCCACGGGCCTTCTTGCAGCCTTCGTCGCCACGCCCTGCACCGGGCCGTTCATGGCCGCGGCGCTCGGCGCGGCGCTGCTGCTGCCGGTGCCGCAGGCGCTGCTGCTGTTCGCCCTGCTGGGGCTGGGGCTGGCGCTGCCCTTCTTGGCTCTTGGCTTCATCCCGCCGCTGCGGCGGATGCTGCCCCGGCCCGGCGCGTGGATGGAGCGGTTCCGGCGGATCATGGCGATCCCGATGGGGCTGACCTTCCTCGCTCTCCTGTGGCTGACGGTGCAACTTGGCGGGCGGCCCTTCGGCGTTGTCGCGCTGGTGCTGGTGGCGGGCGTGCTGCTGGGGCTGTTCGTCGTCGGCAGGCTGCAACGCGGCGGCAAGATGGCCTGGCCCGCCTTCGGCCTGGTTGCCGCGCCCTTCCTCGCCTTTGCCCTGATCGCGCTGCCCAATCTCTACGAGGCCAAGGGGGCCGAAGCGAAGGCGAGCATCCATGCCCCGCAGGCCTTCAGCGCCGAGGCCCTCGCCGCCGCCCGCGCGAGCGGCCGGCCGGTGTTCCTGTGGTTCACCGCCGACTGGTGCGTGACCTGCAAGGTCAACGAGGCCGCCGCGATCGAGCGCGAGAGCGTGCGCAAGGCCTTCGAGGCGGCCGGCGTGGTGACGATGGTGGGCGACTGGACCCGGCGTGACGCGGCGATCACGCAGTTCCTGACCGGTCAGGGGGCGGCGGGCGTGCCGCTCTACCTGTGGTATGCCCCGGGCACCGCCACGCCCGCGCAGCTGCCGCAGGTGCTCACGCCGGAATTGCTGGAAGCGCAGGCGGCACAGGGCCCCGGCACGCGCTGACCAGGGCCATCGGCAGCGGGCTGGGGTTGAGCCGCACCAGCCCCGCGCCCGGCACGGTGACGGTCGCCTCGCGCACGGGTTTGAGCGCGTCCCATTCGCGCGCTGCGGCGGGCACCTCGCCCTGCCACAGCGCCCGGTTTCCGACGGTCGTCGCTTCGACCGGGAAGCGCCCGATCCAGCCGTTGCCGATCAGCGCCAGCAGCGCTGTCGCGCCCGCATCGGCAGGGGCATGGCGGGTGATCCTGAGCCGCGCGCCGGGGCTGGCGGGTTCGAGGCATTCGAGCGCCACCAGCACCGGTTGGCCCGGCACGCCATAAACCAGCCGCAGCGGGTTCGCCGTGCTCGCCCAGATCGCGCCGGTGACATCGGGCGAGGGCAGCGGCTCGGACGGCGCGCCGGTCGGTCCCAGCAGCGACACGCGCGCCACGGCGGCATCGGTTGGCGGGGGCTTGCAGGCGGCAAGGCCGCCCGCCAGTGCCAGCGCCGCCAGCAGCAGGATGCGCAAGCGGGTCATCGGGCGCGGATGAAGGCGCGCAGATCGGCCGAGAGCTTGGCGCGGTCCTCGTCGCGCACATACATCATGTGGCCCGCGTCGTAATATTTCCACGTGATCCGGTCCTGCGGAATGCCGGGGCGCTTGAGCGAATATTCCGCCCCGAAGAAGGGGGTGGCGAAATCGTAGTAACCTTGCGCGTTGAACAGGCGCAGTTCGCTGTTCTGCCGCATCGCCTGCCCGATCAGTGGGGCGACGTTGAGATAGGCACCGCGGAACGAGCCTTCGAGGCTCCAGTCCCAGTTGCGCCCCGGTTCGCGCCCGATCGACTGGTATTCGCGGTCGGTCCTGTAGCCCAGCGTCTCGCGCGTCCAGCTGTTGATCGCGGCAGTGTAGCCCGCGTCGATGCCATAGAAGCTCGGATCATTGTCGGGCGTCTCGCCGGCGGCGTCGTAATCGGTGCCGGTGTAGCGCGCATCGAGCCGCCCGATGGTCCGGCCGCGGTCGCGCAGCAGCTCCTTGTAGAACCGCTGATCGGTGACGCGCAGATTGGCGTTTTCGAGATAGGTTTCGCTCAGGCCGGTCAGCCGCGCCAGTTCCCTGCGCACCGCAGCGCGTTCCTCGGCGGGCAGGTCCTGGCCCTTGAGCAGCGCGCTGGCGAAGGGCCCGATGGCAAAGCGGCGCGCCTCCTCGGCGATGGCCTCGACCGAGGGGGCCTCGACCTTGCCGTGGTAGAAGGCGGCGGCGGCCATGTTCGGCAGGGTGACGACATAGGCGAGCTCGTTGCCGGGGGTCGTGTCCTCGACCCCGAAATCGAGGATTGTCGAGATCAGGATCAACCCGTTGAGGCCGACATCATTGTAGGTGCCGCCTTCGAGCTCGTCGACCACCATCGCGGTGCGGGTGGTGCCGTAGCTCTCCCCGCCGAGATATTTGGGGCTGTTCCAGCGGCCGTTGTCGTTGATCCAGCGGCGGATCACCTTGGCGATGGCGCGGCCGTCTTGCCTGAGGCCGTAGTATTTCTTGGGGTCGGTCCCTTGCGTGAGGTGGCTGAAGCCGGTGCCGGGCGGATCGATGAACACCAGGTCGGCGACATCGAGCAGGCTGTCCGGGTTGTCGAGCAGCGGATAGGGCGGGGCACCGTCGTCACGCGCGTCAGAGGGGATCGCGACGCGCTTCGGCCCGAAGGCCCCCATCTGGAGCCACACCGAGCCCGAGCCCGGGCCGCCGTTGTAAAGGAAGAACACCGGGCGGGTCGGGTCAGCCGGGGTTTTAACATAGGAGGTGGTGACGATCACCGCCTCGGCCTTGCCGGCGTCGTCGGCAAGGATCGTGTCGGCGATGGTCGCGCGATAGGCGATGCGCTGCCCGCCAAAGGTGCCGGTGAGATCGCGCGTGCGCACCTGCGGCTCAGGCGCGGCGGCATCGGGCTTGGCGGCGACGTCCTTGGGCGCATCCTGCGCGGCGGTGGGAAGGGAGAGGGCAAGGGTGCTGGCAGCGGCCAGCAGGGCAACGAGTCGCTTGGTCATGAGGCAAGGGGAGTGACAGGCTTGTGACGCCGGTTCAAGGGGCGCGGTCAGGGTTTGCCGGCTCCTTTGCTTCTCGCGATGTCAGGCGGCGCGCGGCGTGATCCGGTCAAGCTCGCCGTTCAGCGCCCGCTTGGCGGTGCGCAGTTCGGCGCTGGTCTGGAGGCGAAGGAAGAAGCCTTCCGACATGCGGAAATAGCGCGAAAGACGCAGGTCAAGTTCGCCGTCGACGCGGGCGGTGCCGTTGATCATCGCTTGCAGGCGCGCTGGCTCTACCGCGATAGCATCGGCCAAAGCGGCGGTGTCGAGCTTCAGAGGCTCCATGAACTCCGAGACCAGCATTTCGCCCGCGTGCGGGATGTGCAGCCAGTCCGAGGTGTCAGTGGTAGTCGGCGATTTCGACATCGTATGCGTTTCCGTTGTCCCAGCGGAAGCATATACGCCATTTCTTGTTGATGGAAATGGAATGCTGACCGGCGCGGTCGCGGTCCAGCTCGTGGAGGCGGTTGCTCGGGGGTAGCTTGAGGTCGTCGAGAGTATCGGCAGCATCGATCATGTTGAGCTTCGCCAGCGCGCGCTGCTGGATGTCGGCGGGCAGCTTGCGGCTGCGCTTGCCTTTCCAGATAAGCTCGGTTTCTGCGCAGGCGAAGGAGTGGATCATGGATTGGGTTTAGATCGACCCTGCCTGCCTCGCTAGGTTGGTGCGCACCCAAATCTTCTTCTTGCCCTGTGGATAACGCTCAAGGCTTCCCCCCCATCCGCTTTGCACGCACTTTCCCATACCGCGTCTTGCGCGTCCCCGGCTTGCCCTCATTCGACCGCCCCACAATCGGCGCGCGCTTCTCGCCGTCCGGCAACCCAAGCTCGTCCGCTTCCAGCCGCCGGATCTCGTCGCGCAGCCGGCCCGCTTCCTCGAACTCCAGATTGGCCGCCGCATCGCGCATCCGTTTTTCGAGATCCTCGATGTAGGAGCGCAGGTTGTGCCCGACGAGGTTGTTGCGCGCGTCATCGCCGGTATCCACCAGCACGCTGTCCTGCGCTGCCGAATGGGTGACGATGTCGTGGATGTTGCGCTTGATGGTCTGGGGGGTGATGCCATGCTCGGCGTTGAATGCCTCTTGCTTGGCGCGCCTGCGGTCGGTCTCGGCGAGCGCGCGCTCCATGCTGCCGGTGATGCGGTCGGCGTAGAGGATCACGCGGCCATCGACGTTGCGCGCGGCGCGGCCGATGGTCTGGATCAGGCTGGTTTCGGAGCGCAGGAAGCCCTCCTTGTCGGCATCGAGAATGCACACCAGCCCGCATTCGGGGATGTCCAGCCCCTCGCGCAGCAGGTTGATGCCGACCAGCACGTCATAGACGCCGAGCCTGAGATCTCGGATCAGTTCGATGCGTTCGAGCGTTTCGACATCGGAGTGCATGTAACGCACCCGCACGCCCGCCTCGTGCATGAATTCGGTCAAGTCCTCGGCCATGCGCTTGGTCAGCGTGGTGACGAGCGTGCGGTAGCCGAGCTTGGCGGTGGCCTTGCACTCGGTGATGCAGTCCTGCACCTGGTCCTCGACCGGGCGGATGGTGACAGGCGGGTCAATCAGGCCGGTGGGGCGGATCACCTGTTCGGCGAACACGCCGCCCGCCTGCTCCATTTCCCATCCGCCCGGCGTGGCCGAGACGCAGAAGGTCTGCGGGCGCATCGCGTCCCATTCGTTGAACCGCAAGGGCCGGTTGTCGATGCAGGAGGGCAGGCGGAAGCCGTATTCGGCCAGCGTCAGCTTGCGGCGGTGGTCGCCCTTGGCCATTGCGCCGATCTGCGGCACGGTCTGGTGGCTCTCGTCCACGAACAGCAGCGCGTTTTCGGGGAGATATTCGAACAGGGTCGGCGGGGGTTCGCCGGGGAGGCGGCCGGTGAGGAAGCGGCTGTAGTTCTCGATCCCCGCGCAGCTTCCGGTCGCCGCGATCATCTCGAGATCGAAATGGGTGCGCTGTTCCAGCCGCTGGCGCTCCAGCAGCTTGCCCTCGGCTTCCAGTTCCTTGAGCCGTTCTTCGAGCTCGAACCTGATCGCCGCCATGGCCTGCTTCATCGTCGGCCCCGGCGTCACATAGTGCGAATTGGCATAGACCCGCACCTTCTCCAGGCTCGCGCCCCTTGTGCCGGTGAGTGGATCGAACTCGCTGATCGCCTCGATCTCGTCGCCGAAAAAGCTCACCCGCCAAGCGGTATCCTCATAGTGCGAGGGGAAGATTTCGAGGCTGTCGCCGCGCACGCGGAAGCAGCCGCGGGTGAAGCCCGCGTCGTTGCGCTTGTATTGCAGGGCAACGAGCTTGCGGATCAATTCGCGCTGATCGACGGTTTCACCCGCCTTGATGTCGAAGATCATCGCCGAATAGGTCTCGACCGAGCCGATCCCGTAGAGGCATGACACGGAGGCGACGATGATCACATCGTCGCGTTCGAGCAGCGCGCGGGTGGCCGAGTGGCGCATCCGGTCGATCGCCTCGTTCACGCTCGATTCTTTCTCGATGTAGGTATCAGAGCGCGGCACATAGGCTTCGGGCTGATAATAATCGTAGTAGCTGACGAAATATTCGACCGCGTTTTCGGGAAAGAAGCTCTTGAACTCGCCATAAAGCTGCGCGGCGAGGATCTTGTTGGGTGCCAGCACCAGCGCCGGGCGCTGCAACGTCTCGATCACTTTGGCCATGGTGAAGGTCTTGCCGCTGCCGGTGACGCCGAGCAGCACCTGCGATTTCTCGCCTGCGCGCGCGCCTTCGACCAGTTCGCGGATGGCGGTGGGCTGATCGCCCGCAGGCTCGTAGTCGGAGACCACTTTGAACGGGATGCCGCCCATCGACTTGTCGGGGCGCACGGGGCGGTGGGGGGTGAAGTCCGCGCCCGTTTCGGGCTCGTCCAGTCCGCGGCGGATCACGAGTTCGGCCATGGCGGCATCTATGGGGAACAAAGCGGGCACGTGCAAGGCGGCGCAGCGGCGGCGGATGCTTTTCGGGCACGAACCGCAGCGATTGGCGTTAGGAAAGGGCAGGCGCAGCAGGAGACGAGCCCATGACACGTAGCATCACCATCGCCGCAGCCGCAGCCGCAGCCCTGCTGGTCGTAGGCTGTTCGGGCGGGAATGCCGATGCCGACGGCAGCGGGGATGTGAGCATGAAGGAGGCGGCCGACCGCGCGGCCCGGGAAATGCCGCGCCCGCAGCCGGGCCTCTACAAGACCACCGTCACCATGACCGGGCTCGAAATACCCGGGATGCCGCCCGAAATGGCGGGCCACGGCGCGGGGCTGACCACCACCTCGGAACATTGCCTCACGCAGGCCGAGGTCGACAAGGGCTTCGGCGAACTGGTCAAGCAGGGGCAGGACGGCGAGTGCAGCTACGAACGCTTCGAGGTGGCAGGGGGCAAGCTTGATGCAGTGATGGTGTGCAACGCGCAGGGGCGCGCCGCGCGGATGGAAATGACCGGCACCACCACCGCCACCAGCGCCGATCTCGAGGCCGCGATGGCGATGGAGTTCGACGGTGCGGGCAAGGGCACCATGCGCTTCACCGCAAAGCACGAGCGGGTCGGCGCGTGTCCTCCGACGGGATGAAATATGTCGAAAATGTTACGCGTGTTACAATTCATTGAACATTAAGCGCCGTTCTGTCTTGGTGCCCGGCATGGAACTACCGCGCTTCGCCCTTGATCGTCCCCGCCTTCCCGCCCCGCTGATCGCGGCGGCGAGCGCTGTCGGCGCGCAGGCGCAGCAGGCCTATGCCGCGACCGAGCTCGCCCGCCGCTTGGCCCTGGCGCGCGAGGCCATTCCCGAGGAATTCGAGTCCGGCAAGCCGCGCCTGCTGCGCCTTCTGGGCGAGGCCGAGGTTCTGTTCGAACCGATCCGCCGTCCGCGCCGCACGATCCCGATCGCCCCCACCACCAACCGCCAGGTGGCGATGATCCTCCCAGGGTTTGCCACCCACCCGGTGCGGATGCGCTACCTCGCGCGCCAGCTTGAAAGCGCCGGCCACATCACCAAACGCTGGGGGCTGGGCCGCAACTGGGGCCCCGATCCGGGCCGCTTCGACCTGATCGAGGAACGCCTGCTCCAGCTTCATGCCCGTCACGCGCGCAAGGTGGTGCTGATCGGCTGGAGCCTCGGCGGGCTCTACGCGCGCGAGCTCGCCAAGCGCCAGCCGGGCAGCGTCGCCAAGGTCATCACGATGGGATCGCCCTTCTCGGGTTCCCCCCGTGCCAACAACGCCTGGCGCGCCTACCAGTTCATCACCGGCCATTCGGTCGACGCGCCGCCGGTCGCCGCCGAACTCGCGGTCAAGCCGCCGGTCGAGACGGTCGCGCTGTGGAGCGCCAATGACGGGGTGATCGGCCCGCGTTGCGCCGCCGGGCGCCCGGCCGAGCGCGACCGCGCAATCGCGCTGCGCTGCACCCACATGGGCTTCACCTATGATCCGCAGGTGATCGCCACGCTGCTTGCCGAACTCGAAGCCACGCATCCCTGACACGCATCGGCAGCATTCTTGCGCGAAGTGATGTGACCGCTTCCCTTTTGCGAAAGTCCGGTTACTTGTTGCATTGCACCTAAGGGGCAATGCGAAGGGTCGATGCAGGGGCGGAACAGCAACTTCGATGAAATGTTCGACGGCGAGGGGGGCACCCGCCCGGCCTATGCCGAATATTGCCGCTGGTATGGCGAACAGCCGCCCGAACTGATGCGCCGCAAGAACCGCGAGGCGGACGACACCTTCCGCCGCACCGGCATCACCTTCAACGTCTATGGCGAGACCGAGGCCGAGGAGCGTCTCATCCCCTTCGACATGGTGCCGCGCATCATCACCGCCGCCGAATGGCGCCGCCTGTCGCGCGGGATCGAGCAGCGGGTGCGGGCGCTCAATTCGTTTCTCTACGATCTCTACCACCGGCAGGAGATCGTGCGCGCGGGACGCCTGCCCGAACGGCTGCTGCGCGGGAACGACGCCTGGCTCGACAACATGGTCGGCTTCACCCCGCCGGGAGGCATCTACACCCACATCGTCGGCATTGATTTGGTGCGCACCGGGCCGGACGAGTTCTACGTGCTGGAGGACAATGCCCGGACGCCCTCGGGTGTCTCCTACATGCTCGAAAATCGCGAGACGATGATGGGGATGTTCCCCGATCTGTTCAGCCGGATCGGGGTGGAGAGCGTCTCCAACTACCCGCGCCGCCTCGCCCGCAGCCTTGCGGCCTGCGTCCCGCCCGCCTATGCCGGAGGCAAGCCCACCGTCGCCGTCCTGACGCCGGGGATCTACAACTCCGCCTATTTCGAGCACGCCTTTCTCGCCGACCAGATGGGCGCGGAACTGGTCGAGGGCAGCGATCTGCGCGTGGTCGAGGGCCGCGTGCAGATGCGCACCACCCGCGGCTACAAGCCGATCGATGTGCTTTACCGGCGCGTCGATGACGATTTCCTCGATCCGCTCACCTTCAATCCCGACAGCGTGCTGGGGGTGCCCGGGATCATGGATGTTTACCGGTCGGGCGGCATCACCATCGCCAACGCGCCCGGCACCGGCATCTCCGACGACAAGGCGATCTATTCCTTCATGCCCGAAATCGTCGAGTTCTACACCGGCGAGCGGCCTCTGCTGCCCAACGTCCAGACCTGGCGCTGTGCCGACAAGGACAGCCTTGCCTATGTGCTGGGCAACCTTCCTGAACTGGTGGTCAAGGAGGTCCACGGATCGGGCGGCTATGGCATGTTGATCGGCCCGACCTCCTCGAAGCGCGAGATCGCCGCTTTCCGTGAAAAGCTGATCGCGCGGCCCAATAACTACATCGCCCAGCCGACGCTCGCCCTGTCGACCTGCCCGATCTACACCGCGCAGGGCCTTGCGCCGAGGCATGTGGACCTGAGGCCGTTCGTGCTGGTCTCGCCGGAGGGCATCGACATCACGCCCGGCGGGCTCACCCGGGTGGCGCTCAGGAAGGGGTCGCTGGTGGTCAACTCGTCGCAGGGCGGGGGCACCAAGGACACCTGGGTGCTGAAGGACTGACATGGCCAGAGCCGTCTCATGCTAGGGAAAACCGCCAACAGCCTGTTCTGGATGTTCCGCTATCTCGAGCGGGCCGAGAACACCGCGCGCCTGCTCGAGGCCGCGCTGCGCATGGCGCTGACCCGCGACGTGGTGACCGCCGAGGCCGAATGGCGCTCGGTGATCGCGACGCTGGGGCACCAGCAGGCCTTCGAGGCGGCGCATGACAGCTATGACGGGCTGTCGGTGTGGAACTTCGTGCTGCGCGGGCCTTCCAACCCCAGCAATGTCCGCGCGATGATCGGGGCTTTGCGCGCCAATGCGCGGACCGCGCGGATCAACATCTCCTCCGATGTCTGGGAAGCGGTCAACGAGAACTGGATGCGGCTTGATCGCCTGCTTGCCCGGCCCGTTGGGCAGACGATGGTGGGCGAGGTGCTCGCCGCGATCCGCCGCGCGGGCACGCAGGTCCACGGCGCCTTCGACGGCTCGATCCTGCGCGACGAGGGCTATCATTTCAGCCGCGCCGGAACCTTCATCGAACGCGCCGATTCCACCGCGCGCATTCTCGACATGAAGTATTTCCTGCTGCTGCCTTCGCTGTCCTATGTCGGATCGAGCCTCGATACCGGGCAGTGGGAACAGGTGCTGCGCTCGGTCGCGGGGGCGCGGGTCTATTCCTGGCTCAACGCCGGGCAGATCGAGGCGCGCGGGATCGTCGAATTCTTGGTGCTCGACGAACGCTTCCCGAGGAGCCTCGCCTTTTGCCGCAATGCGCTGCGCGATTGCCTCGCCGCGCTCGCCCGCACCCACGGCATCGAGGGCGAGGCGGTGGCGCTGATGCGCGATGCCGACACCCGCATCAGCCATCTCACCGTCGACGAGATCTTCGATCAGGGCCTGCACGAATTCCTTGTCGATTTCCTCGCCCGCAACAACGCCATCGCCGGGGCGATCGCGGGGGATTACCGGTTCCACGCATGAGCAAGCTTGCACTTCAGGTCCGCCACACCACCCATTATGCCTTCGGCAAGCCGGTGGTGCACGCGCTTCAGCGGCTGCGGCTGACCCCCAAGGAAACCCAGGGCCAGCGGATCATCGACTGGCAGATGCGTTTCGACAATGCGCGCATCGAACTGCACTACGACGACCAGCACTTCAATCACGTCACCCTCGTCAGCCTCGATCCCGGCGTGCGCGAGGTGACGGTGACGTGCGAGGGGCTGGTCGAGACCGAGGACAATGCCGGGGTGATCGGCCGCCATTCGGGCCATTTGCCGCTGTGGAGCTTCCTGCGCCAGACCCCGTTGACCCGCCCTGGCACCAAGCTGCGCGCCCTGCTGCGCGATGTGCCCGCCGCCGCGTCCGCCGCGCCGCTCGATTACCTCCACGCGCTTTCGGGCCTGATCCGCGAGCGCGTGACCTACGAGACCGGGCGCACCGATGCGGCGACCACCGCCGAGGAGGCGGTGCTCCACGGCTATGGCGTGTGCCAGGATCACGCCCATGTCTTTATCGGCGCCGCGCGGGCGAACGGCATTCCGGCGCGCTATGTCAGCGGCTATCTCTTGATGGACGACCGCATCGAGCAGGAGGCAACCCACGCCTGGGCCGAAGCCCATGTCGAGGGGCTGGGCTGGGTCGGTTTCGACGTGTCGAACGGCATCTCGCCCGATCCGCGCTATGTCCGCGTTGCCACGGGCAGCGATTACCGCGATGCCGCGCCCGTGACCGGCATCAGCATCGGCGCGGCCGACCAGCGCCTGACGGTGGGGGTCGCGGTCGAGGCGCAGCCCGTCGCGGTCAAGAGCCGGAGCCAGGGCCAGAGCCAGTCGAACCAGTGATCTGACAGACTGCCCGGCCCCTTTGCGCTGGCACCGCCATCGGGCTAGGGCTGCGGGCGGGATCGCGGGGGCACGTAAAAAGGATAAGGCATGACCTATTGCGTTGGCATGGTGCTCGACAAGGGGCTTGTCCTCATGAGCGACACGCGCACCAATTCCGGCGTCGACAACATTTCGACCTTCCGCAAGCTGTTCCACTGGAGTGTGCCGGGGGAGCGCATGATCGCGGTGATGACGGCGGGCAACCTTGCCACCACCCAGGCGGTCATCAGCCAGCTGGAGGAACGCACCAAGGCCCCCTCCGAGCGCGACAACACGCTGCTGAAGGGGCCGACCATGTTCCAGGTCGCTACCGAAATCGGACGCTTGCTGCGCACCACCATCGAGGGGGTGCAGCGCGCCAACGGCGACACCGGCAAGGGCCGCTTCACCGCGACGATGATCGTCGCCGGGCAGATTGCCGGGATGGAGCCGCGCCTGTTCATGATCTACCCCGAGGGCAATTTCATCGAGGCGAGCTGGGACACGCCGTTCTTCCAGATCGGCGAGACCAAATACGGGCGCCCGATCCTGATCCGCGGTTATGACCGGGGAATGAGTTTCGAGGATGCCGTCAAGCTGTTGATGGTAAGCTTTGATTCGACGCTCAAGGCTAACCTTTCGGTGGGTTTGCCGCTCGATCTGCTGGTAATCGGCAGGGATGGCTTCGAGGCCCTGCATGAACACCGCGTCACCGCCGAGGATGAATATTTCGACACGATTTCATCTGGTTGGGGTAACGCTCTGCGCTCGGCATTCCATTCGCTGCCGTCGTACAGGTTCAGCACTGACACTTAGGGGGTTGACCTGATATGGCTCCGATATGGAGACAAAATCGTAGGAAGATCAAGCGAATGACATCTGTGGACGCCCCTTTGGATGCAAGCGGTATTTTCGGGTATGTTGGCACGTAGTCGGATGCTGTCATCTGTCCGGCCTCGATGAGCAG
>Ga0208370_100257_pt1 | contig 15773 bp, 9 predicted proteins | sample Subbio12Jun_QV11_FD_184822 | JGI IMG/M metagenome (GOLD analysis project Ga0208370, IMG submission 184822) | Serpentinite rock and fluid subsurface biosphere microbial communities from McLaughlin Reserve, California, USA -CR12Jun_QV11 (SPAdes) | ecosystem: Environmental > Terrestrial > Deep...
ACAGGAACAGCACCCCCATCGCGTCCAGGCTTTCTTCGATGTCTTCGAGCTCGCCGGTGAAGTCGAGGTCGACGCCCGGGTGCTGGGCGCGGATGCGCTCCCAGCCCGCCTTCACCTGCAGGTTGGCCTCGCGGGTGTCGGTGAGTTCGCGGTCCAGGTTGGCCTGCACGGTGATGGTGCGGCGCAGGTTGTAGTGCCGGATGGCCCCGCGCCCCGGCAACACCTGCACCTCGACCAAGGTGCCTAGGCGCGCGATCTGGCCGTTGGGCAGCGCCACCGGTTCGTTGAGCAGCGCGTCCGGGTCGGGTCGCAGCCCCAGCGCCGAGCTGCTGCGCACCTTGAGCTCGATGCGGTCGCCCTGCAGCCGGGTAAAGGCCACCGTTTCGCCATCCACCGCCAGCCGCACCAGCCGCGTCACCTGCTGCGCATTGAGGCCGAGCTCGCGCATGGCCTCGTGGTTGAGGCGCAGTTGCAGCAGCGGCCGACCGGGCAGGTTGTCGTCTTGCACGTCTTGGGTGCCGGGGATGGCGCGCACCAGTTCTTTGATGGCTTCGGCGGCGCGTTGAATCTCGTCGAAATCGTCGCCGCGCACCCGGATGTTGATCGGCATTCCCGTGGGCGGGCCGCCGGTGAAGATGAAGAAGCTCTGCTCGCCCGGCGTGTCCATGCCCTCGATGTCGGCGCGCATCGCCTCGACCACCTCCTGCACCTCGCGTGCGTCGCCCGTGCGCGGGTTGAGCGAGACGAAAATCTGGCCGAAGTTGTCGCCATACACCGGCTCGGTGTCGGTGAACATCAGCCCCGCCGTGCTCGAGACCGAGCGCGCCTCGTGCCCCTCCTCGGCCGGCCCCACGCCTTGCAAGCGCGCGCGCACCGCCTGCTCGACCTGTTCGGTCACGGCCATGGTCTGCTCCAGCGTGGCGTTGGCGGGCATGTCCACGTTGACGTAGAAGGCGCGGATCGGGTCAAAGGCAAAGAACTGCACCCGCACCACCCCGACGGCGTACAGCAGCACCGCCAGCCCGATGATCGCCATGGCCAGCGCCGAAAAGCGCTTGGGGCGGCGCAGCACAAAAGCCAGCCACTGCGTGTAGCGCAGCCGCAGGCCGCGGTTGAAGGCGTTGCGCCAGCGCTGCACGCGCGAGGGCGGCCGCTCGAAGCGCCCGCTCACCAGTTGCACGTGCACCGGCAACATCCAGAACGCTTCGATGAGCGAGATCGCCAGCGCCAGCGTGACCACGAAGGGGATGATGAACATGAAGTCGCCCACGATGCCGGGCAGCAGCATCAGCGGCATAAAAGCGGCCATGGTGGTGGCCACCGAGGCCAGCACCGGCTTCCAGACTTCGCCGATGCCATCGAGGCTGGCTTGCAGGGCTTGTTGCCCGCGCTCCATGCGGTAGTAGATCGATTCGGCCACCACCACCGCGTCATCGACGAGCATGCCGAGCGCGATCACCACCCCCAGCAGCACCGAGATGTTGACCGTATAGCCCAGGGGCGCCAGCAGGGCAAAGGTGCCCATGAGCGAAAACGGAATGCCCAGCGCCACCAGCGCGCCGATGCGCGAGCCCAAAAACAGCCAGCACACCGCCAGCACCAGCAGCATGCCGTAGAGCGCGTTGGTCTGCATGATCGAGATGGCTTCGCGCGTGGGCACGGTCTGGTCGTCGCTCAGCTCCAGCCGCAGGCCGTAGAGCGCCAGCGTCGGGTTTTGTGCCGCGATGTAGGCGTTCACCCGGTCCACCAGCTCGAGGGTATTGGTGCCGGCGGTTTTGGTAAAGGGCATCGAAATCGCCGGCTGGCCGTTGACCGAGGCCAGTTGCGCGGCCAGGGCGCGGTCGCGTTCGATCCGCGCCACGTCGCCCAAGCGCACCGAGACACCGGGGCGGCCGGCAGCGGCCACCGGCAAGCTGGCGAGCTCGGAGGGGTCGAGCACCACCCCGCGCACGCTCACCGACCAGGCGCCGCCATCGGTCTTGAGGGTGCCGGCGGCGCTGTCGCGCCACCACAGGCGCAGCGCGTCGGCCACGTCGGTGGCCGTGAGCTGGTGCGCCGCCAGCGCCATCGGGTCGGGGCTGACGCGGATCACCGGGTCGCGCAGCCCCGAGGCAAAGACCTGGTCGATGCCGGTGATGCGCTCCATGTCGGACTGGATGCGGCGGGCGTTGAGGCGCAGCGTTTCGTCGTTGGCCAAGCCGATCAGTTGCACGGTGGCGGTCGGGAAGCCGCTCGAGGAGGTGATCTCCATCACGCGCGGGTCGTTGGCTTCGGGGGGCAGTTCGGCGGTGGCGGCGTTTTGAATCTCGCGCCGCAAATCGTTCATGCGCTGGCTGAACACGCGCGGGCTGATCTCGTGAAAACGCACCAAGATGCTGGAGACGGTTTCGCGCGAGGTCGAGGTGACGAAGCGCACATCCGAGACGCCGGCGATCGCGTCCTCGAGCGGGTTGGTGACCAGTTGCTCGATGTCTTCGGCGCTGGCGCCGGGCAGCGTGGTGGTGATGGTGACCCAGTTGAAGTTGATCTCTGGGTCTTGCTCGCGCGGCATGCTCAGGTAGCTGAGTAGGCCGATCAATATCACCACCACGAAGGCGATGTTGGCCAGCGGGTGGTTGGTGAGCAGGGAGCGAAAGAATTTCATGGGCTGCAGGCGGCGCGCGCTTTAGTTCAGGGCTTGGCCGTCGGTGAGCGCCGCTTGCCCACGCACCACCACCAGGGTGTCGGGTGGCAGTTGGGTGGCCACAGCGCGCCCTTCTTGTGCTCCGGGCAAGCCGATGAAGCGCGCTTGTTGGCCTTGGCGCACGAAGATGCCCAACGCATCGCCCCGGCGCACCATCAGGGCCGCCGGGATGTGGGGCTGTGGGTCGCGCCAGCGCAGCACGCCGCTGCTGCCCGGGGGGGCGGTGCCTGTGGCCGCACCTGGGTCGGTGCCGGGGGCGGCGGCCTCGGCCCAGCCTAGGCGCACGGTTTGGGTGCGGTTGGCGGCCTGCACGGTGGCGCTTACGCGCAGCAGGCGCAGCGGGTGCGTGAGTTCGCTGCCTTGGGGCTGGAACTGCCACGCCCCGGCGCGGCGCAAGCCCGGCACCTCGGCCGGCGGCACGTGGGCTTGCACCTCGGCGGCACCGCTTTCGGCGAGCACGAACAGCGGTGTGCCGGGCGCGACCGTTTCGCCCACTTGCGCCGTGCGCTGCACCACGGTGCCGGCAAAGGGGGCCAGCACGCGGGTGCGCTCGAGCTGGCGCCGGGCGCTGCGCAGCTGCGCTTCGGCACTGGCCAGATCGGCCTGCTGCAGCGCGACCTCGGTTTCGCGCTGCGTCAGCGCTTCTTTGGAGAAAAAGCCTTGCGCCACCAGATCGCGGGCGCGTTGCAACTGCGCCAGCCCCAACTGCAAGCGTGACATGGCGGCGTCGCGCCCAGCTTGGGCGCGTTGCAGCGCCAGTTCGTGGTCGGTGGGGTCGATCTGCAGCAGCAGATCGCCGCGCCGCACCGTGGCGCCCACATCGGCGCCCCAGCTCAGCACCCGGCCGCCCACTTCGGCGCTCAGGCGCGACTCGTTGCGCGCCAGCACCGTGGCGGCGGCGCTGCGCTCGGGCTGCAGCCAGACGCTGTCGAGGCGCGCGGTTTGGACGCTGGTGGCAGCGGCGGTGGCGGCTTGGGTTTGGGGGTTTGTGTTTTGGCCTAGGGCGGAGCTGGCACTTAGAAGGCCAAACAAAAGGGCCGCAGCCAGCGGCAAGGCAGACAGCGTGGTTGCGGCAATGGGCAAGGCAGCCAGCGTGGGCAGGGTCGCCTGCATGCGCTGGGCGACTGGGGGGCGGGCAGGGGGCAGCGTGGCAGGCGTGGGCGACGCCGTCAGGCGCTGGCAGCGGTTCATGGGGCTTTTTCCTGATGAGGCGCAAAAGGCGGGGACGGGGGCAGGGCGGCTGCGGGCCGCCAGAGCGCGCGCCACAGCAGCAGCGGAGCATCGGGGGCGCGCAGGCGCGGCCGCTGGCACCAGGTGCGGCCGCCCAAGGTTTCGATTTTGTCCAAAATGCGCAACCCCCCCTGCACCACCAGGCGCAATTCCCAGCCCACGCGGCCGGGCAGACGCCACGCCAGCGGGGCGCCTTGGTGCATCAGAGCGCGGGCATGGGCGCACAGTTCCAGCAGCATGGCCTGTGCCTGCGGCTGTTCGCCGGCACTTGGGTGCAGGCTCTCCAATTCAACCCCGTGGCGCCGCAAGGCGGCCAAGGGCAAGTAGTGGCGCTGGCGCGGCAGGTCGAGGCTCAAATCCTGCCAAAAGTTGATCAGTTGCAGCGCGCTGCAGATGGCGTCGCTCTGCTGCAGCGAACGCTCGTCGCGCACGCCATAGAGGTGCAGCAGCAAGCGCCCCACCGGGTTGGCCGAGCGGCTGCAGTAGCCGAGCAGCTCGGGCAAGTCGGCGTACAGCTGGCCGCTGGCGGTGCGGCGCACGTCTTGCTCGAAGGCATCGAGCAGGTGCAGCAGCGACTCCAAGGGCAGCTGCCAGGCGTGCACCTGCTGCGCCAGCGCGGGCATGATGTGCGGCCAGCACTGGCCTGCAGCCGGCGTTGCATCCGGTGCAGCAGTTGCAACTGCGGCCAGAAATTCGGCGCGGTAAGCCTGCAAATCGAGTAGGCGCTGCGCTGCGCTGGCGTTGCCCTCATCAGCGATGTCGTCGGCGCAGCGCGCAAAGGCGTAGATGGCCCGCACCGGCGCACGCAAGGCAGGCGGACACAGCCACGATGCCACCGGAAAGTTTTCATAGTGCGCCACACCATGCACAGGGTTTACCATCGGATCGATTATGCCGCGCTTGGGTGCATGGCGTGTGTCGCTGGCTGGGTCGCGGGCAAAGCGCGGGCTGCCTTACAATCTCGGCTTTTCCCGCGCCCACCCAAGGACCTCCTTGCTACGGCGCGGTCAGGCGCGCGGGTGGCGAAATTGGTAGACGCACCAGGTTTAGGTCCTGACGGTGGCAACACTGTGGGGGTTCGAGTCCCCCCCCGCGCACCATTGAAACAAATAACCTCATCCCGAACACCGGGGGTCTTGGCCTTGCAGGCCGATCCCTCAATGGAGTAATCAGCATGGCAGTCACCGTCGAAACACTGGACAAGCTCGAACGCAAGATCACGCTCGAGCTGTCGCTGGAGCAGATCAACCAGGAGGTGCAAAACCGCCTCAAGCGCATGCAGCGCCAGGTCAAGCTCGACGGCTTCAGGCCCGGCAAGGTGCCGCTGAGCGTGGTGCAAAAGCGCTACGGCGGTTCGGTGCACTACGAGGTGATGAACGACCAGCTCGGCCAAGCCTTCCAGTCCGCAGCCCAAGAAGCGCAGCTGCGCATCGCCGGCACCCCGAGCATCAGCGAAAAAGAAGGGGCGCCAGAAGGCGCGGTGGCTTTTGAGGCGGTGTTTGAGGTCTATCCAGAAGTCAAAATCGGCGACTTGAGCGCGGCCACGATCGAAAAATTCAGCGCCACGGTGGACGAGGCGGCCATCGAGCGCACGCTCGAGATCTTGCGCAAGCAGCGCCGCAGCTTTGTGGCCCGCGCCGCCGACGAGCCGGCGCAAGAAGGCGACCAGGTGCGCATCGACTTCGAAGGCAAGATCGACGGCGAGCCCTTCGAGGGCGGCAAGGCCGAGGGCTTCCAGTTCGTGCTCGGCGAAGGCCAGATGCTCAAAGAATTTGAAGAGGCCGTGCGCGGCATGCGCGTGGGCGAGTCCAAAACCTTCCCGCTCAACTTCCCAGCCGAGTACCACGGCAAAGACGTGGCCGGCAAGCAGGCCGATTTTCTGGTCACATTGCAGCAGCTTGATGCGGCGCAACTGCCGGCGGTGGACGACGAGCTGGCCAGTTCCCTCGGCGTGGCCGGCGGCAGCGTGGACGCGCTGCGCGCCGACATCCGCAAAAACCTCGAGCGCGAAGTCAAGTTCCGCTTGCAGATGCGCAACAAGACGGCGGTGATGGACGCGCTGGTGGCGCAGTCCGAGCTCGACGTGCCCAAATCCAGCGTGGCGGCCGAGGTCGAGCGCCTGATCGAGGGCGCGCGCGCCAACCTCAAAGAGCGCGGCGTCCAAGGTGCCGATCAGGCACCGATCCCGGCCGAGCTGTTCCAAGCCCAAGCCGAGCGCCGCGTGCGCCTAGGGCTGGTGGTGGCCGAGCTGGTCAACGCCAACCGCCTGCAAGCCACGCCGGAGCAGGTCGATGCCCACATCCAAGAGCTGGCCAGCTCCTACGAGAGCCCGGCCGACGTGGTGCGCTGGTACCAGAGCGACCGCCAGCGCTTGGCCGAAATCGAGGCGCTGGTGCTGGAGAACAACGTCACCGAGTTCGTGCTGGCGCGCGCGCAGGTGAGCGACAAAGCGATTGCTTTCGACGAACTGATGGGTAAGGGCTAAACCATGAGCGCACTTCACACACAAGCCTTGGGCATGGTGCCCATGGTGATCGAGCAGTCGGGCCGCGGCGAGCGCGCCTACGACATCTACTCGCGCCTGCTCAAGGAGCGCGTGGTGTTTCTGGTGGGTGAAGTCAACGACCACACGGCCAATCTGGTGGTGGCGCAGCTGCTGTTCCTCGAGAGCGAAAACCCGGACAAGGACATTTCGCTCTACATCAATTCACCCGGTGGCAGCGTGAGTGCAGGCATGTCGATTTTCGACACCATGAACTTCATCAAGCCCGAAGTGTCCACGCTGTGCGTGGGCATGGCCGCCAGCATGGGGGCTTTTTTGCTCGCGGCCGGGGCCAAGGGCAAGCGTTTTTCGCTGCCCAACTCGCGCGTCATGATCCACCAACCGCTGGGCGGCGCACGCGGCCAAGCGACCGACATCGAGATCCATGCGCGCGAGATCTTGCGCCTGCGCGCCGAGCTCAACCGCATCTTGGCCGAGCGCACCGGGCAGGCGCTAGAAAAAATCGAGCGCGACACCGAGCGCGACTACTTCATGTCCGCCACCGAAGCGGCCGAGTACGGTTTGATCGACAAAGTGATCGACAAACGCGGGTCTTGATAAGCCCTTCACGGCTGCCGCCTGCTTTGCAGCAGGGTGGCCGCGAAGGCGCTATGATGGTGCGCAACCCATCCTTTGATGCAACGAGAACCTAACCTAGGCGCGCCCCCATGCCCGAACGCAAAGGCCCCACCAGCCCGAAAAACCTGTTTTGCTCTTTTTGCGGCAAGAGCCAGCACGAGGTCAAGAAGCTCATTTCCGGCCCTTCGGTGTTCATCTGCGACGAGTGCATCGCGCTGTGTGCCGACATCATGCGCGACGAGCTGCCGCAGACTGCCATGGGCAAAGGCGGCTCTGGCGCCGACGCGCTGCCGACGCCGCTGCAAATCAAGCACCACCTCGATCAGTACGTGATCGGCCAAGAGGCGGCCAAAAAAACCTTGTCGGTGGCGGTGTACAACCACTACAAGCGCCTGCGCCACCGCGATCATTCGAGCAAAGACGACGTCGAGCTGGCCAAAAGCAACATCTTGCTCATCGGCCCCACCGGTTCGGGCAAAACGCTGCTGGCCGCCACCATGGCGCGCATGCTCAACGTGCCCTTCGTCATGGCCGACGCCACCACGCTCACCGAGGCCGGCTACGTGGGCGAGGACGTAGAAAACATCATCGCCAAACTGCTGCAAACCTGCAATTACGACCCAGAAAAAGCGCAGCGCGGCATCGTTTTCATCGACGAAATCGACAAGATCACGCGCAAATCCGAAAACCCCTCCATCACCCGCGATGTCTCGGGCGAAGGCGTGCAGCAGGCGCTGCTCAAGCTGGTCGAGGGCACGGTGGCCTCGGTGCCGCCGCAAGGCGGGCGCAAGCACCCGAATCAGGACATGATTCAGGTCGATACCTCCAACATTTTGTTCATCTGCGGCGGCGCCTTTTCGGGTTTGGAAAAGGTCATCGATGCGCGCACCGAAAGCGGGGGCATCGGCTTTGGCGCAACGGTCAAGAGCAAGCAGCAGCGCAGCCTGAGCGACGTCTTTGCCGAAGTCGAACCCGACGACTTGGTGCGCTTTGGCCTGATCCCCGAGCTGGTCGGGCGCTTGCCCGTGGTCACGGCGCTCGACGAGCTGGGCGAAGATGCCCTGATCGACATCCTGACCGAGCCCAAAAACGCCGTGGTCAAGCAGTTTGCGCAGCTGCTGCACATGGAGGGCGTGGAGCTCGAGGTGCGGCCGGCAGCGCTCAAGGCGATTGCGCGCCACGCCATGAAGCGCAAAACCGGTGCCCGTGGCCTGCGCTCCATACTCGAGCAGGCGCTGCTCCAGACCATGTTTGAACTCCCGAGCCTGAGCAACGTCGAAAAGGTGGTGGTCGATGAAACCACCATCGAAGACGGCAAACCGCCGCTGCTGGTCTATCGCGAGGCTGCGCGCCAGGCCTGAGCGTGCGCTTGGGCCGCAGCGCGCCCGCTGCGCGCGCGATCAATGGCGCGCGATCCGGCTTGGGTAAATTTGCTGCGACCGGCGCCTTGTTTCGCGCCTGCGCGCCCCCACATGGCAGCCATAGATTGAGGTACAAAGATGTCTGGACACCCCCCCCTGCCCAACGAGCCCCTGATGCTGCCGCTGTTGCCCTTGCGCGACGTGGTGGTGTTTCCGCACATGGTGATCCCGCTCTTCGTCGGCCGGCCCAAGAGCATCAAGGCGCTGGAAGCGGCGATGGAGTTCGATCGGCGCATCGTGCTGGTGGCGCAAAAAACCGCCACCAAAGACGACCCGACGCCGCAAGACCTGTTCGAAGTCGGCTGCGTGGCCAGCATCTTGCAGATGCTCAAGCTGCCCGACGGCACCGTCAAGGTGCTGGTCGAAGGGGTGCAGCGCGCGGCGGTGCAGAAGTTGCACGAGAGCGAGACGCACTTCGAGGCCGAGGTGCTGCCGGTCAGCGCCGAAGACGAGTTCGCACAGGTCGATGCCACCGAACTCGAGGCGCTGCGCCGCGCGGTGATGCAGCAATTTGACCAATACGTCAAGCTCAACAAGAAAATCCCGTCCGAGATCCTCACCTCGATTGCCAGCATCGACCACCCCGGCCGGCTGGCCGACACCATCGCCGCGCACCTGCCCTTGCAGCTCGAGGCCAAGCAAAAGGTGCTCGACCTCAACCCCATCGTGGCGCGGCTCGACAACCTGTTTGAGCAGCTCGAACGCGAGGTCGATATCCTCAACGTGGACAAGCGCATCCGCGGCCGCGTCAAGCGCCAGATGGAGAAAAACCAGCGCGACTTCTACCTCAACGAGCAGGTCAAGGCGATCCAAAAAGAGCTCGGTGAAGGCGAGGAGGGCGCCGACATCGAAGAGATCGACCGCAAGATCAAGGCCGCCAAAATGCCGCCCGAGGCGCGCAAAAAGGCCGAGGCCGAGCTCAAAAAACTCAAGCTGATGTCGCCCATGTCGGCCGAAGCCACGGTGGTGCGCAACTATATCGACGTGCTGAGCAACCTGCCGTGGAGCAAAAAAACCAAGATCAAGCACGATCTGGGCTTTGCCGACCAGGTGCTCAACGAAGACCACTACGGCCTCGACAAGGTCAAGGACCGCATCCTCGAGTACCTCGCGGTGCAGCAGCGGGTGGACAAGGTCAAGGCACCGATCCTGTGCCTGGTCGGGCCGCCGGGGGTGGGCAAGACCTCGCTCGGGCAGTCGGTGGCGCGCGCCACCGGGCGCAAGTACGTGCGCATGGCGCTGGGCGGGATGCGCGACGAGGCCGAAATCCGCGGCCACCGGCGCACCTACATCGGCGCGCTGCCGGGCAAGGTGCTGCAAAACCTGAGCAAGGTTGGCACCCGCAACCCATTGTTTTTGCTTGATGAGATCGATAAGCTCGGGATGGACTTCCGGGGCGACCCGTCGTCGGCGCTGCTCGAGGTGCTGGACCCGGAGCAAAACCACACCTTCAGCGACCACTACGTTGAAGTGGATTTCGACCTCTCCGACGTGATGTTCGTGGCCACCTCGAACACGCTCAACATCCCACCGGCGCTGCTGGACCGCATGGAGGTGATACGCCTGTCGGGATACACCGAGGACGAAAAAGCCCATATCGCGCTCAAGTACCTGCTGCCCAAGCAGCTCAAGAACAACGGCATCCGCGAGGGTGAACTCGATCTGAGCGAGGCGGCGGTGCGCGACGTGGTGCGCTACTACACCCGCGAGGCCGGCGTGCGCGCGCTTGAGCGCGAGCTGTCCAAAATCTGCCGCAAGGTGGTCAAGGGGCTGCTGCTCAAAAAATACACCGCTCCGGTGCAGGTCAACCCCGACAACCTCGCCGATTTTCTGGGGGTGCGCAAATACACCTTCGGCCGTGCCGAGCAGAACAACCAAGTCGGGCAGGTGGTCGGGCTGGCGTGGACCGAAGTCGGTGGCGATTTGCTCACCATCGAGGCCGCGCTCATGCCCGGCAAGGGCAACGTCACGCGCACCGGCCAGTTGGGCGAGGTGATGAAAGAGTCGGTCGAGGCCGCGCGCACGGTGGTGCGCAGCCGCGCGCGGGCGCTGGGCATCAAGACCGAAGCCTTCGAGAAGAACGACATCCACATCCACGTGCCCGACGGCGCCACGCCCAAAGACGGCCCCAGCGCCGGCGCGGCCATGACCACGGCCATCGTCTCGGCCCTGACCGGCATCCCGGTGCGCGCCGACGTGGCCATGACGGGCGAGATCACGCTGCGCGGCGAAGTGACCGAAATCGGCGGCCTCAAAGAAAAGCTGCTGGCGGCGCTGCGCGGCGGCATCAAAACGGTGCTGATCCCGCAAGCCAACCTCAAAGACCTGACCGAAATCCCCGACAACGTCAAAGAAGGGCTGGAGATCGTGCCGGTGCAGTGGATCGACCGTGTGCTGGAACTGGCGCTGGAGCGCCTGCCGTTGCCTTTGACGGCTGAGGATGAGGCGACGGCTGCGGCTGCGGCCACCACGGCGGCTGCGGTTGCCGACCCTGCGGGCGCGGTGACCCTGAAGCACTGAGGGCGGAGCCGGTTCAGGGTGGCGTGCGCGCTGCCCTTGGCCGGTGTTGCGCCGCTGCCGGCCAGCGCTGCGGCCATTTTTGTGGCTGGCGTGTGTGTCGAGGGGCTGAATTTCGGTATAGAATAGCGGCTCTGTAGTCGGGCGGTGCCAGCGGTGCTGCAACAGGCTGCAAGATGCGGGAATAGCTCAGTTGGTAGAGCGCAACCTTGCCAAGGTTGAGGTCGCGAGTTCGAATCTCGTTTCCCGCTCCAATGGTTTTCGGTGGCAAACCTGCAGTTTGGTCTCGGGTTTGCCTGTGCGGTGCGGCGCTCAGCGCTTTGCCGGGTTTGCAAAAACAATGGCGCGGTAGCAAAGCGGTTATGCACCGGATTGCAAATCCGTGTAGGTCGGTTCGACTCCGGCCCGCGCCTCCAGCCTTACCAAGCGCTGGCCCTTGGGTCTCACGGCCCACAGCGGTTCAGTCGATGCGGGAATAGCTCAGTTGGTAGAGCGCAACCTTGCCAAGGTTGAGGTCGCGAGTTCGAATCTCGTTTCCCGCTCCATTCTTGCTTAACGCACAGCCACTTTGGATTGGTTGGTCTGCGCTTGCGCGCTGCGGACTGCAGTCGATGACGCCGCTGGGCGCTGCGCGGCTTGCTGCGCCGATCTGGGGGCGGCGGCGCGGTTAGATGGACTGCTGCTGCGGGCCGGGGCACTGGCGGCGCGGCTGGCGGCCGGGGCACGCTACTGGACGAGCAGAACCTGACCGGTGCGCAAGATGGCGTTGGGGCGCAGGTTGTTCCAGCTGCGCAGGTTGGCTACGCTCACGTTGTGGCGGCGCGCCAGCGCCGACAGTGTGTCGCCGGCGCGCACGGTGACGCGGCTGGCGGCCGGGGCACGCTGCTGGACGAGCAGAACCTGACCGGTGCGCAAGATGGCGTTGGGGCGCAGGTTGTTCCAGCTGCGCAGGTTGGCCACGCTCACATTGTGGCGGCGCGCCAGCGCCGATAGGGTGTCGCCGGCGCGCACGGTGATGCGGCTTTGGCGGGTGCTGGGCGGCGCACCGGATGCAGAGCCGGTTTCGCGCCCGAGCAGAATCTGGCCACCGTCGGCGATGTGTTCGGGCACATCAGCGTTGTGGCTGTCTTGGCGCGGCACCAGCAAGGTGGTGCCGGCGCGCAACTGGCTGGCGCGGCGCGGGATGTCGTTGACCTCGCGCAGGCGCGCCTCGCTCAAATCGTGGCGCTGTGCGGCTTGGGCCACACTCATGCCTTCGGGCACGCGCCAGGCAGTCCAGGTGGCCCACGGGCCTTGGTGCGCGCGCAGGCGCTGTTGAAACAGCAGCGCGTTGTCCCACGGCAGCAAGATGGTGGGGGTGCCCGCAGCCATGATCAGCGGTTTGTCGTGCGCCGGGTTGAGTTGGCGAAAGTTTTCGATGCTCACCTCGGCCAGCTCGGCCACCAGCGCCACGTCGATGTCGCGCTCGAGCGTGACGCTGTCGAAGAAGGGGTGGTTACCTATGGTGGGCAGAGCGATGCCCAAGCGCTGCGGATCGCGGATCAGGTTTTCGATGGCTTGCAACTTTGGCACGTAGTTGCGCGTTTCGTTGGGCATGCGCAGGTCGAGGAAGCCGGTGCCCAAGCCAGCGGCGCGGTTGGCGCGGATGGCGCGCTGCACGTTGCCGTTGCCCCAGTTGTAGGCTGCCAGCGCCAGATGCCAGTCGCCGAACATGCGGTGCAAGCGCTCGAGGTAGTCGAGCGCGGCGTTGGTGGAGGCGAGCACGTCGCGCCGGTCGTCACGAAAGGCGTTTTGCATCAGGTCGAAGGAGCGTCCGGTGGCGGGCATGAACTGCCACAGCCCGGCGGCTTTGACCGGCGAGACCGCCTGTGGGTTGAAGGCGCTCTCGATGAAGGGCACCAGTGCAACCTCCATCGGCAGACCACGGCGCTCGACTTCTTCGACGATGTGAAACAGGTATTTGCTGCTGCGCAAAACCATGCGCTCGAGGTTTTGCGGCCGGCTGGCGTGCCACTGCTCGTGCCGGCGCACGAGGTCGGTTTCGAGGTCGGGCATGGCAAAGCTGCGCCGCATGCGCTCCCACAGGTCGCGCGGGGCTTCCAGCGAGGCCACCGCCACCGTGGTGCTGGAGGCGTTGCTGCTGCCCAGTGCCAGCAAAGGGCCGCTGGGAATGATCGGGCGCAAACCGAGGCTGCCGCCCGATTGGGCCAAGCCCAGCGGGGGTGGATGATCGGCCGCGCCTTGAAGCATGGCGGCCGTGCTGAAGGGGGCGGTGCCGAATGGGGCCGCGTGGGCGGGCTGGATGGTACTCTGGCCGCCGCCAGTGCCGCCGGGGGTGGCGCAGGCACCGAGCACCAGGGCGGCTGCCAGCGGCAGCACGAGGCGCAGGGTGCGGTGGGCTATGTTTTGGGTAATGGTTGTCATCAGCTGGGTATCTGTCGCAAATTGTGGCGATTATCGGCCTTGTTGCCAAGCGTTGGCAAGCGCGCCACGGCACGCTCTGGTGCGCAGGCGCCTGGGCCGGAAGCGCTGGGCTCAAACAAAGCCGTCTTTGCAACGCCGCAGGGCGGCAAAGGCATGCACATCGGCAGTCCAACGAGCGGCCGATTCGAGCACTGGTTTTGCAGCCATGGCGGTTTGCAGGGCTTCGGGTGTGGCAGGGGCCGCATCCGCATCCGCATCAAAGCCAGCCTGCGCGAGTTCCGGGGCCAGCCGTTGGAGGGCCTGGCGCAGCGTGGGTTCCCGGCTGCGCAGAAAGGGATTGAGCGCGCGCTCCAACCCGATGCGGCTCGGCAGGGTGGGGCGGCCGGCTTGGCGCTGGCGCTCGCACCAGCGCTGGTGGTCGGCCAAGCCCGGGTGCTCGGGTTCGAGCGCACGCGCAAAGCGCAGGTTGGCGAGGGTGTATTCGTGGGTGCAGCAGACCAAGGTGCTGTCGGGCAAGGCGGCCAGCCGATCCAGGCTGGCCAGCATCTGCGCCGGACTGCCCTCAAACAGGCGGCCGCAGCCGATGGAAAACAGGGTGTCGCCGCAAAACAACAGGCCCTCGGAGCCGAGCGGTTGGCCGCGCGCTGAGGCCGAGTCGGGCGCGCTGGCAGCAGCGGGAACACTGACAAGATCGGGAGCGCTTGCAGGTGCGGGAGCGCTTGCTAGTTTGCTTGCGCTTGCAAAGTCGGGTGAGCCATCCACCGGGCCGGCAATGCTGGCTGGCGCAAAGCCCACGCAGTACCAAGCGATGTGCCCGGCGGTGTGGCCCGGCACCTCGATCACCTCAAAGGAGCGGCCGAGCAGCGCCACGCGCTCACCACCACGCACGCGCTGCACGCCATCGGGCAAAGGCTCGCCGGTTGGCCCCCAAGCCGGCGCTGCCGTGGCTGCGCGCAGGGCCGCCACGCCGCCGGTGTGGTCGCCGTGGTGGTGCGTGAGCAAAATACCTGCCAGTTGCAGGCGCTGCGCCGCCAGCCAAGCCAGCACCGGTTCAGCCTGTCCGGGGTCCACCACCCAAGCTTGGGCGCCGTCGTGCAGGGCCCAGATGTAGTTGTCGGTCAGGGCCGGGATGGGGTGCAGCAGGTGCGTGGTCATGGTCACCATTGTCGATCAGGCGCGCCGTTGCACCGCTGGGTACCCCGGCGCGCTGGTGGACAATCGTGGCTCAAGCTCAACCCCCTCCCCAATGCAAAGGTGCGCGCGTGCTGGATCGTTTTTTGGATGCGCTGTGGCTGGAAGATGGGCTGGCGCCGCTGACGCTGGCCGCCTACCGCAGCGATTTGCAGCAGCTGGCCGACTGGCTGGCGCAGCGCCGCGCGCAGCCGCCTGCTTTAGCTGCATCGGCTGCATCGGCTGCATCGGCCGCTCCCGCAGAGCCCGGCAGCGCTGCCGGTGCGCAACCAGCCACCGTTGCCGCCGCCGCCACGCTCGAGCAAGCGCAAGAGGCCGATCTGCTGGCTTATCTGGCCGCTTGCCACGGCAGCAGCCGCGCCAGCACCGCCAACCGACGCCTGAGCGTGATCAAGCGCTACTACCGCTGGGCGCTGCGCGAAGGGCTGTTGGATGCAGACCCGACGCTCAAGCTGCTCAGCGCCCAGCGCGCGCTGCGCGTACCCAAAACGCTGAGCGAAGCGCAGGTGGAGAGGCTGCTGCAAGCGCCGGATACGGCAGAGCCGTTGGGCTTGCGCGACCGCGCTATGCTCGAGCTGATGTACGCCAGCGGCTTGCGCGTGAGCGAATTGGTGGGCTTGCAACTGCACCAACTCAGCCTGCCCGATCAGGTGCTGCGGGTGCTGGGCAAAGGCGCCAAGGAGCGCCTGCTGCCCTTTGGCGATGAGGCGCTGCACTGGTTGCGCCGCTACCTGAGCGAGGCCCGGCCCGCTATTTTGGCCGGGCAGGTCAGCCACGATCTGTACGTCACCGCGCGTGGCGCGGCCATGACGCGCGTCATGTTCTGGCTGCTGGTGAAAAAATACGCCCGGCTGGCGGGCATCGACACGCCCTTGTCGCCGCACACGCTGCGCCACGCCTTTGCCACCCATCTGCTCAATCACGGCGCCGATTTGCGCGCCGTGCAACTGCTGCTGGGCCACGCCGACATTTCCACCACCACCATCTACACCCACGTGGCGCGCGCGCGCCTCAAACAACTGCACGCGCTGCATCACCCGCGGGGCTGACTTTACAATTGCACACCATGAGCATCTACCAACTCGACCAATGGCGCCCCGAGGTGCACCCGAGCGCCTTCGTGGCCGACAGCGCGCAAGTGATCGGGCAAGTCAGCCTAGGGGCCGAGGCCAGCGTCTGGTTTGGC